>Ga0105245_10004440_pt1 | contig 12410 bp, 9 predicted proteins | sample KBSM54metaG_FD_81523 | JGI IMG/M metagenome (GOLD analysis project Ga0105245, IMG submission 81523) | Miscanthus rhizosphere microbial communities from Kellogg Biological Station, Michigan, USA - KBS M5-4 metaG | ecosystem: Host-associated > Plants > Roots > Rhizosphere > Soil | place: Michigan...
CATGGTCACGGCACGGGGCAGGGTCGTCGCGGGCAGCCGGGTCATGCCGGCGCCGCAGCGAGCCGAGACCCGGCTGGAGCCGTGGCGGGCAGCCGCACGTCGATCAGTGTCCCGTCGTCACGCACCTCCTGGCGAACCGTGCCACCGGCGGCTTCGACGCGGTCGCGGATCTCCGACATGGGCAAGGGCCGCCGCTGACGGCCACGCACTTGCACGGCCAGCCCTCCGTCGGGTGCCGTGACGGCGACCTCGATCGGCGTCTGCAGGCTCTGGGCGGCCTCGGCAACACAGAAGTAGGCGGCCGCCTCGACACGCGGGTCGAAACGCCGGTGCGCCGTAGTGGGATCGAGGGTCAGGTGGCCGTTGCTCTCCGAGCGGCCGAGGTAGGACGTGAGGGCGGGGCCGAGCCCGCCGCGGACCAGCTGCGCAGGGAACACACCACGGGTGATCTCGCGCAGTGACTCGAGCGCCGCGGTCGACGACGCGACCAGCGGTTCGAGTCGATCGGCGTCGGTCGCCTGCCAGTCGCACGCCAGCCGGGCCAGCGCGTCGGGAAGGGGTTCCAGATGCGGTACGACGTCGCGGGCGATCGCGCGTTCGAGCCGCTGGCGTTCGGCGTCCGCGGCGGTGATCAGTCGGCGTCGTGACTCGCCGAGCTCACTCGTGCGAAGGCGCAGCTGCTCGACCCGCCCGGCCAGCTCGGCCGACAGCCGCGCGTTGCGGAACGCCAGCGACGACTGGTTGGCCAGGTCCTTCAGGAGCCTCGTGTCCCTCTCGCGAAGGGCGCGACCGGCCGGCGTCGCGACCGCGATGGTGCCCAGCTGATCGCCGTGGTCGAGGACCGGCACCTCTACCAACGTCGCCCCTGCCTCCGCAGCCGCGCCTGGGGGCCAGGTCGCACTGCGGTCCGGGCCGGCGTCGACGTGAAGCTGTGCCGTCGCCAGCGTCGCCCCGACCGCATGTGCTGCGGCATCGGCCACAGCTGGGAGCAGCGTCGCGGGGTCGGGGCTCTCGCCCAGGCGGCGGCTGAGCTCGGCCAGAGCCTCGTACGGCGCAGCGCGTTTCCCGTAGGCCGCCCGGTCGGCGAGCCGCACCGCCCACATCCGAACGGGTTGGAACGCCAGCGCCACGACCGCCGTGACGAGCAGCGACACGCCGAACGACTCGCTCACCCGGTCTCCCAGCAGCCCAGCGATGGTCACGACCGCGACGACATAGCCGGAGGTGACGAAGGCGAGCAGCAGGGTGAGCAGCGCCGCCCGGCTGATGACCACGTCGATGTCATAGAGGCGATAGCGCAGGACAGCGACGCCGGCAGCAACCGGAACACTCACGTAAGCCACGTAGAGCGGCACGACGAGCACCCACGTCCAGGGCGCGTCGCTCATGGCGCTGATGGCGAGCACGGTGCCGACCAGCAGTGCCGCAGCCGAAGCCGCGATCCAGCGCAGCTGCTGGCGCAGCACGCCCTGCGCCCGTCGCAGTCGCAGAATGAGGGAGGTGGTCGTTGCGCCGAGGGTCAGGGCGAGCAGGACCCAGCAGGCGGCGAGAGGGACCACGTAGTACCACGCGATCCCGTCCTCGTTCTGGTCCACGTGCAGCTCGTGCGTCCAGGCATAGGCGATCAGGACGACGGTCGAGACGACGAAGGGCACTGGCAGGGCCCAGGCGACCGGGCGCCACCGCTTGGACGGAAGCCGACCGTCCGGGACGATCAGGAAGGTTGCGCTGACGACGGTGAGCGCCCACACGGCACCCAGGGAATAGCTCAGGACGACCGTCGGCTCGATCATCCAGTCCGGCGCCGGCTGGCCGTGAAACGCGACTGCCGTGCCGAATGCGTCGGCGACCAGGCCGATGGCCGTGCCCAGCGGCCCGACGCAGAACAGCCAGCCCACCCGGTTGCCGGGATCGCGCGACGCGATGAGAGCACCGATCAATGCACCGAGGGCCGTGCCCACGGTGATGATGGGGAAGGCGTTCAGGCCCTGGTCGTCGCTGCGCAAAGGCGTCTGCGACGCGAGGACGATCGCGGTCTGCACAGCGAGCAGGACAAGGGTGGCCGAGAACAGGGACCAGGCGATCCGGGCGGGCCGCGTCATGGCGATGCCTGCGCCGGAGCTTTCTCGAGCGATTGCTGGTCGGCCGGCGGGTCGCTCGCGGCTGCCGGAAGTCGCACCTCGAGCGCCGTGGAACCGTCGAGCGAGCGCAGCGCAATGCTGCCGCCCGCCGCTTCGACTCGATCGCGGATGTGCGCGAGCGCCAGCACGCCCGTGCTGCGTCCGCTGACGTGCAGCTCGAGTCGACCATCGGGAGCGGACACGTCGACCAGCAACGGCGCCCCGAGGCTCTGCGCTGCCTCGGCGACGCAGAAGTATGCGGTCGCCTCCACCTGCGGGTCGAAGCGCCGATCCGCGGACTCATGCAGCTCGAGGTGCCCGTTCGTCTCGGGCCGACCCAGGTACGAACGCAGTGCCGGCCCGAGACCACCACGGACCAGCTGGGCGGGGAACACGCCCCGGGTGATCTCGCGCAACGCCTCCAGCGCCGCCGAGGAGGCCGCCACGAGGGGTTCGAGACGACCCGCAGTGCACTCGTGGGAGCGGGCGAGCTCGTCGAGCGCCTGCGGCAGCGGTTCGAGATGGGGCGCGACATCGCGGGCGATCGCGCGTTCGAGCCGCTGACGTTCGGCGTCAGCGGCGGTGATGAGCCGACGTCGCGACTCGCCCAGCTCACCCGTGCGCAGGCGCAACTGCTCGACCTTGGTCATGAGCTCGGCGGTGAGGCCGGCGTTGCGGAAAGCGATCGCGGCCTGGTCGGCGACGTCATGGAGCAGGGTGAGGTCGCGGTCGCGCAGGGAGCGGCCGGGCGCCAGGTCGAGCTCGATGTGACCGAGCACCTCGTCGCGGTCCACCACCGGGATATCCACCAGGGGGACATCGGTCGGCGGCAGCTCCGCGGTCTCCTGGGTGGGCCAGGTCGCGACGCGGTCGGGGCCGCCCGCCACGACGAGCCGCACGATCACTCGACGCGCGTGGACTGCCTGCGCAGCGGTGTCGGCCACCGCCGGCAGCAGGGTCTCCGGCTGAGGGCTCTCTCCCAGCCGCCGGCTGAACTCCGCGAGTGCCTCGTAGGGGACGGCGCGTGGCCCGTACGCAAATCTGTCGGCCACCCGCACCGCACGCGATCGCAGCGGCTGAAACGCCAGCGCCACCAACGCCGTAGCCAGCAACGACGTCCAGAAGCCGTCCGCGTTGCCCCCGACCAGCACCACGAGAGTGATGTACCCGGCGGCGACGAACGCGGTCGCCACGGCCAGCAACGCCGCGCGGTTGATGATGACGTCGATGTCATAGAGCCGATGGCGCAGCACCGCGAGCGCGACGCTGAGCGGGAACAGCATGTAGGAGATGAACAGCGGAAGGCTGTCCACCCACTGCTGCTGGCTGTCGCTGTGAAGGTTTTGCACGACCAGCAGCCAGACCAGTCCGAACGGGATGGTGGCTCCCGCGGCCGCTATCCAGCGGAGCTGCTGATGCAGCACGCCAGTCGAGTGACGCAGCCGTCGCACCAGTGCGACGGTGGCGCCGATCAGGCCGAGGAGCAGGGTGAGAATGCCGACCGTGATGAACAGGTTCGAGAGAAGGCCGAAGTCCTGATTCTCGTTGACCACGACTTCGCCCGGCGGGATCAACAGAACTCCCGCGGTGTAGAACGTGATGCCGGTGACGATCCCCCAGCCCACCCAGCGCCAGCGCGGGGACAGGATGCGGCCATCGGGGGCCGTCAGGAAGATGAAGGCCAGCAGGGCGATGGCCAGCGGGGCACCGATGAGTGCCGAAAACCAGCCGACGACGTGGCCGAAATGCTGTGACCCGATCCCGTCCGCGGTCAGGATCCACAGACTCCACGCCTCAGCGACCAGTGAGATCGCACCGACGGTGCCGCAGCTGATCAGCAACCAGCCGATCGGGTGCCTGGGATAGCGCGACACGATCACGGCGCCCGTGGTCGAGCACAGCACGACGGCTGCGGTGATGAAGGGCCAGCCGTGCTGCGCGACGGCCTGTTCGGAGAAGAACGAGCTCGACTCGAGCGTCATCACCGTGTCGGCGATCGCGGCGACCCCGGTGAGGATCGCCAGCGCCCACGCCAGCCGGACCCGCGTCACGAGCTTCTCTGCTCCGGCATCTGCGACAGAGGGACGTGCACGTCGACGCGCGTCCCCACGCCGGGGGTCGACGTCATCTGGAGCTGCCCGCCGGCAGCGTCGATGCGGTCGCGCATGTTGGTCAGGCCGGCTCCTGGCTCGGCGTACGACACGTCGAAACCCTCGCCGTCGTCGTCGACGGTCATCCGGACGGACCCGTCCTGAGTGCCGACGGTGACCGTCACCCGGCTGGCCAGCGAGTGCTTCGCCGCGTTCTGCACGGCCTCCATGCAGCAGAAGTACAGCGCGGCCTCGATCGCAGATGGCAGCCGCGGCACATCGACGGCCTCGACACGGACGGGGATCGGGCTGATCGCCAGAGCGGCCCGCAGCGCCTGCACCATCCCCTCGTCCGCCAGCAGCCGGGGGTAGATGCCGCGGGAGAGCTGGGTCAGGGTGTCGATCGCCTCGCGCGCCGCCTCGGACTGCGCCTCGAGGACCTTGGCGGCTCGTTCGGGCGACTTGGCGGCCACGGTCTCGGCGAGCCGCAGGTTCACGGCGAGGGCAACGAGGTGCTGCTGGGCGCCGTCGTGGATGTCCCGCTCGAGCCGGCGACGCTCGGCGTCCTGGGTCTCGATCAGCCGCTCACGGGACAGCCGCAGCTCGTCGGCCCTGACCAGCAGCTCGGCATGGCGCGCAGCCAGCTCGGCGCGCAGGCCTGCGAGCCGCAGCACCAGCCCGGCCTGGGCGGCGAGCCCGGTGAAGAGCCGTTCCTCGACGGACGTGAGTGGCGAGCCCGGGCGCTCCTGCAACCGCAGCACGCCGAGGAGCGCTCCCGCGTGCCGCACGGACACCGCTCGCCGGAGCTCGCCGGTCGAGTCGCGCGCGTCCGCCGCCAGCCGAGGTGGCTCGGTGACGGGCTCGGAGGTCTCCGGCCAGCTGGCCGCAAGGGTGAGCTCACCCTGGACGGTCAGCCAGACCTGGGCCCACGCGGCGCCGGTGCCCTCGCCGAGCAGTGTGGCCATCCGGGATGGCAGCTCCTCGGTGGGATAGCTGCCGGTCACGTTCTCGGAGAACCTGCTCAGCACCTCGTAGGGGGAGGGCGCGCCGCCGCGCAGCAGTTCGGCGGCGGCGCGCTCCAACCGGGCCTGCACCGGCTCGAAGGCGAGCGCGACGATGGCCGTGGCGAGGACGGACAGCGGCAGGCTGGGCGAGCTCGTCTTGCCGATCAGCACTCCTCCGCCGAGCACCACCACGACGTAGACGGTGATGACGAACGCCACCAGCCCCGTGATCACGAGCGCTCGGGCGCGTAGATCGGGGCGTGACGATGCCTCGCGCGTGCGCCCGCGTCTCATGCCCGCAGTCTGGCCCGGTTCGCCGCGCTTGGGCAGGGGCCGGGCCGTACCCGCTGGGGTGGGGCTGGCCGAACCCCCTGCTCGGGATGGGCGCAGCGGGCATGTGCCTTGCCCGATGGGCGGGCGACGGGGTTTCCGGTGTCCTGGATGCGGGCCGCCAGACGGGCGGCGTACCCCTTTTCAGCCAAGGAGCACACCGCAGATGACCGTCAGCACCACAACCCTCTCGACCAGGACCGCGGCGCGCGCGGTGGACGTGACCAAGACCTACGGCGATGGCGACGCGGCCGTCTTCGCGCTCGACAACGTGAGTGTCTCGATGCAGGCCGGACAGTTCACCGCCATCATGGGCCCGTCGGGGTCCGGCAAGTCCACGCTGCTGCACGTCCTGGCCGGCCTCGACCGCCCGACCTCCGGCGAGATCTTCCTGGGTGACACCGAGATCACCTCGCTCAACGACAAGCGGCTCACCCTGCTCCGTCGTGACCAGATCGGGTTCATCTTCCAGGCGTTCAACCTGCTGCCCACCCTGACGGCCGCCGAGAACATCGTGTTGCCGATCCGCATCGCGGGCCGCAAGCCCGACGCGGTGTGGGTGCAGCAGATCGTGGAGACCGTCGGGCTCACCGAGCGCCTCAGCCACAAGCCGTCCCAGCTTTCCGGCGGCCAGCAGCAGCGCGTCGCTGCCGCACGCGCGCTGGCCAGCCGGCCGCAGATCGTGTTCGCCGACGAGCCGACCGGAGCCCTCGACTCTCGCTCCGGTGCGGAGCTGCTCGGCTTCCTGCGCAACGCCGTGCGCGAGCTCGACCAGACAGTCGTCATGGTCACGCACGACGCGAGTGCGGCTGCGTACGCCGACCGCGTGCTCTTCCTCGCCGACGGCCAGATCGTCGACGAGATGACCGACCCCACCGCCGACGCGGTCCTCGACTACATGAAGCACCTAGGAGCCTGACCACCATGTTCACCGCAACTGTTCGCGGGATGCTGGCCCACCGGCTCCGTCTCGCCCTCACCACGGCCTCGATCGCGCTCGGCGTGGCGTTCCTGGCCGGAACCCTGATCCTCACCGACACGATGAAGCTGGCCTTCGACCAGCTCTTCGGCAAGGTCTCCTCCGGCACCGACGCCGTGGTTCGCCAGGAGTCCGCCTACGACGCCTCGTCCGGCGTCGGCCTCAGCCACGCACCGATCCAGGCCAGCGTTCTGTCCACGGTCAAGGCCGTCGACGGGGTCGCCGCGGCGTCGGGCAGCGTCAGCGGCTACGCGTTGCTGACCGACACCGACGGTAAGGCCGTCCTGACCAGCGGTGGCGCCCCGACGATGGGCTACAGCATGCCCGCCGACAAGGCGCTGCGAGGCGACGTGAACCTGCGCACCGGTCACGCGCCGCGCACTTCGCACGAGGTGGCGATCGACGCGACCTCGGCGGAGAAGCACCACATCACGCTCGGCTCGCAGATAAACATCCTGTTCCGCGGTCCGACCGAGAAGTTCACCGTCGTCGGCACCGTCGGCTACGGCAGTGAGAAGGACCTCGGCGGCACCTCGTCGGCGTACTTCAACACCACCACCGCCCAGCGCGTGCTCGGCACTCCCGGCACGTTCGACGAGATCGACGTCCGGGCCGCCGACGGCGTCAGTGCCGCAACGCTGGCCAAGCGGCTCGACCAGGTGGCGCCCAAGGGAGCCGAGGCGGTGACCGGAGCCCAGGTGGCGCAGGAGTCGTCCGACGCGATCCACGAGGAGTTCAAGTTCCTGAACATCCTGTTCGGCGTCTTCGCCGGCATCGCGCTGTTCGTGGGCTCGTTCATCATCTGGAACACGTTCACGATGATCGTCACCCAGCGCTCGCGGGAGATCGCTTTGCTGCGTGCTGTTGGCGCCACCCGACGTCAGGTCAAGCGCAGCCTGCTCATCGAGGCTGCCCTGCTGGGCATCGGCTCCTCCGTGGTCGGCCTGGGGCTCGGTGTCGCCGTGGCCCGCGGGCTCAACGCCCTGATGGCGGCGCTCGGCTTCAGCCTGCCCAGCACGTCGATGCAGATCAACGCACGTACGATCGTGGTGTCACTGCTCGTCGGCACCATCGTGACCGTTGTCGCGGCCTATGTTCCCGCCCGGCGGGCGACGAAGGTCCTGCCGGTCGAGGCGCTGCGCGAGGCAACCCCGGGCGCACGTCCGGCGGGCAAGGTTCGCGCGGCCTTCGGCGCACTGCTGACCGCGGCGAGCGTGGCGGCGATCCTGCAGGGTCTCTATGGCGGTGGCGGGGGCAACCTCGTGCTGCTGGGCATCGCGGGCACGCTGTTCGGCGTCATCACCCTCGCTCCGCTGGCGGCGCGCCCGCTCGCGGCGGCGATCGGGGCGCCGATGCGGCTCCGTGGGGTCCCCGGTGACCTGGCTCGCCAGAACGCGATGCGCAACCCGCGTCGTACCGCATCGACTGCCGCTGCCCTGATGATCGGCCTGACGCTCGTCGTGAGCATGGGGGTCTTCGCCTCCTCGCTCAAGGCGTCGTTCGGCACGATCCTCGGTGACTCCACCAAGGCCGACCTCTACCTGGCGACTTCGAGCGTCCAGGCGGCCGGCTTCAGCCCTGAGGCGGCCACGGCTGTAGCCGAGGTGCCGGGAGTGAGCACCGTGTCCGCCACGGGCTACGGCATGGCCCGGTTCGCCGGTGAGGGCGGGTCCTACTCGTCGGTCGACCCGGCGACGGTGGAGCAGGCGCTCAAGCTCGACCTGAAGTCGGGCACGGCGAAGAACCTCGGTGACTCCGGGGTTCTCGTGTCCACCAAGGCAGCGAAGGCGCACGGTTGGCACGTGGGTGACGCGGTGCCGGTGGAGTTCGCGGCGACCGGCAAGCAGGACCTGCGGGTCGTCGGGGTCTTCGCCAACAAGGGCTACCTCGGCAGCGACTACGCCATCAGCCTCGCGGCGCAGCAGGCCAACGAAGGGGACAGCCTGGTGTCAAGCGCTCTCATCTCGCTGGACAAGGGTGCGGACGCGGGCGCGGTGGAGGACGCCATCACGGCGGCCCTCGCCAGCCACCCGGACGCCAAGGTGCTCGACCAGAAGGGCTACGAGCACGAGATCGGCGGGGTCGTCGACCAGCTGCTCGCCTTCGTCACGGTGATGCTCCTGCTGGCGGTCGTGATCGCGCTGCTCGGCATCGTCAACACGCTGGCACTGTCGGTGTTCGAGCGGACCCGTGAGCTCGGCCTGCTCCGCGCCGTGGGCATGACCCGCGCCCAGGTGCGGTCCATGGTCAGGTGGGAGTCGGTGATCATCTCGCTGATCGGTGCCGCCACCGGCGCCGGCCTCGGGATCGGTCTCGGCATGGCGCTGTCCCAGTCGCTCAAGGGTGACGGCATCACCGCGGTCTCGGTGCCCACCCTGCAGGTCGTGCTCTACGTCGTCCTAGCGGCGGTTGCCGGAGTGGTCGCGGCCCTCGGCCCGGCGCGCGGCGCGTCGAAGGTCGACGTGCTCAAGGCCGTGGTCACCGACTGACCACTGCGGCTGGATCGAAACTGGCGGCCCGGTGAGGGGTTGAACCCCTCGCCGGGCCGCCAGTTCGCGCAACCGGTTTGCTACGTCCGTGGCCGGCACCCAGCCGCGCGACCTCAATGCGTCAGCCGTGATGAGCATCGCCAGCTCGATGTCATGGCGGACAAGGTAGGAACCGATGTCGACCATTAGACGCCCGCCGATCGCCAGCCGTGTCCGGCGGACGTCGTCGAATTCCTTGGTGAGCAATTCGACGTGCTGCGCTCCGTTGATCTCGACAGTCACTTTGTAGGCGTCGAACTCGCAGTCGAGGTAGTAGCGACCCTTGCCGCGCTTCACGATGCGTTGTCGCGTCGGCACCGGCAACCCGACGCGTCGTAGCCCTCGTAGGTATTCCAGTTCGGGCAGTGAGTGCGATCCTCCCTCGACATCGCCGATCGTCTCGATGATGAGTGCCCGCCGGGCTAGCGTTTTCCGGCTCTGCGCCACAACCAGCAGTTCCGCCGGACGCACCAGCCGCTGTTGCACAGCCGCGGCGATGATCGCTCGGCAGCGACCTTCACTGCTTGCCAGCGAGGCACCGTCGATGATCGAGCGTGGGAACCGAGTGCGGCGCGGCTTGCGACTGGGATGCACATCGGCGGCGCCCAGCCGACGGCTCTCCTGAACTTTGACCCTGAGCTGCTCGTGTTGGAGGTCCTCGCGGTTGTTGCCGTGCGGCGTGATGACCTGGAAGGCGGTGGGCTCGAAGCCTTCGAGGCCGTCTGCTCGAGCCGCTGTCAGCCCGCCGAGAGCGGCACCCTTGCCGCCGTGCAGCACGGCTGCCCAGAGCTTCTGCCGCTCCGAGAGAGGGCCGCCGTGCAGAACGATCACCGATGGCCCGATCGCTTGCCAGGTGCCGCCCCTGATCCGGGCATCCACGTGTTGCCAGGTGACGTTGGCCTGTCGCAGTTGCCGGCGGGAGACGACCTGATCCTGACTGTCGGCGAACTCTCGAAACAAGGCGGACGAGACGGCCTTGGCGAGAGTTGGCATCCGTCCAGCCTGACGAATCCGAGACTGCGCCGCTCGGGCCGTCCACAGGCTCTCGGCTATGGAAGTGGCGGGCTGGGAGAGGGTTTAACCGACTGTGGAGCCGCCAGTTCGCGCTTGGGCGCCGTGCGTCAGCTGGGGCGGTTGCTCGTGGCCTCGAGGAACTTGAGTACGGCGACGACGCGACGGTTGATCTCGCCTTCCTCGATCAGGCCGAGCTTCTGGAAGACCGAGCCGATGTGCTTCTCGACGGCCCGCTCGCTCATGAACAGGGTCGTGGCGATCGTTGCGTTGTTGCGTCCCGTCGCCATCTCTGTCAGGACCTCGCGCTCGCGCTCGGTCAGGCCGAGCAGCGGCGACTGCGCGTCCGCGGACTTGCGTGCCATCAGGCCTTCGACGACCTTCGGGTCGAGGGCGGAGCCGCCGCGGGCCACCTCGTTCAGCGCCCGCACGAGCTCGTCGACCTGGGAGACGCGCTCCTTCAACAGGTAGCCGAGCCCAGCCACCCCGTCCTGGAGCAGCTCGAAGGCGTAGTCCTCCTCGACGTACTGGGACAGCACCACCACGCCCGTGTCGGGGTAGTCCGCGCGGATCTGCTTGGCCGCGTCGATGCCCTCGGTGGTGTGCGTGGGTGGCATCCGGATGTCCGTGAGCACTGCCTCGGGCCGGTGTTCGGCAACGGACTTGAGCAGCGAGTGGGGATCGGCGACCGTCTCGATCAGCTCGATCTCATCAACCTCGGCAAGCAGCGCGGCCACGCCTTCGCGCACGAGGTAGTTGTCGTCGGCGAACACGACTCGCAGGGCCATGGTCGGACTGTAGACCTCGGGACGGCGTCAGGGGGAGACGTCAGAAGACCCACCCGCATTGGTGCGGGTGGGTCTTCTGGGGCTGGTGGTGAAGAGTGCCGGTGGTCAGGAGGTGCGACCTCGGCGGCGTGCGCGACTGCGCGCCAGTCCGCGGCGGAGCTCTTCGGTGTGGAGGCTGATGAGGGTGGCGGCGACGTGCGGCGAGTGCGTGTGCATGGCATCTGTCCTTTAGAAGTTGAGCTGGCGGCCGGTGGGGGTGCGCAGGTCGAGGGGATCGCGACCTACGCGGGTGGGGCGCTTGACGATCTGGGTCTGGCGCATGGTCGGGAATCCTCTCCGTTCCTTGGACTTCGACGACTGGTGTCGCGGGCTGTTCTCTACAACGAGAAATCTAGGGATCCGGGAACTGCCCGACGATGGCGTCAGCCCCCGAATTGGGGGGTGCTCGGCACCCTTTCTCGTGGTGGGGGTGTCCCCCCACCAGGCGGGGGCTGGCACTCCCGTGAGTTGGCCTCAGACGGTCCGCGCACCCGTTTCAGGGAGCCGACTCAGGCCTGATCTGGCCCCCCTGCGCACAAACCTGCAGGTCAGTCCGGCGCGCCGGTTTGTCCGGTGGTCGGCGGCGACCTATCCTTCCGCAGACACTCGTGACCCTGGTCGCCGCAGGACCGCTGGTCGGACCAGGGTCTTCGCCGAGCCGAGAGGGCCAGACAATGGCAGTGCGCGTCAGCAAGACCGGCGGTGCGGTGCGCCGTGCGGTCGCAGCTGCGAACAGCCTCGCTCGCCGTACGGCCAGCGCCTCGCCGGCCCGGAAGTCGAAGGTCCTGGCGCCACCCGGAAAGAAGGCAGCGGCCGGTCGGGTCGCGGCCCCCGCCGCCAAGACACCGGCAAAGAAGGCTGTGGCGAGGACCTCGGTGGCCAAGAAGTCCGCTCCCAAGAAAGTCGCGGCCAAGAAGGTTGTCGCCGCAAAGACGTCAACCACGAGGGTTCCGGCCAAAAAGGCGCCTGCGAAGCCGGCAAAGAGGTCTGCGACCAAGAAGGCCGCGGCCAAGAAGGTCCCTGCGAAGAAGGTCGCGAAGACCTCGACGAACAAGAGCGCCGCGAAGAAGCCCGCCGCCACCAAGGCGACCGCGAAGAAGGCGTCAGCCGCGACCGCGCCGGCCGTGACCAAGAAGACCGCCGCGAAAAAGGCAGCAGCCACGCGGACCGTGACCAAGAAGGCGACCGCGACGAAGGCGCCGGCCAAGCAGGCGCCAGCCGCCAAGACATCGGCGAAGAAGGCAGCCGCGAGCAAGACGACGGCGAGCGCGGCGCCGGCCGGCAAGACATCGGCGAAGCCGCCAACGGCCAGTAAGACCTCGGCGAAGAAGGCAACACCCACCGCGCCGGCGAAGCCTGCGCCAGCCAAGGAAGCACCGGCATCGAGCACCGCTGCTCCGACAACCCCTGCTGCAAAGCCGGCCAAGAAGGCGCCGGGGTCGACCGCGCCACCGAGGACGTCGCCCCCGAACAAGTCCGCTGCCCCCGCGACACCGCACGCCCTGGTCGTGCGCGCCGACG
>Ga0105245_10004443_pt1 | contig 12403 bp, 8 predicted proteins | sample KBSM54metaG_FD_81523 | JGI IMG/M metagenome (GOLD analysis project Ga0105245, IMG submission 81523) | Miscanthus rhizosphere microbial communities from Kellogg Biological Station, Michigan, USA - KBS M5-4 metaG | ecosystem: Host-associated > Plants > Roots > Rhizosphere > Soil | place: Michigan...
GATTCTCCCCGTCACCACTTGTGCGGCCGCCGGGCCATTGTTTTCGAATTCGATAGCGAAATTTCCCATGCCTGCGGAATCCAGCCGCACAAACAGCTCCGTGCCATTGCTCCCGTAGAACATCTCGCGAGCGACAGCTCCGCCCCCATGCATCGCGCCGGAGCGGGAATCCGGCCGGTAGCGCCCCGCGCCCATCCATTCAAATGCCGAGGTCACTTCGCCGTCGAGCGTCACATCGATCGCATTCGAGGGAGGCTCATGCAACTCGCCCTCCTGCGTTTTGAGGATCGGATGCGACAACTGCGCGGGCGGATCCAGGCCCAGTGCGCGATACACATTCGACAAGTGGTCGCGATACAACTGGTCGAATTCCGGACGATTGTCCGAGCCATGCTCCGGTCCGTACCACCAGCACCAGTCGCTGCCTTCGGCGATCAGCAGCTCTTCATAGGCCAGCAGACGCGCGATTTCCATGGTCTGAGCGGCATATTCGTCGTACACGCGGCGGGCGTCGAGCAGCAGATCCCAAGCCTGATTATCTTCCTCCGCGCCGATCCAGATATCGAAATTCGCGTTGATCCAAGATCCCGGAACCACGTGCTGGAGCGGCCGTGTTTCATAGCGTTCCAGCGCCTGCGATACGGTCGTCGCCTCCAGCCGTGGATCATCGGAAATGCGCTGATAGAGCGCGCGCAGGAATGGACGTCCGTTGGCCTCATACCATTCCCAGGCATTTTCGCCATCCAGGATGATGGGTACCAGCACATCGTGTTGGCTGGTGTTTTCGCGGATCCGCGCAAGGAAGTGTTCCGCGGCCTCTTCCGCACCCATGCGCGAATACTCGAAACCGATCAGGTCACTGAGGTAGTGATCGCGGAACAGCAGGCGCATCTCATGCCCGTTTTGTTCCCAGAGATATTGTTGATAGGTTTCCTCGCAGCCGGCAGCCTTTTCCAGCGTCCGCGAGAGCACTCCGTTATCGCTTGCGGCCCATTTAAAACCGCAGCCCGCGGCCATGGCCAGCGCTTCGTCGGAAACCGATCCTTCCGAAGGCCACAGGCCCGTGGGCTTCACGCCTAACATCTCCTGCATGTACATTCGCGCGCGCTCCAGCTGGGTGAGAGCGTCCTGGGGATACTGGAATCGCGGCGGCAGGGTCACGCCCGGATGCGAAACGGCGGCGATATCGGAATCGCACAGCAGCGGCAGGATCGGATGATAAAAAGGCGTAGTGGCGATCTCAATCTGGCCGCGCGCGGCGAAGGCGCGATACACCGGAAGAACGGCCGCGAGCGATTCGCGCTGCTTGCGGATCATCAGCTCCTGATCGGCCAGCGAATATTCCCGGCCTTTGCGGACCAATTCCTTCAGCTCTTCGTCTTTCGCCAGCAGGTCCTCATCGAACCACGCGAGCTGGCTCAGAATCTGCAAGTCGCGGAAATCCTGGATGGAGAAGGGGCCGCGCCGGCGATCGTACAATTCGATATAGCGTGGATAGCGGCGAATGACTTTATCCACGTTGGCCTGAAAGAAATAGCGCAGCACGAAGGTTTGCTGGGCTTCAGTCAGAGCTTCCGCGGGCATGGCCGCGCATTCGAAAAACGGATCGGAAGCAGTTCCGGCAGCGTATTCCGCGATCTGAGACACCATGGACGGAACCAGGTTAAAGGTTTGCCGCACGTTGGGAAATTCACTCAGGATCCGGACCATGCCGGCGTAATCCTTCAACGCGTGCAGACGCGTCCAGGGCAGCTTATACTGGCCGGTCCACAGATCCTTGTAGAACGGCTGGTGCATGTGCCATATGAAACAGAGCGAGGTCACTAGTTGGCTGGCTCCATGGAGTAGGGAGCGTTGTCAGGCATGGAAACAAACGCGGCGGCCAGCGAACGGGCGGAAAAATCGAATACGGTCATAGGTCGAAGATTCAGGACCAGCTCAATGGTGCGCAGCACTGAGACTTGGTCGTACGGTGTTGGATCTGTCGCACTGCGGCGTGTGTAAGGAGACACCGCGAGCAGCACGGGAGTGGTGCTGGAAGGATTCATAGCAAAAATCGCCGTCTGCGGCCAGAACTTGCTTTTGGTGACCGCCTCGACGATGCGGCCAAGCGCCGCGTCGCTCTCACTCCGGACGACGAGCAGGTTCGGCATCATGCCCGACTCAAATTGCTTCAAGTCGTCGAGGAAGGCCTGCGGATCGGTCGCGCGATACTTCATGTTCGTGACACTCTGAAGCGACGGGTCCTTGACTCGGGCTCCCTGCGGTCCGTTATCGACGAACAGGCCATAATTGCGCACTGTTAAGCCCGCTGACAACGCGTTGCTCCAAAGATATCCGGCGGGGGGTAGATTGGCGGATTCACCGCCTTGAAAACCGTCGTAGCGCAAACGCCCTGCGGCGAAGCTGGGACCCAACTTCTCGGTAAAATCCGGAGCGATGGCGGCGACAGACCAATTGAAAGCGCTGGCGGGCGTATCGCCGGCGGGGTGGAAATTATTCAGCCGCACGAACTCACGGGCGAGCTTGGCCGTGTTCGGACCCGCGGCTCCATCCAACAGGATATAGATCACGTGCTCGATCGAGGAGCGCTGTTCGGGCAGGGAATCCGAGAACGACTCGCGATAAGGCGTCGCCGCCATGGCCTTGGTCGTCAATGCGGGCAGCATTTCGTCAGTCGGCGTATCGATCACAGACATACTCGCGCTATGGCCGTTCAACACCGCGAGCTTCCCGTTTACAACGCGCACCGTGGTGGGGTAGGCGTCTGTTGGAATGAATCCCGCCACGCGGCTGCGTGTTTCGGACACATCCGCCACGGCCAGCGCGTTCACATCGGAACAGGCGATATAGAGCCGCGTTTGGTCGTCGCTCAGCGCCAAGCCACTCGGCGTCATGCCCGCCGGAGCCACCGCACTGAAGCCGGCGTTCAGCGTTTCGACCACGCTCACGTCTTTGCCTTCGGTCACGCCCAGTACGAATACATCGTTGGTGTTTGCCGCCGCGACGAACAGGCGATACTGCCATGTGTTTTGCTCGCCGGGAATCTTTCGATTGCTCAAAATGAGCTCGGTGGGATGCGCACCTACACGAACGCGTGCCATCTCGGTACCGGAGGGCAGGGTGTACTCGTACACCGAGGCGTCGGCCCAGCTTGAAACGAAATACGATTGCCCGTCGGGATGAAACAGAATCCGGTAGGGCCGCCGTCCCGACTTTAGCGCGCCGGTGACTTGGCCCGATTGCGCGTTGATTACCAGCACGCGGTCGTGGAAGAGATCGCCTGCCAGGATCGTCCGGCCGTCCGGCGAGATCGCGACGTCGCCGATGAAGTTCATGTTGGCGGGTTGTCCCGCCGAAATTTCCCGGGACGGTTTTAGCTCGCCCGCGGCCGAGAACGTAAATTCCAGAACTACGTTTCGCGCTCCACCGCCGACGTATACGCGTCGCCCGTCGGGCGCAAACGCCAGTCCCAGCCCGGCATCAGCGATCGTCACCCGGGCGGTCTCTTTCATCGCACCCGTCTCGATCACGCTCATGGACGGGCGGCGGCCCGCGTTCAGCGTCAGCAGAAACTTTCCATCGGGCGAAACCGCCGCGCTCAATGGCAGCGAATCCAGCGCGACCTGAGTGCCCGCCGGCTGAACACGCCAATTTACAGGCAGGGTCTGGGCACACGCGCACGCTGTGAGGAACAGCAGGGACAGTTTTCGCGCGAAGGCGGTGCGCATCAACCTTTCATTGTAGCGGGACTGTTTACCGGATCGGCTCCGGAACGGCGGCGCCGTCGGCTCTTGGATCCGACGCACCGAACTTCGTCTTCGTGGTCGAGTTGTACAAGATCGCCTGCCCGCGACCGGTTGCCGCCGAATCGTACGCGCTAATCACTTGTACCTGATGTCCCCGGTCTCTTAGGCCCTGGATCACCGCGCCAGGAACCCGTCCCTCGATGCGAACGTCGCAACCCGGTGCTCCGTTCTTTCGGAAACGTGCGGCTTCCATCGCCTGTTGCACGTTCATGCCGTAATCGACCACGTTCGAGACAAACTGCGCGTGCGCCATGGCCTGATTGGACCCGCCCATGATGCCGAAGCCCATGTGCTGATCGCCCTTTTCCATAAATCCCGGAATGATGGTATGAGAAGGACGCTTGCCGCCCGCCAATAGATTCGGACTTCCTCGATCTAGCGTAAAATTGTTCCCCCGGTCGTGCAGCAGAAAACCCATTCCCTCCACCGTCACGCCCGAACCGAAATAGTTGTACAGGCTCTGGATCCAACTCGCGATGTTCCCGTCCTTATCTACCGTCGTGAGATAGGTTGTCTCTCCAAAAACCGGTGTGCCCGCCGCCACCGAGCAATTTGCTTTCATTGTGTCAATCGCCGCGGCCCGTTTTCGCGCGTAGTCTTTCGCCAGTAGCCCACGCACGGGAATGTCGGCGAATTTCGGATCGCCATTGAAGCGCAGATCGGAATAAGCCAGTTTCATAGCCTCGATCCGCCGGTGCAGCTCGTCTGCTGTGTACGGACCGCCCTTGCCGGCAGGGATGGTTTCCATGATGTTCAGCATTTCGAGCGCGGCAATTCCCTGGCTGTTCGGAGGCAGCTCGTACACGCGCCATCCGCGATACTCCGATGAAATCGGCTCCACCCACTCGGATGAAAACGTTGAGAGGTCCTCTGCCGTCATGGTCCCTCCCAAACTCTTCGACGTTTTGAGAATCGCATCCGCGATTTCGCCTTTATAGAAAGCGTCGCGGCCTTTCTCGGACAAGATGCGCAGTGCGCGCCCCATGTCAGGGTTCTTGAACACTTCACCGACTCTCGGTGCACGGCCTCCCGGCTGAAACACGCGATTCGTTTCCGGCTGAGTTCGCCGCACCCAATAGCGTTGCGCATCCTCGGTCACCGGGAAACCTTCCTCGGCGTAGGCGATGGCCGCCTGGAACAGATCCTTCCAAGGCAGCTTGCCGAAGCGCGCATGCATCTTGGCCCAGCCGTCGACGGCTCCCGGCACGGTGACGCTGTGGATGCCTTCGGGGATCGATCGGAACCCCTGGTTTGTGAGAAAGTCCGCGCTCAATCCGCGCGGCGCCGGTCCCGACGCATTGAGTCCCGTGAGCTTTCCCGACTTCGCGTCCCAATAAATCACGAACAGGTCGCCGCCGATTCCGTTCATCATCGGCTCGACTACGCCCAGCACGGCGTTCGCGGCGATGGCCGCATCCACGGCCGAACCGCCCTTGGCCAGGATCTGGGCGCCGGCTTGCGACGCCAGCGTCTGGCTGGTGGCAGCCATGCCCTGCTGCGTTATCACCATCGACCGGCCGTAATCCCGGGCCTGGCCGAAAACATAGGCGGCAGTAAGGGCAATGAGCGCACAGTGGAGCCGGAGGTTCATTCCCATGACACTAACACGCCGGGATGCTATTGTATTCGGGATGGTGAATATGCGCCTTTTCAAACAAATCGGGATTCTTGCGGCGGTGGCTTTTGGCCTATTCTCCGCCCTACGAGCTCAGCAGCGCGAAACCTTTGCCTGGGCACCGCTGCCGGTCCAACCCAACACGTGGGTCGCGCCGAATCAGCCCATCTGGAAGCTTTCCGAACTCCTTGCCAAACATAAGGGTCAGTCTAGCTGGAGCCAGACGGTAGTCGACGACAGCACGCTCCACGCCGATTATGTTTCCATGGCGCCGGGCGTAAAGACGCCGCGCCAGTTCCATCCCGATACCCGCGCCTGGTGGATCGTCCAGGACGGGCAGATTCGCTTCAGTATCGAAGGGCAGGAGCCATTTGTCGCCTCCAAGGGTTACCTGGTGCAAGTTCCGTATCGCAACGTTTTCAGCATGGAAACGGTGGGCGATAAGCCATCGCTGCGCTTAGAAGTGAACATCGCGGGGGCCAAGACGATGTATCCGATTGATGAAAAACCGACGGCCATGCCAGGGTTCAATTTCGTCAAAGTGCGGATCAGCGGTAAAGGCAAGTACGATCCGGCCAACAAACCCTACATCGACTTCAATAACGTGGTGGCGGGAACCGAAAAGCAGCGCCGCTTCGTGGCCGACGACCGCGCCGTGGCCAATATCATCATCGGCGATCCCACCAAGCAGAGGCCCGCGGCCGACACCGACTGGGGTCATTTCCACCTGGAGTCTTCGGAATTCTGGTTCATCCTGTTAGGCAAGATGGAGTACAAGATCGGGTCGCTGCCCATCTTCGTAGCCGACCAGGGCGATATCGTCTACACGCCTCGGGAAACGTGGCACCGCGCGCGCTTCGCAGGAACGGAAATGGCCTGCAGGCTGGCCATGAACGGCTATCAGGATCTACTGCACAACTATCAGCCCCCTGATTAAAAGCGGACAGCCCCAGACCACACAATCTAATGCGAAATATCGCGCCGGGCGAACAGGACATAGGCCGCCGCGAATCCGGTTAACGCGATCGCTCCGAGGACGAATAGGTTCTTGAGCGGCAGGGCGTTCCCTGTGATCAGATCAAACGGATTGTAGTATCGGAACGGCGATATCCAGGCGATCTTCTCGGCCGGCTGCCACAAGCGCGCGATATAGTCCAGAAGAAACGTTGCCAGCGCCAGTAGTCCCGCGGCCCCGCCTGCCGAACTGCGGCGGCTCGACGCTGCGCCGATCGCCATAGCCACGCCGCCCCAGCACAGCGTCAACATGCCGAGGTTAATGGCTAAAGAATTGATAAGGGTCGACGACGGCCACTGGATGCCTGGAGGAGCGAACAGCCGCAATCCGGTCCAGGTGCCCGCCACCATCAGCGCCAACATGAAGGCCGATACCAGCGTCGTAAGCACGATGGTACGCGTGATGATCCAGTGGCGTGCCAGCGAACGCGCCAGGATCAAGTCCATGAAGCCAATCTCGATCTCCGACGCCGGGACAGTAGCGAGCGTCACCGCTAATGCGATCAATGCTGCCATGACGGCAAACTCGAAATATCCGAGGCATACGATTCCCGAGAAGGACATCATCGTCACTACTGCCGGACCCAGGAGCTGGCGCGCAAAAGGCGGGAGGAGCGAGCTGAGCTGCTCAAAGCCGCCGGAGGTCTGGATGGCTCCGCCGACGAAGATCAGAACCAGTTGGAGCGCTGCGAGCAGGAGGCCGGTGGTAATCAGCAGAGTTCGCACGCGTTTGAGCGAGTAAATAAGCAACAGCGCGGAGGCTCTCACTCGGCACCCTCGCGATAGTACTTGAGAATTACGTCTTCAAGCTTTGCTTCGGCGATTTCGATGTCCCGCACCGGTAGCGTTGCGATCGCCCGCAGCAACGGCCCCAGTGGACCTTCGACTTTCAGGTTCCACGAGCGGGGGCCGGTTTCGATGACTTGGTTGCCCGGGGGTAGATTCGCTGCAGCGGGCACGTCTTCGGCGAACAGCACTCGCACCGGACGGGCCGCCAGCTTCCGCAATTCTTCGATTCCCGACAGCAACACCAGCTCGCCTTTGCGAATCAGTGCGATTCGGTCACACACCCGGTCGACTTCAGAAAGCACGTGCGAGGACATGAACACGGTTCGGCCGCCCTGCTTCACGTCCACCAGCAGCTTATAGAAAGACTCTTGCATGAGCGGGTCGAGACCCTCGGTCGGCTCGTCAAGGATCAGGAGCATAGGATCGGACTGAAAAGCTTGTATCAGACCGAGTTTGCGCTTCATGCCGGTGCTATATTCCCGCAGCCGGCGACGTAGGTCGCTCTCGGGAAACTCCAGGCGCTCTTGCAGATCACGCCGGCGCGACACATTAACCGCATGGCCGTTCAGGCCCGCGAGAAGATCCAGGACTTCGCGGCCCGTGAGATCGGAGTAGATCCCCATTTCTGCGGGCAGATATCCGATATTCAAGCGCGCCTGCAAACCATCGGTCTGGCAATCATGCCCGAGGATGAACGCGTTCCCGGAATTGGGTCGAAGGAGATCGAGCAGGATGCGAATCGTCGTGGTTTTGCCCGCGCCGTTCAGTCCGAGGAATCCGAGGATCTCCCCTGGGATCACTTCGAGGCTCAGATTATTGACTGCTCGAACCTTTCCGTACTGCTTGGTGAGTCCAGAAATAGAAATAGGCGCCACACATGCATTTTAGTGCTTGCGTGGCGCCTAGCGATCAGACTTGGCTTATGCTGCTGTTTAGTTGATGCGTAGCGATGCGGAGGCGGACTTGGTCGTGGTTCCATCCTTCCCGGTTACGGTGAGCGTGGTATTACCCTTCTTGGCGCTAGAGGTCACGGTGACGGTCATCGTTGCGGACCCGTTTCCGCCGGAAATCGAGGCAGTAGACGCCGCTATCGTCACGCCGGTGGTACCGCCGCCAAAGGACAGAGTTACGCTGCCTGTGTAGCCGGTGGCTGCGGTTACCGTGGCTGTGTAGGTAGCCGTTGCAGTACCATTAGCGGGCCGCTTCAGCGACTGTGAACCCGGTCCCATGCTGATGCTGAACGTTGGGGCAGCGGGCACGGAGACAACCAGAGTTGCCGATGTTGTGTGGGTCAACGAGCCATCGGTGCCCGAAATCGTGAAGTTGTAGCTGCCTCCAGGCGTGGTGCTCGTGGTGCTGATGGTGATCACATTCCCGCTGATATTTGCGGACGCTCCCGCCGGCAATCCTCCGGTCACCGAATAGGCGACCGATTTCGACCACCCATTCAGCGGTGCTGCAGTTACGGTGTAGTTACCGGAAGTTTGACCCGGAGTGACCGTTTGTGAAGCAGGGGATACCGACAAACTGAAGTCTGGCGTTCCGACGTAGGATAAACCGCAATATCCGCCGCCCGCATTCACCCAGTTCTGCTGGATCAGGTAGTGTCGCGAACCAATCATCATGTTGGCCTGCGCGCCATTCGACGTCGGATAGGTGGATCCGAAAGTCCAGGCGCACTTGTCAGCGTTCTCTGCGCCCGAAGAATCGTACCAGGCGTTCAATTGGGGATCGGTGGCCGCCTCTTCCAGTTCATGTGCGATCACCGAGGCCATCGCGTCCGCCAGCGCGTCGCCGTTCGGACCGGTGGACTGGACCGAGCACGACCCTAGTGAGGCCGCAGGGTTGCCCACGAAGGAGTACTGAATGGGAGTGTTTCCATAGTAGTTGGAAGTATGCCAACCACAGTACTGCGATAAAAAGCCCGAAGTCTCCGCCACGTAGGGGGCGGTAAGAACGAAATACACACCGTTCGGATCTGCCGGCAAAGTCTTAAGGGCATTGGTCACCAGTGTCCAGATACTGCTATCGCTCAGCGAGGTGCCCAGAGAACCAGAATCAGACACAGAGCCTGCATAGCGGATCGTCGAAGACGTGTTCGGGACGTTCCCCGAGGTGTCGCCATAGGTTGTGTTGATATTGAAGTAGGGGGAACCGCCCACGAATTGGGCATAGTTCGTAAGAATCGCGTTGGCAGTGGAATCTTGCGACCAATCCCCATACCAGATGTAGTAGATATTGACGCCGTTTCGCATGACGGGGCCGTTATGATAGCTGATGCCATTGCCCTGCACCACCGAGCCGCCAGTCCCCGACTGGCCCCGTGGGGGCAACTGACGCACCAGGTTCCCACGGCCATCCGCGGGCGAGTCCAGGCCCGGTCCGTGCTGGACTTCGTTCTGGGCCAGCGCCGTCATTGGCGCTAAGAACGCTCCTAACATCAATGAACTGGCAGTAATCTTTAAAATCTTGGCTCGCATCTGTACCTTTCTTTTCCCAATCCCAGTAGCAGCATCACACGTATAGGCCGTTCGTACCATTGGCGATCGTCTTACTTTCCGTGCAGAACTTTGCCTACCACTATTTCGTCGCCTGGTCGTAAGGTTGCGTCAGTTTCTACCGGGCTTATTGACTAGAAGGCTTATCGACCAAGTCCTGGCTTCCAGCACGCGCTTGTGGTAATTTTTCAAGAGTTGGCTTAGGGGCCGGGGGCCTATTATGAATCGCACTCTTATTCCTCTTGTTCTTACGGCAAGCTCCGCTGCCTTTGCGCAGACTCCTTGCGAGAAACTACAGTCGCTGAAACTGCCGGATACGACCATCACGATGGTCGCGACCGTTCCCGCTGGGGCGTTCAAGAATCCCGCGCCGCCGCCGGCTCCGCAGCCGGACGCGATCGATCCGCCTCCGCCGCTTCCTCCGGCAAACCCGACGCCTCAAATGCTGCCGGCGTATTGCCGCGTATTCGCGACCCTCAAACCGTCGCCCGATTCCGACATCAAGATCGAAGTCTGGCTGCCTCTGGGAGCTGCGTGGAACGGAAAATATGAAGCCGTCGGTGGTGGAGGATGGGCCGGCGTCATCAGCTATCCGGCGCTGGCGAACGCAATGCAGGAAGGTTATGCGACGTCATCCACCGATACCGGGCACGAAGGCGGCAATGCAAAATTCGCGGTGGGCCACCCGGAAAAGATTGTCGATTTCTCCTATCGCGCCGTGCACGAGATGACGGTAAAGGCCAAGGCCGTAATTACGGCGTTCTACGGCCGTGGACCGCGCTTGTCGTATTGGAACGGGTGCTCTACCGGCGGACGCCAGGGCTTGATGGAAGCCCAGCGCTACCCCGAGGACTTTGACGGAATCGTCGCGGGCGCACCCGCTAATTTCCAGACTCATCTGCACGCCTTCGATATCGTGTTACAAACCGCGGTGCGGCAGCCTGGGGCGGCGGTTCCGCCAGCCAAAGTGGCCATGTTAGGGAAAGCCGTACTGGATTCCTGTGACGCGGCCGACGGAGCCAAAGACGGCTTTCTGAACAATCCACGCAAGTGCAACTTCGATTACGGCTCGCTCCTGTGCAAAGGCGCCGAGACGAATGACTGCCTCACGTCGGCCCAAGTCGATTCGGTGAAGAAGGCGCATGGTCCGCTGATGAACGCCAAGGGCGAGTTAGTCTATCCCGGATACGCGAAGGGCAGTGAGGGTACCTGGCGCTTGTTGTCGGCCGCGAATGGCCCTGCTCCCACGGCACTTTCACTGGGAAGCTATCGGGAAGTCCTGCATCAGGATCCCAACTGGGATTGGAAGACGTTCGATGTGAACAAGGACGTTCCGGCGGTGGATGAAAAGTACGGGTACATCAATGCAGTGAATCCGGATCTATCGCAATTCAAGGCGCGCGGCGGCAAGCTCATTACATATCACGGCTGGAACGATACCGGAATTCCGCCCGAGAACAGCATCAACTATCGCGAGAGCGTCCTCGCCAAGATGGGCCCCAAGCAGGATAACTGGTACCGGCTATTCATGGTGCCGGGCATGGGGCACTGCCAGGGTGGCCCTGGTCCCAACCAATTCAACTTGATCGGTGCGCTGGAGCGGTGGCGGGAATCGAGCATCGCTCCCGAGCAGATAACGGCATCGCACGTCGCCAATAATCGCGTGGACTTGACTCGTCCACTGTGCCCGTATCCGCAGGTGGCGACGTACAAGGGAGTCGGCAGCACCAACGACGCCGCCAATTTTACTTGTAAGGCTCAGTAAACTCCACTCCATTACTGTCGTGGCTCGGAAACGGAACAGCGCCGTGACAGTGATGTGGCCTTATCTCGGCGGCCCCGCCGGGCCCTGCAGGTGTTGCGCGTCCTGTTGGTTCTCCTGACAAATGTACTCCATCAATTCTTCGCCCGGCCGGAGAGTGGCCGTGAACTTGATCTTAAAGGGCTTGGTGTAAGCCACCGGATCGATGATCTGAGTTTCGATATCCAGTCCGCCGAGATCAGGCCGGGTGATGCGTTCGATGGTGTGAAGCTGTTCGGAATGCGGGTGCCCGCTGAAATCGAACCAGAATTTATCATTGAAGCCGATGGTATCGACCACCAGAGTGTCACCGTCCCAGGTTCCGATGGAATCGCCGTACCAGGTGGGATCCAGGTCTTTGAGATGTGGCCGCCCGTCGATAAAGATTTGCCGGAAGCTGTGGATATTGCCCTCAAATAAGTAAAAGATGTGGGTCTGGGTCTGAAGGATCCGCCAAGGGTACGGAGCGATGCGCGGAACGCCCGTAGGCAGACAATTCGCTTCCGGATCATCCTTGGTCAGCCGCGAATCCATGATCTTCTTCGACCAGGGAGTCAGGGAAATCTCTTCTCCCGGCATCAACCCCTGGGCGATATCGCCGACCGGGCCGCCGCCGTTCCAAATTCCCGTGAAGTCCGGCTTCCCGTTGGCCGTGCGAGGCGTGGGACCGGTAGGCCGGGCTTTGCCTTTGCCCTTACCCTTGGCCGGAGCCTTGGCGTCAACAGCTGGAGCTTGAGAATCGGCAGGGCCCTGAATCAGCAGGACCGCGGCCGTCAGCGCCACAACAGTCATGGCCGCGCTAGCAAAATTCTTCTTCACGGCTATTGCCCGTCCGCGGTGTTGGATCCGGCGAAGAGACGCTTGCCGTCAGGCCCGA
>Ga0105245_10004446_pt1 | contig 12392 bp, 16 predicted proteins | sample KBSM54metaG_FD_81523 | JGI IMG/M metagenome (GOLD analysis project Ga0105245, IMG submission 81523) | Miscanthus rhizosphere microbial communities from Kellogg Biological Station, Michigan, USA - KBS M5-4 metaG | ecosystem: Host-associated > Plants > Roots > Rhizosphere > Soil | place...
ACGGTGTCCGTCAAGAGCGGATGCAGCGCATGCCCCAGCCAGTCGCCGCGCAACGCCGCCTTGACCGCCCCGGATCCGAGCGCGTCCCGTACGGCCGCGCCCGCCGCCCGGGCCGGCCGGTCGATCGCCGAGAGCTCTTCGAGGCGCGCCGTGAGGTCGTGAGGGTTCATGCCCGGACGCTACCCAAGGCGCGCCCGCCGGATTCCGTTCACCCGCGCGCGCCCCGCCGCCGAGCGACGCGGAACGGCCCCTTGGCGTCGAGCACCTCGGCGACGCGGGAGGCCTCGGCCATGATCGTCAGCGCGGGGTTCGCCGCGCCCTGCGTGGGCAGCGCGCTGCCGTCGGTGACGTCCCCGGCGTCGCGAGCTCCAGGCGCATGAGCAGCGCGATGACGCCGCCGGCGATGAAGAAGCCGAACGCCGTGACGAGCGTGCGCGCGGCGACGGCCTTGTCGTCCGTCGCGACGACGGCGCCCGCCACCCCGCGAACCGGCGCGTACGGCGGGCGCGGCGCGACGAGGCTCACGGTTCCGGCCTCCGGCCCCGCGCCCGCGCGACCCACGCCGCGAACTCCGCGCGTCCATGCGACCGTGAACACCGTGTCGGAGTGGTGGAGCCCGCAGTACTGGGCGCAGCGGCCGCTGATGTGCTGGCCGGGCGGGAACGTCAACGCGAACGTCTGCGCCACGCCGAGCCAGGCGTCGCGCTTGTAGCGCACATCGGGGATCCAGAGCGCGTGCGTCGTGTCCCGCGTGCTCAGCCGCACGGCGACCTCGACCCCGGCCGGGACGTGGAGCACCGGCGGGATCAGCCGGACCGTGCGGTCGACGACGCCGGGGAGCGCGGGGTAGGTGAACTGCCAGCCCCACTTGAACGCGACGGCGTCGACGCGAAACGCGGGCCGGCCGCGGACCCTCGCCTCGTTCTCGTCGGTCCCGAACGTGACGACGACGAGCACGGCGACGACGATGGCGATCCCGAGGGCGATCAGCACCTCGAGGGGCGTTGTGCTCGCGGGTCGGCCCGCGGCGCCCGACCGTCGCGGGCGCGATAGCGCACGAGCGCGAACGCGAACGCCCCGGCCACGACGACGAGGGCGGCCGCCCCGACCGGGATGTAGACCGCCTGGACGCGGGAGAAGTCGTCCTGGGTCGCCGCCACCGCGGCGCTCATACCGGGACCGGCGGCCCGGGTCCGGGGATGCCCCCGGCGACGTCCGAGAACGGACCCGACGCCGCGGCGGACGTCGCCGTGCGCGCTCGGGACGCCGGGTCAGGCCGGGATCTGCATCAGGGCGACGGCCACCGGTCGGCGGTCGAGGCGTCGGCCACTGACGCGTCGTCCTCGTCGTCCTCGGTGAGATTGCCGCGGAGGGCGCGCGCGACGTCGTCGGGCTGGACGCCCAGGATGTCGACGGCGATGCGGCTGACTTCGGCTTCGCGGACGCGCTCGGCGTGTCGGCGGAAGCGTTCGAGTCGCTCGCGGTGCTCGGCGGCGACATGGTCGGCTGCGCTCATCGGTGCCTCCTCGGTCACTGGGAGAGGATGGAATCGGCGGTTGCGGCGTCGCGGTCTCGGGCGCCCGGCCGCGGAGCGGAGCGGAGCGGCCCCTCCCGCCCCACGGGCGGGCCGCTCCGCTGCTCCTCGTGTGCTCGGGACGAGCGGCTGCCGACGGTGTCGTTGTGGGCGTCGACGCCACGTGCTGGACCGCCCGAGTCTGTCCTCGGCGCGGTGCCGGGAACGGGGTGGACAGCCGGATACATGAACTGGTGGGTCATCTGGTCTCTCTGAAGGCGGCCGTCCGGATCCCCGAACGAGCGGCTGGACCGCCGAGCCTGTCCGTGCCGGGCACGAGTGTCCCCGGATAAGACAGATATGTCTCAATCCGAGACGGCGCAAACGTCGAGTTCGCATTGGCGCGCGGACGCGTCTGTCGTCTGACCCGGCCGGCGGCGTGGATCCTCGGCCGGCGAACGCGCGCTGATCGATCGGCTCACTGCCCGGGCCGATCGCCCCCGGCTCGTCGCTCGTAGAGCCGTGCCCGCTCGACCGCCGCCGACGCCATCTGGGCGAGATGCACGAGCGCGGACTCGTCGTCGCGCGTGAAGGCCCCGGCGCGCTTGTCGAAGAGCTGGATCGCGCCGAGCTCGGTGCCGTCGAGGGCGGTCAGGGATGCGGCGAGCCATCCGCGGAGCGGACGGGCGCCGGCCGCCGCGGGGACGGCCGCCGTGCGAGCGAGCTCGTCGCCCGCGAGCCGCGCCGAGCCGCCGCGCGCGCCGATCAGCCGGTAGATGGCGGGCAGGTCGAGCCACCGTACGAACGTCGCCCAGCGCCGCTCCTCTTCGGCATACGAGCTGCCTTCCGCGGCCCGAGGCTCGCCCGGGAGCGCGATCGTGGCCACGCAACACGCGGCCCCGACGATCTCGCGCGCCTGCTCGGCGACGAGCCGCAGCATCTCCTCCATCGAGTCGTGGGCCTGATCGGCGAGCGAGGAGTCCGCCAGGAACGCCGACAGCTGCCGCGCCAGCTCGGTCTGCCGCCGTTCGAGCGAGGCGGCCAACCGCGCCTCGTGGAAGCCGCGATTGACCATCTCGAACGCGGACAGGCCCTCGAGGAAGAAGTCGCCGGCCCCGCGCGTCACGCGCTCGACCTCCGCCGCATCCGCAGCCCCCGCCAGCGCCGAGAGCAACGCCTCCTGGTGTGCGACCGCGAGGTCGAGCACGCTCAGATGCCGGCTCACCGCCTCGCGGGCCAGCTCGTACGCGGCGCTGAGCGTCGCCTCGGACGGCTGACCGAGATAGTCCCCGAGCGCGGAGGAATAGGCGGCTCTGAACGCGACCGGGCTGTTCATCTCCGGACGCCGAGATAGCGGACCGCGACCACGAGCGCGTCGTCGGTCGGCCTTCGGTGACGAGCCATGATGCGCTCTGCGATCGCGTGCGTCGACCCCGAGACGTCCAGCGAATCCGCGAACGAGGGGTCGACGCCGTCGGTCGCGAGGATGAGGACGTCGCCCGGCCGGACCTTCAGCGCCGCGGTGCGCACCGCGGGCAGGTCGTACCCGGCCACGCCTCCTCCGAGCGCGAGCGAGCCCTTCGGCTGCGTCGCCGACGGCGCGCGGCTGACCACGCGTCCCTCCACGTTGCCGACGCCGAGCCATGTCACCCCGCCCGCGGACGTGGAGATGAAGGCGAGGCTGATCGCCGCCCCGCGGGTGCCCCGCAGGGCGATGTGGCAATGCTTCATCAGCAGGGCAAGGTCCCGCCCGGGGCTCGCGCGGACGATGGCGCCGGCCCGGCCGGCGGCGCGCGCGGCCTCCGCGCCGTGCCCGAGGCCGTCGACCCCGGCCACGAGGGCGCCCCCGGGACGGACGGCGACGACCGCGAGATCCCCGCTCGTCGCCTCGCCGCGCCGGCACCGTTTTGCGACGCTCCATTCCACCGGGTCGCGCGCGGCTCGCTCACGCACGCCGGCTTCGCTCCTCGCGCAGCCGCGCGAGCTCGTCGCGGTATCGCCACTTCTTCATCGTCACGGTCGTGCCGTTCTCCGCGTCGGACACGAGGTCGAACTCGTCCATCAGGCGCCGCGCGCCCGGCAGCCCGAGGCCGAGCCCGCCTCGTCCGCTGTAGTCGTCGCGGAGGGCGGCCTCGACGTCTCGGATGCCCGGGCCCGCGTCGGTGGCGATCACGACGAGGCCGTAGCGGTTTGCGTCCTCGAACGGCTTCAGGACGATCTCGCCGCCCCCGCTGTGCACGACGATGTTGCGCGCGATCTCGGAGATCGCGGTCGCGATGAGCGTCGGATCCGGTCGCGGGAATCCGAGCCGCTCGGCCATGGCGCGCGCCTCGGCGCGCGCGGTCACGAGATCGGCGTCGTCGGCGATGACGACGCGGACCTCATCGGCCATCCTCGGCCTCTCCCCCCGTCAGTTGATCGAGCAACGCGCGTGCGGCGTCCAGGTCGAGCGCGGCGCGCAGAGGCCCCAGGTTCAGGCGGAACTGCACCAGCGCGATCGCCACGTCGGGCTGGATGCCGGCGATGACGGTGTGGGCGCCGCGCAGCCGCACCGTGAGCACGATCGAGCGCAGGGCCCGGGCGACGAACGAGTCGATCACGTCGAGCGCGCTGACGTCGATCACCAGCCCGCGGGAGCGATACCGCCCGACCATCGCGATGAGCTCGCCGCGCAGCTCCACGACCTCCTTGTCGGTGAGGTCCGAGAGGATCGCGGCGATGAGATAATCGCCCTCTCGGAGGATCGCCACCGACACCGGACGCGCCTCGAGCTAGGTCTCGACGCGGCGCGCGTCCGTCGCGCCGGCACCTCGGTAGCCGGCCAGACGCTCGGCCTCTTCGAGCCCGCCCTGGAGGTCGCCCACGGTGTGCATCATGCTGAGATCGACATCGAGATCGACGAGGGTCTGCGTGACCTCCGGCGACAGCCCGGTCACGATCGTGCTCGCGCCCATGAGCCGCGAGGCCTCGACGGCCTGCACCAGGTGGTTCGCCACGGTGCGGTCGATGGTGGCGACGCCGGTGATGTCGATCACCACGACCGCGGCGCGGTTGTCCCGGATCGCCCCCAGGAGCTGTTGGGTGAGCTGACGGGCGCGTTGCGAGTCGAGCACCCCGATGATCGGAAGGATGAGCAGGCGTTCCCGGATCTGCAGAACCGGGGTGGACAGCTCCCGGATCGCCTCCTGCTGTTCGTTGATGACCCGCTCCCGTTCCTCGACGAAGCTCACGCCGACCGTCACGGCGATCCGGTTCGCGGCGGGCTCGTAGGCGTCGAGGATGCGGTTCAGGTGCTCGGAGTCGCGCTGGTACTTGGCGAACAGCTCCCGTGCCAGGACGTCGCGCAGCAGGAGCACGATCCCGAGGACCTCGTGCGTCTCGACCCCGCGCGGGATGATCCGCTCGGAGAGCTCGCGGGCGTACGTCTCCAGGTTCTCGATGCTGCCCGACTCGAGGGCGTCCACGTAGTTGTCGAAGACCTCGGTCGCCTCCGAGAAGATCTCCTCGTCGGACATGACGCCGAGGAGGTCTGCCGCGCTGATCCGCCGCGCCCATAGCTCCCGCAGCTCGGTCCGCTTCTCGCGCAGATACGCAACCAGCTCCTGCAGCAGCGGGTCGGCGTCGTGCGACGTCTGCTCCTGGTCGTCGTGCGCCTCGCGCTCCTGCTCCTCGTCAGGGTCCGGTTGGTCTGGCTCTCGGTCCATCTCTGTCTCCTCGGGTCGGGTGGCGCTCGCGCCGCGTGCCGGGACGGGCACGGCTGGATCGGAGCCGTTCATCGGCGGGGGCCGCGGGCGCGTGAGCCGTCGAGGAAGAGGCCGGTGATCGTGGCCGTCATGTCCTCCTTGCCCAGCGCCGGAGCGGACGTGAGGAGGCCGACGATCAGGCCGATGAGCGACTCCGCCAGTCGCGCGCCGGTGATGTCGTCGCGGATGTCGCCGGCCTCCTGACCGCGCTCGAACAGCCGGCGCAGCGGCTGGACGACCTTGCGCTCGAAGCGCTCCGGCTCGGAGTGGCGCCGCGCGCGGGCCAGGAGCACGAAGGAGTCCCCCGTGTCGACGAGCGCGCGCACGGCTCGGGCGATGCCCTCCTCGGGCGCGACGGCGTCGATGCGGGCCGATTGCAGGCGCGTCTCGACGTCGGCCACCGCGGCTCGCGCGAGCTCGTCGAGCAGGGCGTCCCGGTTGGGGAAGTAGCGGTACACCGTCGCCCGCGCGACCCCGGCCGCGTCGGCCACGTCGTTCATGCTCGCCTGCTCGCCCTGCACGGCGAAGATCTGCGCGGCGCCATCGAGGATCGCCGCGGCGACGCGCTGCTGGAGCGCCTGTCTACGGGCAGGTTCGGACATAACCGTCTCGTCGGCAGTCTATCTGCTCTCTTGACGAGACAGTCACGTCTTATCTAAACTCGCGAGTGTCTCATTCTGCGAGCGAGGTCCCCTCGCGCGAGGAGGTTGCTGATGTCGTTGTCGGAGCGGGCCCGGGCCGGGCTGCGGGACATGCCGTCCAACGCCGCGTGGCTGCTGTCGCGCGCCATCAAGCCCGCCGAGGCGGTGGGGAACGCCGCCGAGTCCGCGACGGCGAGCGCTCGCGATCGCGGGCGCGAGGTCACGGCCGCGGTGCTCGACGCCGCCCCCGTCGGCGGCGACTCGGTCGACGTGCGGATGAGACGCGCGCGCGAGGCCGCCGAACAGGCGCGCGACGCCGAGGAGCAGGCGGTCGAGGCCGCCCAGGAGTCCAAGGAACGATCCGACCACGCACGGCGGGTGAGCGAACGCGGCCGAGCGCGCATGAACGAGGTCGACCGCGAGACGACACGGCGCGTCAAGCAGCGCGTGGCCGAGGCCGAGAAGGCCGCCAACGAGGCGGTGCAGCGCGCCCGCCGGGACGCCGAGGCGGAGGCCGACGAGCAGCGCCAGGCCGCGCGGGCCGAGATCGCCGCCGAGCTCGACGACGCGCAGCGCGACGCCGACGAGGCGCGGGAGCGCGCCGAGGAGCTCGTCGCAGACGCGACGGCGAAGCTCGCCGAGGCCCGCCGGCTGGCCGACGAGGCGACCCAGGCAGCGCGCACGGCGGCCGAGAAGGCCCACCGCCAGGCGCAGGAGCTCGCCGACGAGGCCGAGCAGCAGGCGGGCGACGCGGAGGCCCGGATCGAGGCGGCCGAGCGACTGCGCAAGGACACGGAGGCGACCGCGAAGACGACCGCGCGCGAGCTCAAGCGCACGCCCCCGAACGGCGGGCTGGACTCCTACCGGAAGCCGGAGCTGGTCGAGCTCGCGTCCAGCGTCGGCATCGAGGGACCGACGACGATGACCAAGGCCCAGCTCGTCGACGCGATCGCGAAGGCGTCGCGCACGCGCTGAACGGAGGCGAACGCATCATGAGAATCCCCCATCTCTTCCACCGCAAGAGCTCGCTCGATCGGCTCCTCGAGAGCATCGACGACTCGCTCGGCGCCGCGGGCGGCCTCACCTCGAGCCTGCCCCGCCGCATCATCCCCGCCGACAAGGCCAAGGCCGGCCTGATCGCCGCGGGCGGCCTCGCAACGCTCACCGCCGCGAGCGCCGGCGTCTCGTCGCTCAGGCGGCGCCTCGAAGGCCCGCACGCCGACTCGTGACCGCTGGCGACGCACGTCCCGCGGCCCGGCCGGTCACGCGTGTCCCGGGCCGGTCATGAGGATCACGCGCCGAGCGCGGGCCCGGTGGCGAGCGCGTCGCCGGGCGTCCGGCGGTCGCGATGAGGACGTGGGCCGCGCCGTCACCGGCGCGCCGCCGGTTGTCCTCAACGCGGCCCCGGCCCGTCGGAGACGCCTCTCCGACGGCGTCCTCCTCGAGGCGTCGGTGCTCGGCCGCGTCCTCGGCGTGCGCATCCTGACCCTTCGCGCGACCGTCGTGCTCGCGCCGGCCACCGTGACCACCCCGGCCGACGCCGACCCGCCCGCCCGCGTGGACGGGCGGGGCTCCCGCGCCGCGCCGCCGCGCCGGCGCGCGGGCGGACGCGAGCTGGCCGAGGCCGTCCGGCGCATCGACGAGGGGGCGGAGCTCCTCGCCGAGGCGCGACGGCGCGCCGTATGACCCCGCCATGACCGCGCTCGCTCCCCGCGTGTCCGGACCCGGGGCGGCATCGCGCCCGGAACCCGCGCCGCGACGTCCTGCCCGAGCCTCGGTCAAGCGACGGTGGGGCGTGCATGTCATGGCCGCGGGGTGGCAGGCCCTCATCGTCGAGGTCGACGAGCGGATCGGCCGGGCCCGGAGCGTGCCGCGGTACACGATGCGCCCTTCCGAAGATTGACCTGGCGTGGCGACCGGCTCTACGCGGCGCAGCGCCACTCACCCAGGCGATGGCCGTCCGCGACGTGACGGCACGTCCGGTCGTGCGGAGGGCATCCGCGCCGAGGGCTGGGTCCACGCGGAGTCCGGCAGCGGCGGCTGACTTCCCTTGTCTCGCTGATCGCATCGCGATGCGAGGAGGGTGCGCGTGCCCGACACCGGGGTAACCGATCCCGCTCCCGCCACCGCGGCGTCCGGGCGTTCGCCGGCGACGGCCGTCCCGAGCCGGGCCGAGCGCGACCGTGCGTTGTTCACGCGCTTCCGGGACCCTGACGATCCCGTCGACCGCGATGTGATCGTCGATCGCTTCCTACCGCTGGCACGCCGCCTCGCCGCGCGCTGCGAGCGCCCCGAGGAGCCCTTCGACGACATCTTCCAGGTCGCCTGCTTCGGCCTCGTCAAGGCGGTCGACCGCTTCGACCCGGCGCGCGGCATCGCGTTCTCGAGCTTCGCCGTCCCGACGATGACCGGCGAGATCAAGCGCCATTTCCGCGACCGCGCCTGGTCGGTGCGCGTCCCGCGCGACCTCCAGAGGCTGACGCTGCGCGTCGACCGCGTCGTCGCCGACCTCACTCGCGACCACCACCAGCCGTCCGTCGCCGACTCGCCCGCGTCATCGGCGTCGAGCCCGAGGGCTCATGCGCTCGCTCACGCCGCGACAGCGCGAGGCGATCCGGCTGCGTTTCGAGCAGGACCTCACTCAGGCCGAGATCGGCGAGCGCATCGGCGTCAGCCAGATGCAGGTGTCACGCATCCTGCGCCAAGCCATCGCCCGGCTCCGCGCGCTCGCGGTCCAAGCCTGAACCAGGGCTCCTCCCGCGCGGACGGACGGCGCGGCCGCGGTCGGACCCGGGAGCCGGCGCGCGGCCGAGGGGCCGCGGGCGGGCGCGCGCAGCGGCCCCCCGGCACCGCGCGCCGCCCGCCGTCCATCGCTACGAGGAGCGCACCTCTTCGCGCGTCTCCTGCGCGGCCTGCCGGGCGTCGTCGGCCGCGCCCTGGGCCTGCTCGCGGCCGCTCGCCTTGGCCGTCTCGGTCGCCGACGAGGCGACGTCCGCGGCGACCTGCTTGCCGCGGTCGAGCGCCTGGTGTCCGGTCTCGGCCGCCTTCGCCTTGACCTGGTCGGAGACCGGGCCGATGTTCTCGTCCTCGACGCGCGTGGAGGGGATCAGCATCCCGGCCACGAAGCCGATCGCGGCCGCGCCGATCACCAGGCCGAGCGGATTCTCCTGCGCGAGGCCGACCGTCCGACGGGCCGTGTGCTTGACGTCGCCGCCGCTTGGGGTCGCGTCCGCGACGGAGTCCTTCGCGCCGGTGACCTTCGACTTGAGGCTGTCCACCTTCTCGTTCACCGAATCCTTGGCTCGGGACTTGACGTCCGCCTTGTAGGCGAGCGCGTCGACGGTGTCGCCCATGCGCTCGCGGGTGTCCTCTATGTCTTCGCGGATCGTGCGCGGGTCTTCGCCCATTCCACGTCCTCCTTCACGGTTTCGACGGTTTGCTCCGGGACGGGCGGGGTCGCCGCCTGGATTCGGTTGCGGCCCTGAAGGCCGAGGAACGCGGCGATGCCCACGTAGATGAGGCCGACGACGATGGCCGCCAGCCATGCGGCGATCGCGAGATCGAGCAGCAGGATGATCCCGGCCGTGATCGCGCCGGCGCCGAGGAGCGCGACGGTTGCCGCGCCGCCGAACAGGCCGGCGCCCTTCCCCGCCTCCTTGCCCTTCTCGGTCAGCTCGGCGCGCGCCAGCTCCATCTCCTGGCGGATGAGCGTCGAGGTCTCGTCCGAGAGCTTGCCGAACAGCTCGCCGATCGACCGCTCGCGCAGGCCGGCGTCCTGCTCGCTCACAACCCGCCCCCGCGCGTCGGCGTGCGCAGCGGGTCGTCGATCGCCGGCGGGCCCGGGGACCGCGGCTGCGCCGGGATCGTGCGCGGCTCGTCGACGTACGGCCGGTCGAAGCTCCCCGCCGTCGTGCCACCCGCAGGCGGCAGGCGGGGCGTCGCGTCGCGCTCCTCGTAGCGCCGGCTGCTCGAGGCCTTCAGCACGCGCGACGCGACGAACCCGAGCGCGAGGCCGCCCGCGGCGACCGCCCACGGGTTGCTGCGCGCGAAGTCTTCGACGTCACCCAGGATCCGGTCGCCGTCGGACTCCTTCATCCACGAGCCTGCGCGCTCCGCGCGCTCGGCGACCTGGTCGGCGATGCGCGCCGGACCGTCCTTGCCCTGCGCACGCAGCTGGTGCGCCACCTCGCGCAGGTCGCTCGCGTGGTGATGCACCTGGTCGCCCACCTGGGTCGAGCGCTGATCGACCTGCTCGCGGGCGCGGCCGCGCGCCTGCCCGGTGGCCTTGCGGACCTGCTCGCCCGCTTGGTCGCGGACCTCCTGCGCCTTCTCCTTGACTCCGTCCCCACCGTTCGTCCCGGTGGAGGCGCCGGCGTCTGTCGTCCCTGCCATTTCCGCTCCTTCCGTTCGCATTGCGAGTCACGGTGCGTTACCCGTCTCGCGACGGCGGGCACCCCCCGCCGCGCCCGATTGGCGCGTGACCGTCGTGCGTGTGTGACGCACCGCCCATCCGCGCGGCGGTCGCGGTCCTAGCGTGGTGCGATGAGCCGGTCGCCCCGAGACGTGTCGCAGCCACCCGGCGCGGACGCCCGGGCGCGCTCACGGACCCGGCCACGCGATCTCGCGGTCCACGTCGGGGTCCTTCTTGTCAGCGCCGTCGGGGTGATCGCGCTGTGGAACGACCTCGCGACGACGTGGCGCGCCGTCATGGCGGTCGTCGTCGGCGTGGTCGGCGCGATCCGCCTGCTCCCGCTCTCCAGGTGGCTCGGGCGACCCGGGACCATCGCCGAGTACGCCGGCGCGGCGATCGGCGTCGTCGTGATCCCGGTCTTCGCGCTGCTGGGCATCGACGCCGTCCTGGCGCTGCTCGGCGTCGGCCCGCTCCTGTCGCCGCTCGCGCGCCTCGTCATCGGCGCGGTGATCGTCTTCTGCGTCGCCCGGATCTCCCTCGAGCCGTTCTGGACCGACCACGAGCTGCCGCACCCGCGGCGGCTCGCCGCCTGCGCCACCGTCGCGCTCATCCTCGTGCCCGGGCTGGTGATCGCCCTCATCGGCCAGGTCAACGGCGACGGGCGCACGCTGGCCCAGCGGGCCGCCGTCTCGCACCTCGACGTCGTCGTGCTCCGCGCTGACGCGCCGCCCGCCGGACCGCGCACGACCCGCCTCGGCGGCTGGCAGATCGACACGTGGACCGGCCAGGTCAGGGGCGACCGGATCGTCTGGGCCGGCGGGCGACGGCCGGCGCCCGGCGGGGAGGCCGGCGCCGACCGTGTCCTCGTCCTCCTGCCGCCGGCGGCCGACAACGACGCGCCCGCGCGCTGGCTGGCGCTGGCCGACCGCGTCGAGCCCCGGGCGACGCCCACGTTCGCCCTCCTCGACGAGCCGGCGGAAACACAGCTCGCGGACTGGCGCGCACCACTGTCGCGACCGACCGGCCGTGCCGGCGACGCGCTTCGGCTCGCCGACCTCGCCGCCGACCGCACGACCTCCGAGGCGAAGCTCGGCCTGCTCGCGGCGACCCAGTCGCCGACGGCCGCCGCGGATCTCGCGCTCGCCGTCGCCCACCGGCCGATCCTGCTCTTCGACACGCATGAGGCGGTCCCGCGCCCGCTCGACGTCGAGGCCCTGTTCCGCACCGGCCTGATCTCGATGTGCGAGGGCGGCCAGAAGCTCCGTCAGCGCTGCGTCCGGCTGAACGGCGAGGACGGGCTCCAGCGCGGCTTCAACCACCTGGCGTTCGACAGCCATGCCCTGGCGCACGCCGGGGTCCCGAGCCGCGTCTACGTCCACGTCACGCACACGCTGCCGGACGCCGAGGGCGGCGACGGCCTGATCTACCTCGACTACTGGTGGTACCTGCCCGACAACCCGGCCCACTCGGGCAGCGGCGCGTTCTGCGGCCCCGGCTTCAGCATCGGCGGCGTCACCTGCTTCGACCACCAGTCCGACTGGGAGGGCGTCACGGTCGTGCTCAGCGCGCGGGACCCGGCCGGCGCGCCGGTCGCGGTCGACTACGCCCAGCACGACGGCAGCGTCCGCTACACGTGGCCCGCGCTCCAGCGCCTCTGGGAGCTCACCGGAGCCCACCGCTTCGCATCCGCCGGCGACCTCGGCGCGCGGCCGCTGGTGTTCTCCGCCCGTGGCTCGCACGCGTCGTATCCGATCGCCTGCGGCGCCGCGTCGTGCCCGCGCAACGCGGTCCCCACGCTGCGCAACACGGGCGCCCTGCAGGACAACCCGCACGACGGCCGGCGGCCGTGGGAGGGCGCCACCGACGCGGGCTGCGCGGGGACGTGCGTCGTCCCGCTCCCCACCCGCCGCGACGGCGTCGAGCCCGAAGGCTGGAACGACTGGCCGGGAACGTGGGGCACCGCCAACTGCGTCGCGGGCATCTTCTGCGCCTCCGCCCAGCCCCCGCGGTCCCCGGGCTTCCACGATCGCTACCGGCAGCCGTGGTGCGCGAACACCGAGGTCGCCTTCCGCGACGGGCGGTTC
>Ga0105245_10004447_pt1 | contig 12391 bp, 7 predicted proteins | sample KBSM54metaG_FD_81523 | JGI IMG/M metagenome (GOLD analysis project Ga0105245, IMG submission 81523) | Miscanthus rhizosphere microbial communities from Kellogg Biological Station, Michigan, USA - KBS M5-4 metaG | ecosystem: Host-associated > Plants > Roots > Rhizosphere > Soil | place: Michigan...
CGCTGCCGAAGACCGCTGGTTGGTCGAGCTTCCAGTTCGACCCGAAGTGTCCGTACGAGAGCACGGGCGGCCCGCGTAGGTGAGTACAAGTGTGGCAGGAGATATCTGATCTCCTCATCGCCCTTTGCCGCCTGCGCAAAGGGCTTTCTCATCTCCGCGGCCCCTTCTCAAGGCAGAGCCAGCCCTTCGGTAGCGCTTCAGATGATGCGCGCGACGAAGTGGAGGAGACATATGGCGAGGTCGGACAAGATAGCGGCCGTCGCCGAGCTGGCCAATAGGTTCACCAGCTCGGCAGGCGTGGTACTGACCGAATACCGCGGACTCTCGGTCAAGGCGCTCAAGGAGCTGCGCCGCTCGCTCGGCGATGAGGCCAATTACTCGGTATCAAAGAACACGCTCACGACGATCGCTGCCCGTGAGGCGGGTGTCGATGGGATCGAGGAGCATCTCGTCGGGCCGACAGCGATTGCGTTCATCGACGGCGATCCCGTGATCGTGGCCAAGGGCCTGCGTGACTTCGCACGTACGAATCCGCAACTTGTGATCAAGGGCGGGGTGCTGGACGGCAAGTTCATGAGCCCCGACGAGGTCAGGAGACTTGCGGATCTTGAGTCGCGTGATGTCCTGCTTGCGAAGGTCGCTGGGGCCCTGCAAGGAGTCCTGCAACAAGCAGTCTCCCTAGCGGCTGCTCCGCTGTCTCACGCGGCTCGGCTGTTCGCCGCGCTCGAGAAGGCAGCAGAAGAAAATCCTTCGCTGCTCGCCAGCGCGCCAAAAGCTACGACGGAGTCCGCGAACGAAGAGCTTGCGGCAGTTTCGACCGCTGAGCCGACGAATAGCGAGATTGAGGACGAGTCGACCCAGGAGCCGACGAACGACGGGCTTGCCGACGGGTCGACCCAGGAACCGACGAACGATCAGCTTGCCGAGGAGTTGACCCAAGAGCCGACGAACGAAGAACTCGCCGCCGAGGCGGCAGAACCCGCAGCGTCAGCTGCACCTGACGCGGACACCACGTCCGCGGCAGAACCACTGGCAGCACCCGCTGCGGAAGACAACTAGGAAGGACGCCCACTATGGCGAAGCTCAGCACTACTGATCTCCTTGATGCCTTCAAGGAGCTGACCTTGATCGAGCTCAGCGAGTTCATCAAGGAATTCGAGACCACCTTCGGCGTAACAGCGGCCGCCCCCGTTGCCGCTGCGGCGCCGGCAGCAGCCGGCGGCGAGGCCGGTCCTGTCGAGGAAGAGGGCAGCGACGAAGTCGATGTCATCCTCGAGGCAGCCGGTGACAAGAAGATCCAGGTGATCAAGGAGGTGCGGTCACTCACCAGCCTTGGCCTGAAGGAAGCCAAGGATCTGGTCGAGGCTGCCCCCAAGGCCGTTCTGGAGAAGGTCAACAAGGAGGCTGCGGACAAGGCTAAGGAGGCTCTCGAGGCCGCCGGCGCCACAGTCTCCTACAAGTAGCGATCAGCTGCTCACAACGTGTGTCCTTTCTCCCGACATCGGGAGAAAGGACACACTCAATTCTGGCAACGTGTGCATCGAGCCGGTTGGCCGGTGTAGCCGCGTCGGCGTAGCACCCGAAACACGGCGGGTGGGGACGGGTAGTCGATGAGGCCGCTCGACCTGCTCGATCCAGCGGTACTCCAGCGGACTTTGAACCCCGTTCGCTGTCTCAGCGAGGATGTCGCTGATCAGCAACCGGTGAGCGATGCGGGCTCGGCGCTCCAAGGCGCGTCTCAGCTTTCCTGGGCTTGTCAGGCGAGGAATGGACAAAGTGAGGAAGCCAATCACGGCGGCTTCATTCGCTGCCGAGGCACACATATCCAGCACGGTGTCCTCAACCACAGTCCGCGGTGGCGACGCGAGGAAGCGGGACGGTCGGGCCTCGGGCCGCTGTCGGACCACAGTCATCCACCGCCGTGAAGCAAGCCGACTCGTCCAGTCGACGGCGAGCTGGATTGGCAGGCGCGGATCTGCCAGGCCGTGAAACACGGCGGCGGAGGCGCCGATCTGTCGTGCCGAGCTCCCGCCGAGTAGTACTGCATGCGTACTGGTGCCAGGCCGGCTCCAACGCGCCGAGGACGTAGACGCCTCGGTCGAGCCGTTGCAGAACTTGTCCGCGGACCAGCCTGGCCACCTGACTGTCGTGAAGGCCGAAACTGGTTAGCTGGCTGCGGGTCAAGACACCAGCCTGGCGCTCTGCCCACGCGATCGCGGCCGCCGGGAGTGGTTCGGTGCAATGCACGCCCGTAGTCTTCGGATTCTTCGTCTAATCGTGCGCTGCACGCCAAGGCTGTGGAAAGCGGGTCGAACGCGCCTGTGGATGGCCCGCGCGGAGTCAGGTCCGGAGGCTACGCGGATTGGGCCGACTCGAGTGGAAACCCGACGCCCGTGAGTTCCTCAGAAAGGGTCCACAGCCGCTTGGCCATCTCCACATCAGAGGCTGCGGCGGTACGGCCCACCAGCGTCGGATAGCCGCGGCCCTCACGCAAGCCGTCGGGGCCGACATAGCTCGCCCCAGGAAGGTCTTGGGTGGCTGCGAACAGCGTCGGCCGCGCTCCGGCCTCGTCGGTCTGGGCGATGAGCCGGTTGCTGATGGCCATCAGTCGGTTCTGCCATCGGCTCTCGGTCCGGAACTGAAGGTTCGTCGCCGCGTAGCCCGGATGTGCCGCTAAAGCTCGGACCGACGAGTCGGCGGTCGTGAGCAGACGTTGCAACTCAAGGGTGAAGAGCAGATTGGCCAGCTTCGATTGCTGGTACGCGGCCCAGCGTTGGTAACGCCGTCGTTGCCAGGTGAGATCGTCCAACGAAATCGAGCCGCCGCGATGCTGGCCAGAGGCGACGGTCACCACGCGATCGGTGATGTGTCGCAATAGCAGGTTGGTAAGCGCGAAGTGGCCGAGGTGATTCGTGCCAATCTGGAGCTCGAAGCCGTCCGCCGTACGCTTCTCGGGCGTTGCCATCACGCCGGCGTTGTTGATCAAGCCGTCAATCTCACCCTGCCAGGCGTCGGCGAACGCGCGTATCGACGCCAGATCGGCAAGATCAAGACGGCGCACTTCGGTGTCACCGGCTATCGACCCAGCAGCCGTCTCGCCTTTGGCCACATCGCGTACGGCTAGCACGACATGAGCGCCAGCTTCGGCGAGCGCGCGCGCAGTGGGGAGTCCGATGCCGCTGTTGGCGCCAGTGACGATGAAGACCCGTCCCTTTTGTGAGGGTAGGTCCGCTGCGGTCCATCCAGTAGAGGTCATGATCATGGACTCTAGTGGCTGCCGCAAGCTCGTCATGATCACAGGTCAGAACGTGGTCGCGGACGACACAAACCGCGTGGAGTCCGTGTCGTCCGCGACCATTTTCCCGGGGGAGGGACAAATCTAGTAAGGCTATGGATCCCTAAGTTCGAACCCTTCGACGGCGTTGAGGGGGAGGCAAATCACTGAGGTCGGGACATCAGCTGGCCAGTTTTCTTGGAAAGCGGCTTGATCGATCAGCGGGCGTTCGCCGCTGTCGGCCAGTACGGCGGTGCCAGTCACCACGACTGTCTCGCGATGAGCGGCGGGCGTTCCTCCATCGACGTCCAGGCTGACCTCAGCCCCAGGTGCATAGTGCACGATGTCGTTGTAGTCAGGAACCCGAAGCAAGATCTGATCGCCGGCAACCGCGTACGAAACAACGACCGAGCGATGACCGCGGCCAGACTGATATCCCAGCCGGCCCTCGTGATGGCTGCAAATCCAGGCCTTGCATTCGTGCGGCGACAGCTTGCGTAGCCGCTCGCCTGGAGACATGCGACCGCCAAATGTTGGCATGATCGACTCCCTCGAGTTCCGCCCTCCCTCACCTAATTGTGCGCTAGTCGTCATTAACCCGGTAGAGGTGGGCGGGGCCCAGAAAAAGTCAGGACCAAAGTCCCGGCACCTTCACAATCGGTTGCTAATGACCGGCAATTCACCCAGATATTGGGAAACAACCAGATAGCGGAAACCCGCGCACCTAGGCGCCTAACCGGACTGGGCGGCCACGACCCGCCCGGTCACCTTGTGCGGCGTGATCTGGATGAAGACGTTTCTGACCCCAGCCGCCCACGGAACAACGCTGCCAACAGTCCACATCCGAACGAGTTGATCAGGCTCGGCGACTCCCTGCGCCCGGCCCTGCACCACCACGCTCCATCCCCGACGATTGACTTGATCAAGCTCATCGACCTCGAACGCGACCGCAGTCGGCCGAATCAGCTCTGACAAAACCCCGTATGGCGACGTACGGAAGATGATCATGCCCTGATGCCAGGCATAGGTCACCGGAAGGATCTGCGGACCGTCCGCGGCCTGCCAGGCGACCCGCCCGACACTCTGGCTCTCGAGCAGTTCCTGGCAGCGGGCCGGACTGATCGCCCGAAACTCGCTCGTCGACTTTTCGTCGGCGTAGCTGTCCTTCACCGTCAGTCCTTTCCTGCCATCGTTCGATCGAGGTGACCGACAAGTAGTGGACGCCCTGACAACATGCCCATCCCGCTCGCGTACGTCACGAGCACCCGAGTCGGCTTTGCCATGGCACGTCCTTCCTCGACGGAGGTCCATCGTCAGTCAAGGCCAACCGATCCGGCGATGGGAGAGTCGAAGGTCCTGGCGCCATGGGACCAAGAGCGGTGCCGCTGAGGGAGATACCGCCACTCCGCGGGGAGTCAAAGGAGCCAACATTGCCCCTTGTCGAGCGGCTATCGAAGAGTATGATCTCCTGCAAGGTAGTCGGAAATTTGACTGCTCTAGTTAGTGCTGCGCCCGGTTCTTGACTTTGGGCGTATCAGCATCTATATTGGGGGTTTGCCCTCGCCATCTGCCGACCCGTTTCACTTTGACACGGGTCGTTCAGCATGCGTAGAAGCACTTCGCTCCTCAACTGCGAGCCCTCGGAAGGACACAAGAGTTGGCCGCCTCGCGCACAGCCTTGAAGACCAAAGTCATATCCACTACCGGCAGGATTTCGTTCGCGAAGATCGCCGAACCCATGGAAGTTCCATATCTGCTTGATTTGCAGATCGATTCATTTGATTGGCTTGTCGGCAATGACGCCTGGCGCGACCGCGTAGCGACCGCACTGGACCAAGGCCGTACGGACATCAATACCAAGTCCGGACTCGAGGAGATCTTTGAGGAGATCTCTCCCATCGAGGACTTCTCCGGCACTATGTCGCTGTCGTTCCGTGACCACCGGTTCGAGCCGCCGAAGAACACGGTCGATGAGTGTAAAGAGCGCGACGTCACCTACGCCGCCCCGCTCTTCGTTACGGCCGAGTTCATGAACAACGAGACTGGCGAGATCAAGAGCCAGACGGTCTTCATGGGTGATTTCCCGCTGATGACCGACAAGGGCACGTTCGTCATCAACGGCACTGAGCGGGTTGTCGTGTCCCAGCTGGTTCGCTCTCCGGGCGTCTACTTCGAGCAGACCACGGACAAGACCTCGGACAAGGACATCTTCACCTGCAAGATGATCCCGTCGCGCGGCGCGTGGCTCGAGTTCGAAATCGACAAGCGCGACATGGTCGGGGTTCGCCTAGACCGCAAGCGCAAGCAGAACGTCACCGTGTTGCTCAAGGCGCTCGGCTGGACCGACGCACAAATCCTTGAGCAGTTCGGCGAGTACGAGTCCATGCGGCTCACCCTGGAAAAGGATCACACCACCACCCAGGACGAGGCGCTGCTGGATATCTACCGCAAACTGCGCCCCGGTGAGCCGCCGACGCGTGAAGCAGCCCAGGCGCTGCTGGAGAACTACTACTTCAACCCGAAGCGCTACGACTTGGCCAAGGTCGGTCGTTACAAGATCAACAAGAAGCTCGGTCTCGAACTGCCGTTCGATCGGCAGGTGCTGACCATCGAAGACATCGTGGCTGCGATCCGCTTCGTCGTCGCTTTGCACGAGGGCACGGAGACGCTCGACTCGCCGCGCGGTGAGTTGCTCGTAGAAGAAGACGACATCGATCATTTTGGCAATCGCCGGCTGCGTACGGTGGGCGAGCTGATCCAGAACCAGCTGCGCACCGGACTCGGGCGTATGGAGCGGGTAGTCCGCGACCGGATGACGACTCAGGACGTCGAGGCGATCACGCCGCAGACCTTGATCAACATCAGGCCGGTCGTCGCAGCGCTGAAGGAGTTCTTCGGCACCTCGCAGCTGTCCCAGTTCATGGATCAGACCAACCCCATCGCTGGTTTGACGCACAAGCGGCGGCTTTCCGCGCTCGGCCCAGGCGGCCTGTCGCGGGATCGCGCTGGCATGGAAGTCCGCGACGTGCACCCGTCCCACTACGGCCGGATGTGTCCGATCGAAACTCCTGAAGGTCCCAACATCGGCTTGATCGGTTCGCTCGCCTCCTTCGCGCGGGTGAATGCTTTCGGGTTCGTCGAAACGCCCTACCGCAAGGTTGAAAAGGGCCACGTCACTGATCAGATCGACTATCTGACTGCTGACGAGGAGGACCGGTACGTCATCGCCCAGGCCAACGCCAAGCTCGACCCGAAGAACAAGTTCGCCGAGGAGCGGGTGCTGGCCCGTCGCCGGCACGGCGATCCGGACACGGTACCGGCGGAGTCCATCCACTACATGGATGTCTCGCCGCGCCAAATGGTCTCGGTAGCCACCGCGATGATCCCTTTCTTGGAACACGACGATGCGTCTCGCGCTCTGATGGGGTCGAACATGCAGCGCCAGGCTGTGCCGCTGATCCGCTCGGAAGCACCATTCGTGGGCACCGGGATGGAATACCGCGGTGCGGTGGATGCCGGTGATGTCACTGTCGCGACTGCGGCCGGTGTGGTCACAGCAGTCAGCGCTGATCTGATCGACGTCGCGCAGGACGATGACACGTACAAGACCTATCGGCTGAGTAAGTTCCGTCGTTCGAACCAAGGCACCTGCATCAATCAGCGTCCGCTCGTCACGGTGGGACAGCGGATCGAGAAGGGTACGCCGCTGGCTGATGGACCCTGCACTGATCAAGCCGAAATGGCGTTGGGTCGTAATCTGCTGGTTGCGTTCATGCCCTGGGAGGGCCACAACTACGAAGACGCCATCATCCTGAGTCAACGGCTCGTGCAAGATGACGTGCTCACCTCTATCCATATCGAGGAGCACGAGGTCGATGCTCGGGACACCAAGCTAGGGGCGGAAGAGATCACTCGCGACATCCCCAATGTCAGCGAGGAGATGCTCGCCGATCTTGACGATCGGGGCATCATCCGAATCGGCGCAGAGGTATCGACCGGCGACATCTTGGTTGGAAAGGTGACCCCGAAGGGCGAGACCGAACTGACCCCGGAAGAGCGGCTGCTGCGCGCGATCTTCGGTGAGAAGGCACGCGAGGTGCGCGACACCTCGCTCAAGGTGCCGCACGGTGAATCCGGCACCGTGATCGGCGTTCGTGTCTTCGACCGTGATGCCGATGACGAGCTATCGCCTGGCGTCAACCAGCTGGTGCGGGTCTACGTCGCTCAGAAGCGCAAGATCCAAGACGGCGACAAGCTTGCTGGCCGACATGGCAACAAGGGCGTGATTTCCAAGATCCTGCCCATCGAGGACATGCCGTTCCTCGAGGACGGAACTCCGGTCGACATCGTGCTCAACCCGCTTGGCGTGCCTAGCCGGATGAATGTCGGCCAGGTCTTGGAGACCCACCTTGGTTGGGTTGCCAAGCAGGGCTGGGATCTCGACGGCATCAAGGCCGCGTGGTCGGACCGGCTGCGCAGCGTAGGCCTCGGTCATGTCGACGGTCCGGCTCACTTGGCAACCCCCGTCTTCGACGGTGCCACCGAGCAGGAGATCACCGGGCTGCTCGGCCAGACGCTGCCAAACCGAGACGATCAGCGGTTGGTGAATGCCGATGGCAAAGCTCACCTGTTCGACGGTCGGTCGGGCGAACCTTTCCCCGAGCCGGTCGGTGTCGGCTACATCTACATGCTGAAGCTGCACCACCTGGTGGACGACAAGATCCACGCTCGGTCTACCGGGCCGTACTCGATGATCACCCAGCAGCCGCTGGGTGGTAAGGCACAGTTCGGCGGCCAGCGGTTCGGGGAGATGGAGGTCTGGGCACTCGAGGCGTACGGCGCGGCCTGGGCTCTCCAGGAACTGCTCACCATCAAGTCCGACGATGTTCCAGGCCGGGTGAAGGTCTACGAGGCCATCGTGAAGGGCGAGAACATCCCCGAACCCGGCATCCCTGAGTCGTTCAAGGTGTTGGTCAAGGAAATGAAGTCGCTGTGCCTCAACGTTGAGGTGCTGTCCAGCGATGGAACCGAAGTCGAGTTGCGAGATTCCGAGGACGACTACCGGTCGTCGGAGGATTTTGGCATCGACCTGTCCCGTCGCCCTGGTGACTCCCTCGGCGGAGTCGAAGAAGTCTGAGTGCTTCCCTCTCCTGCCGACTTGTCAGCGTCAGTGGTCGCTATCGCGATCATCTGCACTGACAGATCGGCGGAGGTGAAGGCTCGGTTCACTGACAACTTGAGAGATCGCGTTAGTTAAGAGAAAAGAGATAAGCAAAGCATGCTCGACGTGAACTTCTTCGACGAGATCCGCATCGGCCTGGCCACTGCCGATGAGATTCGTAAGTGGTCGCACGGTGAGGTGAAGAAGCCGGAGACCATCAACTACCGGACTCTGAAGCCGGAGCGCGATGGTCTGTTCTGCGAGAAGATCTTCGGACCCACCCGAGACTGGGAGTGCTACTGCGGCAAGTACAAGCGGGTGCGCTTCAAGGGCATTATCTGCGAGCGGTGCGGGGTCGAGGTCACTCGCTCCAAGGTTCGCCGGGAGCGGATGGGCCATATCGAGCTCGCCGCCCCCGTCACCCATATCTGGTACTTCAAGGGCGTTCCGTCCAGGCTGGGTTACCTACTGGACGTCGCTCCGAAAGACCTGGAAAAGGTCATCTACTTTGCGGCGTACATGATCACAGCCGTTGACGAGGAAGCCCGGCATCGGGACCTGCCCTCGCTCGAGGCCAAGATCGATGTGGAGCGCAAGCAGCTGGAAGGACGTCGCGACTCCGATATCGAGAACCGGATGCGGAAGCTCGAGGAGGATACGGCTGCGCTTGAGGCGGAGGGTGCTAAGGCCGACGCAAAGCGCAAGGTCCGAGAGGGCGCGGAGCGAGAGGTCAAGCAACTGCGGGATCGCGCCCAGCGTGAACTCGACCGGCTCGAAGCCGTGTGGAACCGGTTCAGGAATCTCAAGGTGCAGGACCTCGAGGGTGATGAGGTGCTGTATCGGGAGATGAAGAACCGGTTTGGCAAGTACTTCTCAGGCTCCATGGGTGCCGACGCCATCCAGAAGCGGCTGGAGACCTTCGATCTTGAGGCCGAAGCTGCGGATCTCCGCGAGACGATCCAGGTTGGCAAGGGCCAGCGTAAGACTCGGGCCCTGAAACGGCTCAAGGTAGTCTCGGCGTTCCTTACCACGAAGAACAGCCCCGCCGGCATGGTGCTGGATTGCGTTCCGGTCATCCCGCCGGATCTACGTCCCATGGTGCAGCTGGACGGTGGTCGATTCGCGACATCTGACCTGAATGATCTATACCGGCGAGTGATCAACCGAAACAACCGGCTGAAGCGGCTGCTCGACCTCGGCGCACCCGAGATCATCGTGAACAACGAGAAGCGCATGCTGCAGGAGGCGGTTGACTCGCTGTTCGACAACGGTCGTCGTGGCCGACCAGTCACCGGTCCAGGCAACCGTCCGCTCAAGTCGATCTCCGACATGCTGAAGGGCAAGCAGGGCCGGTTCCGGCAGAACCTGCTGGGCAAGCGCGTCGACTACTCCGGTCGTTCGGTGATCGTTGTCGGTCCGCAGCTCAAGCTGCATCAGTGCGGCTTGCCCAAGGCGATGGCGCTTGAGTTGTTCAAGCCGTTCGTCATGAAGCGCCTCGATGACCTCAACCATGCGCAGAACATCAAGTCTGCGAAGCGCATGGTGGAGCGCCAGCGGCCGGTGGTATGGGATGTGCTGGAAGAGGTGATCTCGGAGCATCCGGTACTCCTCAACCGTGCGCCGACCTTGCACCGGCTTGGCATCCAGGCTTTCGAGCCGCAGCTCATCGAGGGCAAGGCGATCCAGATCCATCCGTTGGTCTGTACGGCGTTCAACGCCGACTTCGACGGTGACCAGATGGCCGTGCATCTGCCGCTGAGTGCGGAGGCCCAGGCGGAGGCCCGGATCTTGATGTTGTCGACCAACAACATCTTGAAGCCGGCCGACGGTCGTCCGGTGACCATGCCCACCCAGGACATGATCATCGGCACGTACTTCCTCACTATGCAGCGCGACGGCGCAGCCGGTGAGGGTCGTGCCTTCGGGTCAGTGGCCGAGGCTTTGATGGCTTTCGACCGCAGGCAGCTCTCGGTTCAGGCCAAGATCAAACTGCGGCTCAACGACATCGTGCCACCAGCCGGCAAGACTCTGGCAGCAAATGGTTCGATCTTGTTGGAGACCACGCTTGGTCGCGCCCTGTTCAACGAGGCGTTGCCAGACGACTACGCCTATGCCGACTACGAGGTGGGCAAGAAGCAACTCGGTCAGATCGTCAATGATCTTGCTGAGCGCTATCCGAAGGTTCAGGTTGCCTACTGTCTGGACCAGCTGAAGGACCTCGGGTTCCACTGGGCGACTCGCTCGGGCGTCACGGTCTCGATCGGTGACGTGGAAACCCCGAAGGACAAGCCGAAGATCCTGGCAAGCTACGAGGACCGCGCGAACAAGATCGACAAGCAATACGAGCGTGGCTTGATCACCGATGACGAGCGGCGCCAGGAGCTGATCGAGATCTGGACCGACGCTACATCGCGGCTCGGTACGGCGATGGAGAACAACTTCTCCAAGACCAACCCGATCTACATGATGGTGCACTCCGGGGCTCGCGGAAACATGGTGCAGATGCGCCAGATCGCCGCGATGCGCGGTCTGGTGGTCAACCCGAAGGGCGAGATCATTGCTCGACCGATCAAGTCCAACTTCCGGGAGGGATTGTCGGTGCTGGAGTACTTCATCTCCACGCACGGCGGCCGTAAGGGTCAGGCTGATACGGCGCTCCGTACAGCCGACTCCGGCTACCTGACTCGGCGGTTGGTCGACGTCAGCCAGGATGTGATCATTCGCGAGGAGGACTGCGGTACCACGCGCGGGCTGACCAAGACGATCGCGCGTCCCGACGGTTCCTCAGCAGCAAGCAGCCTGGTAGTCGACGAGCATGTGGAGACTGCGGTCTACGCTCGGACCCTCGCCACCGACGTGTTCGGTCCGGACGGTGAGGTGCTGCTGAAGGCTGGAGTTGATCTTGGTGACGTCAACATCCGGCTGCTCGCCGAGAACGGCATTACCTCGGTCAAGGTACGCAGCGTGCTCACGTGTGAGGCCGCCAGCGGCACTTGCGCGATGTGCTACGGCCGTTCGCTGGCCAGCGGCAAGCTGGTCGACGTCGGTGAGGCTGTCGGGATCGTGGCGGCGCAGTCCATCGGTGAGCCGGGTACCCAGTTGACGATGCGGACCTTCCACACCGGCGGTGTGGCTGGTGATGACATCACTCAGGGTCTGCCGCGTGTCGTTGAGCTCTTCGAGGCTCGCCAGCCCAAGGGCAAGGCGCCGATCTCGGAGGCCACTGGGCGGGTGCAGGTCGAGGACAACGATCGGCTGAAGAAGATCATCATCACTCCTGATGATGGCTCCGAAGTGGCGGAGTTCTCGGTATCGCGCCGGGCTCGGCTGCTGGTCGAAGACGGTGACCACGTTGAGGTCGGTCAGCAACTGACCGCTGGAACGCCCGACCCGCACGATGTGCTGCGGGTGCTCGGCGTACGCCGGGTTCAGGAGCACCTGGTCGACGAGGTCCAGCTGGTTTACCGAACCCAAGGCGCGCCGATTCACGACAAGCACATCGAGATCATCATCCGGCAGATGCTGCGTCGGGTGACGGTGATCGAGTCTGGTGACTCCAATCTCCTCGCCGGTGACCTGGTGGATCGGCTGTCCTACGAGGCGGCCAACCGGCAGGTCGTGGCCGAGGGCGGCAACCCGGCGTCAGGACGCGCGGTGCTGATGGGGATCACCAAGGCCTCGCTAGCCACCGAGTCGTGGCTGTCGGCGGCCTCCTTCCAGGAGACCACCAAGGTCCTGACGGACGCGGCGATTCACGCCAAGTCCGATTCCCTGGTGGGTCTGAAGGAGAACGTGATCCTGGGCAAGCTGATCCCGGCCGGGACCGGTCTGGAGCGGTACCGCAACATCCGGGTCGAACCGACGGCGGAGGCCAAGGCGCAGGCGTACTCGATGGTTGGGTACGACTCGTTCGACTACGACTTCGGTCAGGGGTCCGGCGCTGCCGTACCGCTGGA
>Ga0105245_10004448_pt1 | contig 12390 bp, 7 predicted proteins | sample KBSM54metaG_FD_81523 | JGI IMG/M metagenome (GOLD analysis project Ga0105245, IMG submission 81523) | Miscanthus rhizosphere microbial communities from Kellogg Biological Station, Michigan, USA - KBS M5-4 metaG | ecosystem: Host-associated > Plants > Roots > Rhizosphere > Soil | place: Michigan...
CATCGAGCCGGAGTGAAAGCCAATCGCTTGAACTCGAAGATGAGTTCGTGCCGATGACGTAGCGCGCAAAGTCATCGTCCATCACGGAATGAATGATGCGATTGCGCCCCCACTCGAGCTCGCCACTGTCATGACTGCCCTTCGACGTCGGCGGCGACAGTGCCTTGATGTCGTCGTCCGTCGGAATGGAAGGCCAGGTACTTTTATAAGGTGGGCGAACATCAACTGGAGACATCCCAAGATTCGCGCCCACATGAAAAGCTCGCTCTACAACGCCACGGGCATAATCCCGGAGCAGGATCTGGGGCTGGGGGCTCCCCGAGGCAAAAACATGAGAATGCACCCGCTCTGCCAGAACTCCAATCGCAGCCGCGTCGTGCGACCGCATGGCGACGCCGTACGCCACGCCATACACACGTTCGACGACGTAAGGATCATCGACATTGGCAAAGTGATCGACGAGCTTGCACACGGCGGTCAATCGCCCCGTCAAGCAAACAACGAGAGCCTTGGTGGCACGATCACGGAGAAATCGATTTGACGTTGCGAGCATCCACGTCAGCGCGATGGCACACAACTCCAGCACCTTTTCGTCAACTGGCGCTTCCGGATGAAGCGACGACGCCCAGTCCACGAGCCGGTCGACGGCCCCGCGATTGCCCCAGGCTTTGTGCAGATAGATGCTCCACCAGGCGTCGCGATCGGCCATGGAGTCTTTCCTAAGCAGCCCGTCCAAGAACTTGGCATTGAGAGGATGTTCGGGAACAGTAGCGACCGTAAGCAGCACATCGAGCGTGTCAGAGAAGTCACGTTCGCTCGTGCAAAGCTTGTTCAGCACCTTGCGCGTTTCGTCCGTGAATGCCGTTCGCTCACGCCAGACGATGCTTTGTCGAAATGCGTCCCCAATCCCCCATCGCTTGGCGCAGGCGGGCGCTAGGGAAATGAGCTCCCTACCGGTCCGTTCGGGAATCTGAATGCAGAGTGCCTCGAGTAGCCCCGCTGACACGAATTTATTGTCGTCGCAAATGTGGGAGAGGCCGCCGCCGTCAGCAAATGCGGACGCGAGTTCCTTTTCATCGAGATTTCGTTCCAGTAACGTCTTGGCGACGAGGTGATCTCCGAAGCGCTCGTAGGCAATGAAGACGAAGTCCTGATCTTCTCTTTCCCCATGCTGAAGCCTTTCCTCGACGAGAATCCCCTCGACGACCAAGGCCCGGTACAAGGATCGTTCAAAGTCGCGATTCGGCAGCAGAGCGTTTACAATTTGTGCCGCCTTCGCGATCGGAAGCCACGGTTTGCCCCCATCTGCAACCGCGCTAGCGATGGCGTCCAACGCATCGCGCACTGGCGTCGCCCGGGGATCGAAACCAAGAGGGCGTGCAAGACGTGCATTGATCGACGAAAGGTACAAATCGAAGACGACAGTTATCCCGTGAAGACCACTCGGGAGTCGTGTCTCGCCGCGCGCGTTGAGTCCTGAGCACAAGGTCTTGAGAAACAGCGGATTCCGAAACTCGGGAGCGAGGAGGGGCGTTGATGGCAGCTCGAGGCCATAGTGCAGAAAGAACGTCTTGGTCGCATCATACTCGTGCTCATCAAAGCCCCAATACGTGACAATTGCCGCCCGCTGCCGCACGGCTTCACCGACCACGCTGTCCTCGTAGGATGAACGGACGGCTAAGACGACGCCGAGCCAAGCCGAACGACTCGCATGTGCCAGGAACGCTTCGAGGTGGCTTGGCCAGATCTCCCTTCCCATGCCCTCATTCATGGCGTCGACCATTAAGAGGGCTCGTGAACCCGCTGCTTGAGCTGCCGCCTCAAGCGCGCCGATGAACTTTTCTGCGGAACAGTCGGCGAGGTCGAGATGTTGGAGTGCCTGGACCCAAGGCGCTTCGCTGCTCACGAATCGTTGCCCCAGCAGCAGCACGGTTGGCTTGCCCTCACCTACGCGCTTCCGGGCGACGTCGCAAAGGAGGTGGGTTTTTCCCGTGCCCGCGTCGCCCCGAAGGAGCATCAAGTTGTTGCTCGCAAGGCTGTCGGCACCGAGGAGCGCCCCCCGGGTCGCTTCAAGCTCAGAAACCAACTGGGACACCCGAAAGCTTCGTTCGCGGAACGGATTCCGATTGGAAGTTCGAGGCCCTGCGGAGGCAGCCTCGTGTTCCCTTCGAGCATCAAGATCGCGCTCGAGTTCGCCGAGCACCCGCGAAAGCTCCTCGGCCGCTGCTTCAGCAGCGTGCAGGTCTTCTGAAATGGCCTTCAGCCGAAGGGGCCCCGAGGGGCTAGCCTCAATAGCGCCAATCGCAGTCAGAACCTGCCGCACCTTCGTGGAAAGGGCTGATGCCGCGTCAACGGTCGTCTCAGCAGTGCCCTCTGAGTGTTCGCTAGTCCCCAACCGCTCGCGTATCGTTCGAGCGTGCCTCTTCACACGCTCAAAAAAGGAACTCGTGCGGCCGAATGCCTCGAACTCGCGTGCAACAGGCAGGTCGACGTGTACCTCCGGAGTGTAACGAGGCCCTGCCGTCCGCAATGCTTCGTCGAGGCGAGCATTGAACCATGCGGCGTCAAATCCTCGAACGTCGAACCAAAAGCGTACGCGTCCAACGTGCTCGGAGCGCGATAGCCGCTCAATCAGCTCGGAACTTCCCCAGTAAACGAAGTCGACATGCATCCCTTTGGCTGTGGCCGCCTTCGTCCACTCAGCCACGTGCGCATCCCATTTGTCCTTTGCGGACGTTTGGTTCGGAAGGCGGGCATCTGCGCGGTCAAGAGGTACACAAACAAAATATTTCGTCAGGCGCGAGTGCTTTTGGAGCGCAGTCGTAACGGACTTGTTTAACTGAGACCACTGTGAGTCACCCAGAGAATCAAAGTACTTGGACTGCCATGCCCACTCCGAACCGTCAGAAAGCGCCGCGTAACATTCAACTCCAGCATCGGGCGTCCCCTTGCGATGAAAGGCGGATCCTGGCGGCACCTCACACCGTGCGAGTTGAGCGCACAGTTCTTCGAAACCCTTGTCGCGGCCGCCGTTGAGGGGGCGGATCGCGCTCCAGTCGAGTGTGAAGGTCATGAACGATTAGTCCGTCAATTCAAGTCGGTTCGCAACTGCCCTAACAGTTCATCCCCATCGGCTAGAGATGTCGATGGTCAGAAGGCGTTCAACTACCTCGAGTATGCCCGGCTCGAGCCGGCGAATTTCGCGAGGCGACATCGCTTCGAGCGCTAGAACGGCTTCCTCTTGAATCAACCGCAAGTGCTCGATCGCTTCGATCGCGAAAATTCTGATCGGCATTGCTGCGACCCCCGTCCTCTTGATGAGTAGGCGCCGGATGACGTTGCAGGTCGTGCGCACGGTTGTCTAGCCAGCGACGAGCGTTCGTCGATCCAACCCCTGCGTCGCGGCGAACGAGGACCGCCTCAACCTCTTCACGCGCGAAGCGGTGGACGCCATCGGCTCCTCGCCGCGGATGCAAGTCATGACCATCCATGCGCCTAACGGTCGCAATAGAGCGCCCCAGCCGCCGAGCAACCTGCGAGCGAGTCAGCACGATTCCAATTTACCCGAAACGAAGCGGCGAGGCAGTCGCGTCTCACGTTTGCGACCTGCCCGGGCAGGGCTGCAGGCGCTGAACAAGACAAGCACGTCCGGTGCGACTGAGTCACAATGGGGGGCCAATTACAACTGCCGGGGTTTCGTGAAGTCCGGCAAAGAAGCGTGTGGCGGCCATGGCTTTCCTATCGAAAAGCTCGACCGCGCGCTCCTCGAGCACCTGGCCGACAACGTCTTCACGGTCGAGCGTTGCCGAGCACTGGTCCGCGAGATCGTAGAAGAAACCGGGCTCCTGCGGCGAAAGACAGACGAGCAGCGTCGCGAGCTAAAGAATCAGCTCGCCGACGTCGAGCGCCGTATGGCCACGTGGCAGGAAGCGCTCGAGATCCACGCCGACTCCGCCGATGTGGTGCTGCCACGCCTTCGGGAACTCCAGACTCGACGCGACGAGTTGGCCGCTACGCTCGCGAAGGTCGTCCCACTGACGGCGCCACCGAGCCATTTGTATGCCGAGACCACCATCGCCAGGTTCCAGCAGACGATCCGCGACCTATTTCTTGGCGCGGACCAGACGCTGGCAAGAACTACCTGCGCTTCCTGGTCGACCGGATCGACATCAACGGCAACGAGCTAACCATCCAGGCAAGACGGGCGCGGCCGTCGCGCTCCTGGCCACGGGCCCCGAACCTTCCCTCGTTAACACCGCGGAAGTGGTTCTTACTTCCGCAGTGGGTTGGCTCCGACTCAAGGACTCGAACCTTGGACCCGGCGGTTAACAGCCGCCTGCTCTACCAACTGAGCTAAGTCGGAATATCTGTAGGGACGCGAGACATTAGTCACCGAAGTTCGAAGGTCAAGAAGATCTGTGCGGCCGAGCAGGGTTATCGCGCGGGCCCGGCGAATTGGCTGCATTTTGCGGCTTTGCGCGCGGCTCCTCAGCGCGAGGGGCGCGAGAAAACGCGCCTCGAGGCCCGCAAGCGTTGACGGCTCGCTGGCCCGGATGCCATAGCGCTGGGCGTGACGTCTGCTCCCGACCTTCCTGAGCGCCCGCTCGCGGGCCTGCCACCCAACGCCGACGCGGCAGGCGTGGGCATCGTCACCTCGCAGCCCAGCGCCGAGGCGGAGACCACGCGAGCCGCGGGCCGAGGCGGTTTGGCCGTCGCCTTCGCGAAGGTTTATTTCATCCTGGTCGGGCTCGTGCAGCAGATCGCCCTGCCCCGCTTGCTGGGTCTCGATGGCTACGGCGCGCTCGCCAGCGTGCTGTCCATCGCGGGCATCACCTACAACCCGGTCACCACCACCTCGATCCAAGGCGTGAGTCGCGCGGTGGCGCAAGCCACGCCGGCAACCGAGGCCGGCACGATTCGGCGCGTGTTCACCGTGCACGCGATTTTCGCCGTGCTGCTCGCGCTCGGCTTCTTCCTGCTCGCGCCCACCATCGCCGATTCGGTGGGGGCCAGCCACGTGGTCGGCGCGCTGCGCATTCTGAGCGCGGTGATGCTGCTGTATGGGCTGTACACGCCGCTCATCGGGGTGCTGAACGGCCAACGCCGTTTCGTCTCGCAGGCCGCGCTCGACATCATCGCCGCCACGTTGCGCACCTTTGGTCTGATCGCCGGCGCGTGGTTATTTGCGCGGCGCCACGGGCTCGGCGTGGCCGGCGCCACTTCCGGCTTCGTGCTCGGCGCAGTGCTGATTTTGGGCGTCGCGCTCACGCTCGTGGGGATTGGCAAGCGCGGTCCGGCTGCGATCAGCGTGCGACAGCACATCACGTTTGCGCTGCCATTGCTGCTCGGCCAAGTGCTGTTCAACTTGCTCCTCCAGGCAGACCTGACGCTGCTACGTCGCTTTGCTTCGCAAGCGGCGCTTGCGCAGGGGCTGCCGGAAACCGCAGCCGATCCGCTAGTGGGCGCCTACCGCGCAACCCAGCTCTTTTCCTTCTTGCCCTATCAGCTGCTGATCGCCGTCACCTTCATCCTGTTCCCGATGTTGGCCACCGCAGCTCGCGACGGCGACCGCGCGGCGGTGGCTCGCTACGTGCGCACCGGGGTTCGGCTCGCGCTCGTGCTCGCGGGCGCGATGGCCAGCGTCACTGCGGGCCTCAGCGATCGCCTGCTCTACCTCGTGTTCGGGCGTGAAGCGGCGGCGCTCGGCGGCCAATCACTGGAATTGCTCGCGATTGGCTTCGGCGGCTTCGCCATTTTCGGGGTGCTCACCACGGTGCTCAATAGCCTCAAGCACGAGCGCGAGAGCGTGATCGTGACGGCCATCGCCGCCGCCCTCGTCGTACTGCTTTGCTACCTGCGGGTGCGGGGCGCGCCGTTCGGCGCCGATCTCCTCCTCTATACAGCGGAGGCCACCGCGGCCGGCCTGTTCGTGGCCACGCTGTCGGCCGCGTTTTTCGTGCACCGTGCGGCGGGCGCGGTCGCACCGCTGCTCACCGTCCTGCGCGTCGCTGGCGCCGTCACGGTGGCCGTCGTGCTCGGTCGCTTCCTGCCCGCGGGCGGGAAGCTGTTGACGCCGATCTACGCCGCCCTCGTCGCGCTTGCCTACGGGGTGGTCCTCATCGCGACCCGCGAGCTCGGCCCAGCCGATCTCGCCACGGTGCGCCAAGTCGTCGCGAAAAAGCGCCCGAACTAAGGCAATTTGCACATCTTTTACGTGCAAAGCGAACGGCGTTCGCACGAGACTCGGCGCGCGGAATGCGGCACACTGAGCGCTAGGTGACGTCGTCCCGACGCGCCGCTTAGCCGATGCCGCGTCTTACGCCTTGCTCGCTCCTGCTGCTGTCGTTGGCTGCGGCGCCCTCGTTCGCGTGCAGCACGAACCCGAAGCCCGGGGATACTTCCGCGGCCGGCCGAGGCAGCGTCGGCGGGGATTCCGGCGCAGGCGGCCTTCCGAACACGGGCGGCAGCTCGAGCGGCGCCGCGGGCACGAGCGGCGAGAGTGGCGCCGGCAACGGTGGGACCCTCGCAACAGGTGGTGCGAGCGGCGGTGATGGCGGCGCGGGAGGCGGCGGCGCCCTCGGGGGCAGCGGAGGTTCCGCCGGCAACGCTGGGAACGCCGGCACCGCCGGCGCCATCCCGACCGATCCCGCTTGCCCGGGCCTGTTCGCCCAAGCCCGTACACAACTCGAGCAAGCCAGCACCTGCGACCCGACGCTGAGCAGCGGCCAGTGCACGGGCAGCGTGCCCCCCACCTGCGGTTGCCCAGTCGCGGTCAATTCGGCAACGTCGGCCGAGAGCGTGGCGTATCTTGCGACCCTGCAGGCGATCAAAGACAAATCCTGTGTGCAGTCGTGCACCCCGATTTTCTGCAACGTGCCGGCGACGGGCCAGTGCGTGAAACAAATCGGCGGCACGAGCGGCGTGTGTCTCGCGCGTGAGATCAACCACTGAGGAGAAGAACCATGACGTTACGAATGACTGGAAAGCTCGTGCGACCGATCGGCGCCCTCGGCGTCGCCTTGCTGCTCGTCGCGTGTAGTGGTTCGTCTTCCGACGGCGGAGGCGGCGCGGGTGGAATCGCCGCAGGCGGCTCATCGAACGGCGGCTCGAACAGCGGCGGCACCGCGGGGCAAGCCGGCAGCTCGGCCAACGGCGGGTCGAGCAACGGTGGTTCCGCGAACGGCGGCACGAGCACGGGCGGCACGAGCACGGGCGGCGGGGGCAGCTCTGGCGCCAGCAACTGCACGGCGCTCTATGAACAAGCCGCGCAACAACTCACTGCCGCCGAAGCGTGCAATTCACTCACCAAGATCACGCACTGCACGGGCACGCAAAAAACCACCTGCGGCTGCGAAGTCCCGGTGGAGTCGAACGACTCGGCGGAGACCAAAGCCTACGCAGCCACGCTCGCCGCCATTTCCGCCGCCAACTGTCACCAATTGTGCCCGCAAATCGCGTGTCTTTCGGTGCACGCTGCCACCTGCGTGGCCAACGCCGACAGCACCATCGGCCACTGCATGTCGATGCCCATCTTGCCCTGAGCCGTTCAACCGCGCGCTTCGCCGTCGAGTAGGACTAGTACTACTTGATCAGTTACAGACGGCAGATCTCGATCGGCGGGAGTCGCGATGGCCACGAGACGAAAACCGGCGCGCCCGGCGCCCGGCTACGTTGCGTCGAGCGAGGGTCGACTCCACCTTTTCGGCGCGCCTGCCCCGGGCAAATGTCCTTGCGCAGCGCAAAAGCTTCGAGTCGATCACAAGTGACTAAGTTAGGACTAAGCGGCGTCGATCGCTTCACGCACGAAAAGATCTTCGAGCGTCTCGTGGCGCGGTGTTACTTCCGAAATGGTCACGCCTTCGGCGAGCGCGCGGCTGAGCAGCGTGGGCACCGCCGTCTGCCCCTCGAGTTCGACCACCAAGCGCGGGCCCGTTCGCCGCACCACGTGGCCTTCCGCGGAACACCACGCGGCGAACTCATCGCTCGCGCCGTCGAGCGCGATATCCGTGCGCCGCACCTCGCTCCGCAGCAGATCCGAAAGCCTGCCACTCACGACCACCTCACCGCGCCGCAAAATGGCGACGCGGTCACACATGCTCTCCACGTCGCTCAAAATATGCGTCGAAAAGAAGATAGTGCGGCCATTTTTGCGCTCTTCCAGGATCAAGTCGCGCACCTCCTTGCGCCCCACCGGATCGAGCCCGCTCATCGGCTCATCCAAAATCAGAAGCTCCGGATCCGAAACCAGCGCCGCCGCGAGCCCCGTGCGCTGCAGCATGCCCTTCGATAAGCGCCGCACCTGGCGATCGGCGGCGTACAGCACCCCCACCTGATCGAGCACCTGGCGCGTGCGGTCGCGCGCGGCTCGCCGCGAAAGCCCTGACAGCTGTCCGCACAGCTCCACGAATTCGGTCGGCGTGAGGTACGGATAAACGTAGGGATTTTCCGGCAGAAATCCCACGCGCGCCAAGGCCCGCGGACTCGGCACGGGATCACCGAACAGCGTCGCTTCGCCGCTCGTCGCCGAGATCAAGCCGGTCAGCATCTTGATGGTGGTGGTCTTGCCCGCGCCATTCGGGCCCAGAAATCCGAAGATCTCGCCGCTCGAAACGTCGAACGAGACGCCCTTCACCGCCAGCACGCGACGCATGAAGAACCCCTGACGAAACTCCTTGCGAAGCTCAGAGACGCGGATCAGAGTGCTCACTGCACGGAGGGTAGCGGTGGTTGTGCGGGAGCAAAAGCCCGTCCCCTGAATGAGCAGGGCCGAGCGGCATTTCAAGGCATGTATTGCTCATCGATTTGGGGTGCCCCCCCTCGTCCGTCCTCGGCCCGTCGCGTGCTCCGCCACGCGCGCGGCGCGCAGCGGCGCTCGGGCCTGCGGGCGGCCGGTCCCCCCCCAATCGGCCGCTCCGCGGCCTCAGGTGGGGACTCGGCGCTGTGTCAGCCTGAGCCAACCTCCGACATCGAAATACACAGTCGCGCCCGGAGCCGCAGCGCTGCCTACTCGGGTGCGCTTTCGGCACCCAGCTTCAGCCCCTTTTTTGCGGCTTGCGGCTCGCGATCGCTGGCCACCCCAGCACACATGGACCGGGCATGCACCTTGCTCGGCATTCGGCAACCACGCTCAAAACATGTTAACTATGGCGCGGTCTCTCAGGGAACGAGGAATGATGAAACGGGTTCGCTTTACTTCATTGTGGCTCTTGGGCTCGTTGTCTGTCGCTGCGAGCGTGCACGCTCAAACGCCGCCGCCTGCCGCGCCCGCAGCCGCGCCGGCTGCCGCGGCTCCCGCTCCCGCTGCGGCTCCGGCGGCTCCGGCGCCCGCGGCCGCAGCACCTGCAACCCCGGCACCGACCGATCCGGCGCCGCCTGCCGCACCGGCCGCTGCTACCGCGCCCGCTCCCGCAGCCAGCGCAGCTGGCGGCGTCGATTGGCGCACGACGGACGGCCTCGACGCGAACGCGAGCTCGAGCGCACCTCCCGCGTCGGACAACGATGCCGATCGCCAGTTCCGTCTCGACTCACTGCATCTCGGCAACGCGCTCAGCGGTTCGACCGGTCTCCTGCACGTCACCGAGGCGGGTGGCGGTGCACCGGGCACGTTCCGCTTCAGCCTAACGGGCTCTTACTTCACGGGTTCCGGTTTCTTGTGCAACGGCGCGACCCACTGCCCCTCGTTCGGCAGCGAGTCGCCCGGCAGCACGGATGACGTCACCCGCGTGGGCGCGAGCCTCGGGCTTTCAGCCACATTATTGCCGTTTCTCGAGGCCTATGCCGGTTTTCACAACCACGCCACGAGCGATAGCCGCGGCCGGCCCACGCTGCTGCAAGTGCTTGGGGACACCAACTTGGGCGTGAAAGGCTTCATGCCCCACGAGGCGGATTCGATCTTCTCCTTCGGTGGTGAAGCCGAGTTGTGGCTGTTGAACGGCACTGGCGGCGTCGGCCTCGATAGCGGCAGCACGAGCTTCGCTCTGCGCGGTCTCGGCACGGTGGATCTCAACAATCGCACCAATCCGGAAAATCGCATTCCGCTGCGCTTCCACGCGAACCTCGGTTATTTCTTCGACAACGCGGGCAACATCGTCACGTCGGTCGAGAACACGAAGCCACCGCAGGGTCGTGGCGCGCCCATTTCGCGCATCGAGCGCTTCGGCCTCGACATCGATCGGGTGGACTTCGTGCAGATCGGCTTGGCCGCCGAGTACGTGCACGAATACGTCCGCCCGTTCTTGGAGTGGTCCACGGACGTGCCGCTCAATCGTCAGAACTACACCTGCAACGTCACCCAGGCGACGAACAACGGGGATTGGTGTCTCGGCGAGCACCAGGGGTTCAGCACCACGCCGTCACGTTTCACGGTCGGCGCTCGCGCCTTCCCCTGGAAGGATCACGGGCTCTCGCTGCTGGCGGCTTTCGACATCGGCACCGGAGCCACCTCCAAGTTCGTGCAAGAAGTCGCTCCCGAACTGCCCTGGAATTTCTATTTCGCGCTCGGCTACGCGGTCGACACCGTCGCACCGAAGCCGATCATTCAGCGCGTCGAAGCGCCTCCGCCGCCCCCGGCGCCGGTCGCGGTCCAAGAAAATCGCATCGAGGGTGTGGTGGTCGAGAAGAACACCACCACCGCCATCCCGGATGCCATCATTCGCTACGACGGCCGCAACCTCACGGGCATGGTCGCCGGCGAAGACGGCACGTTCCGCAGCGCCAACATCGAACCCGGCACCTACACGCTGAACGTCAGCGCCAGCGGCTATCGTGACGGCCAATGCATCGCCACGGTGCAAGCGCCCGGCGCCGCTGCCGCCGCACCGCCCGCCGCGCCCGCCGCCGGCCAACCCGGTATCGGCGCACCGGTCCCCGCCCCGGGTGACGCCGGCTCCACTCCCGTGCAAGCACCGGGCACCGCGCCCGCCGCGCCGGCTAGCCCCGCGGCGCCGGGCACCGGCCCCAATGTCGTCAAGGTTCAGTGTGAGCTCGAAGCGTTGCCCAAGGTGGGCATCGTCGTCGGCTCCATCACCGATCCCGACGCCAACGCACCGGTCGCCGGCGCCCACATCAAAGTCACCGATCGCCTCAACCGCGAGCTCGAGCTCACGGCTGATGCCAACGGCGCATTCCGCTTCGAAAATGTGCCGCCGGGCCCACTCAAGTTCACGGTCGACGCCCCCGGCTTCTTCACCAATGTCTCCGAAGTCACCGTCCGCGCGCGCGAAGAAGCGCAAGCCCGCATCTTGCTCAACAAGAGGCCGGCTTCACCGAACGTGATCGTGGCCGGCAAGGAGATCAAGCTGAAGAAGCAGGTCCATTTCCAGCATGATTCGGCGGATATTTTGCCGGATTCGTTCTCGATTTTGGAAGAGCTCGCAGAAGTGATCGCCAAGCGCCCCGACATCAAAGAAGTCGAAGTGCAAGGCCACACCGACAACACGGGCACGGCTCCCTACAATCTGCGCCTGAGCCAATCGCGCGCACAAGCCGTGGTCGATACCCTGGCCAAGCTGGGCATCGATGCCTCACGCCTGAACGCCAAGGGTTACGGCCAGGAGAAGCCCCTCGTTCCGAACAGCACCGAAGCCAACCGCGCGAAGAATCGCCGCGTTCAGGTGATGATCACGGGGCAGGGCAAGTAAGCATCGCGCGGGCAGCGGCTCTGAGCCGCTGTCATCGGGCGCCGCAACGGGGCGGCGCCCGGTCGTTACCGCGAGCGCAAGGAGGATTTCATTCCTCCTCGTCCTTCTTGATCTCTTGGAGCAGCTCTTCGACGCGCTTGGTGGCATCGTGACCGGCGTCGTAGTTGAAGCGGAGTTCCGGCGCACGGCGCAGCTCCAAGCGCGGCGCGAGTAAGCGGCGCAAGCGGCTGGCACCGCGCGCGATGGTGGTGAGGGCTTGTTTGCGCGCTTTCGGGTCGTCGTCACCGACCAGCAAACGTACGCCAATTCGCGCCGACATCAGGTCGTCCGTGACATCGACGGTGGTGATGACGAGCGCGGCCAGGCGTGGGTCGTCCAGTTCGCGGCGCATGAGGTCCGCCAAGTGGGCTCGAATCAATTCGGCGACGCGCTTGCCTCGACGGCCGTCAGTAGAAATCATGGTTCGTCCTCATCCGAAAAATCGAAGCCGCCGTCCGCAAAGGCGCCGCGGTCGAGGGCTTGCTCGATGCCACCGCGAATGCCGCTCCCGCCGTCGCCGAAAGACACCAATGCATCCCCGACGTGGCTCATCAGGTTGGCGGCGTGCGACAACACTTCCGAGTAGCGTGTCGAGTCGTTGGCGACCACCGCGACGCCCAGCGTGGCCACCTGATAGCGCTCGAGATCGCCGATTTCAGCGATAGAAACCGGCAATTTCGCGCGCGTGCGGTCCTTCACGCTCTTCACGACA
>Ga0105245_10004449_pt1 | contig 12390 bp, 12 predicted proteins | sample KBSM54metaG_FD_81523 | JGI IMG/M metagenome (GOLD analysis project Ga0105245, IMG submission 81523) | Miscanthus rhizosphere microbial communities from Kellogg Biological Station, Michigan, USA - KBS M5-4 metaG | ecosystem: Host-associated > Plants > Roots > Rhizosphere > Soil | place...
AGGTAGTGCAAGAGCTTGTACTCCGTCGGCGTCAGCTCGACGAGCGTGCCGGCGCGCCACACGTCGCGAGTGTCTTCGTCGAGGTCGAGGTCGGCGTAGCTCAGGCGTCGTTCGCCCGGACCGATTCCGGCTGACCGGCGCAACACGGCCTTCACTCGCTCGACGAGCTCTTCGATGCTGAACGGCTTCGTCACGTAGTCGTCGCTACCGAGGCGCAGGCCTTCGACTTTGTCCTGCGTGGTGTCTTTCGCCGTCAGGAAGATGACGGGCACCCGCGTTCCTGCGCCCTCCGCCTGGCGCAGCCGGCGGGCGACTTCGAAGCCGTCGAGGTCTGGCAGCATCACGTCGAGCACGACGAGGTCAGGACGCCGGCGTTCGATCGACGCGAGCGCGCCGCGGCCACTGGCCTCGCGCTCCACGTCGAAACCGTTGTAACCGAGGCCCATCGAGACGAGCTCGGTGATGTGTTCTTCGTCGTCGACCACGAGCACGTAGGGCTTGGCGCCTGGCGAGTCAGCCACGTCATCCTCCTCGACGAGCCAACCTAGGTCGCACTCACGGCTCTTCCGCCCGTTCTCAGCGAACTCCAAGGTTCCTCGGAGCATTCACAGGGGCCGAACGCGCAAGGATCTCGATCATGCCGGCACGACTCCGCGCCCCGATGACGTTGCGTCTCCGCCTCGTCGTCGCGCTCGTCGCGCTGGTCACCGTCGGCCTGTCCGTGTTCATGCTCACGATGTACAGCCTCTATTCGCGATCGCAGTACGACCGGCTCGACGATCAGCTCCGCGCGTCGGTCACGCTCGTGTCAGCGCAACTGCGGAGCACGGCGGGCCTGGAGCCCGACGGCGGGAGCCACGGCGGTGACGGTGATCCGGGCAAGGGCGGCGACGGGCACGAGAGCCCGCCGCTCGTGGTAACACCCGGAACGTATGCCGCGCTCGTCGACGCATCCGGCACCACGCTGGCCACGATCCAACTCTCGGACGGGTCGGCGGTGCCGAAATTGCCCGCAACGCTGCCCGAGAGCGGACACGTCTTCACCACGGACTCGGTCAGCGGGTCGGGCGAGTGGCGGGTGTTGGTCAGCGCGGATCATGGAGGGCCGGGTGGCGCGTCGTCGAACACGGTCGTCGTCGCCGTGCCCACGACGGAGGTGACCGACGCGCTCCACCGCCTCGTGCTCATCGGCGTCGGGTCCGCAAGCGGATTGCTGGTGATCCTCGGGCTCGGCTCCTGGCTCATCTTGCGACGCGGTCTGCGCCCGATCGAACAGATGGCGACCACGGCGCGGTCGATCTCGTCTGGCGCGCTCGATCAGCGCGTCGCGGCCGACGATCCGAACAGCGAAGTCGGCCAACTCGGGCTCGCGATCAACACGATGTTGTCCGAGCTCGAAGCCGCATTCAGTGAGCGCGACGAAACGGAGCAGCGGCTGCGTCAGTTCCTCGCCGACGCCTCGCACGAGCTACGCACTCCCCTCACGTCGATCCAAGGCTTCGCCGAGTTGTTCCGGCTCGGGGCGGCCGACCACGACCATGTCGACCTGCCGGTGATCATGCGCCGCATCGAAGAGGAGTCGGCGCGCATGAAGACGCTCGTGGAAGACCTGTTGCTGCTGGCCCGGCTCGACCAGACGCGGGAGAGCGAGCGCGTACCGGTCGATCTGGCGGTGCTCGCGGCCGACGCGTGCAGCGACGCGGTGGCCGTGGCGCCAGATCGACCCGTGACCCTCGACGCGCCTGAGCCCGTCGTGGTGCTCGGCGATCGCGATCATCTGCGTCAGGCGATCGCGAACCTCGTCACGAACGCGTTGCGCCACACGCCCGATGGCACCGCGATCGATGTGGCTGTGCGCGCAGATGGCGACGACGGAGTCCTCGACGTGCGCGATCACGGTGACGGGCTCGACGACGACGCCATCCAGCACGCGTTCGACCGGTTCTGGCAGGCCGACCACGCGTGCGTCGGCGACGGCGCGGGCCTCGGGCTCGCCATCGTCGCCGGCATCGCGCGCGAGCACCGGGGCCGAGCCAGCGCGTCCAATGCGGACTCGGGCGGCGCCGTCTTCACGCTCACGCTCCCGATGCAGCGAGCGGCTGCGACGGCGAGCGACGAATCGGAGGAAAGTCCAAGGCTGTCCTGAGTGCACGCAGAGGCGCGAGTCGGATTCTGGTGATCGTTCCGAACAACCGGGACACGACCAGAAAAGGGACAAGACATGAACACCCCCCGCAAGGCCATCGTCGCCGCCGCGATGCTCGGCGCCACCCTCACCGGTGGTGCCATCGGCGCCTCCTTCGTCAGCGGAACGGCGAGCGCGCAGACCTCCTCGTCGTCGAGCTCGACGGCCACCGCTCCCGCCGACCCGGCCCAGCGTCCACCGAAGGGACCGCACACCGCGAACGGCATCACGGAAACGCTGTTGACCGGTGACACCGCCGCTCAGGTGACCGCCGCCGCGCAGGGCGCGGTGCCGGGCGCCACGATCGACCGAGTCGAGACCGATGCCGAGGGTGCGACGTACGAGGCGCACGTGACGAAGGCGGACGGCAGCAAGGCGACCGTGAAGGTCAACGCCGACTTCAGCGTCGCCAGCGTCGAAGACGGCATGAAGTAGCCGAGCGTCGACGAACAGGAGCGGGACGGTCCGGGCGGGCCGTCCCGCTTCGGCGCGTTCAGATCAAGACTTGACCGGAACCGGCCACACCAACGTGAGGTCTTTCACGTGGCGGAGGCCGGGCGGGTACTCGAGCTTCTCGTGCCCTGGCTTGATCGAGTAGTCGGGGATGCGGCGATGCCACTCGCGCAGCGTGATGCGCAGCTCGCGGCGAGCCAAGTGCGAACCGAGACAGCGGTGCACCCCACCGCCGAAGGCGATGTGCGGGTTGACCTCACGATCGAACCGCACCTCGAGCGGATCGCCGAACGTCACGGGACACACGTTCGCGGCGCCGTAGTTGATCGCGACCGCGGTGCCGGCGGGAATCTGCGTGCCGTTCGGCAGCTCGGTGTCTTGCGTCGCGACGCGGGGAACACCCGTCGGTACTGGGCTCTCCCACCGCAGCAGCTCCTCGACGGCGTTCGCGATCACCTCGGGGTGATCCACGATCTGCTGGCGATGCTCCGGATGCGTCGCGAGGAACGCGTAGAAACAGGTGAGCGAGTCGCTGACGGTGTCGAGACCGGCGATCAGGAACAGGAAGCAGATGTCGAGGATGTCGTTACGCGACAACCGTTCGCCGTCGATCTCCGAGGCGATGAATCGGCTGATGATGTCGTCGGCCGGCCGCGCTCGGCGCTCGTCGACCAACGCGCCGAAGTACTCGTAGATCTCCTGGCCCGTCGCGTTCATCACGACCTGGCGCTTCTCGACGTCGAACATCGCATCGGGATCGATCTTCTCCGGATGAAGGATCCCGTCGCGGAGCCGCAGGAACATCCGCAGTTGTTCTTCGGGCAGTCCCATGAGACCGAGGAACACCGACGACGGAAACAACTCGGCGAAGTCCTCCGAGAAGTTGCACTCACCGCGATCGATGAACGCGTCGATGAAGCCGTTCACGCGGCGCGTGATGTCTTCCTCTTGCTCGTCCATGCGGCGCGGTGCGAACAATGGATCGAGCAGCTTTCGATACTTCGAGTGCATCGGCGGATCGACGTTCAACGGGATCATCGGGCGGACGTTGCCGAGACCGAGTTCGAACTGCGACGAGAACAACTCGTGGTGGCGCAGCACGTGCTCGGTGATCGAACGCTCGAAGCTGAGCGCGAAGCCGTCGTTCGGACCGACGAAGCCGCCCTGATCGAGCACCGTCATGTAGACGGGTTGCGGCGCTGCGAGGTCGACCATCAGCTCCATCGCCAGCTCGAACAGCCCACCGCCCTGTCCCGCGTCGTCGCCCGTTCCGCTCATTGCGGGCCGACCCTAGTTCCGCGCGCTGAGCGGAAAAAGATGAGGACCCCTTCCGAAGAAGGGGTCCTCATCTCTGGAACGACGTCGCGACACGTGTCGCGTTGGAGTCGGATCAGTTCTTGGCCGCTTCGGCCGCCTTCTGCTCGAGCTCCTTCTCCTTGGCCTTCGCCTCGTGCGCCTTCGCCTCGGCCTCGGCCTTGTTGGCATCGTGCTGGGCCTCGCCCTTGGCCTTCTGCGCCTTGCCTTCGGCCTCGAGCTCCTCGTTGTCGGTCACATCGCCGACGACTTCCTTGACCTTGCCCTTGGCTTCTTCGAATACACCCATGTGGTGCCTCTTTCTCCTCGTGGATCGTGTGTGTGTGTGTGTGTGCGTTGCGTCAGGCGGACTTGGCGCGCTGCGCAGCCTTCTGGCGCTGCTCTTGCATCTCGGCGACGGCTTCCTTGCTCTGCGCCTCGAGTTGCTTGCGCAACGCCTTCAGCTCTTCGGCGGCACGCTCCTGTTGCGCTTCGCCTTCCTTCTGCCACGCGTCGCTGCCGATCAGCACACCGATGAATTCCTTGCCAAGACCGATGGCCTTGTCCGCCACGCCGCGAAGCTTGTTGATGTCGACGCGTCCTACTTGCATGCGCTCTTCCTCCGGTTTGTCAGTGGAGAACGACTACCCGAATCACTCGATTGCAAACGATGTTTCGCACATCGGTTCGTGTGACATGTGTCGGTCGCGCGAGCGCTGACTCCGCGCGCGCTCATGGCGCGGGCAGGATCGCGAGCAGTCGTCGTTCGGAGGCGGTCAGACCGCTGGCCGCGCGCTTGGGACCCTCGAACCACCGATCGTGAATCGTCCCTTGTTCGAATTCCGACAAGACCGCGGGGTGCACGTACGAGTTGCGACACACCGCCACCGTGTTGCCCAGCCGGTCCGCTACGGCGACGAGGGCAGCGTTGATCGCCGCACCCGCTTCGCGCGCGGAGTTCGGCGGGTCGATCGCCACGAGCTCCTCAGCGGCCAGCAACGACGCTCCCCACGTGCGAAACGTCTTCGCCGTGACATCGATGTCTGTCGCGCCACGCAGATAGTCGTTCACATCCGTCGAGGTGATCGGCGTCGGCGCGCCCTCGTCGTCGAGGTACTGGAACAGGCGCTGACCCGGAAGTTCCTGGCATCGCCGCACCACACGGGCCAGCCGCGGATCGCAGCACTCCACGTCGAATCGACGCCCGCCCTTGCCCGGGAAGCGGAGCCGCAGGCGACTGCCTTCGACGTCGAGATGCGAACATCGCAGCGTCGTGAGGCCATACGACTTGTTGTCGCGCGCGTATTCGGCGTTCCCGATCCGCACGTACGTGAGGTCGAGAAGCGACACCATCGCAGCGAGGAGCCGTTCTCGACTGAGTTGCGGGCTCCGCAGATCGTCGTCGATCTGCTTGCGCAGCCCGCCCAACGCCCGACCGAACGCCGGGAGTTGGTCGAACTTCCGTCGCTCACGCCGCGATCGAAACGCGGCGTGATAGCGGTACTGCTTGCGACCCCGAGCGTCGCGCCCCGTGGCTTGGATGTGTCCGCCGGGGTCGGCGCAGATCCACACATCGGTCCATGCGGGCGGCACGGCCAACGCGCGGATGCGAGCCAGGTCGGCATCGCTGCGGACCTCTCGACCCGTGGCCTGCCGGATGTAGCGAAAGCGCGTGCGTCCGTGACGCGCGATCCCGGGTTCATCGTCGGTGACGTAGGCGAGACGCGACGCGACCTCCCGCATCCCACGCACGTTGCGACATCGCGCACTCCCTTCTCCCATTGTCGGAGCGGTACCCGGCGGTCACCGGCATCCAACCCCCCGACATCACGATCGCTACTCGGTCAGAATCGACGGGAACCCTCATGCGGAGCGCAGAAGAACAGCGACGGGCCCGGGCGGCAGCGTTCGGAGTCGGCACCGCCTTCGTCGGCGCGGCCCTGGTGGTGCTTCCCGTCGCCGCACACGTTGCGGCGATCTTGTTGCTGATGGGCCTCGTCGTGACCGGATGGATGCTGTATCACGGCGTCGTGGTCGAGCGAGCGCCGGCAAACACCATCGATCTGCGCGAACCGAACGATGCGATCACGCCGGCCTTGGACGACATCGCGCTGATGCTCGCCGATCTGCGCCGCGAGGCCGCGGCGACCGAAGGGCTGCTGCAACGCGTTCGCGAACACCGGTAGGACATCACCGATATTGACATGACCATCTCATAGTGAGATGGTCATCTCGTGAGCTTGCGGGAAGCCCAACGCGACCTGACTCGCCAGAAGATCCTGTCGGCGGTGCTCGACCTCGTGGCCGAGCAGTCGATGAGCGAGTTGAGCGTGCCGCTCGTCGCGGAGCGCAGTGGCGCGTCGGTCGCGACGATCTACCGCTACTTCCCCACGAAAGACGCATTGCTCAACGCCGCGGCCGAAGAGCCCTCCCGACGGGCCGGCCAAGAGCCGATCTCCGACACGCACGATGGGCCCGACTACCTCCGCAAGATGTGGGAGGACTTCGCCGGCCATCTCGACCTCGTGCGCCATCAGGTCGCGTCCGAGACGGGCCGCGACATGCGCAACCGTCGGTACGACGCCGCGAAAGCGTGGTTCACCAAATCGATCGCGGCCGAGGGCATCGATCCGAGGAGCGCGGAAGGTCGACGCCTTGTTCGGCTCTCGCTGTTGCTCACCTCATCCATCGCGTTCCTCGACCTTCACGATCGACAGGGCCAATCGCCGGGCGCCGCCGCCGACGACGTGACGTGGGCGGTCGCCGCGCTCGCCGACGCCACCCGCGCAGCATCGAAGCCTCGAACGAGACGGAGCCGGCCGTGACAGACGAGTTCGAAGCCCCCGGTCGCGGCGGATGGATGTCGCTCGGCGACCACTTCCCCGGCGCCGTCACGGCCGAGTACCAACGGATCTACACCGAGACCTGTCCTCCCGCGATGGGCTCGTACATGAAGAAGTACGGCGTGCTCGCGAAGGGCATCGGTGTGGGGATCGTGCACGGCCACCTCTACATCACGCCGATTCCCCTCGCCGGACCACGCGAGATGCGCCGCCCGCCGCCGGGCTTCATGATCTGGCTGATGGCGCGGCTGCACCCCGCGTTCCGGATGCGGACGCGGGCGGCGCGCCGGACGCTGGCCGAGCGACCCTGGCGCCAGGTCAACGCCGAATGGTTCGCGACCGAACGCGAGGAGTGGAGGCGACGCAACAACGCCTTGCAAGACGTCGACCCGGCCGCTCTCGACGACGCCGCGCTGCGAACGCATCTCCGTGCGTGTCGTGCGAACGTCGTGACGGGCTACACGCGTCATCTCGAACTACACGGCGACGACATGCTGCCCGTCGGTTTGTTCATCGCTCGCTGCGCGGAGTGGGGCATCGATGCGACCACCGCGATGGCGGCACTGGCCGGCTCCACGCCTGAAGCGATCGCGTCGTTGGTGCCCGCGGCCTGGCAACTGGTCACCGGCTACGACCTCGACAGCTTGGCGTGGTGCGAGCTCGGCGCGGTCAAGTCCGGCGCTACGACGACGGCGCCGACTCCACCCGACCTGCGTCCGCTCGTACCAGCGGAGTTCCACGACGAGCTCGACGCCCTCGTGACGGATGCCCGCATGGCGGTGCCGCTGCGCGACGACAACGGCATCTTCACCGGCGCGTGGCCGATGGGTCTGCTGCGGCGAGCGATGCTCGAGGCCGGCGCTCGCCTCGGTCTCCTCGACCCGTCTGATGCGATCGAGCTGACCGTCGACGAACTCGATCGCCGCCTCGCCGGAGCGGCGGAGCCGTCGGCCGAGACCGCGACGGCGCGGCGGCGGGCGCGCGCCGACGACTCCGCGCGCTCGGCGCCGGCGACGCTCGGACCCGAGATGGCGATCCCGCCTTTGTCACCGCTGCCGCGAGCACTGGCGCTGATGGGTGCCGCGCAACTCGCCGCCGCCGACAACATGCGCGGCGCCGACGAGTTGGCCGTCGGTGTCGGCGATCGCGCGTACACCGGTCGAGCACTCGTGGTCGACGACCCCAGCGACGCGTTCGACCTCATCGAACCCGGCGACATCGTGATCACACAGGCGACGAGTCCGACGTGGAACGTCGTGTTGACCTACGCGGGCGCGCTGGTGACCACTACGGGTGGACTGCTCTCGCACGCGGCGGTGCTCGCTCGCGAGCTCGACATCCCGGCGCTCATCGGCGAGCGCAGTGCTCGCCAGCGCATCACGACGGGCATGCTCGTCACCGTCGACCCCGTTGCGAGGACGGTGAGCGCGTCGGCTGACTGACCTCGCTCACCGTTCGAGCCGGATCTCCTGATCCGCGTCAGGCACCACGCCATCCCCGCGGGTGAAGATCATGCACGCTCCCCCGTCGTCGCGAATCGCGAGCAGCGCGGCCAAGACCGATGCGGCATGGGCCGCGTCCTGGTGTGCGGCTGGCTCGTCGGCGATCACGATCTTCGGCCGTGAGACGACCGCCCTCGCCACCATCACGCGCTGACGCTCACCGACGGACAGCTCGTCGACGCGCCGGTCGAGCAGGCGCGCGACGTCGACGGCCGCCGCGGCGCGCTCGATCGCCGCGCGCGTGTCGTCGTTCTTGGTCAGGAACAGCCGGCCCGCACCGAGCGCGATGTTCTCGGTCACCGTCAACTCGGGCAGGAGCAGCAGCGCCTGCGGCACGAACGTCGACGAACCCCACCCGTCGACCGTCGTGTCGCGCTGGACCGTGCCCGCCGTCGGGCGCAGCAGACCCGCGCAAAGGCTCATGAGAATCGACTTGCCGGAGTACGACGGCCCCACGACGGCGACGACCTCGCCCTCCTCGAGGGTGATGTCGGGGAACGCGATCGACACCGGCCGGTTCGAGCCGTTGCGATCGAGGTACTCGACCGATCGCGTCGCGAGCAGCGCCGTCATGAGCTCAGGTAGATCCGGTTGGTGGCGTCGTCGACCTGCACCGACGCCTCGCGGCCGGGAAGGTGGTCAACGGCCCAGGTCGGCAGCTGGAGGCGGCCGCGGGGATCGATGACCGCGCGAAACACGCCATCTCGGGTTCGTCGTTCACTGATCCCGCCGTCGTTGATCGAGATCACCTGGTCGGCCGCGTTCATCAACGTCGGGTCGTGCGAAGCGACGATGAACGTCGAGCCCATGCCAGCGGCATCGAGCATCGTGTGCAGCAGGAGGTCCGCACCGTCGGGGTCGAGCTCCGCCGTCGGTTCGTCGGCGATGATCAGCGTCGCGCGGCCCACGAGCGCGAGGCCGATCGCCAGCTGCTGCCGCCGGCTTGCCGACAGCGACTGCACGGTCTCCGTCATCCGCTCGCGAAGCCCGAGGCGTTCGGCCACCTCGTCGGCCGACCGGGTTGGCACACCCGGGTGCAGCTTGATCGCCAAGTCGAAGTGGTCGCGGACCGTGTAGTTCGGCATCACGTTCTGCGACGGACGTTGGAACACAAAAGCGACCTCGCGCATCACGAACGCTCGTCGCTTGCGCACCGAGAGCGACGCGAGGTCGACCCCGGCGACGGTCACGCGACCGGCGTCGGGCACGTCGATGCCGGCCAGCATGCGCAGCAAGGTCGACTTGCCGGCCCCCGACGGTCCCACCACCGCGTTCAACGTTCTCGACGGGAACTCGGCGTCGATGCCGCGCAACGCGAGCACACTGCCGCTGTCGGAGCGGTACAGCCGCGCGACATCGCGACACTCCGCCGCCAATCCGTTCGGCTCAGTCTTCATGGCGTCCTGCCTCATAGACGATGTCGAGGGTGCGGCGGCGGCTGCCGTGCAGCGCGCACACGAGTGACAGCGCGGCGACGCCTGCCATCGCGAGCCCGGCGCCCGCGAAGTCGAAGCGCAGGAGCACGTCGGGCGGCGAGACCGGGACGGGGTCCAACAACGGGAGCACGATGGATGCGCCGAGCACGGCGAGCACGAGTCCGGCCGCCGCGGCGAAGACGAGCATCACGCCCACCTCGAGGATGGCGGCGACTCGCGTCACCGACGTGCGCACGCACATCCGGATGAACGCGTCGGACATCTGGCGCTGCCGGCGATCTGACACGAAGTAGCCGAGGACGCCGCCGATCGCGATCACGGCGGACAGCGCGCCCAGGAGCTTGATGAAGTCGAGCGACCACAGGGTGGCCGTGAGCGCACCGGTGTCGAGCCGGCTGCTGGCGAGCACGCCGGTGATGATGGTGAAACCGTCGTGCTCGAGTGTTCTGCGGGCCGACGGATCTGTCGTCTTCATCCAGATCTCGCTCGGGCCGGTGACCCCGAGCGGAGCGACGGCGGGGGCCTCGACGACGACGAGCGGGTGGTCGGTGCCGAACTTGTAGCCGGGGAACGCGCTCGGACGGGCCACGATGTCGGCCGTCACCGACGTGTGACCGGTTGCGGTCGGCAACTCGACGATCGCCGAATCGGGCACGTCGCCCACCGCGAGCATCGCGACGTGGCCAGCCTGGGGCTGGTCTTCGTGCAACCGGCGCAACAACGTGGCCAGGGTCGACGACGAGAAGCTGTCGTCCCAGTACGCGGCCCGTTCGAACGTCGACTCGTCGACCACGAGCAGATCGAGCGGGCGATGCCCAGCAATGACGATCGACGCATCGGACGTCCGCAGCACCGTCGTGGCGACACCAGCGAATGGATTGTCGGGCTGCACGACGTGTCCGTCGTCGACGACCAAGAAGGTCTGCTCGCTGCCGGGACCCAGTGTCGCCTTCGCGTTGGCGGTCGCAGTGAGCGAGTCGTACGTCGTGCCGGCGATCATGAACGTCCCGATCGCGAGACCGCTCGACGCGACGACGGCGGCCGACCGGCCTCCGGACTGCGCGAGTCGACGGATCGCGAGCCGCGTCGCCGCCGGCCAACGCTCGAGCCGCAGTGCGACCAGACGATCGCGAAAGAGTCCCCTCGCCAGGAGCCCACAACCCGTCGCCACGAGCAGCATGGGGAACAGCAGCGCCAAGCCGTCGGCCCGACCGTTGTTCGACACCGCCGTCGCGTGGCTGTTGAGCTCGTAGTAAGCGGCGCCGCTCAGGGCGAGCGCGACCCAGAGCCACGTGGCCGAACCGCGAGGTTCGACATGTTGGAAGGGCGCTCGGCGCGCCCGCCGCAACCACGCGAGCGTGTCAATCGCGATGATCGCGATGCACAGCAGCAGCGCGAGTCCGCAATACCGGAGCGCGAGTGAGCGAGCGTCGCTGTCGACGAGGTCGCTGGGTCCGTAGGCGTTGAGTGTGGCGATCGCGATCGCGTAGCCCCCGGCAACGCCGACCAGCAGTGCAGGGAATTGCGTGAGCAGCTGCTTCACGATGAGCGCGGGCGTCGACGCGCCGCGGATGAACAGAATCGTGTTCTCGGCTTCGGTGCGAACGAGCCACGCACGCGCCGCTTGCCGGAGGATGGCGATGATCAGCAGCACGGTCGCCAACGCCGTCGCACCGGTCAGCCCGTTCACAGTTCGAGTCGTCTTCGTCGAGTGGTTGATGGTGAACCCGGCGTCGAGCCTGCTGATCCCGTTCACGCCCAGTTCGTTGCCGAACGGCGTGGCGGGGTTGTCGCTGTCGTTCTTCACGTTGCGCAGCGCAGCGATGGTCGCCTCGGCGTTCGACTCGGTCCATTGCCTCGCGTCGGGTGGGAGCTCGAACCAGGTCGTCGCACTCGGCGTGTTGGTCTGCTGCAGGATCGAGATCAGGCCGGGCTGGTCGACGATCGCGACGGGATCAGGCGTGAACGGGAACGTCTCGGTGAACGCTCGCTCCATCGAGCACCAGAACCTGGAGCGCCGCTGATAGATCAAGTTCGGGAAGACGCCGGCGACGCGGATGGGTTGCGTCGCCTGGCCGTGCATCGTCACATGGATCTCGTCGCCCGCCGCCACCTTCAGCAGCGACGCGGTCGTGTCGGGCAGCCAGATCCCGGGGTCCGACGAGATCGAAGCGGAAGGCAACCCAAGCTCGCGATAGGCACCCGTCCGTGCGACCAACTGCACACGCTCGGGCACACCCCCGGTGCGCTCGTTCGGGATCTGCCCGCTGGTGAAGATGGTCGTGACGGTGCTGCCGACGTGGGCCACCCCTGAGCCAGCGCCCTGGATCAAACGGGTGGCGGCATCGATCGTCACGTCGGATGGCTGGTTCAGGTCGGACGTGGATGGGTCCACACCTTGCACCGCGAGCTCGCGTTGGATGCGGAGCCCGACGTCGAATGGGCAACCGTTCGTGAGATCCGCGTGGAGCGCCGCCGCCCCTGACGCCGACACCGTCAGCGGCTGCGCCGACGCCACGAACCCGAGCAACAGCGCGCCACCGACCACCGTCACAAGCGCCGACGGCGCGCGGCGGAGCTGCACGGGCGCCCGCCGCCATGGGGCGCTCGCGAGCACGCGACGCATCACAAGCGGTCAGCGAGTTTGTGGAGCATGTTCATGTTGCGACTCGTGCTGC
>Ga0105245_10004450_pt1 | contig 12389 bp, 11 predicted proteins | sample KBSM54metaG_FD_81523 | JGI IMG/M metagenome (GOLD analysis project Ga0105245, IMG submission 81523) | Miscanthus rhizosphere microbial communities from Kellogg Biological Station, Michigan, USA - KBS M5-4 metaG | ecosystem: Host-associated > Plants > Roots > Rhizosphere > Soil | place...
GCCGCACAGTGTGTTTGCTGTGGCTGGATGGCGTGCCGTCGGCGGCGGGTGTGTGCCGGTGTTCGACGTTGAACACTGGTGTTCGCTGGCGCACGGTGAGACGGCACCGGGCAGGCCGAGGGCAAACGCATGCAACGCTTCCGCAAACATTGCGGAAAGCGTTGTCACCGGCGTGCTGCGTACGTACACGGGCCGCGAATCGTCCTGACAGGCGCCTCGAAGGCGAACCTGGCCATATGCCCGTCGAGGCGCCTGCCTGCCAAGAGGCCGCGACGATCACCCCGGCCTACTTGCGGTAGGACCGGGTGAACCTGTCGTGCCCCGCGTGGGGCGTGGCCGTTACCGCCCGCCAGGGCGGTTATTCGGCTGGTGGTGGTGGAGGCGGCATGCCCGGCACAGGCGGGCTGAACGTAGGCTGTCCGTTCATCTGCGGGGGAGCCGGGTAGTCCCAGCATGTCCCCGGCCCGTTGCCGTCCGTCCCGAGTGACGAGCACACCTTGTAGCTGCCGTCGGGGTGGTAGCAGGTTGTACGCACGCCGATGGGCACGGTGTACATGGTGTTCCACTTGCTCTCGCAGCGATCACCGGGATCAGCAGAGGCGATCGGAATCCCAACTGACACAAGTGCGGCGAGCACGCTCATGCCGCCGATGACGTGGCGCTTCATTAGCCACCCAGCCCGTTGTTCAGGTGCCGACCACTGCTGAAGGCGGTGGAGAGCTTGTGTTTGCCCACCGCTCCGGCCTCGCCACCGTTGGCCACCGTGATCGAGGTGTTGTGATTGCCCGGCTGCGGAATGTTGCCGTTGTTGCCGCCGTAGGCGAAGGCGTTGCTGCCCTGCCCCAGGACGAAGGCGGTGTTGTGGTTGCCCCGTGAGCCCGCGTTGCTGCCGTCACCAAGCGCGACGGCCACGTTGCCGGTGCCGCCGTCAGCCAACGCCTGAGTCGGGACGTTGGTGCCGTAGAACCGGTTGAAGCCAGGGTTACCGACGGCGATGGCGATGTTGCCTGGACCGGCTGCGGTTGCCGCCGCCGGACCCAGCGCCAGCGAGAAGCCACCGGTACCGGTGGTGCAGCCCGCGCCGATGGACTGGCCGTTGAGTGAGGCGCAGGAGGCGTTAGCCGCCCCTGCCCCGCCCAATGCCGCTGCGACAGCCGCCGCTGCGACGCCGCCCATCAGGGCGGTGGTGATTACTTTCTTCATGCGTGTTCCTTTTGTGAACATCTGCCGAGACTCGTTGGGCCTCAGTCACTTTAGGGTGGTCTGAGGGTTACACGATCCCCTTGAGCAGCTCGCTGGCCGCTACGGTCGCGGCGCCTGCCCGGCCCGGTTTGAGTGCCGACGTCGTTGTCCCAGTCGCACTTCTGAAAGTCGATGGCAGCGGGTACGCCATACGGCCATATCTGGTCGGGAGTGCGGCTGCTGTGCCCGCGCGGGGGCGGCCTTGGCGATCTTCCTCATGCACACGAACGGTGTGACCTCGCACGCCGCCGGAAGTGACGGGGCGGGATGGTTTCATTGGTGAACCGCCACGATGGGCTCGTCGGCGTAGTTTTCCTGGTGTGTTTGGCGCGCGTCGTCTTCGCTGGCGGCGTGGATCGTCCGCGCGATGTGTCCGCCACCCGAGCCTTCGCTGGTGACGATGAAAACGTCGTGCATCTCACCGTCCTGTCCGCGCTGGTCGGACTGTGGGCAGAACCTCGCGACCGCGTCGATGACGACGGCGTTCGCGGGAGTGGTGGCCAGCTCGGTGTCCACCACCGCCTGCGCGATCTGGTCTTTGCTGCACCCAACATGGGGTTCGGTCACAAGGGTTCTCCCGCCTGGTGTGGTTCGGTGTGAAAGCAACCGTTAGAAGTTACCGGCAAATATAGGCATATTACGGAAAGTTATTCCATAGTGACCTCCTTTACAGTGATGACTGAAGGCAAATTTTCAGATCGATCTCCGTCGGTTTCCTGCCACGATGTCCCGCGCCGGTTTGGCGGACAGGGCCATCGGGGTGCTGACAGACTGAAGCCCACCAGCGGACCGGGGAGGCGGCGATGGCGACGGTGTATGTGGTCACGGCGGGCAGCGGCGATACCTACCGCATCGAACGGGTCTACCTCAACAGCGACGAGGCGTACGGGTTCGCCCAGGACTACAACGGCATCGCTCCGGTGGAGTCCGTTCATGTGGAGGAATGGCAGGTCGGCGCCCCGCCGGCTGGCTACGACGGTCCTTACTGGCGGGCGGAGTGGTGGGCCCGCGTCCCGGCCGCCAAGCGGCGCAGCCTGCTGCGACACACCGACGAGGGCGAACGGTTCGATGACTTCGCCATCCGCCAGGAGTGGTGGACCGGCGACGCGCTGCCCGAGGCCACGGTGGTGCGCCGGGAACTGACCGGGGTGCCGAAGATCGAGGTGGTCGGGCGATCCAAGGAGAAGGTGGAGGAGATCTTCTGGGAGGCGGTCACCCAGGCGAGGGCCGAGTTGGCCGGAGTGCCCAGGAAATAGTTTCTGCTCTCTGTGCAGCGGATGGAACGAAATAGGCATGGCGACTCGACATTGCCGCCCTGGTGCGTCATCATCGATCTATGAACCGACGTGACCTGGAACGGCTCGGCCACCACGTCGTGAGTCGGCGCGTGGCGCTGGGCTACCGCAACCGCACCGATTTGGCCGAAAGCCTGCAGTTCACCGTGCGCACGCTGGCCGACATCGAGCACGGCGTGCGCAAGGCGAGCCCCGGCACCTACGCCATGTTGGAGAACAAGCTGGCCTGGACACCAGGCAGCATCGACACGATCCTCGCCGGAGGAGAACCCAAGGAAACCGTGCCCACACTGCGACGCAGCAACACCACTGCCCCCACTCAGGGATACGCGCTGCGCCCGACCAACCCCAACGCCCTGTCGCAGGTGTCCACCGAGGAATTGCTGCTGGAGCTGCGACGCCGCATCATCGCCCCACGCGACAGACGCCACGAAGCCTGGGACGACTGGGACGGCGGCCTTGACCCGCACGGCGACTGGCCCGAGCAGGGCTAGCAGCGCGGTCGATCAGGCTGACCCCGATCGCCGAGTTGGCTTCGGCGAGTGGCAGTTTCTTCAAGGACCTTGTGGCCGTCGGCTTGACGCCTAAGAGCGGGTATCGGGCAATGGTTGCGGCGGACTACCATGCTGGCCGCCGACCGCAGCAATCTTGAGGTCACCGTCACAACACAATTGAGAAACAACCGGTCAAGCGTGGCCTAGCTTGTGCAACGGTCAAGCTAGGCACACCAATTCAAACGGCGAAAGCGGTAGCGCATGACTGCTCCAACCATGTTTCATCGATTGGCAGCGGAGACGATCGGCACATTCTGGTTGGTATTTGGTGGCTGCGGTAGCGCGGTGTTCGCCGCCAAGTTCCTCTCCGGCGGTGTCTCGGTGGGGATCGGTTTTCTCGGGGTGGCCCTCGCCTTCGGCCTGACCGTGCTCACCGGTGTCTACGCGTTCGGCACGATCTCCGGCGGGCATTTCAATCCGGCGGTCACGCTCGGCGCGGCGCTCGCCAGGCGCGTCGAGTGGAAAGTCCTGCCGGGCTACTGGATTGTTCAGGTGATCGGCGGCTTACTCGCTGGCCTGCTGATCTATCTCATCGCCAAGGGCAAGGAAGGTTTTACCGCGACGGGCAACATGGCCGCCAACGGATTTGGCGAGCACTCCCCGGGTGGCTACTCGCTATGGGCGGTGATCCTCGCCGAGATCGTCCTGACCGGTGTCTTCCTGCTCGTCGTCCTGGGATCCACCGACGACCGGGCACCCAAGGGATTCGCCGGTCTGGCCATCGGCCTTACCCTCACCCTGATCCACCTCGTCTCAATCCCGGTATCCAACACATCGGTCAACCCGGCGCGCTCGACGGGGGTTGCGTTCTTCAACGCCAACGGCGCACCCGCCCAACTATGGGTGTTCTGGCTGGCACCGCTCATCGGCGCGGCCATCGCCGGAATCGCATACCCGTATCTATTCGGCAGGCACGAAGAACTCGCCGACCGGCCAGTGCGTGATGAAGCACTGGAGGCCGGCGACGACTCGGGCCAGCACCGCGCGGGACAGCGCTGACCCGGAACTGATCTGGTCGAGGTTGGCAGGGCTACGGAAATACAACAGCGATCCCGTCCGCTCCGCCCGACGGAGATTCCCGATCGGGAACGCGACCTGATATACCTGTTCGGGCCTCGACACCACAGTGTGAGGCCGTGATATCCCCGCGCTGCCCGCAGCGGGTCCACGGCGTTCTCTGTCGCGGCGGCGGGGAGGCACTCAGCGCACTCGATTTACACGGTGACTCGGAGGCGCTCCTGCCCACACCTATTGATGCAGCCGCTTCGTTCATCCGAGCCACCCGCGAGCGTGGGGTTGGTGTGTCGTCCAGTCGGAGCTTATCGACGGCATCTTGTGAAGCGCCTGAAAGGTTATCCGAGGCCACCGGCGGCGCGTGCCTCACTATCCACGCGACCGCGAATGCCCCGTCCACACCGGCAGCGGTCCCTATCGCCGTCGGTGACGGTGGGCGCTGCGGAGGTTCAAAACTCGTCGTCGTCGTCGATGAACTCGGTCGGGTCGAAGGCGTCATCGTCAGCGTCATCGAAGCAGTCGTACTCAACGTCGAGCACCTGCGAGTGCTGCTCAGCCTCATCCAGCTTTTCGATGATCTCGCTCCACATCTCCTGCGGCACTGTGGACTTGACCGCGTCGCAGATCGCGGCCACCTGGACCTTCATCACCAACAACTCGTGGTCGTAGTTCCTGGAATCGATCAGCGACCGCAGCCGACCCGCCGCGACGATGCCAGTGTTGACATCACCTTGGTGTCCGAGTCGACCAGAGTCTCATAACTTTTGACCATTATCTTCTCGAAGAACGCAATGGGGGTGCTTGCCCCCCTCGGGGGTCTTGCCGCTGGCTCGCTGGACCCGCTCTCGTGACCAGTTGACCGGCCACATGCCCGATGCCCGGTATTTGGCCTCCTGGTACTTCTCGCAACCATGATGATCATCGCAGCCATGGGCATGGTGACATGCGCCGAGGTAGTACATAACCTCACCGCACCCGGGGCAGGGCCAGTTGGGGTGCTTTACGGCCATCAGCGGACCTGCCCTGGTCTCTTACGGGGAAGCTGCCTGATTTCAGCTACACGGGATCCCGTGTGGGCCACCTTTCCAGTGACCGGGCGGGTTCCAGGGGCACCACGCATTCTTGATCTGTCCGGGCGAGCCCCAATTGACTCCCGGATCCCAATCCGGAGCCCAATCTGCCCACCCCGGAATCCACGGAATGTTGGGGTTCACCCAATCCGGATCGGCCTGGGCTGAAGCCGGGCCAAGTCCCAGTGCGGCAGCACCCAGTACACCGGCGATTGTGGCTGTCCCCGCGATTTTCTTCAGATTAATCGTGGCCTCCATTTCTGCAGCCCCCGCGGGCTCGCCTGCTGGGGCAGCGCGTCGTGCTGCGGTCTGCCCCCTCCGGACGGCAAGACCAACGTCACGACCCGTGTGATTACGGTACCCCTGTGGGAAGCGTTAAAACGCTGGCCGGGAGCCCGACCGGCGTTGTTCTTCCTCGGCCGTCGACGGCCCCACGGCACTGACACACCGGACTGAGGCTGCGGCGATCGAACCGCCGCTCGGCAGAGCCTTGCCGAAGCAGAGAGGTGACCGTGGGCGAGTTGGGACTGTTCGGACTTTGGCTGGTCCTTCTTCTGGTCGTGGCCGCATCGATCATGATCGCGGTCGCCAGCATCTGGGTGGGGGATCGCACCCTCTCCGACTCGGTTGGGAAAACGCATAACTCGCCGCTGGCGTTGTGGGATTGCTGAACGCCGTCGTCACCAACCTGCTCAACCCGTTCCTCGCACCGGCTCCCAACGCACCGGAACCCATCACGCCGGTGGTTTGGGCGGTGCTGGGCTGGGTACGGCGCAACCTGTTCAACCAGTCCCCGACCATCAAGTACGACCCGACGACGACCGCGCAGACCGGGCAGACCGTCACCGGCTACATCGGTGCGACCGACCCGGAGAACGACGCATTGACATATACGGTCACACAGCAGCCGCAGAACGGGAAGGTGACGATCGACCAGGCGACCGGCAAGTTCACCTACACGCCCAACGACATCAACTACGATGCGGCGCAGACGGATTCGTTCATCGTGTCGGTCACCGACGGCAAGCAGACCAACTTGCTGGGACTGTTCCAGCCGCGCAGTGCCTCGACGGATGTCGACATCACCGTCCTCAATCCCACCGTGCAGCGCGTGATCCTCAGTCTGCCTGCCGGCATGAATAACGCGGCCACTCCACGCTTCTCGGCAGACGGACAATCCATCTTGTTCGCCGCCACACCGCCTGCCGGTGGTCGCGAGGAGATCTATCAGATCGGGGTCGACGGCATGAACCTTGAGTGCGTTACCTGCGGTGTCTCCACGAACATCACCGCCAATCTGTTCAAACCGGTTCCGTTCCAAGACGATTCGGGGCGGGTTCTGGTCCAAACGGTGCAAAGCAATGGCAGCTACACCAACGCCGTTCTAGAGGATGGCCCGAACGGCAAAGTGCTCGTTCCCGTTATCTCCCCGACGCCAAATGCCGAGACCGTCATCGACCCGCAACGCGAGATGCGCCCGTCGCCCGACGGCACCCACGTACTGTTCAGTCAGATGGTGGTGGGCCAGGGCGGGACGATCACGGCCATTACCGTCGTGGGCACCTTGACCCGCACCACCAATGCCACCACTGGGACACCGGAGTATCACGTCGACGACGCGCGGGTGGTCTACGGCAACGGCGAGGGCAAGCAATGGACCCCCGACGGAAAGGGTGTGATCGTCCTCGGCGGGACGTACGAGGCGGGCAACGTCGACGACGTCGAGGTCGACCTGGCCACCGGCAACGTGACCGACAACCCCGAGTACGACGAAGACATCGACTTGTCGCCCAACGAACAGTGGATCGCGGTCGGAAGTACGCGCACGCTCGACGCGCTGTCGCCGATGGACAGGATCGAGCGGCCTGCGTTCCTGCCGGCCTACGTCCAGGGAACCGTGTACACCGCCTATGCAGGTACATCGAACGTAAAGAAATGTGACGAACCAGGAGTGGGTTGTCGCAGAAGAGGACGAACTCACCGGCGACGAAAACGGGATCCCGCTGTTCGTCGACGGCGACGATTATGTCGCCCACAGCATGCCCAGCTGGAATGGGGACGGGACCGCGGTCACGTTCTGGGAGGACAGCAACGCGGTTGGCAATCCCAACCGAATCGTCGTCGCCAACCTGAAGTACACGACCAGCGTCGGACCGGTGGCAGAAGACACGTCCACCCCCAACCCGAATTGGGCGCCGAAACTCAGCACCTACGTGGCCACCAATCCGCCTCTGCCGGATACCGGAACGTACGCGGGCCCCGGAGGCGGCACCGCGGTGGTCAGCGAGGCCCCGGGTGCGGCAGGTCATACGATCCGCACCGTCAGCTACACCGATTACGTCAACGAAGACGGAATGATCCTGAACGGCACCGAATCAACAGACACCACCGCCAGTCAGGCCTCCATCCGCTACGTCGCCGACATCACCGTCACAGGAACGCACACCGGCTACCTGGAAGGTGACGTCATCATCAACAAACTCACGCGGACGATCACCTCCACCGATCCCAACAACCCCACCCCCATCACGTCCTCCCTCGATGACGACACGCAAATCCTGTTGGACTCCAACAACATCCAGGAGGCTAAGGCGAACGTGTAGCCGACAGCAGGGGAAGTCGGCCGGCGCACGACGAAGCGACTGATAACTGAACACTCAACACCCGTACGCGGGGTCTGCCTTGACCATTGGCGTACCTCGCGTACTGGTTATGTCGCACCCCCGACAACACCAATGCCAGGGAAGGTGGGGGCCCGGGGTCTAGCCCGGTTTTACGAGTCTCATTGAAATGTAAAGTCGGCTATCGCCTCAACTCGTCTAGCGCAAGACGAAAGCCCAGCTTGGACACGGGTTCTATGAGCCCTTGCTAGCCCCAAGCATGAATTGACAGTAGCTTCGCACATTCACCATTCGTGGCGTTCCACGCTAGATTGCAACTGGGTGGAGTTATAACTAACCCGTGTCTGAAGCGGACTGTATAGGGCGCGTTGGAAGCTTAGCTGTAGCGCTCGGAGTCGGCACTGCCGTCGTGACGGGTTGGGGCGCTGGCGTCGCCTGCGCCGATGCATCGGGCAGCTCACCGGGATCGACGACATCGTCTCCTGCTACGGGTGCTGCGAACGCTGAGTCCGGCGGTGCTTCACACGACACAAGGAAGCCAAAAGGCGGTAAGCGGACGACCTCCGCTACCAAACCCGACAAAAGAACAGCGGACGCGACTGACGATGGCAACCCTTCCGATCCGACTGACACACCTGGAGGGAAGGGTGGCGTGACTCAGTCCGACGCGGCAGTCCATTCCGGCGACGTCGAGGACGACGAGTCGGCACCGCCAACGAGTACGCCCCACGCCTCCAAGCGATCTCGCACCCACACAAGCCAATCTGCGGAGGCAGGACACTCCGCTCCCGCCACCGCCACCGCGGGCGGACGACACGACCCTGACGCGAGCGCCGACACGGTTTCGCGGCTGCCCTCCGCCGCAATAGCGCACTCCTCAGAACCAGTTGAAGTCGACACGACGCCGGCCCAAATCAGCGGGGTGGACTCTTCGTTGACCGCTACGTCGTTCGTCGACACGCCGTCGAAGCCGAATCCCCCCGAAGCGACCAGTGTCGTAACCGGGCTGTTCACGCGATTCATCCAGGCCGTCAGCCCGTTTGCCGCATCCAACGGACCGGGTGAACCCACGGATAGCCCGGCGACGTGGGCTCTGCTGGCGTTCGCGCGACGCGAGTTCGACCCTGCCGTGCGGACCCAATCGATGGCTATGACTCCGGCTGTGGCGCAACAAACTTCGCTGAACGCTCCCCCGACCCTGGCGAACGTACTCGACGTCGTCGAGACCGCGGTGAACACGATATTCAATACGGCGATGCGACTCATTGAGGGGCCCCCGGCGCTTCCCCCCGGGAGCACCGTCACCGTGGAGACCTCGACGCTACAGCTACCGTGCAGCAGCGCCGCTTGCACGGTAACCGCGGACTGGTATTTCCCTGCCGGCTCAAATCCGCAGGGCCTCATCTACTTTCAGCATGGCGCATTGGCCAACTCGGCTATGTACAGCTACACCGCCGCTACCCTGGCCGAAGAGACCAACAGCATCGTCGTCGCGCCCACTCTGCCCAGCTTCTATACCACCGACGGCCTTTGGCTGGGTGGAGCACCGATGCAGCCTGTCGTTGCCGACCTGTTCCTCGGCGACCGCAGCGCCTTGACCGCTAGCGCCTCGGGCGCCGCGGGACAACCGGTCATCCTGCCTCAAAGCGTGGTGTTTGTCGGACACTCCGAAGGCGGAGGCCTCGTGGTAGGTGCGGCCGGTGACATGGCCTCAGGATCCGACGCCGCCGACCTGGCTGGCGTGATCATGCTCGATGGTTCGATCCAGGATCGCAACCTGATCGCCACCGCCGCCGCGAAGATTCCTGACGGCACACCGATCCTGCTGATCGCCTCGCCGCCGAGCAACTGGAATCAGAAGGGTGCCACCGCCAACGACCTGGTCAGTGCTCGACCAGACCAGTTCGTCGGCGTACAACTCGTCGGCGGCACTCACGCCGATTCGGTGCAGGGCGGAAATGCGTTCATCCAGGCCATCGAACAAATCGTCGCAGGCCCCTCGCAACCACAGAACGTCGACGCCGTCACCACGCTGGCGTCGGGATGGATCAACGACATGCTCACCCCAACCGCCATCGATGGCACGCCCGGACAAGCGTTCGACATTCCGACCGATGCGGGCACCGCCACCGCCATCGCACTTCCTGTCCCGCCGACTCCGGCCTCCCCGGTCGACGTAGTACTCAATGCCGTCATCACTTTCGCCACCGAGGCCTTCTACAACTTCGCAGGAACGCTGAGACACATTCCCTTATGAATCACTGATCAGTCCGGTTGATATCGAAAACCTGCCCGCCGCAGAGCGTTTCAAGAGTGGCCGCACACTCACATCGACAACCTGACCAGGGTCCAGCGCGCCACCCTCGCGTGCTAGCGCACCTACGTCATCCGAGACATCGACCCATGGTCGGATCCATTCCCTTGTCAACCATCACCGAGACCACGTCGGTGGTGAACACCGAGCGATTGACCTATACCGCGAGGCTCGGAAGCTACTCGGGCTGCCACCGCTTAAGGGCCAAGTCGAAGTCAGGGAACGAAAGGATCAAAGTATTCGACGTCGTCGAGACCTTTGATTGCGTTATAACCTGCGGGAATGGAGAAGTGCCCGAAGGGCGTCACCACTATGAATGTGGTCACGTCGTCACCGGAATCGCCGGAATCCGAGGGAACGGCGGAGTAAACGAGCCCGAAGCCGTCAACCCTAAATGGGGTGACGACAAAATTGAATTGGGAGCCGGGCGGCGGAGCGCCCCCGCTGCTGCCGGTAACGAGGATTGCCTCGGTATAGGTGCGGCCCAAACCGTAGTGGGTAGTCACGTCGGCGTCGACGGTACCGATCTTAGAACCATGTGAATCGTAAACGTCGAATTGCTGATATCCCTGGATCTCCACTTCCCGAGGCGGGAGCCCGTTTACTCCGATGGGCTGTAGGTCGGAGGTGGGGACGAAACTGTATTGGTCAGGGACCTCGAACGACTCGACATCGGGAATGGCGGCTGCGTCCCATTTGATGGGAAGGGGGATATCTCCGAAGCGCGTCATCACCTTGACCCTGACCACGTCACCGGGTGGGTCATCGGGTCCTGGAGTGTTGGCGGAGTAAACGACCCCGAAGTGATAGATAACGTTATACACCGAGCCGACCTGCGGAACTTGCGAGGGGTCGGTGCCTACGGGTGGGTCACCTAGAACTTCGGTGACGAGGATTGCCTCGGTAGTGGCACCGAGGGCATCCGAAGTGGTAGTCACGTAGCCCTTGAAGCTACCCACCACAACATCGTTGCCATCGTCACTCTTTTGGTAAACATTGAATACCTGCTCTCCCTGAGCGACCGTGAACAACGGCGGAATTCCGGATATCGAGGTGATGTTCTCGGGGGAACCGGGTGCAGGTGCGATGTAGTAATCCTCGTTGAGTTCAAAAGGCCTATCGACAGCCGTAAAGACTAGGGCTCCGTCATAAGGCAGAGGAATGGGGATGTCCTTCAAGGGCGTCGTCAATTTTAACGAGACCACGCTGTCAGGTCCCGACGGAGTAGAAGTGTAAATCAGCCCCAAGCGGCCAGACTTACCAAACGTAATCGAGGAGATCAACGTGCCGATCGGCGGAGTGGCCGCGGGGTCGCTGCCTTCCGTAGCTGTAGAATCGGTGACGTAGAGTTCCGTATAAGTGCCGCCTCCGAGAACGAACGAATTGCTGTTACTTATGAAGGCTTCGAAGGTTCCGACCGTTTTACCGGTTTGGTCGACGACCTTGAATTCCTGCGTTCCCTGTAGCGAGCCCGGCGTAGCCGGGGGACTCGTGAATAGCCCGTAAAATGAAATGACGTGTTCGGGGGAAGTGGGAACCACGTCGTAACCGTTCAGTACGAGTGTCGGGCTCGCCGTGGTCGCGTTCGACTGGTCAAGATTGGCAACGGCACCGGACAGTTCCCGGCGCAGCGCGGCGAGCAGCACCAAGGTAGCGGGCTGGTCTACCGGCGGCGTGGTCGGCGTCGTCCCCGCGGATGGGCTCAATACCCGGTTCACCACAGTGGCAAGGACATTGGCGACACTATGGGTCGGCTGCGCGGCGTTTGGCGTTGCCGACTGCGGCGTGACGATCGCACTGCGCGTTACCGGAAAATTCTTCACGATGGACACCAGCGGCAGCGTCGAAGGTGTACTCGCGATTTGTGGCACCGCGACGCTCGGCTTCAGCAATGAAGTCACGGTCGACTGCGCCTTCACCACGACGTCGTTGATCGCGTCTTTGCCGCTGGTTGTCCTCGCCGAAATCGAGGCCGATGGGTCTAGGTCGGTCAAGCTCGACCGCAACCGGTTCCTCTTGGGCTGCGGTGTCGTCGATGTCGACCCGCTGGTGCCCGATGGTGATTGCGGCGCCGGGGTGGTGGCGGACCGGTGGGCGCCGAGCATGTCCGCCAATGTCTTCCGGCCGGTCCGTGAGCTGCCCTCGTCGCCTTGTGATGTTGAGGCGGCGGTCGATCCGGACCGTGTCGAGGTCTTGATGCGGCCAAAAGGACCCGCTGGGGTCTTCTTCACCGGTTTCGAGTCCGACGCGTCGCTGTCGTCCTGAGAACCGCTCTCGGA
>Ga0105245_10004452_pt1 | contig 12389 bp, 7 predicted proteins | sample KBSM54metaG_FD_81523 | JGI IMG/M metagenome (GOLD analysis project Ga0105245, IMG submission 81523) | Miscanthus rhizosphere microbial communities from Kellogg Biological Station, Michigan, USA - KBS M5-4 metaG | ecosystem: Host-associated > Plants > Roots > Rhizosphere > Soil | place: Michigan...
GGGCCTCTTCGACGAAGGCATCGAGGGCTTGGCACACGCCTTCGAAGCAGCGGACGGCGAGCTCAATCTCGAGCACCTGTACGCCGCCGCCAATGCGCTTTCCGCGCGCAGCGTTGCCGCGTTGCGCACCGTGCTCACGAAGCGTTTGCCCCGCCCTTGCTCGCTCGTGTCGCTTTCCTTGTCGCTCAATCGCCTCGGAAATGCGGGTTGCGACGCATTCGTCGACGTGGTCGAGACCGGCGCCCTCGCACGGCTCGAGCGCTTGGATATCGGATCCATCGGGCTCGATCGGCCGGACCTTTCCCGCTTGGTGAGCGCGCTGCTCCAGCATTGCCCCAAGCTTCGCAGCTTGGACCTGGGCACCTACCTCAGCACGCGCGACCTGGGCGAAAAAGCCAACGTGCTTCACGCTGATGTGAGCGCCCTCGTGCGCCTGCTCCGCGAACACCCCACGCTCGAACTACTCGACCTCTCCATCTGCGGCCTGCCACCCCACGCCATTGACGAGCTCGTGGCCGCCTGCGGGAATCACCAATCCCTCCACGGCGTCGATGGCCGCGCGTTCCACCACACCGAGCGCGAGCGTCGCTTCTTGAAACACCCCGAACGCGTGCTGCACATCGATTCGATCTATCGTGGAAGGACTTGAGTGCAGGGGAGCGACGCCGTTTCCGCCGCCAGGTACTGCGACTGGCGTGCAGCAGGCAACCCGGCGCCAGCGTCGGCCGCGCCGCAGCCGGGGTTCGCATGCGGCAGCGTGAGCGCACCGCCCCGAGCAACCTCATCTATCGTGCGGTGAAGCGCTGCTTCGCCTCTTCGGTGACAGGCATGTAGAGAGACACGGCCGTTCCCTCGGGGTCGCGGAACTGGAACGTTTTGTTACCCCACGGCATCGTCTTCAGCTCGTGGATGAGCGTGACCTTCTCCTTCAGCCTCGCGTAGTCGGCGTCGATGTCCTCCACTTGAAACTCGACGAACGCGCTGCGGTTCGCGCCGGGTTCCGCGCTCCCCTCCTTCCAGAGCGCGATGGTCTCGGCGCTGCCGATCGCGAGCGTGGCAGCGGAGGTGACGATCTCGGCGAATACGGGCGCGAGCCACGTCGCGGTGAGACCGGTGACCATTTCATAGAATGCGACCATGGACCTGATGTCGGCGGCGAGCAGACGAACGGACGCGAGCTTCATGAGGACTCCTTGGGAAGGGTACGCCGGAACCATGGCGCCAATTGCGGACGGATTCGGTCCTCGATGTTCGCGGGCGAGTCATCGTTCCCCGGTTTGCCGTGCTGAAGTGTGGAGGGCTGTCACCGCGCGGAGCTCTGAGGTAGGCTTGTGCGGTTATGCCGGTTTCACAGCCGACTCGAGGCGCACGACCCCGCATTGGGGTGTTGTTCGACGTTATCGAGGACGAATACCAGTCGACGATCCTGCGCACGATGGCGCGCACGAGCGGCGGCGCGGGCGTGCAACTCCTGTGCATCGCCGGTGGCCTGCTGGAAGAGCAGAGCGATCACCCGTCGGCGCAAAACTTCCTGTTCGATCTGTTGCAGTCGGACAGTGTGCAGGCGGTGATCGCGCTATCCGGCTCGCTCGGCAACCGGGTGGGGATGCCCGCATTTGCCCGCTGGGCGCAGCGCTATGCGAGCGCGCCGTTCGTGGCCCTGGGCGTACCCGTGCCTGGGATGCATAGCGTGTCGGTGAGCGGACGCGCCGGTATCCGCGCCGCAGTGTCGCACTTGGTGGAGGCGCACCGGCGCAGTCGCATCGCCTTCGTGCGCGGCCCGGCCAGCAGCGTCGACGCTGAAGAGCGCTACGACGCCTATCGTGAGGCCTTGCAAGAGCACGGCCTCGCCCTCGACTCGCGTCTAGTGCTGGATGGCACCTATAACCGTGAATCCGGGGCGAGCGCCGTGAAAGAGCTGTTCGACGCGCGGCGCATCAACGTCGGCGCCGTCGACGCGATCATGGCGGCCAACGATTACATGGCGCTCGGCGTGCTCGACGGCCTACGCGAGCGAGGGCTAGGCGTTCCGGGCGACATCTCGGTGACCGGCTTCGACGACATCGGTTCGAGTAAGCATTCGGCCCCGCCGCTCACTACCATCCGCCAGCCGCTCGTCGCTTTGGGCCGCGAAGGCGTGCGGCGCGCGGTGTCCCTGTTGCACGGCGGCAACGAGTCGCTGTCGCACGTTTTGGACACCGAGATCGTGCGTCGTCGCTCGTGTGGTTGCCTCAGAGTCGACATGACGGGCACGTCCTGGCAACCCGGAGCTCAACCGCGGACGTTCGAGCTCGCGTTCGTGGAACGTCGCGCATTGATCATCGCCGAGCTCTCGCGCAGTGCGCAGGGCGCGTTCGTGGGCGCGGGCGCTGGCTGGGAAGAGCGGCTGATCAGCGCGCTGCTGCAGGACCTGAAAAAGCAATCTGACTCGGCGTTCTTGACCGCGCTCGATCGCCTGCTCACGCGCTTGAAGCTCTCGGGCAGTGACCCGAGCACCTGTCAGCCCGTGCTTGGTGTGCTTCGGCAGGCGGTTCTATTTTGCTCATCGGGAGAGCCGAACGTGCGCGCCCGCGCAGAGGACATCCTCGACGACGCGCGGACGTTGGTCACCAATTGGCTCGTGGAAGCCGAGACTTCGCGGCGATTGGAAATGGTCCGCTACATCCACGGCTTCTCGGTCGCCACGTCGTCCCTGATGGTGACGCCCGATTTGACCGCATTCAGGAACGACTTCGTGCGCAGTCTCGGGCTACTCGGGATCTCCACGTTCTCGGTCGGCCTATTCACCGAACCCGGGCGAGTGACCGAGCACTGTCGCTGCATCGCGGCCTACGATCACGCCACTCGCTTCGCGACACCGAAGACTTTTCTTGCGCGCGATTTTGGGCCACCCGAGGTGATGGGCGCCCCCGCGGACGCGCTGATCGTCCAGCCGCTGGTCTTCCACGGCGAACCCCTGGGCATCGCCACCTTCGCCCTAGGCTCTGCGGACGGCGTGATGTACGGGCAAGTTCGCGAAATCCTGAGCGCCGCCCTGAAGAGCTTTCGCCTCGCCGAACAATTGCGCGAGCTCCAGGCACAGCTCGCGAAAGGCGACTGACGCACCCTCGCCGGCACTAGGCTGCCCAAATCTCATTGGCCTCGCCACCACGCACACGGGGCTAACGATATTTTTGAGACCAATCGAGGACGTACTCGGCGACTTCTTCCCAGCCGGGTTCCGCGATGATCCAGTGACTCCGCTTTGGAAACTCTCTGAAATCGACAGGTGTAGTCGAGCGACGGTAAGCACGAAAATTGGCGCGATTCATGGCCGGTGGCGCTGTGCGATCGCGCTGCCCGGCGGTGATGAGCAGTGGAGCGCGACCAGGTCGCGCGAAGTCGAGCGCAGTGGCTCGATGGAACGGCGCGAAGGCGGCCTGAAAGTAGGGCCGGCCGGGGGTTGGGATGGTCTGCTCTTCAAACGCGGCGCGCCGCGCGGCACGGGGCAATTCATGGACGAACCCGCTGACGAATTGGTCATAGGTTAAGCTCAGGACTCGTTTCCAACCCTGCCACGCGAGAAGCACGGGAACGGCAGTCAGCAGCGCGCGCGGAGTGGGGAAGACGCCGCGCGGCGGTGCGGGATCGATGGCTGCGCCAGCGCGGCCAAGGCCGCGGTCGAGGAGCAGCTGCACGATGAGCCCGCCAAAGGAGTGCCCAACAATCAGCGGCTTTTCAGGCATCACTTCGATGATCTTGGCGTAGTGATCGACGATTTCACCAACCCCAAGGCGGGCCAGCGCAGGATCGGGCGAACGCCGGAGCTCGTCGTACGGGCGGCCATCCATCGGCCAAGGGGGCGCGATCGCACTCAGGCCACGCGCCTCCACGAGGCGAGTCCACCCGTCCCAGCAGCGAGGACCGACCCACGCGCCGTGAACAAAAACAACATCAGCCATACACATCAACTCCTTGGGGAGTCAGCGTGCGGAAAAGCAGCCGTCACCGCAATCGGCCAGATTGCCTATGGAACGAGCAGGCCTTGCGTCATCGCGTAGATCGCCGCAGAGGCTCGGGTGCGAATCCCGGTCTTCTCGTAGATATGGGCAACATGGTGTTGCACGGTCTTGGCCGAGATCTCGAGCCGCGAGGCGATCTCCTTGTTCGATAGGCCATTCGCAACGAGGCGCAAGACCTGAGCCTCGCGTTCACTCAGACCGGCGGGCAAGTCGGGGCGCTTCATGCGAACACCGTCATTCGAAAGGATGGCGTCCACGATGTTCGCGTCCAAGCGACCGCAAGCCACCTCCTCGAGCAGGGTGCGAGACACGCTGTCGGGGTTCAGGGCTTTTCGATGTGGCCGATCTTCTTTGAGCGCGCGATAGACGTCGCATGCAGCCAGGATGCGCGCCTTGGCCACCTCCGCTGCTGGCAACGGGCCGCCCGTGTATCCGCTGCCATCTACGTGCGCGTGAGCCTGTCCCGCGAGGGACGCGAATGTTGCTAGCAGCGGAGTGCGCTGCAGAATGCGCGTCGTGTGCCAGGCGTGGGTCTCCACGAGGCTGCGCTCACCGGGCGATAACTTGCCCGGCTTGTCCCAAATCCCGTTCGCGATCGCCACGCGGCCGAGGTCGTGGAGCAGAGCTGCGGTGTACAGCGTCGAACAATCTTCAGTGCCCAACTGGAGTTCCCGCCCCACGTCTTTGGCCAGCGCTGCAACGCTGGGCGAGTGCCCGATCGTGAAGGGGGACTTGAGATCTGAATAGTCGGCAAAGGCTTGCGCAACGCGGTCGAGCTCGGTTGCTGGAATCGTGAGCGGACGCCCTGGTTCGGCGTCCAGAAATAGATCCCAAACTGCTGGACCGCGAAGCAAATCGCCGATTGCGCCGGCATTGATCGAGACGACCTCAGCGAGAATGGGATCGAGTTCCGTACCCGAGCGTTTTTGGACGACATCCAAGCTCCCGGTCTCACGCTCGAGCGTCTGACTGATGACGACGCGGAACGCGATGGCTGCGAGTCGGGCACTGGCCTCGATGCCGTCACCCGACAATCCGTGAGGATCCCCTCGGCCATCGAAGCGTTCGTAGATTTGTCCGAGAGACACGACGACGGCGGGCGGCACACCAAGTCTCGTGGCCAGCGTCATCGCGAGCTCGCAATGCGCTCGAGCGAGAGCGTGCGTCGGATCAGGGTCGAAGGTGAGGCGTGCCAGCGCGGCCGCCCGTTTTCCAAGCGGCGCGTTTGCAATTCCCGTCACGATGCGACGCGCGACGTCGATCGGCTTACTCGTGTCCGCTGCGAGGGCGGCGCCGAGCACCGCTCGGTCATCGCCGGCTCCGTAACGACCAGCTGTCTCGTAGGCGAACGCGGTGCAGCCGAGAAAACGGAGTAGCGCTGCATAGTAAGCATCCCGCAGTGTCTCTTCGTCGAAGCCCGCGGCTCGCCCAATCGAAACGGCAACGAGAGCCGTCCGGAGCGCGGTCTCTGGTGGAACGCCGTTCGCGCTATCCGTCGCGAGCGAGAGCGCACCGAGGACTTCGTTCAGTCGATAGACGCTCAACAGGGCTCTCCGCGCGCGAGTATAGCTGCTGACGGCAGGCACGCGGTACTTCTGACTCGACGAGTACGGCCGAGCCGAACCCGCGTCCCTCCGTCGAACGGATGCTCAGCAACCACCGAAGAGGCGTCGGGACAGCACTCAGAAGGCCACGCTGATGTCGCCCACGCCGTCGATCTGTGAGTCGAGCACGCCGTCGACGTACAGGTCGTGGACCTGGTAGTAGACGCAATCTTTGCCATCATCCCCGGTGACGTTGCCTTCGGAGGTATACAAATAGCGCCGATCCGAACTGACGGACATGATGATGCCCGAGTGATTTTTGTGCAGCTTGTGGCTCATCATGGCCAGGTAGTTGCCGGGCCGGAAGGCGTCCGGAGTGAGCCGGGCGCGATCGATCCAGCCGCCGTTCGCGGTGAACAGTTGCACCATGTCGTTTACGGTCCGCGCCTCTTTTAGGTAGACGTAATCGAGGCAGCCGATGAAGGAGGTCTTGCAGTAGCGAATATCCTTCAGCCCACCTTGGCGCAGTACCCAACGCGCGTACTCAGTGCACCACTTGGCTCCGCTGGCCGCGTTGTAGTGTTGGCGCGCTTCCTCTCCGCACAAGCCGTGCTCGGCGGGGTTGCCGTACTTGTTCATGTCTTCGGCATAGTTCTCCCAGTCCGCCCAATCGATGACGTGGTACGCCTTGGGAGCGCTGGTGGGCCAAGTGCTGTCACGCATGGCGTTGAAGATGTTCTCCGACGAAACGGAGTCGAACGGGATCGCGCCGGCGGAGCGGTACATGCGCCCGCTGTAGTCGCCCATGTACACTCCATCGTTGGTCAACGCCGCGCTCGTCGAGCCGACGCTGTCCTCGTCGTTCCCTTCGCCGACTGAGGTGACGCAGCCACTGGCCGAGAGACAGAAGAGCATAGCCAAACCGAGCAAACTACGAATTTTCACGATGAACCGTCTTTCCTGATCCGCGTGCGCCCCGCGCGCCGTCGATTGCGCGCTAAAGCAACCGGCGTGCCGCCACTCGAGAGCCCGCATCACGCGCAAAATCCCCAAATGTCGCGCAAAACGCCGCACTGACCGGACGGCGCGGTCGCTCGTACGAAACTGACCGGTCACTCTTCCTGCCTCGGCGGCTGTTTGAGGTTTTTGCGTGCTTTCTGCTAGTGTTGTGGACAATGCGTGGGCTTTCGCGACTGCACTTGGAACTGGTTCCCGATCGACGAGTTTTGCTTTTGGCTGTGTTTCTCTTCGGCTGTAGCGAGGACACGAGTGGGCTCACCAGTGGCAACCGGAGTGCGGGAGGCAGCGGCGGGGCGGCCGGCACCGCGGGCATTGGTGGCAACGCGCCCAGCGGTGGAATGAGTGCGGTTGGTGGAAGTAGCTCGGGGAGTGGCGGCGTGGGCCTAGGCGGCGCAGCTGGGGCCAACACGGCCGGTGGCGGCGCGGGCGGCGTCATCACGGGAGGTGCCGCTGGAATGAGCGGTGGAGCGGGCATGGGTGGCACGGCCGGCGGTGGCGGCACGGGCGGCTCTTGCTCCGGAACGTGCGGGGATGGCGTTTGTTCGGCGGGTTGCGAAACGCTCGTCAATTGTGCGGCTGATTGCGGCGCCCTCATTTTTTCCGACGCGGACGCGCGCCGTGACGCCAGCACTGGTGAGTGGGCGTTCGGCTCCTTCAAGGCAGAGTGCGGGAAGTCGCAAGGCGTGGTTGGGCTCTCGGTTTCGCTGAGCTCGCGGCGCGCGCACGCCGTGCTGTGCACCGCCGATGGGAGTGTCTTGACGCACGGCGCTGCCTCGGGTTGTCACGCGCTCGATTTGTCAGCCGGTAGCGTTGGCAATTCGAGCGATTGGGACGCGGGTTACACCGAGGCCCAGTGTGCCAAAAGTGAGTTCGTCGCGGGCGTCGCTCAAACGGCGGACGGCGCGATCAACCACATTCTGTGCTGCCCGGGCGCCGTCACCCAGCAAGGCTGCGCGACGGTCTCGATGTTCGACGGGGACAATCGCGAAGCGGGTGCCATGGCCGCTACCGGTGATTGGGATTCCTCTCAGCTCAAGGGTGAGTGCTCACCAGGCCGCTACGTCGCAGGCGTCAGTGTCGCCGCCAGCGCAGCCGATCCCGTGATCGCGGGAGCCGGCCACGCGATCTACTGTTGTAGCCCGTAGCGGAGCGCGCCCTTCAGTGTCACTGCGTGACGCTGAAGGCGCGAGTGTTACGCCGCCTTTGGTTCGAGCGCGGGGCCCGGGCAATGGTGACGAAGCGGTGAACCGGCTGAAAAAGCCGCGGTTTGCGCGCAATCGGTGGGATGCAGAGTCGCGGCACGGCTCTTGCTGATGAGGCTCGACTTGGGGAAAACACTTGCTTGGGGATTTGCTCGATGACTCATCAGAACTTCGTTACGTTCTTCTTTGCGGGCGCCTGCTGCGCCCTATTTGGTTGCTCAGAGGCGCAGCCGGCCGCGCTCGGCGCTTCGCACGCCGCGCTCACGAGCAAGGTTTCGTTCAGCGTCGACGACCAGGCGCGGGGGCCGTTGCTCTACCCAGGAGAGGTGCTCGACGCGGCGACTGCGGGGCCGGACAATTACGTTGTCGCTTGGCATTTGCATGCGGACGAGGGGGATGGGCAGGTGCAACTGAAGCCGTTGTCGAAGTCCGGAGTTCCCGCGAGTTCGGCTGAGTTTCCCCTTCCCATTTCCAACGCGGCTTTCCCGGAGCGGACGCAGCTCGATTTCGACGGCAAGAACTACCGCGTCGCGTTGGACATGGACTGGGGAATCGAGCGCCATGCGCGCTTGGCGCCCGACGGTCATTTCCTGGATACGAGCGCGAGCGCGATTCCTTCGACTGCGCGCTCGATGAGCTTTGCCTGCGCGACTGGCGGAGTCTGCGTGTGCGCGTCGCTCGGTTCGGCCCCGGGTACCTTCGAATTTCAGCGCATCGACGCAAACAACCAGCTCATCGACGGCTCGAGCCTGCCGAGTGTCACGCTGTCTGGCAACCCGCTCGTTTTCCAGACTCAGTTCGTTCGTGTGGCGAACCAACTGGCCTTCGTGATGGAAACGTTGGTGGAGCCCGCGAACGGCGATCAGCACCTTCAGATTTGGATGAGCACCTTCGATCCGATGAGCGCAGAAGCATCGGACCCGGTGCGCTTGGTCGACTCCGATGTACCGGTGGCGGTGAGCGGAGCCATCAAGCAGCCAGGGTACCAGGCCCTCACCGTTGCCAAGCGCAACGACGAGCTGCTCATCGGTTGGGCTTCGCCGCCCGCGGCAAGCGCCCCCAACGGCGCGCCGTTCGTGCCCACTTTTCAGCGTTTTTCGCTCACGGGCGCTGCGCTCGATAAGGCCCACCCCATCGACGGGGTCACTCAGCTCACCGAGCTTGGCGCATTGCGAGCGGTGGGTGATGGCTATTTGCTCTCGGGCCTCATCGACACGAAACCGAGCTTTCGCCGCCTGAAAGCCGATGGAACAGCGGTGCCCGCAGGCCTGCTCGACTTCGGCCACGTGGCGTTGACGGATAAGGCACTGAGTGCGAGTGCGGGCTCGAACGTGTTGCTCGTGACGTCGACGCCTTACCGCACCTCAGACGAGGACGCGCAAATGTATCGCGCGTTGTTCGATGGTGCCGGCAAGGTGGTCGCGAAAGCAGCCCCTTTCGTGTTCGCTGCGCACGCGGCCTCGACTCCGGCGATCGTGTGGGGCGGTTCGGAATGGCTCAGCGTCTGGTCCGACAATCGGAACGGCTTCGACACGTGGGGCTTGTATGGCGCGCGCGTCAGCACCAGCGGCGAGCTCCTCGACAAGCTCTCTTTGCCGCTCGTGCTGGGACCGAAGCAGCAAGTGGATGCAGCGCTGGCTTCGAACGGCAATGGCTATTTGCTCGTCAACCAGGCGCGAACGCCCATCAACTACGACTTGCCCGCTCCCCCAGCCACCGTGCAAATCAGCCGACTTTCAGCCGAGGCGAAACCGCTCGGTCCGCCGATCTCGCTCGATGATCAGCAATTTTATTGGTCTCAGCCGCGCGTTGCTTGGAATGGACACAGCTACCTGGTGGCCTGGGTACGGCAAACCAGCACCGGCTTGGATCTGTATGCCGCGCGTTTCGATGCGGACGGGCAAGCGCTCGACGGCAAAGGCGTCAAGCTCACCACCATCACCACACAATCATCGGTCGGCGGTAACCCGTACGAGTTGTGGAGCCCTTCAGTGGTCGCAACGGCCGGTGGCTTTTTCGTCGCGTGGCAACAGGGCTTGAGTATCCACACGCGCGACGCGTATGGTGCCTGGCTCACCGACGAGGCTGCGGGGCTGAAAATCGCGACCGGCCCGGTTTCACTGACTGGGAATCACCCCGAGAACGAGGCGGCCTCTTTTGATTGGGGCGGCGTTGCGATCGGCTGTTCACCTGCCGTGTGTGCGGCGGCCTGGGAGGCACAGAGCACCACTCTGTATCGCTTCGACACCTCCGGAAACGCGCTGCCGAGCGTAAAACTCAGCACGTTCAACGAGCCGAAATTGATCTGGGACGGCGCGGCGTTCCTGTTCGGCTCCTATTGGTCGTACAAATATTTGACCGAGGATGGTCAGCCTTACGAGGACTTGTTCAACCCGTTGGAAGCCTCTCCGAACGTGAGCCTCGCGACCAACGGTGCTGGTCAGACGGCGGCCTTCAACGATTACTTACATGGCGCTGTGATCATCGAAGACAACCCGAAGCCGACCGGTAGCGCAGGCAGTGGCGGCACGGGTGGAGGCTCGGAAAGCGCGGGGAGCGGCGGGATTGGCGGCAGCGGCGGAGAGACGAACTCCGGCGGCAACGGTGGGAATGCCATGGCCGGTTCGAGCTCCGCGGGCACGGCCGGAACCGATGCGACGGGCGGCGGCGGAGTTGGCGGCAACGACAGCGGCGGCAGCGGGGGCAGCGGGGTGACACAAGCCGGGTCCGCCGGTTCACTCGGTGGCAGCCCGACAGGTGGGGGCAATGCCGGAGTCGCTGGCACGGGCGGCGTCGCAGTCGCGGGTGCTGCGGGGTCTCCCCCAGTGGCGCCTGCTGCCGCGCACGACAGCAGCGGTTGTGGCTGCTCCACCGCCGGCGGCGTGCCTAGCCGCGCCGAGTGGCCTGGGTTGCTCTTGATTGCGCTCATCGCGTGGCGTCGGCGTCGCTCGATTTCGCGACAGGGCAGGCACGGCGCGCTGCTCTTGAGTACGGCTCTCGTGGTTGGCTGCGGTAGCGGAAGTAGCAACGCGGGTACGCCGCAGCCTCAGCAAATTCCGGCCGTTTCGTGCCAAACCGCGAACGGTGGCTGCGCACCCGAGGCGAGCTGTCGTTTGGACGAAAAGCAGCAGGTAATGTGCGCCTGCAAGGACGGCTACGTCGGCGATGGCAAGTCCTGCTCACCAGTAGCGCAACCGGAAAACCCGTGTGTAACGGCGAACGGCGGTTGCGACATCAACGCCACGTGCTCGCAGGGCGCGACCGGCAGTGTGAACTGCGTGTGCAAGGCCGACTACACGGGCGACGGTCAGAGTTGCGTGCTCGTGGATGCTTGCGCAAAAGACCACGGCGGCTGTGACCCACATGCCACCTGCTCGAACGATGGCAAAGGCGGCGCGCAGTGCGCGTGCGAAGCCGGGTTCAGCGGTGACGGCAAACGCTGCACTCGTGACGACCCGTGTGCGAAGAACAACGGCAATTGTGACCCGCTGGCCACCTGCAACGGGAGCGGAACGGAAGTGGTTTGCACGTGCCCGAGCGGCTACGTGGGCGATGGCACCCAATGCACCCGCCCAGACACGCTCAACGACCCGAAAAACTGCGGCGCATTTGGTCATGATTGCCGCGGCCAAAGCTGCAGTTACGGGAAGTGCGAAGGACAAGTCGTGTTCGATCGCAACGGAACGAACGGCTTCGTCGATGGCCAGACCCTCTACTTCTTCGGCGACGATTGGATGGGCGTGCCGAAGGATGGCAGCGCTACCGGGTTCGATCTGACGCTGCTCGGCAACACGATCTACACGAACGTGGTGGCGACGAGCGCAGACTACTTGTACCTCGCCTCCGCCTACGGAGCTTCCGTCGCCCGCGTGGCAAAGTCGGCGCGCGACTCCGTGCCCGAAGTCGTCTACACGCAAAGCGCTGCTCTCGACTTCAACGGCCTCGCCTTCGACAACGGCAAAATGTACGCCGTCGATTCGTGCAACGCTTTCTACCAAGGCGATCTCGGGGCGGCGATCACTCTCGCGACCCCGAGCGGAACCGCCTGCCCGGGCGGCGACAGTTTGTCCGGGCTAGTCGTCGATGCCGCCGGAACCTATGCCTATTCGCAAAACACCGCGCTCCACGAGCTGGTTCAAGTGCGGCTCAGCGATCGAACCATGGTGCACATCCCGTTGCCCGTCGAAGATGATCAAAACAACCCGGGTGATCACGATCGAATCCTCGGTCTGAAGCGCCTCGGCCAGGCCCTCTACTGGTACACGCTCGGCAACTGGTCGGAAGACACCTATCACCACGTCTTCGACTATCCGCAGCGCATCACGGTGTACCAGCTTCCGCTCGATACGCTGACCCCGACCAAAATGCGTTCTGTCGCCGTGTCCGCCTATCTCTCGTTTGGCGGGATCGCGCCCGATGCGTCTGCGATGTACTTCGTCGGCAACGACGTTATCTGGAAAGTGCCATTCGACGCCGCCGCCGACCCCTTCGCGATCATGACCGCACGGACCTTCGTTGCGGTCGACGATGAATGGCTCTACGCGAGCACTGATTACTCGATCGAGCGTGTGGCAAAATGAAAACGAGCGTGGTTGCTCTCGAGCCAATGGTATCGAGCGCAA
>Ga0105245_10004453_pt1 | contig 12386 bp, 7 predicted proteins | sample KBSM54metaG_FD_81523 | JGI IMG/M metagenome (GOLD analysis project Ga0105245, IMG submission 81523) | Miscanthus rhizosphere microbial communities from Kellogg Biological Station, Michigan, USA - KBS M5-4 metaG | ecosystem: Host-associated > Plants > Roots > Rhizosphere > Soil | place: Michigan...
CCCAAGGATCACGGCATCGTCAGCACGCCAGTGATCGACGCCGCCGCGCACAAGATCTTTTTGGCCGCGGCCATGACCGACGGTCATCATGAGATCCACGCGCTATCGACGGACACGGGTGACGAGGTCTCTGGCGGTTGGCCGGTGGACGTCTCGAAGATCAACAATTTCCCGTCGGATGTGCAGAATCAGCGCAGCGCGCTGTCGCTCGTGAATGGCATCTTGTACGTCGCGTTCGGCGGCTATTGCGGCGACGCAGGGGCTTATCACGGCTGGGTCGTCGCGGTGAACAGCGCAGATCCGACGAAGGTGGGTTCCTGGTCGACACTGCACCAGCAAGAGGGCATCTGGGCAGCCGGTGGCCTTGCATCGGATGGCAACGGCGTGTTCGCCGTGACCGGCAACGCTGGCGGGGTTTCGGGTGATCACAGCAAGAGCGACAGCGAAGAGATCATTCGCATCACCGATATGGCCACACCCCACCGTGACACGGCCAATCTGTTCTTCCCGACCGAGTGGGCCACGCCCATGAACTCGAAGGATTTGGACTTCGGCTCGTGCAGTCCGGCCGTGGTCACCGTTCCGGACGCCAAGCCCTCCACCATCATCGTCGCGCCTGCCAAGCCAGGCCGAGTCTACTTCCTGGACGCGGGCAACCTTGGCGGTTCACTGGGCCAATTTGCGGACATGGCCGTCGCCGACACGACGAGCCAGACGCTCTACACGACGCCCAGCGCGTACACGACGGGTTCCGGCGTGCACGTGGCATTTTCGACGGGTACCGCCTCGCAATGCCCGAAGGGCAACAGCGACAACAACGTGATGTCGATCTTGCTGAAGCCGAGCGCGCCCGGGCAGGCGCCGATGCCGTCGAAGGCTTGGTGCGCGCCGATCGGCGGCGGCGATACCGCCAAGCGCTCCCCCATCTCGACCAATAGCTCGGGCAGCAACGATCCGATCGTCTGGTACATGAACGGCAGCAACCTGAACGGCTTCAACGGCGAAGATGGCACGGTGCTCTTCGACAGCAGCAAGGGCGGCAGCTCGTGCGGCGGCGTGCACAAGTTCACGTCGCTCATCGCCGTGGGCGGCCGCATCGTGGCCGGCGGTGACGTCGGCGGCCAAGGGCACCTCTGCTCCTGGTCAGTCCATTGAACCCGTGAGCGCACTCGGGTCTCCGCTGGCAGTCGCGGAGACCCGCTGCGCTCACATCACGGCTGGACCGAGTACGAGCAGAGCTTGCCGTCGGCACCGACGACGACGTGACCATCCGCGGCGATCGGCGACGTCTGCTTCTGCACGTTTCCGCAGGGCGTGCTCTTGAACAGCTCGGTCCCTCCCGCGTCGCCATCGTACGCAAAGAGACCGCTATTGTAGACGAACCACACGATGGCGTTCGACGCGCCATCGGTGGAGGTGGAGATGGGCGAGTGCCGATCATCACCGCCCTGCACGGGCACGCACCACGCGACTTTGGGAGTGGCGGGCGTGGTCGACATGTCGAGCTTGACCGAAACCAGTTGATCGCCACCTGGAGTCGGGCACGCCGCGTCGACGCGAGCCTCGAGTGCTACGTGCACGCCCGACGCCGAGATGTAGGCCGTCGGCGCGGCGTAGAAAACCTTGTATTCGCCTCCTGGCTTGGCGTTCGTGGCCAAGACGAGCTCGCGTAGCGGAGTGCTGCCGTCGGCACCGCCGAGGTTCGCCGGGTCGAGGAAGAACAAGTGACCCGGCTTGGACGGAGCGACGACGAGCGGCTGGCAGCTACCGCTGAACTGAAGCACCTGCGGGCTAGAAGCACCGAAGTCGTTGTCCTGCCCGTCCCAGGTTTTCCAGCTGCTGGGAAAGAAGACGTCCTTCGACGCGTGCGTGCTCGTTCCCATGCCGGTGATGCGCACTACCTCTTGGCTGTCCATGTGAGTCTGGTCGCTGCCGTTCGAAGTGGTCGCGTACATCGACGTTCCGTCCGAGGCCAGGCCGCCACCGTTCCAAAGACCGGATCGATCTCCGCTCGCGGACCAAGCACCCTTCGTCGCGGGTGTTTGTACGTTGATGGCAACGACGAAGCCCTTGTAGGGCGGCCCGTCACCGTACACGCCGCCGAACGGCACGTACAAAACGCCGTTGACCAACGAAAGCGCTCCGCGCTGAATCATCTTGCCAATATCGAAGCTACCGAACGAGGCACCGGTGTTCGACGTGATACTGGCCGGGTTCACGGGCCAGCCAGCCACCTCGGCGCCTTTGTTGGCGATCGACAGGGCGTGAATTTCGAAGTGATTGCCGCCGGTCGTCGCGTCGAACGCGGTGTAAATCGTGCCCGACGCAGCGTCGATGACGGGCGTGCTCCGGACACCATTGCCTGAGGCGCCCATGTCTTGGGACCAGAGGGTAGCGCCCGTCGTCTCGTCGAGCGCGGTGACGAGCGAGTGACCTCCGCCGTGACTCGCCACGACGTACATGCCCTTGCCGGGCGCACTGCCCGCAACGAAGAGCGGCACGCCTTCGAGGTTGCCGTTGAACTTCGCCGCGGCGTTGAAGGCCGTGTCCGGTCCGAACTTCGTTTTGACCGCGGGGATCGTCAGCGACGGCTCGACGAAGTGAGCGGTGCGTTGGCTGTTCTTGCCGCGTTGCAGAACCGATTCGTCGGTTTGCTGCGGTAGGAGTTTTCCGCACACGCTATTGACGACCACCGTTCCGCCGGCACCCGCCGCGCCGCCAGCGCCCATGCCCGAGGCGCCGCCACCGGGCGCGCCGCCCGAGATGCCGCCAGCGCCGGCCTGGGGATTCGAACCGCCGATGCCGTTGCTACCGCCGCTGCCAGTAGAACCGCCAATGCCGTTGCCGCCCTGACCGTTCGTGCCCCCGCCTCCGGTGGTGCCTCCGGCTCCGGTGCCGGGCTGATTGGTCGAGCTCGAGCAGGACAGAGTGACGGCCACAATACACGGCAAAAGACGTCGGATCATGCTGAAGGCTCTTTCACGCGAGCGCGTCGTGACGCGGTCGCATCGGTAGGGTCGAGGAGGGAAAAGGCGGCCACGTTATTTCGGATCGCGGACACCAAGCTAGGGCTCCCGAGCATCGCAATCATTCTCGCTGTAGCCCGATGTACGCACGTTTCAGTCCTCGCGTTAGTGTCTGCATGTCCCCGCGCTCGTGACGCCATCACCCGCGCGAACGGTGCTCGGCCGCCAAACGCGCCCTCAACCCGCCAAAGAAATTCCAAGCACCATGGATCATTCGCACCGAAAGCCACTCTTAGCCTTTGCCGCGCTGCTGCTCGTCGCAGGTTGCAGCTCGACGGCCGGCACTCCCTCGGGACAGGGCGGAGTTGGCGCCGCGGGCAGCGGAGGCGCGGCTGCAGGTGCCGCGGGCTCAGCCGGATCGGTCAGCGGCGGGGCCGGAGGCGCGATGGCCGGCGCCGGTGGCATCGCAAACGGAGGCGCGGGCGCTGCGGGCACCGCAAACGGGGGCACGGGCGGCGCGCCGGTCATCGGCACCTGCTCTCCCCCGGACGATCTGTACAACCCAATTCAAAACCTCAGTCAGACCGGCTGTGTCGATCCCACCGACCCGACCAAGCTGACGGCGCGCGCGGTTCCCTACGAGGTCAACAGCCCGCTGTGGTCCGACGGCGCAGACAAGACGCGCGCGTTCGTGTTGCCAGCCGGTCAGAAGATCCACGTCGATGCAACCACCGGCAAGTGGGTGTTCCCGGTCGGGTCGGTCTTGATCAAGAACTTCCTCTTCGACGGCAAGTTCGTCGAGACACGCCTGTTCATGCACGCCGATGCTTCGACGTGGGTGGGCTACGGCTACAAATGGAACGGCCAGGGTGCGGCCAAGCAAACCGAGGCAACCGTCGTCGGCATCGGGCAGGACGACATCATGTTCGACACCGGCAAGCAGACGGTGCACTGGTTCTATCCGAGCCGGCAAAACTGCATGGATTGTCACAACGCCGTCGCCGGCGGCTCGCTCGGCCCATCGAACGCGCAGATGTACCGAGTGGCCACCGGGCACACCAAAAACCAATTCGACGAGTTCCAAACCATGGGCTTGTTCGACGCACCGCCCGTCGCGCCGACGGCCGATCAAGTGCTCGTCACGCCGTACTCGGGCCAGCTCGGAAGCCCGCCAGCCTCCGCCACTTTGGACCAGAAAGCTCGCTCTTACCTGCAAGCCAACTGCGCGCACTGCCATCAGCCGAACGATGGCTTCGTGATGAGCCCCTTCCCGAACTTCGATCTGCGTTACGCGACTTCGCTCAAGGATGCGAAGATCTGCGACGTGGCGACCTCGAAGGGCACCGTCCAGGGCAGCACCGCCACCACCATCCTCAAACCGGGGAGCCCGATGGACTCGGTCATGTGGGTGCGCATGAACGAGCCCTACACCGACTCGAACACATCCGGTCGCATGCCGCAGATCGGCACGCACGTGGTGGACGCGGACGGACTCAAGCTGATCGGTGATTGGATCACCTCCATCAAGAGCTGCCCGTAACGAGGGTTCGCGAACAAACGAAGAACGCCTCCCCGGAATTTCGGAGAGGCGTTCGTTTCGTGGCTTGGCTCGCGTGTGTCAGTTCAAGCTGCTGGCTTCGACATCCGGTGGGTCGAGCGGGCGAGCGACGAACAACCACTGCGTTCGGCCGTTCGGGCCGACGAAGCGGACGTGCTCATCGGGCAGGGCGCGCAGATGGAAGTTCGGCCCTTCGCCGGCTTCATCCGACTCCTCCACCGTGACGAGCGCCATCGCGTCGAGCACGTGGAGCGCGCCGAGCACGGCTTCGGGCTCCGCGTCGATACGCGCCGCGAGTTCAGCCAGCTCCAGGTCGCGGTCACCTTCGAACGCGGACAGGACGCGTTGCGCGGTGGCGCAGCGCTCCTGCTGTTCCGGAGAAATGCTCGACCAGAGCTCTTCCGGGATGGTCAGGGGCAGCCCACCTTGAGCATCAGTCACCAGAGCGAGGTTGGATTTCAAATCAGCGAACATGCGTAGAAACCTAAGCACGCAATCCGCACTGTCAACCGGCACGCCAAGAAGCGTGCCGGCCGGAACGTGAAGCCCGCGCGATTGGTGCGCGGAAAGCCCGAGGAACTCAGGCGGGGCTGGCTTTGGACGCCGAACCCGATTTGCGCGCTGCGCCAGGTTTCTTGGTGCGCGCGACGCCGCCGCTGCCCACTCGCGAGAACAGCCGGTGATCGAGCCACTCGGTGAGCGGCAGAGCCACGTAGATCGACGAGTAGGTACCGAGCACCACGCCGATGATCAACGCCAGCGAGAAATCCTTCAGCTCGCCCGTGCCCCAGATGAAGAAGGCGAGCAAGCTGATGATCACCGTGCTGCTCGTCAGCAGGGTGCGGCCGAGCATTTCCGAGGTGCTGATGTTGATCAGCTGGAAGAAGCTCGTGCCTCGGAGCTTACCCAAATTCTCGCGCACACGGTCGTAGACGATCACCGTGTCGTTCACGGAGTAGCCGACGATCGTCAGCGCCGCGGCGATGGTCGTCAGATTGATCTCTTTGCCGAGCACGATCAGGATGCCGATGGTACCGAGCGCGTCGTGGGTGAGCGCGAGCACGCCGCCGGGAGCGAACCGCAAATCGAAGCGGAACGCGATGTACACCATGATGAACACGATGGAGATCGCGATGCTCTTCATCGCGCTGTCGCGCAGCTGTGCGCCTGCGCGCGGGCCGATCCACTCGGTTCGCAGCGCAGAGTCGGGCACGGTGTCGGCGCCGAGCGCAGCTTGCAACCCGGCCATCAGCTGGTCGCCCTTGCTCATCAGCTGAATCTCGACCTTGTTGTCGCGCGAGCTCTGCAAGAGCGGATTGTGCTCGCCCGGGCGCAGCACGAGGCCCTTGACCGTCGAGACGCGTGACTTGACCCATTCCAGGTCCGGCGCTTCGCGATAGCGCACGCTGATCTTGTCACCGCCGGGGCTCAGCTTCACTTCGCTGGCTTCGTGCTCCGGAGAACAACCGGTGCTCGCGTTGCTGGACGCCAAACACAGGGTTTTCTCGATTTCGGCGCGCTTTTCCGCCGAAACCGTGGACACCTCTTCGACGCGAATCAGGTAGCGATTCGGGTTCTTCGGGTCATCCACCTTGATCACGCCCGGCGACGAGAAGCCCGCGTGAATGACGGCGCTGCGAATGTCCCCCGGGGTGATCGCTTTCTTGAACGCGATCTCGACCTCGGTGCCGCCCAAGAAGTCCGTCCCGAGCCGGGCTTTGCCCATGGCCAAGAGCGCGACCGCGCCGAACGTGAGGAACAGACTGAGGCCGATCCAGTACCACCGGACCGACATGAAGTCGTAAACTTTGCCGGATTTGAACAAGCGCATGGTTCAGCCCATATCCAGCTGGGCGCCACGACCCAGGTTCTTGACCCACAGGTCGACCATCAAGCGGCTGACGATCACACCCGTGAAGATGTTGCAGATGACACCGACCATCAGCGTCACGGCAAAGCCCTTGAGCGGCCCCGTGCCGTACTGCATGAGCACCAACCCGGCGATGACCGTGGTGACGTGCCCGTCGATGATGGCGTTCAACGCGCGCTTGTAGCCGACGTCGACCGCCGCACGCGCGCTCTTGCCGAGCAAGAGCTCTTCGCGGATGCGTTCGTTGATGATGATGTTGCTATCGACCGCCATACCGACGGTGAGCGCTAGGCCCGCGATGCCCGGTAGCGTCATCGACGCACCGAACGCCGACAAGATGGCCAGCTGCAGGAACAAGTTCATCACCACCGCGATATCCGCGATGAAACCGGCACGCTCGTAATAGATGAGCATGAACACGAGCACGAGGCCGATGCCGCCGAGCGCGCCTTGAATGCCGAGCTTGATCGCATCTTGACCGAGAGAAGGCCCAATGCGCTGCTCGTTGGAGGGCGAGATCGGCGCCGGCAGAGCGCCGGAGCGCAGCACGAGTTCGAGGCGCCGTGAGTCGCGCAGCTGCGCTTCCGGGTCACCCGAGCCCATGGTGATCTGCGCGTGACCGCCCGCGATGCGCGATTGGATGACCGGCGCGCTACTGATGCGACCATCGAGGATGATGGCAAAGCGGCGCTTGATGTTGGCGCCGGTGATGCGCTCGAAGATGTGCCCGCCGGCGTCCGTGAAGGTGATGCCGACGTTCCAGCCGCCGAGCGTGCCTTGACCCTGTTCCGGTTGAGCGACCGCTTCGCGGATCATGTCACCGGTGATTTCGGCGCGGCTCTTGAGGAAAAAGGTGCGCACTCCCGACTCCTCTTCCTTCAACGTCACTTCGTCGACGACCTTGCGTTCGATCTCGTAGCCGACTTCGCGATCGGGCGGGACGTCGAGCGTTCCCACCCATTCGCGCATGCGCTGAATGGTCTGCGAGCTGGTTTCTTTGGGCAGCTTGGCCAGCACCGCGTACGTGGTCGGGTGAGTGCGCGTCTCGCCCTCGGAGTCTTTGCCGGCGGGCGCGTTCTCGTGCCTAAATTCCAGGCCCTCGGGCAGGGTCTGGTCTTTGGCGTTGCTGCTGATGTTGCCGAAGAAATCGGTGTCGTCGTCGAGCAGCTTGAACTCGAGGCGCGCAGTCTGACTGATGATGTCGCGGATGTTGGCGAAGCTCTTTTCGTCTTCGCCCGGCACTTCCACGATGATGTCTTCGTCACGCGACGAGACGGCGGCTTCGCGCAGACCGAGCTCATCGACACGGCGCAGGATGATCTCGCGCGCTTGCCCGACGGCTCGCTCACGGATTTGGCTATCCACCGAGCTACGGATCTTGAAGCTCAGCGTGCGCTGATCTTGTGAGCGCGTGAACGAAAGCTCACCGCGGAACTTCTCGAGGAAGCGCTCATCGAGCTTGGTCGGGTCGGTGCCTTCTTTGACGTGCACCTTGATCTCGTCGACATTCGTACGCGGCGCGTCGATCTCGACCAGATTGCGGAGTTTTGCGAATACTTCCTCGCTCGGCAGTTCGTCGCCCTTGTGCAGGCCGAAGATCTTCGCGAGTTCGAGGCGCATATCCTCGTAGTAGTGGTCGCGCTTGTCCTTGATGGCTTCGTCGACGTCGACCGTGTACACGAGGCGCAAGCCACCGCGCAGATCGAGCCCAGCGACCAGGCGAAACGAAACGTGCTCTTGCACGTAGCTCGGGCAAGGCAGCTTCGACGTCCAGCCCGAGAGCGTGGGCCAAAGCACCAAAAACCCCAGCAAACAGGCGCTGGCGGCGAAGGCTGCGCGCAGGCGCCAGCCGAGGTCCATCACGACGTCGACGGAGGCGAACGCCAGCCAGAGCGTGACCGTGCCGAGCACGACCATCGCCCAGAAGGCATCGTTGTGTGCGGCGGCGGCGGCGCCCGCCGCGAACAAGCCGGCAGCGAACAGCACCCAGCGTTCGGCCCGGAAGGCGAAACCCGCGAGCAGCAAGAGGGCAGCGAGCCCACCAAAAATCGACGTTAGTACGGTGTTGACCACGGCTAGACCGCCCGCGCTTTCACTTCTTCTCGAGAGACGCAGCCGTTTCGGCGTCGTCTTTTCCGAGCAGCCCCGACTTCAGAATGTCGACCTTCACGCCAGGCGCGAGTTCGACCTTCGCGTAACGATCACCAAGCTCCACCAGCTTGCCGACGAAGCCACCCTGCGTGACGACCTTGTCGCCCTTCTGGAGGGTCGCGAGCAGCTTGCCCTGCTTCTTCGAAGCCGAGCGGCTCGTGAAGACCATGAGCAGAATCAGCGGCACGACCATGATGAGCATCGGCAACATGCCACCGAGCCCACCCGACGCGGGAGAACCCGACGGAGCGGGCGCACCCTGAGCAGGCGCGGACGGCGCAACGGTTTCGGCAGTTTGCCGGCCAGGGGCCGGAGGTACATTTTGAAAGGACAGCAGCGCGACCAAGGCGTCCTCCGCGGACAGGCGGCTCGCAAGAGCCCCGAAGCTGGGCGCCCCGGTCCGGCCGAGAAAAACGGCGGCTCCGAGGCGTCGAGAGGGCCGGGCCTATAGCGAGGATTGGGAGGCCGCGCAAGCCAGGGCTGGTGAGGCGGACTGGGGGATCCCTGGCGTGCGGGGCGACTTCGAGGCTGGGCGACGCCCGCAAGTGGTTGAAATAGCCGGGCGCCGGTCTCACCGGCTCTCGTGGGCCTCCATCTCAAGTGCCGATCGTGATCTGATCGTGCCAAGACTTTAGCGGCGATCCGGTTTCCGGAGGGGGCTGCACATGGCCTCTTCCGGGAGAGGAGAGCCCAGAATGAAGACAGCCTGAAAGGCGGCGAGACAGAGCCGACGGCGGGGCCTCTACATAGTAGAGAGGCGGGCGCGCAGGTGGCGGGACCTAAACTGACACCGGGCAGCCCCAGCGCTTGACAGGCCCCCGGGCGAGTTGTAGTGGGGTTCTGCCCTGATTTTGAGAGTCAGAAAAAACAGTTCGGTGACGGAGTTCGCTTCGTCAGACCAGAGGCGCGTAGCTCAGTGGTAGAGCACTACCTTGACACGGTAGGGGTCGTTGGTTCAATCCCAATCGCGCCTACAACCGCGCGTCGCGGCGTGGCAGCCGCACGCGTTCAATCCCCCGCGTGTCGTGCGACCTTTTCGCCGACGTTAGCGTCATAAAGCCATGACCGAGCCCGTGCGCCAAACGCCGGGCGAGCTCCTCAAGCAACGCGGAGAGCTCGCCGGCGATGTCATTGCGGTTCGCATCGGCGACCGCATCGTGGATTTGCACACTCCTGTGCCGGTCGATTCGAAGTTCGAGATCGTGCGAGTGCACGATCCGGACGCCCTCGGCGTCATCCGCCATTCAGCCGCGCATGTCATGGCTGATGCCGTGCAGCGCCTGTTTCCGGGCACCCAGGTCACCATCGGTCCCGCGATCGATTCTGGGTTTTATTACGATTTTGCACGCCCCGATGGCCAGTTCACCGAAAAGGATCTGACGGCCATCGAACGCGAAATGCGGCGCATCATCAAGGACAAGAAGCCCTTCGTCCGTGATGTGGTGAGCCGCCAAGAAGCCCACGATCTGTTCGAGAAGATGGGCGAGCACTACAAGCTCAAGATCCTGGACTCGATCCCGGGCGACGAAGCCATCTCGCTTTATCGCCACGGTAGCCGTGAACGCCCCGAGGGCACTTGGGTCGATCTGTGTGAGGGGCCGCACGTGCCCAACACGCGCCACATCGGCGCGGTGAAGCTCACCAGCGTGGCCGGTGCCTATTGGCGCGGTGACGAGAAAAACGCGATGTTGCAGCGCGTTTACGGCACGGCCTTCCCGAGTGAGGAAGAGCTCGCCGAACACTTGCGCTTGCTCGAAGAAGCGCGCGCGCGGGACCACAGAAAGCTCGGCAAAGAGCTGGATCTGTTCATGTTCCACGAATACGCGCCGGCCATGCCGTTCTTCCTGCCGCGCGGCACCAGCATCTACAATCGCCTCGTCGAATACATCCGCACGCTGTACGTCGAGTACGGCTACGAAGAGGTGATAACCCCTCAGATTTTCGACAAGCGGCTGTTCGCAACCAGCGGCCACTTGGCGAACTATCGCGACAACATGTTCATGGCGACGACCGAAGATCGCCTGGATGATTTGTCGAAGGTCAGTGAAGCGGCGGATATCGGTCAGGCTTTGATGACCGCGCGCGAGCACATCGAGCACGCGTGTTCGAAGCCGATGAATTGCCCGAGCCATTGCTTGATCTTCGGGCACCGCCGGCGGAGCTATCGCGAGCTGCCCTGGCGCGTGGCTGACTTCGGCCGGCTGCATCGCTACGAGCGCGCTGGCGTCGTGCACGGCCTGGCCCGCGTGCGCAGCTTCAGCCAAGACGACGCGCACATTTTCTGTACCGAAGAGCAGATCGAAAAAGAAATCTTGGATTTCAATCGGCTGCTGTTCGAGGTCTACGCGGCCTTCGGCTTCAAAGACGTGAAAGTGAAGCTCGCGCTCCGTCCCGAGAAGCGCATCGGCAACGATGAGCTGTGGGATCGCGCGGAAGGCGCGCTGCGCAGCGCTCTCAAGCAAAGCAACGTCGAGTTCGAAGAGCTCCCGGGCGAAGGCGCGTTCTACGGCCCGAAGCTCGAGTTCCACGTGGTCGATGCCCTGAAGCGCAGTTGGCAGCTGGGCACGATCCAGCTCGATTACGGCCTCCCCGAGCGCTTCGACCTCGAATACGTCGGCCAAGATGGCCAAAATCACCGCCCGGTGATGCTGCACCGCGCGATCCTCGGGTCGGTCGAGCGCTTCTACGGCATCTACATCGAGCACATGGCCGGCAAATTCCCGGTTTGGCTCGCGCCGGAGCAAGTGCTCTTGGTCACCGTCAGCGAGAAACAGGCCGAATACGCCTTCAAAGTGCAGGCGGATCTGAAAGCGCGCGGCCTCCGCGTGCTGGTGGACGCCAGTGGTGACAAACTAGGCGCCAAGATTCGTAACGGGCGCAACATGCGCTACCCCTACATTGGCGTCATCGGCGAAGCAGAGGCCGCCGCCAACACCATTACTCCTCGCTCAGCCGAAGCTGGCGAGCTCGGCGCGATGAGCGTCGCGGACTTCACGGAGCGTTTGCTCCAAGAAGCCAAACCACCCCGGCTACACCAGACTCCGGGGCACTGAAACCAAGCAATTTTCGAGGGAGATAAGAGAAAGTGATTCATACATGGCTTTAGGTGGAGGACGGCGCTTCAGCAGGGAGCCGCGAGGCCCGCAAATTCGGATCAACCACCGCATCCGCGTACCCGAGGTGCGTGTCGTGGCGGAAGACGGCTCGAATTTGGGCGTCTTGACGACTGACCAAGCGCTGCGCCGCGCCCGCGAGGTGGGTCTCGACTTGGTCGAGGTCAACCCGAAGAGCAATCCACCCGTCTGCAAGATCCTCGACTTCGGTAAATACAAGTACGAGGAAAAGAAGAAGCAGGGCGAGGCCAAGCGCAAGCAGACGGTCGTCGAGGTCAAGGAAATCAAGATCCGCCCGAAGACCGACGACCACGACATCGAAGTGAAGATCCGCGCCATCCGCCGCTTCATCGAGTCGGGCAACAAGGTGAAGGTCACGTGTCGCTTCCGCGGGCGTGAAATCATGCATCCGCAACGCGCCCAGATGCAGCTCGAGCTCATCGTCTCCAAGATCGACGACATCGCCAACGTGGAGCAGCGGCCCGCGATGGAAGCGCGCACCATGGCGTTACTCGTCGCTCCGAAGCCGATCGTGTTCCAGCGTTTGGCGAGTCAGCAGCGCAAGCAAGCCGACGAGAAGCCGGGCACTCGCCCGACCCAAAGCCTCGACGTCACCGAAGAAGAGCTGCACGAACCGGATGACGACGATGATGATGATGACGACGATGACGACGACGCGGATGACGCAGAAGGTGCGGAAGGCGCAGAAGGCGCTGAAGCCCCCAAAG
>Ga0105245_10004455_pt1 | contig 12385 bp, 9 predicted proteins | sample KBSM54metaG_FD_81523 | JGI IMG/M metagenome (GOLD analysis project Ga0105245, IMG submission 81523) | Miscanthus rhizosphere microbial communities from Kellogg Biological Station, Michigan, USA - KBS M5-4 metaG | ecosystem: Host-associated > Plants > Roots > Rhizosphere > Soil | place: Michigan...
CCATCGATGCGGAGCGCGACATGATGGCCGGCACGATGGAGGCGTACCTCTCGGTCATCGCGAACCGCACGAACGAGATCATGCGCGTGCTGACCGTGCTGTCGACGATCATGCTGCCGCTCACGCTCATCGCCGGCATCTACGGCATGAACTTCGAGCACATGCCCGAGCTGCACTGGCTGCACGGCTATCCGTTCGCGCTCGGATTGATGGCGGCGACGGTGGTCGTGATGCTCCTCTTTTTCTGGAAAAAGAAGTGGATCTTCCACCAGTAACCGTTACGTAACTCAACGCTCCCATGACTCTGTCGTATAAAAACTGACCGGAGAGTCAATTGGGTCGAGCCTGGCAGGATCTCAAGCGCGAAAGCATTCAACAGGCGGTCATCCGCCTGATGTGCCGCGACGGCCTCAAGAGCGTGACGATGGAACGCGTCGCGCAGGAGGTCGGCATCGCGAAGGGGACGGTCTATCTCCACTACCACGACAAGCAGGAGTTGCTCGACTCGGTGAAGGACGCCGCGCTGACGCCGATGGTCGAGGAGATGGACGCTATCCTGCGCGGCGACGCCCCTCCCGATCGCAAGCTGCACGAATACTCGCTACGCTACCTCGCCTACTTCGAGGAGCGGCGCGACCTGTTCCGCATCCTGTTGTACGAGCGTGAGGTGACGCGGGTGTGGGGCAGCAGGTATCAGAGTGATCGCTATCGCAGGCTGGCCGAGGGCGCGTCGCGTGTGATACGCGAAGGGATCAGGAAAGAGATTTTCAGGGACGTCGACGCGCCCGCCGCGGCGGCGCTCTTCGTCGAGTCGAACATGGCCATGATGAATCAGCGGATGCTCAGCACGCGTCCGAATCCGGTCGAGGAGGATGCGGAACTGGTGTCGAGCATTTTCATTCGGGGACTGAAACGGAAGGTGACGCGTTGAAGCGGATCGTGTTCGCGCTCCTTCTCGCTTCGATCGCCCATGCCGAGCCGCTCACGCTCGGCAAGGCGATCGACATCGCGCTGACGAACAATCCGCAGACGCGCACGACGTACCTGCAGGCGCGCGCGGCCGAGGCCGCGCTCGGGAGCGCTAAGTCGGCGTACCTGCCGGAGATCGACATCAACGCCACCGCCGGGCGGGTGCGCAACTCGACGCAGGCGGCGACGACCTCGTTCGCGCCCTCCGTCGCGCTGACCTATCTCCTCTTCGACTTCGGCGGACGGGAGGCGGAAGTCGAGCAGGCGCGCCAGACGCTCGCCGCGGCGAACCTCTTCCACGACCAGGCCATCCAGGACGTGATCCTGGCGGTCGAACAGACGTACTACAACTATCTCGACGCGAAGGCGTTGCTCGCGGCGCAGGAAGCGACGGTCCGCGAGCGCCGCACATCGCTCGACGCCGCCGACGCCCGGCACAACGCCGGCGTGGCGACGATCGCCGATGTGCTGCAGGCCCGCACCGCGTTCTCGCAGGCGGAGCTCGATCGCGAGTCGATCGAAGGTCAGCTGCGCACGATCGAAGGCACCTTCGCCACGGTCCTCGGGTCGCCGGTCACCACGCGCTACGAGTTCGGCGACCTGCCGCTCGATATCCCGGTGCAGGGCGTGACGTCGCAGGTCGAAGAGCTGATCACGCGCGCCACGTCGGGACGTCCCGATCTCGCCGCCACGCGCGCCGAGGCGGAGCGCGCCGGGGCGCGCGTGCGCGAAGTCCGCTCCGCGTATCTGCCGTCGTTCGTCGTGAACAGCGCCGCCGGACGGACGATCGCCAGCGGAGGGCGCAGCTTCACGCCCTACTCCGCGATCGTCGCCATGCGCTTCCCGGTCTTCACCGGATTCCGCAATCGCTACGACGTTCGCCAGGCGCAGATCGAAGCCGACCTGGCGAAGGAAGACGTCCGCTCGCTCGAGCAACAGGTCGGGCTGCAGGTCTGGACCAGCTACTACGCGCTGCAGACCGCGGCGCAGCGGCTGACCACGGCCAAGGACCTGCTGACCAGCGCCACGCAGTCGGCCGACGTGGCCCGCGATCGCTACAAGGCAGGAGTCGGCAATATCCTCGATGTGCTCACGGCGCAGTCGGCGCTCGCCGGCGCCCGCGCGCAGGAAGTGCAGGCGCGCGCGGACTGGTTTCTCGCCGTGGCGCAGCTCGCGCACGACAGCGGAACTCTGACGCAGGAAGAAGCGAAAAAATGATCAAACGCATCACACTCGCGCTCGCGCTCGTCATCATCGCCGCCTGCGCTCAGAAGGTCGAAAAAACAAAAGACGAGCGCGTCCCGGTCACGGTCGCGGTCGCGGAGCAGAAGGACATCCCGCTGCAGATCAAGACGATCGGCAGCGTGCAGCCGTTCTCCACCGTCGCCGTCCGCGCGCTGGCCGGCGGCCAGTTGATCCGCGTCTCGTTCCGCGAGGGCGACGAAGTGCGGCGCGGACAGTTACTCTTCACCATCGATCCGCGGCCGTATCAGGCGGCGCTCGCGCAGGCGCAGGCGAACCTGGCGCGCGACCAGGCGCAGCTCCGCAACGCGAACGCGGAAGCGGCGCGTTACGCCGACCTGATCAAGAAGGATTACGTGACGCACGAGGAGTACGACCGGATCGTCGCCGGAGCCGAGGCGGCGAAGGCGGTCGTGGCGGCCGACCGCGCGGCGATTCAGAACACGCAGCTCGAGCTTTCGTACTGCCAGATTCACGCGCCGATCGACGGCCGCACCGGCTCGCTGCAGGTGCATCAGGGGAACCTGGTGAAGGCGAACGACACGGCGCCGCTGGTCGTGATCAATCAGGTGCATCCTATCTACGTGCAGTTCACCGTTCCCGAGGCCCAGCTGTCGCAGTTGCGCGCACGGTTCGCCGGAAAGCCGGTGCCGGTCAGCGCCACGCCCCAGGGCGGCGGCGCGGCGCAAAATGGCACGCTGTCGTTCGTCGACAACGCCGTCGACGCCACCACCGGCACCATCACGCTGAAGGCGATCTATGACAACCGCGACGGCAGCCTCTGGCCCGGACAGTACGTGAACGTCGCCGTGACGCTCGCCAATCGCCCGAACTCCGTCGTCGTCCCGGCGCAGGCCGTGCAGAACGGCCAGCGCGGCCAGTACGTGTTCGTCGTGAAGAACGACAACGGCGTCGAAATGCGCAACGTCACCATCGCCCAGTCCGGCAGCCAGGAAACCGTGATCGACAAAGGCGTGTCCGCGGGCGAGACCGTGGTCACGGATGGACAGTTGAAGTTGACGCCGAAGAGTAAGGTCGAGGTTAAAACCAGCCTTTGAGCGATTGAGCTGTTGAGCGATTGAGCTCAACAGCCAAACCGCTCAACCGCTCAACAGCTGAGAATCATGAACATCGCCGCCATCTTCATCCGCCGCCCCGTCATGACCACCCTGGTCATGGTGGCGATTCTGCTGTTCGGGGTCATGGCTTACCGGCAGCTGCCGGTGAGCGATCTGCCGAACGTCGACTTTCCGACGATCCAGGTCTCGGCCTCGCTGCCCGGCGCGTCGCCGGAGACGATGGCGGCGTCGGTGGCCACGCCGCTGGAGAAGCAGTTCTCCACCATCGCCGGCCTCGACTCGATGACCTCGGCCTCCTACCTCGGCTCCACTTCGATCACCATCCAGTTCGACCTCTCCCGCAACCTCGATGACGCCGCGCAGGACGTGCAGGCCGCCATCGCCGCCGCCGCGCGCCAGCTGCCGCCGAACATGCCGGCGCCGCCGTCGTACAGCAAGGTCAATCCGGCCGACACGCCGGTCCTCTACCTCGCCATCACCTCCGACTCGATGCCGCTCTACGAGCTCGACGAATTCGCCGAGACGAACATGGCGCAGCGCATCTCCACCGTCGCCGGCGTGGCGCAGGTGCAGGTCTTCGGCGCGCAGAAATACGCCGTCCGCATCCAGCTCGATCCGCAGCAGTTCGCCACGCGCGGCGTCGGCATCGACGAAGTCGTCACCGCCGTCCGCAACAGCAACGTCAACCTCCCGACCGGCGTCCTCAACGGCCCGTTCACCAACTACACCGTCCAGGCGAACGGCCAGCTCTATCGCGCCGACGACTACAAGCGGATCACCGTCGCCTGGCGCAACGGCAAGCCGGTCCATCTCGAAGAGCTGGGCAAGGTCCTGGACGACGTGGAGAACAACCAGGCCGCGGCGTGGTTCAAGCAGCAGCGCGGCTTCATCCTCGCCGTGCAGAAGCAGCCCGGGACGAACGCCGTCGAAGTCTCGGACCGCGTCCGCGCGCTGCTCCCGGCGTTCAAGAAAGACGCGCCGGCCTCGGTCGACCTGCAGATCCATCGCGACCGCGCGCAGTCGATCCGCGACTCCGTGCGCGACGTGCAGTTCACCCTGCTCCTCACCCTCTTCCTCGTCATCCTCGTCATCTTCCTCTTCCTGCGGAACATCTCGGCCACGGTCATCCCCAGCCTGGCGCTGCCGATGTCGATCGTCGGCACGTTCGCCGTGATGTGGCTCTGCGGCTATTCGCTCGACAACCTCTCGCTGATGGCGCTCACGCTTTCCGTCGGCTTCGTCGTCGACGACGCCATCGTCATGCTGGAGAACATCGTCCGGCACATGGAGATGGGGGAGAAGCCGTTCGAGGCGGCGATGAAGGGCTCGCGCGAGATCGGCTTCACGATCCTGTCGATGACGATCTCGCTGACCGCGGTCTTCATCCCCATCCTCTTCATGGGCGGCATCCTGGGGCGCCTCTTCCACGAATTCGCGGTCACCATCGGCGCGGCCGTTCTCGTCTCCGGATTCATCTCGCTCTCCCTCACGCCGCTGCTCTCGGCGAAGTTCCTCCGTCCTCACGGCAAGGAGCAGCACGGCCGGATGTACCAGGCCATCGAGCGCTTCTTCGAGGGACTGCTCGCGTTCTACGAGCGCGGCCTGCGCTGGGCGCTCGCCCATCGCGCGACCGTGCTGGCCATCTCGTTCGTCGTCCTCGCCGCGACCGTCTGGCTCTTCACCGCCGTGCCGAAGGGCTTCATCCCGAACGAAGACCAGGGCGAAGTGCGCATCAGCCTCGAGGCCGTGCAGGGCATCTCGTTCGCCGACATGGTGCGCCACCAGCGGATGGCGATGGACATCGTGTCGAAGGACCCGCGCGTGGCGACCTACTTCTCGTTCGTCGGCGGCGGCCGCGGCACGCTGAACAGCAGCGTGCTCTCGCTCCGTCTCCTGCCGAAGGGGGAGCGGAAGGACTCGATCGACAAGGTCATGGCCGACCTCCGTCCGAAACTGAACGCCATCCCCGGCCTGCGCGTCTCGCTGCAGAACCCGCCCCCCATCCGCCTCGGCGGACGGCAATCGAATTCGCAGTACCAGTACACGCTGCAGTCGGTCGACACGAAGACGCTCTACAGCGCCGCCGATTCGATGGTGCAGAAGATGCGCACGCTGCCGGGCCTGATCGACGTCACGACCGACGCCATGCTGCGCAACCCGACGGTGAACGTGCAGATCGATCGCGAGCGTGCCGCCTCCCTCGGGCTCAGCGCGAACCAGATCGAAGACGCGCTCTTCTCCTCATACGGCACGCGCCAGATCTCCACGATCTACGCGCCGAACAATTCCTACCAGGTGGTGATGGAGCTCGATCCGCAGTACCAGGCGAATCCAGCGGCGCTCTCGCTGCTCTACGTTCGCTCCGTGTCGGGCGACCTCGTGCCGCTCGACACGGTGGCGAAGCTCGTGCCGGCGGTCGGACCGCTGAGCGTCAATCACTCCGGCCAGCTCCCCTCGGTCACCCTCTCGTTCAACCTCAAGCCAGGCGTCTCGCTCGGCGAAGCGGTGACCCAGATCGAAACCGCGGCGAAAAGTCTGCCCTCGAGCGTGACGACGTCGTTCCAGGGAACGGCCCAGGCTTTCCAGTCGTCGCTGCAGGGCCTCGGCCTCCTGCTCATCATCGCCATCGCCGTGATCTACATGGTCCTCGGCATCCTCTACGAGAGCTTCATCCACCCGCTGACCATTCTTTCGGCCCTGCCGTTCGCCGGCTTCGGCGCGCTCCTCACGCTGCTCATTTTCCGCGTCGATCTGTCGATCTACGCGTTCGTCGGCGTGATCATGCTCGTCGGCCTGGTGAAGAAGAACGGCATCATGATGATCGACTTCGCCATCGAGGCTCAGAAGAGCGGCAAGAGCGCCGACGACGCGATCTACGAAGCGTGCGTCGTCCGCTTCCGCCCGATCATGATGACCACCATGGCCGCGCTGATGGGAACGCTGCCGCTGGCGCTCGGATACGGCGCGGGCGCCGAAGCGCGGCGGCCGCTCGGACTGGCCGTGGTCGGAGGATTGATCTTTTCCCAAACGTTGACGCTCTACGTCACGCCGGTGTTCTACCTTTACATGGAGAAGCTGCGCCGCCATGGCAAGCCGGAAGACGCCACGACGCTGCGCGAGCTCGACATGATCGAAGAACGGGAGCCCGTCGAGGTGATGTGATGCGAAGAGCAGCCGTCGCGGTGTTGGCGATTGTCATTTCGATCTCGTGCAACCCGCTGCAGGCCTGCTCCACGTTCTGCCTCAAACAGGACGGCGCGGTCGTCTACGGCCGCAATTACGACTTCGACATCGGCACCGGCGTCGTCATCGTCAATCGCCGCGGCGTGCAGAAGTTCTCGCTGCCGAAGAAAGACTCGACGACGGCGTCCTGGGTGTCGGTCTACGGCAGCGTCACCTTCAATCAATTCGGACGCGAGTATCCGATGGACGGCATGAACGAGGCCGGCCTCGCCGTGGCGCTGATGTGGCTCGACGGCTCGGTCTATCCGCCGAATGACGAGCGTCCCGCGCTCGGTGTTCTGGAGTGGATCCAGTACCAGCTCGACCGCTACGCCACGGTCGGCGAAGTGCTCGCCCATGCCGATGATGTGCGCGTGCGCGGCGGCACACCGCTGCATTACCTGATCGCCGATCGCACCGGCGCGGCGGCGACGATCGAGTACCTCGACGGCAAGCTCGTCGTCCACACCGGCTCCGCGCTCCCGACCGCGAACCTGACCAACGATTCGTACCCCTCGTCGCTGCAGTACCTCCGCAGCCAGCACGCCATGCCGTCGGGGTCGGGATCGCTGCAGCGCTTCGCCCGCACGGCGATGATGATCGCAGAACCGGCCGACGGGCAGAACGCCACCGACCGGACGCTCGACATCCTCCAGGCGGTGAAGCAGCCGAACACGCGCTGGAGCGCGGCGTACGACCTGACGAATCTCGAAGTGACCTGGACGACCGACCTCACGCCGGCGCGCAAGAGCCTGCGCTTTGCCGCCACCGACTTCGCCTGCTCCCAGCCGCCGCTGGCGCTCGACGTCCGCAGCCCGATGATCGGCGACGTCAGCGCGAAGCTGCTGCCGTGGTCCGCAGAAGAGAATCGCGCGTCGATGATCGACGCCTACGCTTCGACCTCCATCCTCAGTGAGACGCCGCTGGATTGGATCGAGCAGAGCGCGGCGCACGCGGAGTCGTTCGCGTGCGTACCCGCAAGGCGCACGCGGGCGCTGCGGCCGTGACCGGTTGACTTAACCCCGCCGCCGGTACACATTACGTCTCAATCATGAAAGTCTCGTTTTTGAAAGCGCCGATCGGCGGAATCATCGGTCTCGAAATGATCACGTTCGTCGAGCCGCTCGGCCTCGAGTGTGTTGCCGGCGGACTGGAGCTCGACGGCCACGAGTGCCAGATCATCGACATGCGCATCGACGGCCTGGAGAAAGGCTTCGAGATGCTCCGCGCCTTCAAGCCGGAGATCGTCGGCCTGCAGTGCAACTTCACCACGGAACGCTACCGCAGCCTGCGCCTGGCCAAGCGGGTGCGGGACGAGGTGCCGGGCGCGCTGATCGTGATCGGCGGCCACGACGCGTCACGCGATCCGAAGTACTTCCTCAAGCCGCAGATCGACGTCATCGTCGTCGGCGACGGCGAAGAGGTCATGCCTCCCCTGGTCAACGCCTGGCAGCGCGACAAGGACCTGAGCAAGGTCCCGGGACTGCTGATCAATCAGGCTTCGCCGCTCGACACCGGCCACGCGCCGGCGCGCGGAAACGTCGACGACCTCCCCTTCCCGGCGCGGCATCTCATCAAGCGCTACGCCTCGGAGTACTACATCAATTTCCGCCGCCCGCTGGCCCTGCTGGAGACCGCGCGCGGCTGCCCGTTCAAGTGCAATTTCTGCTCGGTCTGGAAGTTCCACGAGAGCACGTTCCGCGAGAAATCGCCGGCCCGCGTGGTGAAGGAGCTGGAGCAGATCGAAGCGCCGAACGTCTTCATCACCGACGACATCTTCTGGATGAACGTGAAACGCGGCCGCGAGCTCGCCGCCGCGCTGCTCGAGTCGGGCATCCGCAAGCACTACACGCTCCAGACGCGCAGCGACATCATCTGCAAGTTCCCCGACCTGATCGAAATGTGGAAGGGTTGCGGCCGGATGACCGTCTTCCTCGGTCTGGAAAAGATCGACGACGCCGGTCTGCGGTCTGTCAACAAGAAGAACACCGCCGACCATAACAACCAGGCCATCCGCATCCTGCAGGAGCTCGGCATCGGCTATACCCCGAACTTCATCGTCGACCCCGACTGGGTCCACGAAGACTTCGAGAAACTGAAGCGCTGGATCGACCAGACCGGCGCGTACAACTCCGGCTTCTCCGTTCTCACACCGCTCCCCGGAACCGATCTGTGGGACGAGGTCGAGCCCGACGTGCAGACCCGCGACTGGGAGCTCTTCGACATCGCGCACACCGTCCTCCCGACCAAGCTCCCGCTGCACGAGTTCTATAAGGAGTACGCCGGACTCTGGAAGCACGCCGTCGACGTCCGCTACCGGATGGAAGGGAAGATCAAGACGCACCTCGGGCTCGTCGCGGCGATCGCCACGCGCCGCGTCACGCTGACCGCGATCCGCAAGGGAATGCGGATGGGGAACGTCCTCAGTAATCCCGAGACCTTCCTGCGCGCGCACCACGAGAGTCCGGCGCGCCTCGCGTCAGAAGCCTCCTGATCAACCGCAGCGGCCGGTAGAGCCAGGGCAGCGCGGAGCGGCTGAAGTCCTCGCCCGTCGGCACGAAGACCGACAGCGCGATCGCGTAGAGCGCATCCCGCCGGCGATCGAGCAGACGGAAGAGCGCGCGGCCGGTTGCGTCGTGCGCCGTCCCCACGAGCGGCCTGACCAACTCGACATGCGGCCTCGCCGCTTCGACGCATCGCGACTCCGGCAGCGGAATGCCGAGGATCTCGCTCGCGAGTAGAAACGAGAGTCCGACCTGGCGCGTCACGCGCGCCTCGCGCGCAACGCGATCGACTTCGTTCCAGTCGATCTCCTTCCGCGCCAGCGCGGCGATCTGCGCGAGGTATTCGAGCTTGTGCCAGAGATGCTTCGCCGCGTGGCTGCAGGTCAGGACCACGAGATCGGCGTCGCCGAACGCCGGCACGCCGAGCACGTTGCCGCGGCGGCCCCAGACGTCGTCGAATGAAAAGCGCACCGGAAACTGCCGGTTGGAGAAGAGCGTATGAAAGTCGACCAGCACACCGTTGCCGCCATTCGCGAACAACGCCTCTCCGGCGAAACGGCGATTCGTCTTTCGTTCCGCGTCGCGGATCGTGTCGCGATATCCGAGGGTCCGCAGCAGCGCCTCGCCCGCGTCGGCGTGGCGCGGCGCGACGATCACGTCGAGATCGCTGAAGCTGCGCAATCCGGGATGACCGTAAAGCTGCTGCGACAGCACCGGACCCTTGAACGCGAGCAGCGGGATCTTCGCCTGTTCGAACGCGGCGGCGATGCGCGCCAGCTCCGCGGTCATGAAGACGCCGTGCACTTCGACCGCCGCGGCCTTCATCTGCAATTCGCGATGCGGATTCGTCGCCGCGCGCCCGAGGAGTCCGAGCATCCCCTCGGCCCCCGCCGCGCGAACCAGGTCGTCGTCGACGACCACCCGTTCGCCGCGCGCGGCCGCGAGCAACTCCCTTCTCCCCCGCGCATCGGGGGAGAAGGTGCCGCAGGCGGATGAGGGGGGTGCCTGATCGCGGCCGGGAGACCACTCACCCGCCTGCGGCACCCTCTCCCCGTGCGCGGGGAGAGGGACGTGAGAATTCATTTCGCCATCGCCGTCAGCTTCACGAACGCCGCGTCATCCTTCATCGATGCGAACACGTAATCGACGCGCGCTTCCCACATCTCGTGGGCGCGCACCTCGTCGTAACGCTCGTACTCGTAGAAGTGGCGCTTGAGCATCTCCATCGCCTTCCCCTTGTTCCCGAGGAGGGAGTAGATCGCGGCGAGGTTGTACGACGCGCTCAGCACATGCTCATTGTCCTGCGCGATCTTCAGCGCTTCGTCGCGGCGGCCGCCGTCGGCGAGGTACGTCGCGGCGAAGATCAGGTTGTACGAATCGTTCGGATCGAGGGCCAGCGCTTTCTGCACGTAGCCGTCGGCCTTCGCGTGCTGCCGCTCGGAGTTCCAGTACACCGCGAGATTGCGGTACGTCAGCGAGATCGGGTAAGTGGCGATCGACTGCTCGAACAACTCGAGCCCCTTCGCCGAGTTGCCCATGTGGATCGTGATCTTGCCGATGCCGTGCAGGGCCACCGCCTTCGACAGCGGATCGGGCTGCATCGCCAGGAGGCGCTTGAACGTGTTGACCGCCTTCGCCCACTCGCCGGTGTTGTGGCGATAGAGCTCGCCGAGGAAACGCTGCGGGACCGGATCGGCGGGATCGAGGTTCGCGGCCGCGAGGTAGAGCCTGCGCGCCGCTTCGTAATCGGTCGTCAGCTCCGCGGTCAGCGCGCGATCCATCGCCGCGGCCATTCGCTCGTTCATCTCCGGCGTCACGACCGGATCGTTCATCCGCAGCGCCGAGTCCTTCACTTCCACGCCGAGCTTCTTGAGGCCCTTCTGCGCCGCGCGTCCCTTCTTCGGCGCGACGCAGCGGTCGTCCCACACCTTCTGATACGCGGCGATCGCGCCGTCCTTGTCGCCGCCGTCGGCCTTCTTCCGCGCGTCGTCGAGCTGCGCCTCGAGCGCCTTCTCCCGCTCGTTCACCGCGTCGCGGATCATCCCCTCGACTTTGCCCAGTTTGAGATGTCCGTTCTCGGCGTCGACGTGCGCGACCACCTTGTCGTCGACCAGCAGCAGCGCCGCCGGCGCCTTGCCGACCGCGTCGAGCTTCGTCAGCGACACCTGATCGTCCGGCCGCACCAGCTGCATGCCGATGCATTGCGCGGAGTAGAGCGTGAGCATGCGCGAGTCGCGCAGGTCCATGTCCTCGCGGCCGCTCGGAATCCAGACCAGCGACATCGGGCTGGCCGGCTGCGCCTCGGCCGGATTCACGACACGCCACGGCACGAGGTACGCGCGCGGCTGCGGCATCTGCTGCCCCATTCCGCCCGGCATCGCCCCGCCCATCCCGCCGCCGCCTCCTCCTCCGCAGGTCGCGTGGGCGACCGGAACGGCGAGCAGCAAAACGGCGACCGCGGCGAGAACAAGGCGTCTCTTGTCGTGCATCGCGAAACGGTAACATGCCGATCGCGGCGCTCTCTCCCAATTCGGTTACATTCGTGGAGAGCTCCGCCGTCCTGCCACCCCTCTGCTTGACAGAATAATTGCCCACGCCTATTGTTAGCACTCACACAGCATGAGTGCTAATCACTCAAATCCAGTCACGCGGCGTTCAGCCGCGGTAAGTTCATCCAACGAAAGGAGATACACACAATGTCAGCAGTAGCAGCAGATCTGAAGATTCGCCCGCTGTACGATCGCATCGTGGTCAAGCGCCTCGATGCGAAGGAGATGGTCCGCGGCGGGATCATCATCCCCGACACCGCCAAAGAGAAGCCCCAGGAGGCGGAGGTCGTCGCGGTCGGTGAAGGCAAGTGGGACGACAACGGCAAGCGCATCAAGCTCGACGTGAAGAAGGGCGACAAGGTCCTCATCGGCAAGTACTCCGGCACCGACATCAAGCTCGATGACGTCGAGTACACCATCCTCCGCGAGGACGAAGTTCTCGCCATCGTCGAGTAAGAAGAAAGGACACACACATGGCTAAGAGAGTTACTTACGGAGAAGAGGCTCGCCAGGCGATCCTCAAGGGCGTCAACAAGCTGGCTGACGCCGTCAAGGTCACGCTCGGTCCCAAGGGCCGCAACGTGGTCATCGAGAAGAAGTTCGGCTCCCCCACGATCACCAAGGACGGCGTCACCGTCGCCAAGGAGATCGAGCTGAAGGACGAGATGGAGAACGCCGGTGCCCAGATGGTCCGCGAGGTCGCCTCGAAGACCTCCGACACCGCCGGCGACGGCACCACCACCGCCACGGTCCTGGCCCAGGCCATCTACCGCGAAGGCATCAAGAACGTCACCGCCGGCGCGAACCCGATGGACGTCAA
>Ga0105245_10004459_pt1 | contig 12380 bp, 11 predicted proteins | sample KBSM54metaG_FD_81523 | JGI IMG/M metagenome (GOLD analysis project Ga0105245, IMG submission 81523) | Miscanthus rhizosphere microbial communities from Kellogg Biological Station, Michigan, USA - KBS M5-4 metaG | ecosystem: Host-associated > Plants > Roots > Rhizosphere > Soil | place...
CAGGTATTCGTCGGCACCACAAGCGGTGTCGCGGTGTTCGGATTGCTCGGACCGTCGACCCCGACCGGCCTGAGGATCGTTCCCTAGAGCGTTTTTCATTTTGGGGTGTAGTGCAGGCCACTACGCCAATACCGAAAAACGCTCCAGCGTCAGTTGACGATTCGCAAGCCGGTTGGCGCCGATAATCCGCTCGGCGGCCGGTATCCGAGCGCGACGACCTCGAAATCCGATGCCTTCAGCGCGCCGAACGCGGGATTGAGCACGCCGTTGTTCCAGCGGGTGTCGTAGGTCCCGCTGATGTACATGTCCGACCCGTTGTCCGCCACGATCAACCCGTAGCGCTTCATCGCGCGAAAGATTCGCTGGACCTCCGGCGTAAATCCCGACAAGTCCCGGCCGGCCTTCAGCCGCAGACGCGCGCCCATCGGCAAGGCGCCGCTCGTGGAGCCGGCCCGGTGGGACGCCGGGTAGACGTATCCATTCGTCGAGCGGACGGTCACGCGAAATGCGTGTTGAATCTCCGCCGTTCCAAACACCTCGTCGTACCGGACCAAGCCCGGGAGGATCGCGAGCCCTGCCGCGTCCGCCGACGTCCAGCCGTCCGGGCGCCGGCCGTTCGCGTTCATGTCGAAGAAGGCTCCGGAGCCCGCCTGCCACTGGGTGCCGTCGTAGAACACGTTGTAGAGCTCGTACAGGTAGCGGTTGGTTCGATCGACGATCAGCAGGTGGCGGTCGCTGCTGCTGCGCAGGTCGACGTTGCCGGGCTCGCCGCTCTCCACCCAGTGGGCCTGGGTGATCGCCTCATCGGGGATCGGGTAAAAAGGAACACTCGCGCCGGTCGAATGATTCACACCGTCGCTTTCGTCGCCGTACTGAAACTGGACGGCGCGCTTTGTCAGCGTGCTGTCCACCACCGCATACGGGAAGCCATACCCTTGAGCGCCCCCGGGCGTCACGTCCCCGCCGAAGTCGGGATGGAGCCCTTTGGTTGCGCCCACAAACGAGATATACGTCGCGGACGCGGTGTCCACCGGCGCCGTCGAGATGTCGGTGTTCCACCAGTTGTCAGGCGGAAAGATCGGCAGCGGACCGGGAAGCGGTCCTCCCTGCGTGCTCAGCGCGGCGAGCATCACCGGCAGCGCGGTGAACACGGCCAACGCGGCGAACACACCTCGGGAATATTGGCTGCGACGCATGAGGGCAGGCGTAGCAACGATCGCGCCAGTGCCGTGCAACGTGGAAACGGCCCCCGCTGAGCCGGCGGCGCACAGTTCTGGTACCGTCCGTTTCGCTTTTGCGGCGCCGTGACGCTCTATTTCATGTACCAGTGCACGGCAATCGACGCGCTCAGCGGACTTGCTTCGAACCCGGGAAACGGCGTCGGGAGTCGACGGTATCCGAGATCCGCGCTCAGGCCGAATCGCGGCATGCTGCCGAATGTCATTTCTCCGCCACCGAAGACGCGGAATCCGACGCCGTTCTCCGACGTGGTTTCCAGGGCGACGGGCCCCGTGGCGCTGAGCGTCTCGTGACGGAAACTCACGACGGACCCGACGTACGGACGAATCCAGACGTAGTCGTTCGCGCGATCGAACAGCGCGTACACCACGCCGGGCTCGAACTGTACCGACGTCACGCGGCCGGCGGCGACATCGCTCGAGACGGCGTCGCGCGTGAACCCGAACTGAATCCCGAGGTGGTTGTTGCGCCACGCGCGGGCCGTCGCGCCAAAGCTGCTCGTTGTCCCAACCAGCGCGCCGACGCCGAACACGTGACTGACGGGTGCGACGTTCGGTAGGCTGCGCGGCGCGATCGGATCGCCGACCGGTGTGCGCGTCTGCGCCGCATTGGCCGGCGCCGCGGCCGCGGGCGCGGCCGGCGCTTGCGGCGGCACGTTCGCAGTCGCCGCGTTCGCAGTCGGCGCGTCAGCCCTGGCCGGTTCGATCCGTCCCATTGTCACGTGCAGAAAACCCGCGCCGTCCTGACCGTCGGGCCACGCCACCCTGACCCAGCTTCCCAGGTTCCGCGAAACCGGAATGACGGTGCCGCGCGGCACATGGCCGATGACGGGGGTGACCGTGCTCGGGCCCTTGTGGACATCAGCCGACGGAACGTCCACCGTCAGCACGGTGTTCTGGGCGCGGACCAGCGCCGGAGTGAGTACGAGCGCGATGACGACGGCCGCGGCGCGACGAATCATCTGATCCCTCCTGCGGTACAAAATCTGACCCCTGGCTAACAGTTCTGACGAGGCCGGAGGCCCGAAATGCGCCGAAATTCGCGCAGATCCCAATCCGATGGAACTGGGAGCAAAGAGCCTTCCCGATACGTAAAGAAACGCCAAACGCCGCGACCGGTTGATGACCTTGAATGGGTCGGACAGGTGCGGTCATCATCGGACATGCACGCTGTGCCGCGTGAGCATGTCGAGACGAGAACGGCGAGGATCACTCAATCGCGCGGCGTCTTCTCGATGGCATGTCGCGTGAAGCTGAACATCCGGTCGGCTGCCGCTGTCATCTGGAATCTCCTGACCGACGCGGAGGGTTTCCCGCGCTGGAACTCGACGATCACCAGGATCGAGGGTGAGATTCGCGAAGGCGGGCGGCTGCGATTGCATGTGCCCGGCACAGCGCGCACGTTCACTCCACGAGTGTCCGGAGTGGTGCCTGACGAGCGCATGACGTGGACCGGAGGATTCTCGCCGCTGTTCAAGGGCGTGCGCACGTTCGTGCTGACGCCGCGCGCCGACGGCTCGACCGATTTCGTGATGGAAGAGCGCTTCTCCGGCCTGATGCTGCCGCTCGTCAGAGGTTCGATGCCGGACTTCGGCCCGGTGTTCGAGCGTTACGCCGACGATTTGAAGCGCGAGGCGGAGCGCAGGCCATGAACGAAGAGGCAGCCACGTTCAGCGGCCTTCGCAATCTCGCCGAGGCGACCCTGCCGTGGTTGACCGACGTGGGAAGCTGGGTGTTCGGGGGGCTGACCGCCGTCAACCTGGTCATCATCTCGGCGCTCATCACGGTAGGACCCGTCGACGCGGCGATCCGGGCGTCGACAGCGGCTCTGGCAGCCGCTCTGCCCCTGAACGTGGCAGGGATCCTTCTGCTCAGACTGATCAAGGACGTCAATGAGGTCGGCCTTGACGATCTCTCGCTGCGAGCCTTTCGGGATGCAGGTTTCCCGAATATCGACGCGTACTTTCCGTCCCCGCTCGAAAGAAAGTCGCGGCACGCGAGGCGGGCGCGCGTCGCGCTGCTCTATTCGCTGGGGATTGCGGCGCTGAGCCTTGCGTTGACCGTGACGGGGATGGCTGCGGCCCTGTGGCACATGGGCCGGTGGATCGCGTTCGTGCTTCTCTCTGCGGTGATTCTGAGCGCGGCCCTTGTCGCCGTCGTCATCGCTCAGGCGCTCCCGCCGGAATCAGACGCAGAGAAGTTGCTGAAGCTGCGTCACAGGGCTCCTGGCTCGAAGTGACAGCCGTGGCGCCGAAGGCCGCGATCGCCAGCGTGATGAGGAATCGTCTGCTCGTCAGCGCTCGATGATTTATCATCGGCCGGCATGGCACCACAAGGAGTTTCCTCATGAGCGGCACCATCACCGCAGTGGCGGTCGTCGCGGTCCTGGTGTTGATCGCGTTTGTCGTGATGCGCAGCCGAAAGCGGCAACCCGGCGAGTGGGACGCAGCGCCGGCCGCGCTCGGCATGGAGCCGTTGGGCGAGCTCGATCCCGCGTTGACGGCGTCGATCATCGCGCTGCATCGGCCGCCCGCCCCGGACGCCGCGATCACGCAGACGTGGTCGCTGACCCGCATCTACCGGTATCCTGAACCCGGCGCGACCTTCTACTCCGTCACCGTCCATCTCCAACAGACCGGAGAGGTCTGGCAGCACGGCCGGACGATGCGCACCGAGTCGCGCGAGGCGCGGGTGGTGGCCGTTGTCGCACCAGGGACCCTGCGGGTGTCCCGTCTGCAACTGATGCCCCGCGCCGTCCCGGATCCCGCCGCCGGAGCGCTGGCGACCCTCGCCGTCCAGGCCGCCAATGCGATCACCGACGAGGCGGCCGAGCAGGCAGGGGGCCGTGTGGAGTTCGGCGACGATCCGGAGTTCGACCGTCGGTACCTGGTGCTCTCGCCGCATCCGGCAGCCGCGCGTGAGTTCCTGGACTCGACCCGGCGGAGCCAACTGGCCGGCCTCGAGGGTGTGCAGGTGAGCCTCGAAGGACCGCTGATGCTGGTGTCCGATCCCACGGCGGCGATTCGGCATCGCGATCGCCCCCTGGTCGAGTCGCTCAAGGCTGAACTCGAGATCGCCCGGCGCGTTCTGTCGGTGTTCAGCGAGAGCAGCAGCCGCGTGCCGGCGGGTCAGTGAGTCATCGAATAGACAATGGCGTTGACGCCGAACGCGTAGCCTTCGGGGGCGAACTGCAGGAAATAGCGGTGATCGTCGCCCTCGCGCTCGAAAGCGTCGCCGAAGTCGGTGTTGTGCGTCATCAGCACCATGATGCGGCCGCCGTCCTCCTCCAGGATGGCGCGCACGTGGGGCACGGCGCTGTCGCGGCCGCGTTCCGACGTCTCTCCTGAGCGGCCCCAGAAGTTGATCGACGGGACCTGCAGGATACGGCGAATATCGTAGAGCGTGTGAAAGAGGGCATGCTCGAGCGGCACGTCGATAATCGGATAATGTTCCGGGGGCAGGGCCTTGCCGATTTCTCCCGCCCAGTGGCTGAACGCGAACTCGCCCCAGAAATCGTCGACCCAGAGAAAACCACCCTTGAGCAGGTAATCGTGCAGCCGCGCGGCCTCGTTCTCGTCGAAGAAGGCCCCGCCCGGTTCGGTCATCATCACGAACGGGCAGTGGTAGAGCAGCGGATCGCTCAACCGGACGACGACGTGTTTGAACTCGTCCTCGGGGTCGCGGCTCACGGTCGTCGTCGTGAGCTCGGAGAGACGGAACGTCAGGTTGATGTCGGCGCGAGGATAATCGACGCCCCAGCCGTCGCCATCTCCATCGGGAGCGTTGCGAAACAGGATGCGGCAGAAGAGAAAGTTGCCGTCGAAGTCCTGCGGCGTGGCCATTTTCGGCGCCGGTCCGCGGAAGCCGCCGAACCCGCGGCGGCGGCCCTGGCCGCTCGCCACCGTCGCGATCAGCGCGGCAAACAGGAAGCCGATCCAGAGATTCCGGTGACGCCGGAAGTTCACGTGCACAGTCTAGCAATTTCCCGTCCGAGATAGCGCTTGTGAGGCCCCGGGCTCGCCTGTAATCTGACTGGGTGCGCCTGCTTTCTGCGATCGCGGCGATGGCCGTCCTCGCCGTGGTCCCGGCCGCTCAGCGCGGGCCCGCGGCGCTTCCCGAGCGGCTCGAGGCGTACATCGCCAGCTCCGTGAAGCTCACGGCGGCGCAGCGCAATCATCTGCTCGCGGGACGCCCGGTGACGCAGCTCCTCGACGCCGATCCGTCGCGCGAGGTCGCGATCTTCGGCGCCGTGTGGATCGATGCGCCCGCCGCCCGGTATATCGCCGCCCTCCGGGATATCGAGCAGTTCGAAAAGGGCGAGAACTTTCTCGCGACCAAACGCATCAGTACGCCGCCGCGGCTCGAGGACTTCGACACGCTCCGGCTGCCCGCCGAAGATATCGAGGATCTGAAAACCTGCAAGGTCGGAGCCTGCGAGCTGAAGCTGAGCGAAACTGCCCTGACGCGCATCAAGAACGAGATCGACTGGTCAGCGCCGACGGCCGGTGCGGACGCCGAGCGGTCCGTCAGGAACATGGCGTTCGAGTACGTCAACGGGTACCTCGAAGGCGGAAACGCCAGGCTCGCGGCCTACCGCGACAGGAAGCGCCCGACGTTTGTCGGTGTCGAGTTCGCGGAGATGGTCGGGCGCATGCCGGAGCTGACCGAGTACCTGCCCGACCTCAAGACGTATCTTCTCGAATTTCCCAGGGCGTCGCTGCCGCGGTCGGAGTCGTTCCTTTACTGGCAGAACGCCAAGTTTGGTTTGAAGCCGACCATCCGCATCAATCACGTGACGATTGCCGAGGAGCCGACCCACGTGGTCGCGGTGTCGAAGATGCTGTACGCCAGCCACTATTTCTGGACGGCGATCGAACTGCGGGTGCTGGTACCCGATCCCGCGCGAGGCCAGGGCGTCTGGTTCGTGACGGTCAATCGGAGCCGGTCGGACGGCCTGAGCGGCTTCGTCGGTTCCATCATCCGGGGAAAGGTGCGGAGCGAGGCCGAGCAGGGCATGAATGCCGCGCTCAAGATCACGAAGACGAGGATGGAACAGCGATGAACGGTGTCGGACGTCCTCTCTTCTTCGCCCTCGTGCTGCTCGCCGGTTACCTGACGTATCTCGTGCTGGCCCCGTTTCTCGTGGCGCTGACGTGGGCCGCCATCTTCGCCGTGCTGTTTGAGGGGGTGCAGGCCAGGCTCTCGTTGAAGATGGGCCGGACGCGCGCGGCCCTGGCGACGACGCTGCTGGCCGGCGTCCTCATCATCGGGCCGGTCGCGATGCTGCTGACCGCCCTCGCGCGGGAAGCGCCGACCGTCACCGACTACGTGCAGGAAACGACGAAGGCCGCACCACGAACGATCGAAATGGTCTGGCAGGCGATCAGGGAGCGGAGCCCGTTCCCGCTGCCGGCCAATCCGACCGAGCTCCTCGCCGAAGGCGCGCGCCGGACGATGTCCTTTCTCGCTCCGCAGGCGGGCGCCTTCATCACCGATGCCTTCGCGACGGTCGGGTCGCTCCTCGCGATGCTCTTCGCGCTCTTCTTCATGCTGCGCGACAGCGCGTCCATGGGCGCCCAATTGCGCGACCTGCTGCCGCTGCAGGAACGGGATCGCGACCGGCTACTGAGCGACACGCGCGATCTGGTGATCGCCAGCGTGGGCGCGGGCCTGGCCGTCGCGGCGGCTCAGGGCGCGGTCGGAGGGGTGGCGTTCTGGCTGCTGGGGCTGGGCGCCCCCGTGTTCTGGGGCGTGGTGCTCGCATTCTGCTCCCTGATTCCGGTCGTCGGCGCCGCGCTCGTGTGGGCGCCGGCCGGCCTGTGGCTGCTGCTGTCCGGCGAGACCGGCAGGGGCGTCGGCATGCTGATCGTCGGCGTGCTGGGCATCAGCATGGTGGACAACGTGCTGCGGCCGCTCCTCCTGAGCGGGCGGACGCAGGTGAACGGTCTCGTGATCTTCTTCGGCCTGCTCGGCGGGGCGGCCGCCTTCGGGTTCATCGGCCTCGTGATCGGCCCGATCATCCTCGTCACCACGGGCCGCCTGCTCGGGCTGCTCGTGCGCCCGGATCTCTCCATCGACACGCGCTGACGTCGCGTTCGTCCGGTCTATCCCTTGCCAAACTAGGAGAGCATCCGTATACTCCTAGTCAGGCTAGGAGCCGACCAACGTGGGCAAGACGGCCGACCTTCTCCCCGGCACGCTGGACCTGCTGATTCTCAAGGCGGTGTCGCTCAAGCCGCTCCACGGCTACGGGGTCCTGCTCAGGATCCAGCAGATTTCCGGCGACGCGATCGAAGTCCCCCAGGGGTCGCTCTATCCGGCGCTTTACCGCCTGGAACACCAGGGCCTGATCGCGCCCGAGTGGGCCCAGAGCGACAACAACCGCCGGGCCAAGTATTACAGCCTGACCGTCGCGGGACGCCGCCGGCTTCGCGAGGAAACGGCCAGCTGGAACCGCCTGGCGTCGGCGATCGGAGCAGCGCTTCGGACAACCGCGGACGAGGTGTGACGTGCTGGCCCGCTTTCCTTCGCTGTTTCGCGCGCTGACATCTCGGGGCACGTTCGAGACCGGCATGACGGAAGAACTGCGCTTCCACCTCGAGCGCTACGCCGAAGATCTCGTTCGATCAGGGATGGCGCCGGCGGAGGCGCGCCGGCGTGCGTCGGTTGAATTCGGCGGACTCGACGCAGTTCACGAAGAATGCAGGGAAGCGCGCGGCCTCCGGATATTTGACGCCGTTCGACGGGAATCCCGCGACGCCGTCCGCCAGTTGCGGCGCAACCCGGGCTTCACCGCCACGGTCGTCCTGACGCTGGCGCTCGCGATCGGCGCGAACACCGCGATCTTCTCGATGGTGAACGCGCTCCTGTTGAAAAGCCTGCCGTACGCGCGTCCGGATCGGCTCGGGACGATCTATTCCCGCGTCACGCGGGGTGCTGAAACCACCGAGTCGCGGCGGACGATCGACGGCGAGCAGTGGGAGCTGATGCGCGACAACGTACCCTCCCTGATCTCGGCGCTGTCCGCGATCGGCGTGTCCGGCTCGAACCTTCAGGCGGGCACGGACGGGCGATTTCTCCAGACGGGCCGGGTGTCGGAGCGGTATCTGGACGTCCTGGCGCTCCAGCCCTTCATCGGACGCAATTTTTCGGAGGCGGAGGACCGGCCGAACGCCGCGAAGACTGCCATCCTGAGCTACGCGCTGTGGAAGACCGTCTTTGGCGGGAACCCCGCCGTTCTGGGACGGGCGATCTCGTTGAAGGGCGAGCCTCACACGATCATCGGCGTCCTGCCCGAGCGCAGCACGACGCCCCTGAACGCCGATCTCTATACCGCCCTCCAGGCAGGGCGCTCGGGTGAAGGCCGCGGCGCCAACTTCCTCGTTATCGCCCGGCTGCGCGACACGGCGACCTGGCAGCAGGCCGATGCCGAAATCAACCAGGCATGGGCCGCAAGCCGCCGGGCCCGATCGTTCGCGCAGACCAACCCCGACGCCCGTACGAGCTACCACCTGGTGCCGTTGCAGCGCGGCGCGACCGAGACGCTGCGGCCGCAGGTGCTGGCCCTGATGATGGCGGCGGGATTCATCCTGCTCATCGCCTGCGCGAACCTCGCCGCGCTGGCCCTCGTGCGGATGCTGCGCCGCCGGAGTGAGCTCGTCACGCGGCTGGCGCTGGGCGCATCGCGCTGGCAGATTCAGCGCCAGCTGTGGACCGAAAACCTGACGCTGGCGCTCGTCGGCGGGGCCTCGGGGATCGGTGTGGGGTTCGCGGCGCTGCGCGCGCTCTTGCTTCTGCTGCCCGAACGCTTTCTGCCTGTCGCGGACGTGCCGCTCGACGGCCGCGTCCTGGGTTTCACCCTCGGGCTCTCGCTGCTGACCAGCGTGCTGTTCGGCACGCTGCCCGCGTTCGCGACCAGGGACGTGGACCTGCGGTCCGCCGGCCGCGGTGTCATCGGCGCAGGCGGGGTTCGGCTCCGGCAGAGCCTGATCGCCGGGGAAGTCGCGCTGACAGTCGTGTTGCTGGCAGCCTCGGGACTGCTCGTTCGCACCCTCGTCCATCTGCAGACCCTGCCGGGAGGCTTCAACCCGGACGGCGTGATCACGGCCAAGGCGTCTCTGGACGACGCCCGATTCCACGATCCGGCGGCCTTCCGCAAACTGCTCGCCGGCAGCCTCGCCGCAATGCAGTCCATCCCGGGCGTGCGGAACGCCGCCGTCGGATCGACCGTTCCCTACGAGCGCCCGTTGATCGACGGCGTCAGGTTGAGTGACGGCCCGAAGGCCGGACGCGAGCTGTCAACGAACGCGGCCTATGTGACGCCCGGATATTTCGACACCTTGCAGATTCCGGTGCTGGCGGGCCGTGCGTTTACGGACGCGGACGGCCCCGACGCGCAGCCTGTCGCGATCGTCAACCGGGCGTTCGCGCGCAAGTTCTTCGGTACCGAGAACCCGGTCGGACACTATCTCAACAAGACCGACCTCATCGTCGGCGTGGTGGCCGATACCGTCCAATCCTCCGCGGCGCGACTCAATGCCGGCTCGGCGCCGCTGACGAGCGAGGAGATGATGTACCTTCCGGCCGCGCAAATCGTGGACGCACAGTACCTCTCCCTCGTCCACACATGGTTCCAGCCAAGCTGGATCGTGCGCACCGCGCATCCGGTCGACGGCGTGAGCGGCCGGATGCAGCGGGCGCTCGAAAGCGTCGAGCCCCAGCTGCCGTTTTCGGGTTTCTACTCGATGAACGATCATATGGCCGCCACCCTCGCGACGCAGAGGATCGCCGTCGCGCTGCTGGCGGCGATGGCATCGCTCGCGCTGCTGCTGACCGCCGTAGGCATCTTCGCGCTGGTCGCCAACATCGTGGCGCAAAGGACGCGAGAGATCGGGATTCGGATGGCCCTGGGCTCGACGATTCGCAAGGCGATGTTCCATGTCGGCGCGACGGGAGCGGCAGCGTCGGCTGCGGGACTCGTCCTCGGGCTCGCCCTCTGCGCCGTCTCGCTTCGCGCGATGCGGAGCGTTCTTTACGGTGTCGGTATCTATGACGCCCCGACGATCCTGGCCGTGATGCTGACGCTGTCCGCCGTCGCGCTGCTCGCGACCGCGGTTCCCGTGTTGAGAGTCGCACGAATCGACCCGGCCAGCACCCTCCGCGAACAATAGTGCCGCGCGGCGAGCGCGGCCGGCCTACACTCTCCATCTGTGACGGGGCGACCGCGCACGCTGCTCCTCGGTCTCATCGGCGCCGGCATCGACGCGTCGCGCTCTCCGGCGATGCACGAAGAGGAAGCGGCGGCCCACGGGCTGCGCTGCGTGTACCAGCGCATCGATCTCGACCGCCTCGGCCTGACCGCGGAGGCCCTGCCCGATCTGCTCGCGGCAGCCGAGCGGACGGGGTTCGCTGGAGTGAACGTCACGCACCCGTGCAAACAGGCGGTCATGCCGCTCCTGACCGATCTCTCGGACGAGGCTCGCGCAATCGGCTCCGTGAACACAGTCGTCTTCGCCGGAGGCCGCCGGGCCGGCTACAACACGGATTGGTCGGGGTTCAGGCAGAGTGTTCGTGACCGGCTGCCGGACGCCGGTCTCGGCCGCGTCGTGCAGCTTGGCGCCGGCGGGGCAGGCGCGGCCAGCGCGTACGCGATGCTCGATCTGGGCGTGCGTGAGCTTATTGTCGTCGATACCGTCCACGAACGCGCTAGCTCGCTCGCGAATCGATTCGCCGCGGCATGTCCCGGTCGCGTGCGCGCGGAACGCGACGTGAGCGCGGCGATGCCGGGCGCCGAGGGACTCATCCACGCCACGCCGACCGGGATGTCCGGACATCCGGGTCTTCCGCTGCCGGCTTCGCTTCTTCGCCGGGACCTCTGGGTCGCAGACGTCGTGTATTTCCCGCTCGAGACCGAACTGCTGCGCGCCGCGAGGCAACTCGGATGCCGGACGCTCGACGGTGCGGGAATGGCCGTGTCGCAGGCCGCGGAGGCGTTTCGATTGTTCACGGGGCTTTCGGCCGACGCCGCGAGGATGCGGGGCGTCTTCGAATCATTCGATGCGTCAACGTCTCCGGGGCGGGATCGTTGAGCGCCCGGGTAAGGATCCTGGGCCTGATCTCCCTGGCCGTGGCGATCAATTACCTGGATCGCGCCGTGCTGGGGATCGCGGCGCCGTCGATCCAGCAGCAGTTCGGGTTGAACCCCGCAGTGATGGGCGTCGTGTTCTCGGCGTTTTCGTGGACGTACTTTCTCGGCCAGGTGCCGTCCGGCGTCCTGCTCGATCGATTCGGCACGCGGGCGATCTACTCGCTCTCCCTGCTGGCCTGGTCGCTCGCGACGCTCCTGCATGCCGCCGCAACGGGGTTTGCGTCGCTTCTGGGCCTGCGCCTCGCGCTCGGCCTCGCCGAGGCGCCCTGTTTTCCCGCCAACAGCAACGTCGTCGCGAAATGGTTTCCACGCAGCGAACGGGGACGCGCGATCGGCGTCTACACGGCTGCCGAGTACGTCGGCCTGAGTTTCATGAGCCCGGTGCTGTTCTGGATCCTGAACAGCTTCGGCTGGCGCGCGCTGTTCGGCGCCGCCGGCGGCATCGGAGTGGCTGTCGCCTTCGTCTTCGCCAGGCAGTATCGCGATCCCGCCGATCATCCATCCGTCAGCCAATCCGAACTGGCGTATGTGGCTGCCGGCGGGGGAGACGTGGGCAGAACGGCGCCGGCACCGTTCGAGCCGGGCCATGTGCGCGCGCTGTTCCGTCATCGCCAGATGTGGGGGCTCTGCATCGGGCAATACGCGGTCTACTCGACGTTCGTCTTTTTCCTGACGTGGTTCCCGACGTACCTGGCCACCGAGCGGCACATGGACTGGATCCGCGTGGGCATCTTCACGGCGCTGCCGTACATCGCGGGGTTCTTCGGCATCCTGTTCGCGGGATGGTGGTCGGACCGCATGCTGGCGAGCGGCAAAACGCTGAATGTGGCGCGCAAACTGCCGGTGATCGCGGGCCTGGTGGGAGCGTCCACCATCGCCGCCGCGAACTACGTCGAGAGCGACTGGGTGGTGATCGGCATCCTGTCGATCGCGTTCTTCGCCCAGGCGATGTCCTCGTCCGGCTGGACCGTGATCTCGGAGGTGGCGCCGCGGTC
>Ga0105245_10004460_pt1 | contig 12377 bp, 12 predicted proteins | sample KBSM54metaG_FD_81523 | JGI IMG/M metagenome (GOLD analysis project Ga0105245, IMG submission 81523) | Miscanthus rhizosphere microbial communities from Kellogg Biological Station, Michigan, USA - KBS M5-4 metaG | ecosystem: Host-associated > Plants > Roots > Rhizosphere > Soil | place...
ATCAGGCGAGTCGTACGCCGCCGCTCGCTCCCACCGGGGTCATCGGGACGTTTCATGTGGAACAACCTAACAATTGGTGCAGCTGCCAGGGGCAGGTATTGATTGTGCGCGCCGTGCGCGCATTCTATAGAACGCTCTGCAGCTGAACTCGAGCGTTCACCCTCTCCCTTACCGCGAAACGATGACAAGAACCCTCTTCGTGATTGCGACGACGCTGTTGCTCGCGCGAAGCGTGACCGCCCAGACGGGCCAAAGTGCGAGCAAGGCAATTCCTATTCGCCAACTCGGCAAGGTCACGGCGGTCGCCCGCGACACACTGGGCCCGCGCATCGTGACGCGTGGACTCTCCGACGGGCGGGTGCTGGTCGGCGTATTTGCGTACGGGACCCCTCCGGACGCCGGTCGTCGGCGCGTCAAGTTGTTCGATTCGACGCTACAGAGCTACAAGCTCATTTTCGATTCGACCTCGATGCCGCAGCTCATTCGCTACCTCGGCGACACGACGCTCGCGCTGGATCAGCCATCGCGCACCATAATCGTGCTCGACGCTCAGGGGAAGACGGTGCGCTCGATGGCGATTCCGAAGCAGCAGGACTTTCCGGGACTCGTGGGCTTCATCCGCACTCCGTGGATCGATCCCAAGGGACGGCTGGTGTACCAAGGCATAGCACAACGCCCACCCGTCGCATCGCCCGCGCTCCGGCTGGTGCCGTTTCTGCCAGACTCCGCACCCATCGTCCGCGGCGATTTCGACACGCGAACGGTCGATACAATCGCGATGGTCAAGATCGTGAAGCCCGGGATGGTCGACGTGAAGGAGGGCGTTGGCAGCGTTTCGGTGCGCGCGTTCATCGACCCGACGTCAACCGCCGACGAATGGGCGATGCTGCCGGACGGCACGATCGCGATCGTCCGCGAGCGCGACTATCACATCGACTGGATCGCACCGGACGGGACGCGTACGTCGACGCCGAAGATGCCGTTCGAATGGGTGCGCGTCACCGACGATCAAAAACGTGCGATCGTCGACTCGCTAAAGGCGACCGTCGATACGCTCAGAACACAGAACCCGCCGACAACGATTCAGACGCCGGACGGTCCCGTCAAAGTGTCAGTCGACTTTCAGCCGCTCCCAATCGACAAGTTTCCAGACTTCGAACCGCCGATCAATCCGGGCTCGGTTCGCGCGGATCTCGACGGCAATCTCTGGATCGTTCCCCGCACGACGGCCGCGGCGAAAGGCGGCTTGTTGTATGACGTCGTCAACCGTAAGGGCGAGATTTTCGAACGCGTCCAGTTCCCACCCGGCGTCGCGCTCGTTGGCTTCGGACCCCGCGGCGTCGTCTACCTCAACCGCGTCGTCGGCAATAGCGGTTTCTTGGAGAGAGCCACGGTGCGCTGATCGGGCACTGGTTTCTCTTCGCCCGATGGCGCGTGGAGCTAGAGCGTTAGTTTGCAACAGACTTCGATGCGATCACGCTGTGGGTTCCGTTCCGTTCTCGCGATGTGCCTCGGCGCGGCGTGTACGCGGGCCGAGGCGGCTGTCGGAGGTTCACTGGCCATCGTGGACGATAGGGCCTGGAAGAACTGCAATTACACACCGAGCGATCACTTGCCGCCGGGCGTGCGCGCAATGGTGGAGGACGGAACGATCGCACGCGTCGAAGACTCCGCCTAGTTCTCAAACCGGGAGGAAGTATGGATGTCGTCTCGCGATTCGCCCGTGGTGCAGCGCGGCTGGTCCCCGGCCTCAGGACCGTCGCACAGTGTGGCGGTTGTGGCCGCACAAAGCCCGAGGTCGCGCAGATGATCGCCGGCCCCGGCGCGTATCTCTGCAACGAGTGTTTTCAGAAGGCCGCGCAATCACTCGCGCCGCGGCATCCGCCGGCGGATGCCGTGCGTTGTCGATTCTGTCTTCAGCCGCGCGCGCGCACGGAGGTCACGAGCGTCGGGTCTCTCACGATCTGCGCCGACTGCCTTGGACGGATCGATGAGATTCTCGCCGAGGCAGCGCAAAGCTCTCGACCCACGGTATGAACATCAGCCCGTATCTCGACTTCGGCGGGGAATGCGAAGCGGCCTTCGCGTTCTATGCGCAATGCTTCGGCGGAACACCGGGTCCGGTCTTCCGCTATGCCGGCTCGCCGCTGGCCGATCAAGTCCCGGCCGACTGGCAGCAGAAGGTGATGCACGCCAGTCTGCAGATTGGCAATCAAGAAATCCTTGGTGCCGATGCCGCCCCCAATCGGTACGAAGCGCCGAAGGGGTTCTCTCTCTCCATTCAGCTCACGGATACCGGTGAGGCGGAGCGTGTGTTTCACCAACTCGCGACGAAAGGCAAGATTCACACGCCGCTCGAGCGAACGTTCTGGGCAGCGCGATTCGGTGTGGTGGTGGATCAATTCGGTATCACATGGCTCATCAACTGTGAAGAGCCGGCGAGCCTCGCCCGCGACTAGGTGTCACGGCTTTCGCTGCAACGGACGGCGGCTGCAACTCATGCCGGCAGGTGGAGACCCAGCACATTAGCATCATAATGCAACCGGCAGGGACGTGACCTGTCGCGGAGGTCTGAACTATGGGCAAGTTTCGACGGAAGAAAGGGCAACGTGCCGCCGTGCGCGCGACTCCTGCTGCGCGTCCGTCCCTTGTAGTGCGCACTCGTGCGTTCATCGTTGGGCTCTTGCCGGCGATCGCTATTGTGCTCGGCACGCGCCAACTGCTCGCTGAAGCCTTTCGCATTCCGAGTGGCAGCATGGAGCCGACACTGCTCGTCGGCGATTGGCTCTTTGTGAACAAACTTCGCTTCGGGCCGCACGTTCCGTTCAGCAACCACTCGCTGCCCGGGTATGCCAGCCCGAGGCGCGGCGATGTCACCGTCTTCGTCTCGCCGCCCCAGGATGTGACAATTCGAATAACTCCCGACGATGTCACGCCGACGTTGGTCAAGCGCATCGTTGGCGTCGCGGGCGACACGCTTTTGATGCGGCACGGGCAACTGTACGTCAACGGCACGCGCGGTCCATCGCCCAACTCGCTTGTGTTGCCCGACGCGGTGGCCGACCAGCCGCAATCCATCTTCGCGTGGCAGCACCAGATCGAGCTCCGCGGCTCTCGATTCGGCCCGCCCGTCGCCGCGCCCAGCCTTCACGAGTGGGGGCCGCTCGTTGTTCCCGCAGACACCTACTTCATGATGGGCGACAATCGGGACAATTCCGTGGATAGCCGGTATTACGGACCCGTTCCGCGCGCGAACTTTCTCGGGACGCCAATGTTCGTCTACTACTCGTATGACCCCGAGCGAGGCGTCGACTACGTCCGCGCCGTGACCGCCATCCGCTGGCAGCGCATCGGCCACTGGATCCACTGACGGCGAGCGGGCCTCAGCCGGGGCGGTGAGCCGCAATAGCGACGATGAGACGCCTGGTACGCGCCTCCACGAAACCTTTTGTCCTTCACATGAGAGTTGTTTTCCCGTAGCTTCCTTATCGCCACCGACTCGAGGAATCCTTTCATGTCCAGACGACGGCTGACGTGGATCATGGTCGTTGCTGCCGCTGTTCCTTGCGCGTCGGTTCGCGCTCAGGCCAGTTTCGCGATTGCCGCTGGTGTTAGCGGAGCTCGTGGGGATTTCGGGAACGTGGTGAACTCGGGCTATCACATTCTCGCCTCGATCGCGACCGATGCAGGCGTCTACCTGCCGTCCGGACGCGATCGGGCGCAACGGTCAAACGCCGGGTCTCCATTTCGCGTCAGGGCTGACGGCGAGTTGACCGATTTCAGGTACAAGCTCCCGAGCGGTGCAAGGAATGCGAAAGCCCGGGTGCTGTCGGGAACCGCAAATGCGCTTGTCTCGCCTCCGCAATTTGGCGGTGGGTATGTCATTGCAGGCATCGGTCTCTATCACATGTCAGCCGAATGTGATGGCTGCACCACCTCGACCACAAAGGGCGGATTGAACGGGGGAGTCGGCTACGAGCTCCACCTAACGCGGATCAAGCTTTTCGCCGAGGCTCGCTACCACTACATCGGTGGGCCGAGCGATCCCACAACCGGCGGTGTGAAGAGCAGCACGCAATTCATCCCGATCTCCCTCGGCGTGATCTTCTGAGGAGGATTCATGCGCGGTGTGCCGCCCAACGACCATCGCCCGTCAGCGTCCCGAACTTTTGACACTCCGAGTCTATGCCCAAAGCAAATCGTGGTGGGTGGAAAACGTGCAGTCGTGGCCACAAGTATCGGGGTGCGGAGCCGTGTCCGATCTGTTATCCCGGAGCGAAGAGAAAAGGCGCGAGGAAGCGTCGGGCGAGAGGTCGTCGTAGCAGCTGACCTCGATCGTACCCAGTCGTCAAAACCGCGACCGGACAACACATGTCCCTCCTGCATGATCTGAAGTTGCGGTTCTCGCCTCCTCGCCTCGACGACTCGGACTTTGGCGAGCTGCGCTACATGTATATCTCCACGGCACCCGAGCGGTCGTATTGGGAGAGCGCACATTGGCTCTTTGCCCCGACCGGCAAGGAGGTGGAGATCGATCTTCCGGGGAGCGAATCGGGTCCGCTGCCGGAGGCTCGTCAGTTCTATTTGATGTTGCCGGCCCAATTTCCACGTCTGCTCGAACTCGCCCGTCCAGCCCTCGACCGCGTCTTCCACGCTTGGTACGCGCGACCTGTCTCACATGACATCTGGCAAGACGTGAAACTCGCGGGCTTCGGCCTGGAGGACCCACGCGCAACGCCGGTGCAGTGGTCGATGTTCTTTGAAGCTACGGGAGCAAAGTGGTTGGGGATCATTGTCCCATTCCGAGACGAGATTCCCGGCTCGGAAGTGGTGGATACGTAGCGCCGTGAGCGACTGTTGTGGCGAGTGTTATTCGGCTTGGCGGGTTTCCAACGTCGCGTTGCTGATCCTGGTTGTCGCCTCGTTACTGGCCGCGCCACCGCGAACCGCCGACGCGCAGACAACGTCAGCGGATCAACCGCCGGCGGCGCGCTGTGCGGCCGAGGGTTTCGCTCCAAACTTTCCGCTCGTGTTGCGCGCAGGCGTTCCCGCCGTCGTCTACATTTGGAAACGGACCGTCGGGACAGAAGGCCGGTCTGCCAAGCCAAGGAGACTTGAATGAATCGTCCAATCAGTCCAATACTTGGGCGCCGTGACTCTCCAACGAGGAAGACAGACAATATGCGGACTTTGTTGATGCGATTGGTCGCCACCGCAGCGTTGCTAATGGTCGGTTCGCAATTGAGCGCGCAAGCGTCCCACGCCTCAGATAGCCCGTCGCTCGATCGACCTTGCTCGTTCGTGACCGCGGCGGACATGGCGGGCCTCCTTGGAACATCGGTCGCCACCGCCACGGACGAACATTTTCGCTGCAAGTACACCGTCGGCAAAGGCTGGCTCGAGACCAAGCTGATGAATATCGAGCTGAAGGCGACGCGCGACATTTACGACTACAACCGAGCGCACGGCAAACCAATGACGGGTGTCGGCGACCAGGCGTATCTACTCGGCGCGACACTGGCCGCGAAGGTCGGGGATGTGCTGGTCGTAGTCGACGGTAGCAACGTGCCGCGGTCGCCGGACGACGCGCGGCTCAAGGCGATCGCGCTGAAAATCATCAAGGCGATCCCTTAAAGGCGACCGACGGTCTCGCTTACTCCAAGCGGCCGCTCACCAGGGACGATGAAGGTCGACACGGTTTCTCGCGCCTCGGGCAGCATCTACGACGGATTCTCGCCTCGCGGCCAGCACGCGCTGGCGAAGCTGCGTGCCGAGTTCCAGACCGCCGGCTTCTATGCCGAGAAGGAACGCCACACGGAGCGTTCGCTGCGCGTGTACCCGGAGCGCCGGTGGCGCTATCCACTCCTCAATCCATATCTGGTAGCATCGCGGCGGAGCTCGCCGATCGCGATCGACGGGCCGTCGGTCCTCTGCCCCATCTATTCGGACGGCGATGTCCAAATCACGCAATTGTTGCAGTCGCTTGCGCCGCTCGATCACGCCAGATATCTGATCGCGCCGCCGCGACCGCCTCGCCGATACTTCCTGCACGGGTACGTCGTCATGCCGCTCCGCTTTCTCGGCGAGCCACGGCGGCAAGCGATTGATTTCGCTCCGCTGAAACCAACGCTATCGGCGTTGCAGTTGCAGCTCTCTCGCCTCGGCTTCTAGGCGATCTTCTCGGACGTGGCGGATTCGTCCGCTGCTTCGAAGGTTGGCTTTTGGCCAATCGCTCCCGGGCACGCACGCGTGCAATCCTTCCGTGATCGGCCTTCGACGGAGCCTGGGACATTCGCAACTCATCGACACGCGTCTTACTGGCGCTCTCGGCCGCCTTGGTCAGCGGCCTCTTGGTCGGACCCGTCGCCAAGCTGACAGCGCAGGCGGACACGAAGCAACCGGCCCCGGCCACGACGCTGTTCAAGAATGTGAAAGTGTTCGACGGCAAGTCGGCGCGGCTGAGCACGAGCACGTCCGTTCTCGTCGTCGGCAACACGATCGCGAAGATCGGCCCCGACATTGCCGCCCCGGCGCACGCGACGGTGATCGAGGGCGGCGGACGTACGCTCATGCCGGGGCTGATTGACGCGCACTGGCACGCCATGCTCGTGCGGCCGACGCCAATGGAGGCGCTTTCGTGGGATATCGGCTACGCCAACCTGGTGGCCGGCGAGGAAGCGACGGAGACATTGCTGCGCGGATTCACCACCGTTCGCGACGTAGGCGGACCTGCCTTCGGTCTCAAGCGCGCGATCGATGAGGGTATCGTCGTCGGGCCGCGCATCTATCCATCCGGCGCGATGATCACCATCACGAGTGGTCACGGCGACTTCCGCCAGTTGTTCGAGCTGCCGCGCACATCCGGCAGCGCGCAAACGCGGATGGAGCAGTTTGGCGGCAGCATGCTCGCCGACAATCCGGATGAGGTCAGGTTGCGCACGCGTGAGCAGCTCATGCTCGGCGCGACGCAGATCAAGTTGACCGGTGGCGGCGGCGTGGCGTCGCCTCACAGCCCGCTCGACGTGAGCACATTCACCGAGCCCGAGCTTCGTGCCGCAGTTGAAGCCGCCGAGAACTGGGGCACCTACGTCACGGTGCACGCCTATACGCCGGCGTCGATCCAACGCGCGATCCACGCCGGCGTGAAGTGCATCGAGCATGGTCACCTGATGGATGAGGCCACCGCCAAGTTGATTGCCGAGCGCGGCGTGTGGTTGAGCATTCAGCCGTTCCCCGATGAATTGGCGAACTCTTTTCCGCCCGGCTCGGAGCAGCGCGCCAAGTTTGCTGAAGTCGTCGCCGGCATGGACGTCGCCTACCGCCTGGCCCGGAAGTACAACCTCAAGACGGCGTGGGGCACCGACATCCTCTTCGCGCCTGAGCTGGCGAAGCGACAAGGAGAGCTGTTGGTCAAGCTGTCGCGCTGGTATACGCCGGCCGAAGCACTCGTGATGGCGACCAGTACCAACGCCGAACTCCTCTCCATGTCCGGGAAGCGCAATCCGTACCCCGGCAAGCTTGGCGTCGTTGAAGCGGGCGCGTTGGCCGACCTCCTGCTGGTCGACGGCGATCCGCTTCAGAACTTGCCGCTGATCGCGAACCCGGCCAAGAACTTTCTGGTCATCATGAAAGACGGGAAGCTTTACAAGAATCTGATTCGGTGAGGGAGGAGGAGGTATCTGTTGCCATGAAGCTGATTCTGTTCGCCAGCATCGTCGTCGGGATCGCCGCCTGTACGGCGGACCCAAACAGCGTGATGATACCGACGCCCGACTGTAGCCAGCCGCCCAGCGCGTCAGTATCGCCGGCGACTTCCATACTGCATGTCGGAGGCACGTTACGTGTCACGGCGTCGATGACGCCATGCGCGGGGCTGCCGCCGTTCCCGGTGTTTCGTTGGCGGTCCACCGATACGCTCACCGCGAGCGTGGACCCGGCCACCGGCATCGTGCACGCTCGGAGGGCGGGAACCGCGACTATTATCGCTTTTCTCGTCACCGCTCCGGAGGTGGGCGGTGCGATGTCACTCCTCGTTGCCCCTTAGCGTCGGGATTGTTGCGCGCTACGAGCCGATGTGAAACGGCGCGCTAGCCAGCGTGTGTCCCCAGGCGACGTGCAACGTCGGCGTTTGTCCGGGTTCGATGCCGATCGTCAGCTGCTCGACCGGCTCCTTCGCACGGCCGAGTTTCATCGGAACGCGGCCGATCTCGAGGTTGGGGAGATACGGAATTCCCCACTGCGCCGGTGATCCCAGCTTGCCGAGGAGCAGATGCCACTCCTTGTCGCCGGGCTCGGTGTTGATCGTATAGCTCCCCGGCGCAAGCGTGACGGAGCCGAATTTCAGCGGCTTGTCGGTCGTGATGATCGTTGCCACGTCGGCGCCGGTGCGCCACGGACCGCCCACCGGCATCATCTGCGACTCCGGACGACCTTTGAGAGACGGCCGCCCGTATTCGATCGAGATCGTCGCGCCGCTGATCGTCCACGTCGACTTCACGTGCGGACTCCCACCGTTACCGGTGCCGGTCACCACAGTCTTCTGCGCCGACGCCGTTCCAGCGACGACTACGGCGACGAGCGCGGCAACATGAAGCTGCTTGAGGCTCATTGAATTTCTCGTTGTGCGTACGGTTACTCGGGCTCGCGCACTTGGCCGACCGGTATGACCGCCGGCGACGTCTTGTCGAAGTGCTTGCCGAACCAATCGAACATCCGGTTCCAGTGATCCTTGAACTGCACCTCGTTGCCGGCGCGGCCCGCCCCGTGACCCGCACCCGCGTATTCCACCCACACCGCTTCCTTTCCCAATCGCCGAAGCGCGTAGTACATCTCGCGCTCGTTCGTCGACGGCACGTTCCAATCTTCCTTGCCGGTGAGCATGAGGAGCGGTGTCTTGATGCGGTCGGCGTAGAAGATCGCCGAATGCGCGATGTACTTCATCGGGGCCTGCCATAGGGTTTGGCCGATACGATCCTGGCCGACTTCGGCCGCATTGTAGTTGCGCGTTCCGATCTTCGGGCTGTCGCCGAGGAAGGAGATGATGTTCACCTTGCCCGAGATGTTCACCGCCGCCTTGAAGCGGTCGGTCTGCGTGATCAGCAGATTCGTGGCGTACCCGCCATAGCTCTGTCCCTCGACGCCGAGCCTCGTTCCATCCACCAGGCCGCGCTGCTCGAGCGTGTTGATGCCGTCGGTCACGCCCTTGACCCACGACTCGCCCGGATAGCCGATCTGCAGGTCGACGCTGGGATGGAACACGAACCATCCGCGCGCGGCGAGCAGGTTCATGTTTTCGTTGAATCCATTGTCGAAGAAGGTCTCGTAGATCTCCGCGACCAACGGATACTTCTTCCCGGACTCGTAGCCGTACGGATAGTAGAGCACGCCGTTGAGCTTCTTGCCGTCGACGTCGAGATAGCTCACGAGCTCCGAGCGAGACAACGACACGCCGGCGAGCTGCGGGTTGAGATTGGTGAGCGCGTGCGCGTCGGAGAAATCACGGCCCGCGGTGTAGATCTCGTTGGGGCGATCACCGTCGGAGCGCTCGAACACGAAGCGCGAGCCGTCGTCCGACACGCGCATCGAAGTGTAGACGTTCGCGTCGCTGACCAGCGCCGTGGCGCGCCGCGTTGTGAGATCGTAGCGCTCGACGCCACGCGCCCAGCGGTCTTTCGCCGAGGTGCCGAGGAAGAGATACTGACCGTCGCGACTCCACGCCTGGAACGTACGGGTCGGGCGCGTGGCCGTATCGGCCTCGAACGGATAGACGAGCGACAACGAATCGGTGCGCGGATCGAGCAGCTGATAGCCGTCTTTCGTGCTCACGAGCAAGGCGCCGCCGTCGGGTCGCCAGTCGACGAGCGTGAACGCGGTGCGCGTCGTGTCGGTCTTCGACTCCGGCTTGCGATACTTTGCCGTGAGGTTGCGCGCGCTGTCACCGTCGAGCCGGCGCACGAATACGTTGCCGCGATCGGCATACGCGAAGGCGGTTGCGTCATCGTTCCACCGCGGCGTGATCCGTCGCTCGGCCGGCTTGACCAGTGTATCGATCTTCCCGCTGGCCAACGCAAATCGGAAAACGCCGTAATCGGTGCCGCCCGTGTTGTCGTACGATGTCTTCTTGGGCTGATTCGCCGCATAGACGATGTAACTCCCGTCTTTCGCGAACTGCGGCGCGCGCATGTCGGCGACGGCCGTCAACTCACGAACAGCACCGTCGGCGAGCGTGACCAGCGCGGGTACCTGCCGACTGCCCATGTTGCGGACGGCGTCCCACGCTAAAAACGGTTCCTGTGCATCCTGCACCACGATCTCGCCCTGGGTGAGGTGAACGAACGCCGCGTGCGCGGCGGCGGCCCAACCGTCCGGACGAAGCGAGATCAGCACCGATTTACTGTCGGGGGCCCAGACGAGCTCCGAGTTCGACGCGACCTGCTTCGTGGTGTGCAACGCTACCGCCCGCGTGCGATTGGACGCGACGTCATCGATCTGGAGGACATAGTCGTCGCCCTTTCTCAGGAAGAAGGCGAGCGACTTGCCGTCCTTCGAGAACTTCGCGCCGCGCACGTCCACCTTGCCGGGGAGGATCGGCTGTGACTTCCCCGTCGTCGCATCGATCAGCTGAAACTCGGCGAACGCCGGGGCGACGTACGTGGGGTCACCATATCGCGCGTTGTCGATGCCCAGACCGTCGCGCCGGGTGCGAATGGTCGCGGCGATCCAACGACCGTCCTTCGACACATCGTCGATGCGCGACGTGCGAACGGCGAGCGCATCGTCGAGCGTGAAAGCGCGGCCAGCCCGCTGCTGCGCGCGTGCGGCGGAGGGGTTGACGACAAAAGCCAGCGACGTGAGCGCAGAGAGCGCGATGGCGCGGATTGGGCGACGAAACATGGGCGGTTCCCGGGATCGGTTTGGTCTGCTTGATCTTGATGCCCGGGAGCGCCGCATTCAAGCCGTCATGCGGCCTCGGCGAAGATCACAACACCGCGCGAATCAAGCGCGCAAACCGACGCATCAGCGACGACGGGGGAGGCAGCAACCGGTCAAGCTCGGCCGGCCGGTCGATCCATGTCGTCCGTGCCATCATATAAAAGAGGTCCACGAGACCCGCCGACGCCTGCGGACCGGACACGATCAACATCGCCTCGCCGTCGGACATCAGGCCGCGGTCGTCCATGTTGTGTGACCCCTCGGCGAAATAGAAGCTCACGCGCTTCCGCTCCGCTTCCGGAATGCTCGCCTCGTAGCCACGCAGCATCTGGTCGGTGCGGCGGGTCGCCGCGGTGTCGACCGCGGGTTGCTGCGCACCGAGCTGCTCGGCGAAGCTCGCGTTCTGACTCGATTGCACGCGCATGGCGTCGGCCAGCATGTCGTCCCATCCAGGCTGACGCAGCAGGGCGGCAATGGCGTTCGGCCGAGCCACGACTTGCGTCTTGCGATGCGGCTGCGGCGGATGCGGCTTTTCGTTGGGCGTGAGATGCGTCGCGTCGGCACGGCCGCTGGCCGAGATCTGGCGCTCGACGCGATCGAGGACGGCTAGCGTTTTGTCGTCGAACGGAATCACGGTGCGGATCCAGGGATAGCGGGCCAGTCCGGCGCGGACTTCGCGTATCCGGCCCTCCGCGTCGTCGGCCGCGGCGCGCGCGGCAAAGAGACCGACATGGAGCTCGCCACCGCTCTCGCGCATCGTCGTCGTCAGACTGTCGCGAAGCGCGAGCATGCGCGTCATCACGTCGTGGGCGCGCGCCATCGCCGGCGCGTCGGGGATCGGCGCGTTTGCCAGCGCCGGCGCAATGATCTGGACGCGGGCGCCACGCGCGGCCGCTCCCGCGAGCATGCCGGCCCAGGTCTCGCTCATCCAGAGCTGGTCCGGCACGATGATCACGGCGCCGGGCTGCGCGAGATTGTACAGCATCGCGCGCGCAACCGACGCCTTTTTGTTGCCGAACCCAACCTCGTTGTGCACCTGCAGGGCTCGTCCCACGAACTCGCCGAGATCTGCCTTCTCTTCCTGGGCCCGTTTGCTGGCGACGGCGCGGAGTGGCGCCGGAACGTCGCTCTCGGAGAAACCGTTCTGGAGCAGCGTTTGTCGGAGGCCGGCGCGGGCGTCCAGCGCCGCGGGGCCGCGCAGGCGGAATCCGCGGTCCTCCCAACTCGCGCTGGAGTACAGCTCGCCGATACCGATCCCCATCACGTACATCGCTCCGCGAGTGGGCTCGGCTTCATTCACGTCGTAGATCACCAGCTTGCGGTGATCGCGCATGACGTTATCAGGCGTGAACCCGATGCCGGGGATGATGCGACTGCTGCGGAACGAAAAGTCGGATTGATTCATCACGTTCACGTGCACCTTGACCGTGTTGCGAAGCCAATGG
>Ga0105245_10004462_pt1 | contig 12374 bp, 12 predicted proteins | sample KBSM54metaG_FD_81523 | JGI IMG/M metagenome (GOLD analysis project Ga0105245, IMG submission 81523) | Miscanthus rhizosphere microbial communities from Kellogg Biological Station, Michigan, USA - KBS M5-4 metaG | ecosystem: Host-associated > Plants > Roots > Rhizosphere > Soil | place...
CCGCCTCAGCGGGAATATTTCAGCGGCCGCCACTGCGCGCTACCTTCATTTCCGATCGCGCCGAGCGAGCTCTCTGCTGCTCCAACCCGTACCGCAAACTGAGCCAAGCCAGACTGAGCAGCGCGCTGAACAAGAGCGCCATCGCTGTAAACAGAGGGATGTTGGGGAAACTCGGTTGCTGCGGAACGATTCCTGGATCGATGATCCGCAACTGTTCGGTGCGCAGTCCGCTTGAACCGGCCAGTTCATTGGCGCGGCGCGACATCGCCTCAAAGGCGGTATTGGCTGCCCGCAACTGATCCGCGCCCTGGTCGGCGCGCGCACGGGCCGCGGCCAGCGCGGAAGCTTTCTGAGCAAGATCCCGGCTTACATTAGCCATCTGTGCAGTAAGGGTTGTGGCGCGGGCGCGCGTTGCGGCAATATCCTGCTGAAGGTTCTCACGGCTGTCGCCTGCCGCGAATCCCTTGGCCTGGGCATCCGCCCGTGCGGAAAGTTCGGCCAGCGACGTTACCGCATTCGCCAATTGTTCGTTCAAGCGGCCTTTGAGATCCGACAGATTGCGGACTTCATCGCCCAAAACGGACTCGGCCCCTTGCGCGACCGCGGCATCGTATTCCCCGCGTGTTTGCGCCAGCTTCGCCCCGGCCTCTTGCACCTGTTTTCGCACTTCCGTGAGTGCTTCGTGCTCGCTCTGATTCTCGACAGAGTGGTTCAGCGCGACCGTCTCTTCGGCCAGAAACTGGACCAGCGCCTGGGATTGCTTGGCATCGGGTAGCGTGGCTTTAATCTGCAAAACCTTCGTATCCGGGAGTTTGACCACGCGCAGAACCCGCTTCCGCAGTGTTTCGGTTGCAACCGACCCTGGCCCTTCCTCCAGATGGAACTTTTGGCGCGCCCTTTCGAACAACGTATCGCTGGCTGCGAACTGCTCGTACGCCTTGAGCGATTCCAGGTAGATCGCGCTGACTGCCGTCGCGCCGCGCGCATCCGTACCGGCGGGAGGTTCGATCACCAAAGTGGCAGTCGCGGTGTATTGCTTCGGAAGCAACCAGCTCACAACGCCCGTCAACACGATAGCCGCTCCCATGGCTATCGCCGCAAACTTCGCGTTCCGGCGCAGATAGGCCAGATAGTCGATTGGGTCAAAATAATCTGCCATTGTCTGTCCCCTCTGTTGCTTTCGCGAAGTCTCAATCCATATGCGCCGGGTCGCCATGCAATCGATTGCCGCCGGAATTGTAGTCGCCATCCCACTGGCACTCGCCCCCGGGCTCTTCTTTTACTACGACGTCACACCTAAGGCGGGAATTCTGCTGGCCGCCGCCGCGATGCTTCTGCTGTGGACTGCATGGAAGCCGCAAACCTCCGTAGTCTTTTGGACTTCGCGGGTTGGGCGCTGGAACGCCGTTTTGACGGCCGCGTTCATTCTGCTCACGGTGGCTGCCGCAGCGAATTCGCCTTCTGTTTCCCTGGCTTGGAATGGATCGAACTGGCGGCGGTGGGGAGCTCTGGAACAGATCGCCGCAGTCGTTTGCGCGCTCTTGGTGGCATCCATCGCACGACGGACACCCTTGAGCCGGCTGGTGATACTGCGGGCCCTGTGCGGCGCCGGAGTCGTCGCGGCGGTCTACGGTATCCTGCAGTATTTTGGGTTCGACCCGCTGCTGCAATCGGCGACCTACCTGGTGGGCGAAGGCTCCTACCAGATCGTGCGCCCGCCGGGTCCTTTGGGACATAGCGACTATTTCGCCGCGTTTCTGCTGTGGCCCATCTTCGCTGGATGCGCCTTGTGGCTGGTAGATACACGCGCGGGACGCTGGCTGGGCGCGGTCGCCGTGCTGACGGGCATCGTCGCGCTGATCCTGGCCGGATCGCGCGGGGCGCTTCTGGGCTTATTCGCTGGTTCGGCGATCCTGTTGTGGCAGCGGCGGCCTCGCATCCGATTGGTTGCAGTGAGTTTAGCGGTACTGGTCACGGCGGCGGCCGGATTCTATGTTTCACCTGCCGGAGCCCGATTGCGTGCCCGGGCGTTTTGGATCAGCGAAGACCCTACCGGTGGCGCCCGCTTGCTCTTATGGCGAGATTCGGCACGCATGTCCGCCAGCCGGCTCGCGACCGGCTTCGGTCCAGACACCTTCGTCGCGGAATTCCCGCAGTATCAATCCGCCGAGCTGGCTCGCGCCTATCCGGATTTTTATCATGAATCGCCCCACAACATATTTCTCGATGCCTTAAACGGACAGGGTGCGGCAGGAGTGGTGTTGCTGGCGATTTGGATTGTGACCGGAGCGGCCGCGGGATTAAGAGCGCCACCCGAGTTGCGACCCGTCGCGGGAGCTTTGCTGGCCGGCCTGATCGCTACGGTTGTGGCCCATCAGTTCGTGGTTTTCGTGATCCCGACCGCGTTTCTGTTCTTTCTCGGCATCGGCTTGTTAAGCGGATTAGAACCGGGACGTTCCGGCTCCATCTCCAGGCCGATTCGCGCCACCCTGGCACTCTGCAGCATAGTGGGGGCGGTGTTTTTAGCGGTCACAGCGTATCGCTTAATGGCGGCCGACGCGACTCTCGCGCGCCTCCGGACCTCGCTTGACGCAGGCAATCGCACCCAGGCGACCTTGCTATGGGAATCCAGTAAGACCCAGCGTGCCTCTGGTGTCACCGCGGACCTGTACTTTTCACGACGATGGGCCGATGCAGCATCCCAAACGCAGGATCCGCTGGAGAAGCTGAGGCTGAGTGCATTGGTGATCGAAACCGCCCGGCTGGGGACCACCATGCCCGAGCAGCGGCAGAACGCCTGGTACAACTTCGCCATGCTGGCTGCGGCGATGAACGATCCAAAGACCGTCGAAGCGAGCCTTCGTGCGGCGATTCAAGCCGGGCCACGATGGTTTAAGCCCCACTGGGCGCTGGCTCGTCTGCTTTATTCCGCCGGACGTACCGACGAGGCTCGCCAGGAGGCAGCCCTTGCGCTGGATCTCGATGGGCGCAAGAATGCGGAAGTGGTTGCAACCATGGCGGAAATCGTTCGTTCCCTGGACTCCCGGCGATAGGTCTAAGCTAGTGGAGATAGTCATGACATCGTCTCGCCTGATCATTCTCACCCTGCTTCTAAGCGTCTGCGCCTTCGGGCAGATTCCAGACACGCGTTCGATCTTTCAAGGAGGCCTGGCTGAAGCGTTGCTCAATGCGGACACCGCTCCCGGGTCGATCACAGAGGCTAGAGCTTCCGAAGGCTGGGGCACCGCAAAGAATTTCGCTTCGGGGTCGTGGGTAGAGATCCAAGGCACGAATCTCACCCAAGTCCCGTTTCTCGCCTGGAACACGGCTACCGATTTCACCAATAACGTCGCGCCCACTAGCTTGGGCGGAGTCTCCGTCTTTATCAACGGCAAAGCAGCCTTTGTCTATTACATCAGCCCAAGTCAGATCGGCGTAGAAGCCCCTGACGATCCGCAAACCGGCAATGTTCCCGTGACTGTGGTCAACAACGGCGTAGTCAGCAATAGCGTCTTCGCTCAAAAGACAACGGTCGCGCCCGGGCTGTTGGCGGTCGATTATCCTCCGTATTCTTTCCTGGTTAACGGCAAGCAATACGCGGAGGCGACGTTTGGCCTGTCGAATCACTATGTTGGGACGCCTAACCTCGTGGCGGGTTTTCCCTATCCCTTCGATCCTGCCAAACCCGGCGACACGATTTTCCTGTATGGAATCGGCTTCGGAGATACTAATCCTCCGCTGCCGGCTGGCACTCTCGCAACCGGTTCGGACCAGATCGTAGCGCCCCTCACGATTTCTTTCGATCAGACCCCGGCCAAGATCGCTTACGCGGGACACTATCCGACTTACACCGGACTCTATCTGCTCGCGATAACCGTGCCGGATGTCCCAGCCGGGGATCACCGGATCAACGTCACCTTGGGTGGCCAGGCTGTCCCGCAAACGGTGTATCTAACAACGACCCGTTAGGGACAACGACGCGTTAGGAACGATGCCTACCAGGCATCGCGGCCGCTGAACACGCGGGCTGGCGTGCGGAGCAGGATCCGCAGATATAACCCAGGCCCGCACTTGCGCAGGAAGAAAAGATCCAACCGCCGCCGCTGTGGATACGTCAGGCGGTTGCGACCCATCACCTGCCACAGGCCCGTCAGCCCCGGGCGAACCGAGAGCACTTCGCCGCGATCCTCACCGTAATAGGCTTCCAGTTCTGATGAAGTTAATGGCCGAGGCCCCACCAGGGCCAGTCTTCCCGTGACCACCTGAACGAGCTGGGGCAACTCGTCTACCGAATAACGGCGGCAAAACGCCGCCAGACGGCTGGTGACGCGAGGATCCGGCGCGCCTTTGATCACAGGGACGTCGGTGTCGCTCAGGTACTCGATCCACTTGGGACCGCCGCCTTTCGGGACGGACCCATCCCACATGGTGCGAATCTTGAAGATCCAAAAAGGCTGACCGTTCAATCCCAGCCTGCGATGTGCGATCAAGGGCGAGCGGCCCGACAAGACCCGTACTGCCAGCATGGTCGCCCCGAGCGCGGGAGCCGCCGCGGCGAACACGATTCCTGAGGCAAGGCGCTCCACCCAACGAATCGCGCCGCGATTAAAGGCAACGGCCGGCTTGCGTTCGCGGAGATCTCGCGTCAGGAGTGCAGAGGGTGCCGCCATCCGCTAGTTTGGACCGCGCGCGAATCGATTGGAGAACACTGTTCCGCCGTCCGGCAACTCGAAGTCTACACTGGGGATTCTTCGTGTCCAGGATTCCGAATTTCTTCATTATCGGCGCGCCGAAGGCAGGCACCACGTCGCTCTGTTCCTACCTCGACCAGCATCCCGAGGTCTATATGAGTGCGATCAAAGAGCCGAATTTCTTCGCGGACGAAATCAGAGAGGAGCATTTCGATCCCAAAGCGCGCCAGGGGATGGCTCGCGACCATCGCGACCTTCGGAAGTTCTTCTCCGGGCCGATGCATGACAAGCGTTTCGGAGGAATCGTGACGGAGTGGGAGGACTACCGCCGGCTCTTCTCCAATGCCCGGAACGAAGCAGCGCTCGGAGATGGCAGCGTTTGCTACTTGTGGTCGCCGACAGCGCCGGATCGCATCGCTAGCAGGATTCCGGACGCGAAAATCCTGGTGATGCTGCGCGACCCTGCTGAGAGGGCTTATTCCCAATACCTTCACGGCGTTTCAAACGGGGCCATTCGTTGGAGTTTCCGTGAACATATTCGGCGCAATCTGCGGCACGGCTCGACGCAGTTCTGCGTTCACTATCCATTTCTCGAGTTCGGTCTCTACGCGGAGCAGCTTCGCCGGTATCAGGAGCGGTTTCAGCACAACGTCTGGGTCGGATTTCATCAGGACTTCCAAGACCGCCCGCTGGAAGTCTATCGTGATATTTGCCGCTTCCTGGAGATTGGCGACGAGTTTTCACCCAGCATGGAGCGCCGGCATCTGGAATCGCAAGTTCCGCGTAGGAGTTCGGTAGCCTGGCTGAAGCGTTCCGGCTTCTGGCAAGCCGCCGCGCCTATTGTGCCCTCGGGTGTGCGCCCACTCATGCGCAGCATGCTCATGCGCCGCCCTGGAACGAACCGAATGGATGCCGCGGACCGCAGCTACCTGGCCGGCTTCTACCGGGAAGACATTTGCAAACTGGCGGATCTTCTCAACCGCGATCTCAGCTGCTGGCTTAGGACCTAATTCTTGATCGCGATCAAAGCTCCCGTCGGAGTGGTAACTCCGCCAACGGTTGCCGCCACTCGGGCATCGCCGTCCGGTAAGCCGGTGGGCACCCTGACGTTGAATTGATATAGTCCGGTTCCGGTCAGCCCTGCGAAAACGACGTCGGCGTTGATGCCATTGAAAGTGATGATTGGATTGACCGGCATTGGAGCCGACCCGGATTGTACCTGGCCATTCACCGCCGGCGGATTGGTGGCTCCGAAGCCGTTGCCGTAAAGGACAATCACCTCGTTGGGCGCTGCCGGAGTTCCCACCGGTGTGGAGGTTGCCGTCCCAACCAGAGTAAAGTTGGTGTGGGTCGCCACGATATGCCCCGCGGCATCGAACAGGAAGAACGCCGGGGCCACCGGCTGGGCGTTCACGCTCACGGTGCTGCTGGTGAGAAGGCCGTCGGACACCTGCACCGCAATCGGTCCACTTAACGGCAAATCGGTCGGCGTGAGCAGATTAATCTGGACCGGACTGATGTAACTGATGTACGCGGCCTCGCCATTCACTGTAACGCTTAGCCCGTCCAGCGAAGTCGGCAATGTCTTGCCGGTGGTGCCGAAGTCCGCGGCCGCCCAGGAACGCTTGGTAGCCGCCAGGTTGTTGCCCTTGATAGTGATGTAAGTATTGGCGGCGATGCCGGCGGCGGGTTGCGCCGAGTTGGTCACAGTGGCGCTGGTGATGTTAGGATTCGCCGAAATACTTCCGAGCAACCCGTGCTTCTGGGAACCCGGGCCGGCCGTGAAATAAAGCGTATCGGGATCCCCCGTACTGCCGGTGCGGCCGAATGCCAGAGCCCATAGCCCCGGAATGGTGATGGTCTTGCCCGGCGTCCCGAAAAGTCCCCCAGTGCCGCTCCCGTCCTGCAGAGTTCCGAGGAACGCGCCGGTGGCCGGATCGAAGGCGTTGATCGTGCCATCCCCGAAGTTTCCCACCAGAAGATCGTTGGCGAACTGGCCGAAGGTGGCTGGTGCGATGGCGAGCCCCCAAGGCGCGTTCAGAGGGCTGCCGGGTCCGCCGAAGAATGACTGGAGCAGCTTACCGGTCGAGTCGTACGCGTCCACGTAGCCGTTGCCGGGGCCGGGGACGGCGAAGAACTTATTGGCGTCCTGTAGGGCATAGGCGACGTACAGATTGCCGCCGATCGCCTGAATGTTGTAAGGTGCGTAACCCGCCGGGATCTTCGTATCGACAAATGCCCCGCCGGCTAAGGTGACTGGTTTGAACTGAGCGTCAAAAACGTCGATGGTCCCCGCTTTGAAATTGGCGGCGTAAAGTTGCACTGCCGGGGTGGTGAGCAGAGCAAGACCTTTGTAGCCGGCTTTAGTGGAATTGTCGACCTCGACAAATGCCTGGGTAGCGTCCGCTCCACCAGCCCAGCCGGAGAGCACGCCATCTTCGGTCACAAAGAGGAAGCCGGCCGCAACGGGGTTCTTGCCCGGGGCGGTCACAGGGAAGCTTGGAGGCGTGGTTACCGGCGTACCGGCGGTGGACACAGTCCCCGTGCAGCTACCCAGGGAACCCCCCGCTCCGGGTACAGTCGGGTGGGTGTTGGCGTTGGGAGTTCCAATCGGTGTGGCATTGGTCGGGTGCAACGCATAGAGCGGGGAAACGCCCTTGGCGCATAACCACATCTGTCCAGCCGGAGCTGCGCCCCAAGGGTTTATCAGACGAGGATCGTAAAAATCGGCCGTCGCCGTGGATTTGTCGTCAGCAACCAGGTTGTGCACCAGATAACCCGTTCCAGCCGGCAGCAATTGCGGCGAAAGCATCAAGAAGAAACAAGCGGCAGCTTTATTCATGGCAGACTCCCCTAGTGGTCGGAGAGTTAGACTGCCGGACGGAACCCGCGGAACAGGACCGGAACCAAATTTGCCGGCTTAGCGGCTCGCGGAAGGGGATCCTGGGCCGCGACTATCGGGAACCAGCATCCGGATCATGCCGTCCTGCCGGGAGGTCAGGAATAACTCGCCGTCACGGCTGCGGCTGATGTGCAGATCGGCTCGGGCGACGCTGGCGCCCATGGTCTTGTCGATCAGATCGCGAAACGAAACGTCCACCCGCTTCCCGCTTGCATCGCGCACGTACAGCTGGATTTCCTCGATGGGAGCGACGGTACGGGGAATTCCGTCGTCTGCCTTCTTCATGGCGGCCACATCGGATGCGAATATGCGTCCCGCCTGAACGTCCCCGAACACGAACTTCCCAGCCAGCGCGGGAATTTTCCCGTGATAGGCGAAGCCGGCGCTCACCGAATGACCTTCGTCATGATCGTAGACCAGCACGGGGTAGGTGAAGCCGTCCTTCACGCGCCCGTCCAAAATCTCCGGCGGAAGAGGATACAGCTCGTTGAGGGCTCCGCCGCGCGGTCGGGCGTTCTCGAAATAGCCCTCGCGCCGCATCCAGCCGTAGTTTTCGCCATTGCGGACGATGTTGATTTCTTCAATGTTGTCCATCCCGATGTCGGACGCGAACATGGTCCCATCGGTATCCCAGGAAAGGCGATGGGCGTTGCGGAATCCATAAGCGTAAATTTCGCCGAGCGTCTTGGGGTCGCCATCCGCGGCGAACTTATTCGTCATGGGAATGGTGTAATCGCCCAGCCCCTTCTGCCCATGTGTCACCGATGGACTGCGCGGATCGATCCGCAGTATGGCGGTCATGATCGAATCCAGCCGCTGCGTCTGGGCGGGATTACTCGCATTCGGACCGCCGCCATTGCTGAAGCCGTGATCGCTGCCGCTGGTGTAGAGCAGCCCGTAATCCGCATCGCCGCGTTTTGCCGTGGGGTTAAACTCGACTGCGCCCATGGGATGCGTCAGGTTGGCGACGACGTGGGCTTCGCGCAGGAGCTCGCGCCGTGTACCCGCGAACGTATTCGCCGCCGGATTCGTAGCGTGCCACTCGGTGATGACGTTGTGATAGGTCACGTCCTTCAGGCCATACCCGATGGGAATGAAGTCGGGTGTTTTCGGATTGCCCTTCTCGCCATGTATCGTGTAAAACAGGCCGTTCGTGGCGAATTCCGGGTGAAAGACGAAGCCGATGAATCCGCTTTCCAGGCGTGTATAGACGCCGTAGGGAAACGCCTCGGCCGCGTTCGCATATACGTGCGTCTGATTGTTGGTGTCGATCAGGTACAGAAATCCGCGCGAGTCGTTCGCGAAGCGGCGCCCATCGGGAAGATCGCGGACATAGCTGACGCGCGCCCAGGCGGTCGGCGCTACGTCCTGATCCGCGGGACGCAAGCCCCGAGTATCGGGCAGACGGACGACATCTTTGATCTCGACTGCCAGACCACGCTTGACGATGGGCTCGGGAATCGGATTGCTGGTGATGGGCGCGTCGGCAGCGCCCGCCATGCAGATCGCCAGAACCAGGCCGATGGGAACTCTTGAGCGCACGCTAGTTGCCTTTCTTCTTGATCTCGCCCAGAGGCGTGTCGATGGTTCCGTCCAGATTGATATCCAGGGGCATATCCTCGCTTGGCGCGCCGGGCTTATGCAGAATGATCTTGTCGCCGCTCATCCAGCATTCCAACTCCTCGCTCCCGCCGGTGATGTCGGGAACCGTCGCCTTCCCCGAGCGGAAGACAATGGTGAGACCCCCGAAGCCGCCCGTGCTTGAATACCGGCCCTCAATCTTGCCGCCGCAAGGAACCATGCCTGGTTTGGGCGGAGTGCCGCCCTTGGCAGCAGGCAGAGGCTTGTCTCCTCCAGGCACCAGCCGCAGGTTATTGGCCATGGCCCAGGCAGTACGTTTGTCGGTGAGCGTCACCTGATACTCCAGTCCCTTTTCCGTGGTGACCTCGCCATCCATCCACCGGCCCTCGATGTTCACCTGCACTCGGTCGTGAAGCTGGTAGAGGCCATTGGCGCGATCCTCCGCATTGATCGGCCCGACGCGGCGCAATTCGGTGGGATAGGGCTTCCAGACGTCAGCCCCGCTCTGCGCGTGGACGTAATATCTATTTCCGTTGACCTGCAGAACCTTGGCGTCCATCCAGCCAAATGCAGTATCGATCTTAACGGTATCGCCGACCTTGAATCCGCCGATGCCTGCCTGGCCAGTTGCGCCCGCCTTGGCGGCGGCTTTTGCGGTACCGGCGGGAGTTTGCGCGCTCAACGCAGCGGCCAGCGCGAGACTCAAAAAAGCAGCGAAACGCAGGGGGTGATGTCGCATGAGACATAGTATATTGTTGTTGGCTGACATCCGCATGCCCCCAACATCCCGTCCTTTTCCGGCCGCCGCGATTGCTGCGCTCAGCAGTGGCAACAAGATCGAAGCCATCAAGATCGTCCGCCAGGAATGGGGAACGGATTTGAAAGACTCTAAGGACGCGGTGGAGGCTTACGTGAAGACCCAGCCCGCGCTGGCCGCGACGATGCAGGAAGCCAGCGCAAACTCGCAGCGCAGCGGATTAACGTGGCTGTTCGTCGTGGCTCTTATCGGAGCCGTGATCTACTATTTCCTGCGCGCTCGTTAGATAGAGTCCCGCCACACCGATTACGATCAATATGGCCGATACGCAGCGCAGCACCGTCACCTGTTCCTTGAACCACAGGACGCCCAGGATGAAAACCATCAGCGTCCCCACCGCCGACCAGACGGCGTAAGCCGTGCCCACGGGAATCCGGGCTACGGCTGTCGAGAGACCGAAGAGACTCACCAGGTAGAAGGCGAACATCAGCACCGTGGGCCACAGACGGGTCATGCCTTCGGTGAATTTGAGGGTAAGCGTACCCGCCACTTCAAATACGATCGCGACGAATAGGATCGCCCAGCTCACGCCGACATTATGCCAGGGTTAGCGAGAGTTCCAGATCGCTGCGCATCTGGTCATAAATGCTGGAAGTGGAGGATTCCTCGCAGATCCGCATGTAATCGGTAAAGCGGGGCGGGGCGGGGGTGCCTTCCTTCAGCAGACGGCAATTGTCGTACACCAGGTCCAAAGAGCAGAACCGGTAGTACAGTTCCAGGGCGTGCAGCAAATGCCGCGGATGCCCTTCGCCGGCGGCTTGCATCACGCGGGTCGCAGTGAGCTGGCGCATGCCACCCACTTCGTAACGGTCGCGGGAGGATCCGCCTCGCAGCCGGGCATATTCCTCCGCCAACTCTTTCCAACGAACCGAAGCGCCGGTTCCCGCCGAGACATGGTAGCGGGTGTGCTTTAAGCGCGGGGCGAACAGCAGGCGACTCAGCGCGTCGGCGGCCCAATCCACGGGGACTACGTCGATGCGGTTTTCCAGATCCCAGGTGATGAATTTCAGCGCTTCCACGGCCCGCAGGACCCAGAAGATGCTGCCCGAGGGTTTACATCCCAACTCGGTGTGGCCCACCACGATCGACGGTCGAGCCACCACTAGGGGAAGATCGGCGAACTGCTCGCTGAGAAGACGCTCCGCCTCCGCCTTGCTGCGCGTGTAGGCGACCAGGTGTTTGGCGCGCTCACTGGGATAGTCATCCTCGTGGACGATGGGCGTGGTTGAGGCTCCGCAGATCGCGGCAGTTCCGGTATAAATAAATCGGTCAAGATTCCGGCCGCGCATGGCGGTGGCCAGCGAGAGAGCTCCCTCGACGTTCGTCTTGCGGATTCCGCGGCTGTTCCCGAACGAGGTACTGGCCGCCAGATGCATCACGTGGGTGACGCCATCCAGTTTCGATGAATCATGCCAGGCGTCCGAAAGGAGATCCCCGCGCAAGATCTTCACGTTCTTGGGGAGGGGATCGGTCGATCCGAATCTGCCTATCGACCGGCGCACACGCTCATCGGCGGATTCGTCGTCGTCGGCCCTTACCAGGCATACGACCTCGCCGTCGAACGTGGACTCGAGGACTTGAGAAAGGAACGCGCCTCCCAGAAAACCGGTTACTCCGGTGAGGAAGACCTTCGGGGCGCTCCTAGAGCTCTTTCGAAAAAAACTGTTTGCCAAGCTGGTACACCCTGTGCTTATATTTTGGCACTCCCTCCCCGAAATCCGAGCGGGTGTAGCCGTTAAAATCCTGTAATGGATAGGGAAACATTACGTTTCCGCAATGTTGAGGACGTGCTGGAAAGTGTCGGCTTCAGCCAGCGTGGGCCTTTAACCCCGCTACTTGTATGAGTTCCCGCAGGATTCGTCCCGCGACCTCTTTGCCCCGCTCGCCCACCTCGCCGATGGGGCCGACGCAACTGGGGCAGCCGGATTCGCAGGGGCACGCCGCCAGCAGCGTAGCTGCCCCGTCCAGGAGCCGCGGTGCCAGTTTGAATAACGCTGCGCTTTGGCCGATGCCGCCGGGATAGTTGTCGTATAGGTACAGATTCGGCTCGTAAGCAGTGAGCGCGCCGGCGATGTCCTCGGTGATGGATACCCCTAGATCGCGCGGATCGCACATGACGCATAGTGCTCCTACTGTACGTAGCAGCGCGCCGAGAGCGACCAGGCCGCCCTGGCGATCTGCCGGCGAGAGATCGGCGAAGCGCGCCAGGAATTCCGACGGGAAGTGCAGCCAGAACGAGGTGGTGTGCATCTCCTGCTCGGGCAGGGACAGATGGCCCGCGCCGACATTTTCCATGGTGTAAAACTTGATCTTCTTGAAGCCGACGATCTGCCGGTTCAAACGAACATCCCCATGCGCAATCTTGACGCCACCGGCCGGCGAC
>Ga0105245_10004463_pt1 | contig 12373 bp, 4 predicted proteins | sample KBSM54metaG_FD_81523 | JGI IMG/M metagenome (GOLD analysis project Ga0105245, IMG submission 81523) | Miscanthus rhizosphere microbial communities from Kellogg Biological Station, Michigan, USA - KBS M5-4 metaG | ecosystem: Host-associated > Plants > Roots > Rhizosphere > Soil | place: Michigan...
CGAGGCGGCATCGGACGAGCCGGCTAGCGAAACGAGGTCGACGTCGCACGGGCTCGGTAGCGTCGCATCCGGATCGCCGCCGCAGATGCCCTTGAAATCGAGGAGAGTCTTGCTCCAGCTCTTGCTGAAGAAAGCGATCTTGATCTTGAGTCGCGCTTTGACGTCACCGCTCAGGATGTCGCGCACTTTCAGACCGAGACCCGCTTCGTAGCGGAGTTCGACGACGTAGCGCTTCGACGGAATGAGGTTCGCGCCAGTGACCAAACCTTTCATGTCCGGCGGCGGATCGCGCTTGTCGATCTCGGAGCCGAGACCAATGCCGGCACCGGCGTGTACCGGCACGTACAAGGTGCCGAGGTGCAGGTCGCTTTGGATGCCGAGCTTGACCTTGAAGCCAGGAACGCCGAACCCGACACCGGCGAACGCCGCGAGCCCGGTGCCCGCGTAGGGCCGACCGCCGGCATCCACGAACGCAATCGGCTGCGCCGCATCGTCACCGTTGACGCGCAGCATTTGGTCCACCACTGCGCCCGGCCGGAATTCGACGTGCGCACCGACGTCCGCGCCGTAGCTCACGGTGTTCAAGATCTCGAGATTGACCGGCACGGGGCCGATGAAGAACTGAACCTCGGCAATCGTGACTTCGTCGTCGTGGTTGTAGTTGTAGAAGGTGAAATCCTTGTCGAAACCGAAGGCCTTTTGCGCCAGGTTCGAGGCAGATTCGGTGAGACCAATCGCGCCTTCGAGCCCACTGAATCCCGTGACCGTGCGCTCGTAATAACCGATGAAACGATTGATCGTGGCTTCGGGTGTCTCGTTGTTGCAATCACCCACCGGGAAGCCGCGCGGCCGCTGCGCCACCAGCTGAGTGCACAGAGACTTGGAGAAGTTGTCGGCGATGGTCGCAGGCTTGGTCGGATCGTCGTTGGCGATCAGGGCGTTGTATTGGCGAACCAGCTCTTCCGCGTCGCGGAACGCTTTCTTGGCGCGGTCAGCGGCTTCGTGGAAAGTCGCGAACGCTCGCTGACATTCGTTGGTGTCGTCGGCGCTGGGGATTTGGAACGGCAGCGGGAAATCCCCGCTGGTCGCCGCTTCGACGAGCGGCATGAAGTCGATGCCGAACAAGTCGAGCGTGGTGCGACTGGCCACTCCGCATTGGGTGCCGTCGATGCCGGCGAGTACGCTGATGATCGGCACGGTGCCGCCACCAGCAATGCCGTACGTCACCGAGGCGTTGAAGCCTGCTTCCGCCGAAATGCTGAGATTATCCGGCACGCCGAACGGCCCGATGTCGGTCTCGTGGCGCAGCGTGAAGTTCGGATCGAAGTTGAACGAGACCAGGTTACCGCCGCTGCTGGCGGGCTTATTGGGTTGCTGAGGCGCACGCTTGGAGAGCGTGTCTTGCATGTCGAGCGTGCACCACGGGTGTGCCTGGCCCTTCTTGCAGGCGGCGCCGTTGCAAGGACTCGTTTCGTCGAAATAGGGCGTCTCTTTTGGCGGATCCGGCGTACCGAAGGTTTGCTCGGGGCTGAACGGCGTCGGCGTCAAGCTGGTAGCCGGACCGATGTCCGTGACCGTCTGCTGCTGCGCGGGCTCGCAAATCGTTTGCTCACCGCAGGCCGCGTTTTGGAAGTCGGGATCGGCGTTGTTCGTCGCGCAATTGTCGAAGGGAACGCCGCACAGTTTCACCGAGCCGGGCTGGGCACTCGAGCCCGAAAAGCAGGTCGACGCATGATTGATGCGGTCGGCCTCGGGGCACTCGAAGAAGAAGCCGCACACGGTATTCTGCGGGCAATCGGCATTGGAAACGCAGGTTTGTTGCGGTGAAGTCACGGACTGCAAAGTGCAGGCACCGAGCTCGTCGCCCGCGAAGTCCGCGCAGGTGGCGCCACCGGGCGGAGGCGCAGCTTGATCAGCGCAGGCATCGGCACACGCTTGCGTGTTCTGGTTGCCGTTCGCGCAAGCCTGATCGCACGCGGTAAACTCACCCAGCAGTTGGTCTTTGGTCAGATTGCCGAAGACGTTCGCTTCCGGGGTGCACGGCCCAGTCGCAGCGGGCGGTGTGCAATCCAGACCGAGCACTTTGCACGTCGGAGTCGGCGGGTGGAACTCACCGCGGTTGCGGTGCAGCGGAACTTCGCACACGAAGCCGGCCGCGTTGCTGCAGCTCGCGCTCTGCCACTGGCCGCTCGCCGAAATGGTGGCGCAATCTTGCCCGGAAGCGGGCGCGCCGCTCACCCAAGCGCTGTAGCGAGCGAAGTAGCGCGAGCCGTTGGCCGCGCCGTTCCAAAACAGATCGCCGCTGTCGGAGCTCGCGCCCGCCCAACGCCAGGCACCCGCGGCGCCGTGATCGTTGGCGCCGATCCAGGTGTTCGCGTTGCGCAGGTTTTTGGAGATGAACAGATCTTCCGGCGCGCCGTCGACCTCCGCGAGGCTGGTCTGCGCGGCGCGGCAGCTGGTTTCGGCTTGGCTCCAGGAAACCGGGCCCGGGCAGAACCAGTAGTACTTGTTCTGGAAGAACTTGAGCGTGCAGCCCGGGGCCGGGATGCATTGGTTCGCATCGCCGCATTGACCGTGGCCATCGCAGGTGAACTCACCGCGACACGCGCCGTCACCGCACGCAGTGCCCGCGGCAGTCGGGCTGTCGCCGCAACCGCAGACGCCCTTGTGCTGCAGCTTCGGATCCTTGGGGCACTCGTCTTTGCAATCGGCAACGCCGTCGCCGTCGGTGTCGGTGTCGGGCACGCCGCAGCCACAGACGCCCGGGAGGGTCTTGGCCGGGTCTTTACTGCACACGTCGACACAATCAGCCTTGCCGTCGCCATCGGTGTCGGTGTCGGGGGTGCCGCATCCGCATTGACCGGGGGCTGCTTTGGGCGCGCCGCCGGGACAACCACAGGTGATCTGCCCGGGGACCGCGCCTTCACGGCACTCGGTCCCTGCGACGCAACCCGCAGGCTTCGCGACACACTCCGATTTGCAGGAGTTTTGCTGCACGATCACGTGCTCGAAGCCATCGACCACGACGCCGAGCGCACGCAATTGGTCGAGTGGAACCGGAGTGATGAGCGTGTCATCACCGGTGCCAGCCGAAATCTGCTCGCCCCAACCAACCTCGCACAGATCGTAAATGACGACGGTGTCGTTGCCGGTGCCAGTCGCCACGGTGTCGATACCGGGACCGGGATAGACGAAGCTGTCGCCGTTGCCGCCGGCGATCACGTCATCGCCAGCACCGCCGTAGATCGTGCCGCCGGTGAAGCCGTTGATGGTGTCCCGCCCTGCACCGCCGCTGATCATCGCGCCAACGCCGCCCATGATCGTGTCATCGCCCGCGCCGGCCAAGATGGCGCCATTGGCACCGTTGAGGAACACGGTGTCGCTTCCGCCGGCCATCACCAAGCACTGCTTGGCCTGCACGCTCATGACGACGTTGGGTTGGTCGTTGTAAATGACCGGAGTGGTGCCCGGCGGACAGCAATCAGCCGTGTCACAGCTGAGCGGTGCCTGAAGCGCTTCCTGCGTCGAGCCTTCGACGACTTCCGGCTGCCCTGCGCCGGAACAGGCGCTGACCAACACGAGCCCCAAGAACCACTTCTTCATGTGCATGAGCTTGCCTTCACCGAAATGGCGAGCGAACGCCGACACCAACCCTGGTCACACGCATCCGCTCATCCGGGAACCACCCGGGCGAAGCCCCACGGCCTCACCACGCCCCCCACACGTAGGACGGAAACCGACACGCTGTCGAGATCAAACCACCATGCGTCAAATTGGGCATGGTTCTGATTTGAAATAGACAAAAGAAAAACGGCGGTGACGCAAGAACCGTCACCGCCGCGCACTTTTCGAAGACTCGGCGAGCGCCGAGGCCAGCTCAGAGCTTACCGTTCAACGGATCGTAAGCGCTGCCGCCCGACTTGAAGCCGGTCGAGTTACTCGCAGCGCGACCACGATGCGGCGCAGGCGCCGAACCGTGTGCGGCCGCAGCGTGGTGCTTTTGATCGTGCTTCACCTTGCGGTCTTTGTCCGCGTTGAGCAGCGCTTGCTTCATGTCGTCGCTGAAGCCGGCCTTCGAACTGTCGGTCGCAGCGGCGGTATCGGCCGGAGCTGCCGCGGGCGCCTCCGCAACCGGCTCGGGTGCGGGAGCCGCAACGGGCTCACTCGGCTTCGGTTGAATGTTGGAGAGCGTGAGCGAAGCTTGGCTGTTGTTGCTCGCGGCTTGCAGCTGTGCGCCGCTCGGCAAAGCGGAAGCAATCGCCGCGCGACCGCCGTTCAGCGCGAACACCGTGCCTGCACCCGCCACCGCCAAACCGGCAGCCACCGCGAGCATCAGGCCCACGCGGCGCTTCGGGCGCATCGCAAATTCGTCGGTGTCGATGTCTTGGTACTGAATCGTGCTGGTCACCGGAGCGAAGCTCAACGGAGTCGACGGAGCGAGCGCGGCCGGCGGAGCGTAGCTCGGCGTCGCTGCCGTGCGCGCACCCGGCATCGGCGGACGACGTTCGACGCCCAGCTCTTGCGTACGGGGGGCCGGCATCGGTGGACGACGATCGCTCGCCATTTCTTGAGTGCGCGGAGCCGGCATCGGTGGACGACGCTCGGCGACCGGAACCGGTGCCGGTTCTTCTTCTTCCGCTTCGTCGCCAATCCCAGCAACGACCGCGAGCGTGAGCCATTCGCTCTCGCCCTCTTTGCACACGAACGTGTTCTCGTGGATGAGGCCCGCACTGAAGGCTTCATCGAGCTCATCCAAAGTCATGAGCTTGACTTCGCGCGAATCGAATTGCGCGTAGTAGCGATCTTCGGTCTCGTCCTGGCTCAAATCGTCGTGGGTCATCGCAACCGAGAGTAACTCGGTGATCCCGCGCCGGCCATCGCTGTCGGTGCGCCTGCTACAATCAGATCCGCATTCTGAGCGGATTAGTACAATGCAGCAGTGACTCTCACTGTATATTTTCGATGACCGTAGATTTCAGTGCCCGCCGTGGCCGGGCCCGACAATCTTCTGCCAGGAGGCATCCACGCTCCAATCGGCCTTTACGTGAGGCGGATGGTGGCACTGAGCCGCGCACAAAGAGCGCTCCGGCAGGCTGATGAATTTGTCGTCGGTCGGTGCGGTCACGTGCTGCGACCCGGGACCGTGACACACCTCGCATTGCACGTTCTGCAAGTTGCCCACTTGCACGACCGCCGAGCCGCCCGGCTTCTCGTAACCGGTCACGTGACAGCTCACGCAGTCCAAATTGTACTCTTTATGCGCAGAAGAGAGCGTCGCGTACGCGCCCGCGTGTTGCGTCTTGTCCCAAAACGCGCGCTCGCTCTTGTGGCACGTGCTGCACACTTCGACGCCCACGTAGTGACTTTGCCCAGCAGCCACGGGCGGAGGCGCCTTGTCTTTGAACACCTCGTGGTTGTGATCGTTGACGCGCTGGTAGTACCCGTCGATCAAACCATGCACTTGGCTCTCGGAGCCCAAGTTGTCGCGGACGTCGACCAATTGATATTGGAAAAAACTGCCCCGCGCGGGCGGGCTCGGTTGCGCGAGCTTTTTGCGCTCGGCTTGCAAACGCGCGAGGTCCGCACGGCGTGCGACCAGATCCGGATCGGCTGATTTTCCGGCGGAGTCTGCCGCGCTCAAGCGCGCCTGGAGATCCTTGATCCGCGCATCCAAGCTATCGCGCTCGGCGGCTTGCGCGGTGTTCGAGCCGTCGGCAAACACGAATTGGTCGTCGCGCACGAAGAAATCCACGACGCCCACGCGCTGCAAGTGGTTCGGCGCCTCGACGACCAGCGTGCTGCCGAGCACTTCGGGGGGCGTCGGGGGATCGTTCGCTTCCCCTTGATCGAAGGACTTCCCGATCACCAGCAACTGAAAGCCGGGGACTTGATCGATGAGCCGCAGCGCCTCACCGCGTGGCATGGCCGTGAGCAGCACCTTGAGCCGCGCGCCCTGGGCGTCGAGCGCGGCAGCGGCCTTCTTGAGTTCCGTCAACGTGTCGAGCGCGCTCACGCCATCCGGCAGCTTGCCTTCGTATTTCGGCACGCTGACGCCCACGACGCCGACTTTGTTGCCCGCGAGATCGAAGACGGTGAGCGCGCGCATCCCGCTCAGGTTCGCGGCCAGCGTCGCGACACCGCCGGCGCTCGACAGCGCGGCGAGTGAGCCGGCACCCGCCGCCCAGTCGTTGGCGCCCGGTGCCCAGGCGCGGAGCCCTGCCGAACCAAGCGCGCGGGACAGCGCGTCCGCCTTCCAGGTGTCCTGAGTGCGGCGCTCGTCGGTGAGCTCGGTGTTCATGAACAGCAGCGGCCCCGCGCCGAGGAGCGCGCTATTCGGTGCGCTCTCGCTCTGGCTCTTCGTGTACGCCGCCAAGTGGTCGACTCCGCCCAGCATGTCCTTCACGCAACCACACGGTTCGAGCGCGCCCGCCGGGGACGACACCAAATACAACCGCAGCGTGGGCGTCTTCGGCGGCACGGTCGCGGCCTCGTGACTGCACTTGCAACTGTCGAGAAGCGCCAGTGACAGCACGAAGAGCGAAAATCGGAGGATCAGCCGAAGCACGCGCGTCATTTGCGCCCCTTTAACATTTCTGGCCCACGATGCTTCCCCGAAGCCGGCCGGAAAATCGGCCCGTTGGGATCCGGCTCTCCGCCCGCACACGGTTTTTTGCTGTCCCGTGACCGGGAAAGCCGCTCTAATGTGGAGTCGTGCCGACCGACCGCAAAGGGTCAGGGGTCCAGCAACCCTTCGGGCCCTTCGTTCTCGAGCGACGCATCGCCGTGGGCGGAAGCGCAGAAGTCTTCCTGGCCCGCCCCAAGATTGGAACCCAACCGGCGTCTCGCCTGGTGGTCAAGAAATTGCTGCGCGCGGCGCGCGAGGGCGGTGACTTCGACGCGCTCGAGCGCGAGGCCGAGCTGCATCGCGCGGTCACCCACCCCAATGTAGTCACCGTGTTCGGGGCGGGCATGGTCGGAGAAGAGCCGTACCTCGCCATGGAGTACGTGGAGGGCGTCGACCTGTACCGGCTACTGCGGCGGGCTGACGCCGAACAGCGGCGGTTCCCGCCGGGGCTGGCGGCTTTCATCGCGCAGCAAGTCGCCAATGCGCTAGCCGCGGTGCACGCCGCACACGACGTCGAAGGCAACGCGCTGCACATCGTGCACCGCGACGTCACCCCCTCGAACATCTACTTGTCGATCGACGGCCGCGTGCTGCTCGGCGATTTCGGCATCGCGCGCTTCGAGCAACGCGTGAAGCCGCAGCAGCCGAGCGTGGGCTTGAAAGGCAAATTCGGCTACCTGGCGCCCGAGCAAGTCGCCGGCGAAGCGTTCGATCATCGCGCCGATCTGTTCGCGCTCACCGCCGTGTTCGGCGAAATGCTGATAGGCGACCGTATTTTTCCGGGCAGCGGGCAGCTGGCCGTGTTGCTCGCGATCCGGGACGTGAACATCACGCCGCTGCGCCAAGCGGCCGCCAGTCTGCCGCCCGGAACGCTCGCCCTGTGTGAAAAGGGCCTCGCCCGCGATCCAGACGTGCGCTTCGAAAATGCCGCGGCGCTGTCGCGAGCGCTCGAGCCGTTCGTGCGGCCATCGGTCGCGGAGCTCACGAAGACGCTCGCCGAGTGGGTGGTTTGGGCTCGCGATTCGAGCCAGCTCGCCAAGCAGATCGAAGGCCAAGTGCGTGACTCGGTGCAACGCATGCGCGCGGTGCGAGCGCGCAGCAGCGGTGGCATGCCCGCCGCCCGCCCCGAAGAAGCGCACAATCAAATCACGGACGCCCCGGGCTCGACGCTGCTCTCCAACGTGCGCCGCACCGATGGCCAGATCCTGTTCGGCATCCCCTTCGCAAAACTGATCGAGATGATTGCCACCGGCGATCTCGGCGCCGAAGACGAAGTCGCGCTGATGGGCGCCGAGTTCCGTCACATCCACGATGTGCACGAGCTCGGACGGCACTTGCTGCCCTCCACCACCGCCACCACGAGCCGCCTGTTCGAACCGGGTATCCCCGATTACCAGGTGCTCTTGAAAGACACGCCGATGCTCGACGTGCTTTCGTACATGCGCCAACGCGGCGAAACCGGCGCTCTGTTCGTCGAACGCAGCCTGAGCGCGGGCACCGCCAGCCGCAAAGAAATGTACCTGGAAAAAGGCCGTTTGCTGCACGTCGCGTCTTCGGACCGCGAAGAGCTGCTCGGCGAATACCTGGTGCGCCGCGGTCGCCTCACGCGTGAGCAGCTCGATCTCGCGCTCGGCACCCTGTCCAACTATGGCGGTCGCCTCGGCGACACCCTGATCGGCATCGGCATGGTCGACGCCGTCGACGTGTTCCGCGCCATCCGCGACCAAGGTCGGGATCGCGTCGCCGGCATGTGCGGTTGGGCCGAAGGTCTCGTCACCTTCTATCGCGGCACCGCGCCCGCTCGCGTCGAGTTCCCGCTCGACCTCGATCTCTCGAGCCCGATGATGGCCGGCGCGATCGTGCGTTCCAAAGGCGAACCACAAAAGCTCCTGCCCGCCCTCAGCAAACGAGTCCTTCCCGGCCCGCGCGCAGAAGCGGTGCGTCACCCGCGCGAACGCGGCTCTGCGCCCGCCTCCCTGTTGCTCGTCGCGTCGATCCTGAGCGAACGCCTCACCATCGAGGCCGCACTCGAGCGCCTCGTCAATTTCCGCAGCTCTCACGAAGCACGCCCGGTCGGCGCCAAAGAAGCCGCCGCCGCGCTCGTCACCGCCGAAATCCTCGGCTGGGCGCTCTGGGGCGACTGACTCACTGCCGCGGCAACCGACCCCGCTCCCTCAGCTGCCCCGCCCCAATCAGCCAATTCTACGGCCTTTTCGTGCTCGCGCGCGGCGCGCGCTGCGCGCGAAAAGGGCCCCCCAAGCGTCGGCCCCGCCGCCGCGGAGGCCCCACCGCTCCCCCTTCGCCATCTCGATCCGCGAGAATTAGGGCAGTGAGAGATGGCGCGGTCTTGAGGGATTTCGATAGGCCCCATCGCGACGCGCAGGCCCTTGTCCAATTTCGGACATGCCCCATCGCGACGCGCAGGCCCTTGTCCAATTTCGGACATGCCCCATCGCGACGCGTAGGCCCTTGTCCAATTTCGGACATGCCCCATCGCGACGCGCAGGCGTCGCGATGGCGTGTTGCGAAGCAGCTTAGCGAGGAGTGCTGCGCTTCATCGGTGCAACTCGATCAGCGAACCTGCATTTCGGCGAGGCCGATGTTGGCGCTCCCGGCGGCAACCGATGTGACCGTGAACTTCACCCAGGTCACGTTGCGCGGTGAGAACGTCACCGTGCGCCCCGTGCCATCGCTCGGCAGTGCGCCCACCGCCACGCTGCTTCCGTTGCTGAACGTCAGCGTGCCGCCGGTCACGTTGTCGACCAAGTTCGGACGATCGTAGAGCGTGACTTGCTGGATGGCCGTCGAGGCGGACCACGCGAGCCGAATCCAAGCGCCAACGCCTTCACCGGCGGTCGCCCATTCGCGCGAGGCATCACCCGGATAGCCGTCGATCACGCCATCGATGGCTTTGCTGCCGTCCTGATCGACGCTTTTCGTCGAGACGCTGACCGTCGCGGACGGCGCTTTGTTGTCGAGCATGTAAAATTGCTCGTTCACGCCGACCGTCGTGGCATTGCAATTCAACGCGCCCCCGCCGCCATTGACGGCCGTGAGGTATTTGCCACCCGAGCTTTGGTACGAGGCCTTGCCCGCGACGATCGTCTCCGTGAAGCTTTCCGCGCTGCGCGCCCAGCGGGTGCTCGCGGTCGCTGTACTTCCGCCGCCACCAGGGCAGCTCACGTAGTAGCCGCTGTCCGCTTGCAGCGCGATCTTGCCGCTCGAAAGCACGACGCGCGTGAGCAACGCGCAATCATCGACGACGCTGCCATCGGCGTTGATGCCGCCACCGCCGCACTTGCCGCCCGTGACGACGGGGTGCACGAATTTGCCGTTCTTCGCGACCATCAGCCGCGTCGAGATCGTGCCGGGGGTGCCTTCCTCCAAGTAGTTGTTCACGCCGCTGGCCGTCACCGCGCTATTTTGGCAGTAAGCATCGCCGTAAGCGGGCCCCGACATCACTGGCTTCACGCTGCCGCCGTTGCCCGTGGGGCGTGACCAGAGCGCGCGAACGTACGGATAGAGCGAACAGCTCGCAGGCGCCGTCGTGTAGTACTCGAGCCATTGGAAAGAGCTGCCACCGATGCCCGCGGTGCCGGCCGGCGCCTGAATCTCACCGAGGTAAGTTTCGGTCGGGGGCGTCGTGCTTTGGTCCGCGATATAGCCACGGAACGAGGTGCCAGTCGTGTGCTCGACTCGAAAGTGATAGGTCTTGTTGGCGACCCAGTTGAACGGCATGTAGCACTGCCTGCCCACGCCCTCACCGTCGAACGCGCCGCACGTGGAGGTCGGGCCGGAAACCGCGTTCGTGGCATTCCAGATCGCAAACACCACGCCCTTGCCGCCACTGCCTTTTACCTGCGTCTGCAGCCCGAAATAGCCGTTCAAGTCTTCTTGCAGGGAGCCCAAGACGTGCGTGTTGTCAGCGTGCACGAGCCCGAATTGCGTCGCTAAAAAGTAGGGCGAAGCGGTGCCAGGGTCAGCGGTGAACTTCAGATCCGCTTCCATCTTCGTCAGCGGGCTAGGCCACGTCCACGTCAGGGAAGGCCCCGACATTCGCCGCTCTGGCTCGGGAGTCAGCGCGCTGGAAATCGATGCCGATTCCCCGGGCTGGCCGCCACAAGCCGTCAAAATCAGCAATAGGGCTGGAACCACTGCTCCAAATCGAGATGAGAGCTTCCGGGAAACAGCGCGCGAAGGGGTTTGCATTACAGCCCTTAGAGCGACCTCACCCGCTAACCTTCACCCTCCTCTCTCGCACTCCTCTCTCGCACTCCTCTCTCGCACTCCTCTGGGGGGCGATTGGGCAATCGGGGTCGGGCCCTCGCGGCAGCGGAGCTGACGCTTGAGGGGCCTGGCGCGCGGAGCGCGGGAGCGCGAGCACGCCAGCCGTCGAGCGACGGTGAGCGTGGGGAGCAACCCAATCGGCCCGGCTACGGGGTTTTGGGGGCGAAGGGCAGGACGCTCTTCAGGTCTTCGTCGTTGAAGCGGAGTTGCATGCCGACGAAGTAATCGCGACGAGAGTTCGAGAGGATGTCGTCCACGCCGCCGAGCAGCCAGATGCGGTTGACGAATTCGTAACCGAGCGAGACGCGATAACGCGGCAGCACGACTTCGCCGAAGCCGAAGACGTCTTGGCGAACTTCGAAGCGATTGTCGAACAAGAGCGTGTCGAGGCCGAGGCCACCGGTCGACTCTTTGATGCCGAAGCGGCCCGTGAAGGCGCCGAAAGTCTGCGCGAATTGCAGCGAAAAGCGCAGCGAGTTCGCGGTGACGGTGCGCACTTCGCGGTAGTGCGGCGGGTCGTTCGGGTTCGTGGTGTCGACGTCCACCTGCTCGAAGTGGGTGAGACCACGCGGGTCGTTCACGACTTCGATCAGGTAGTATTTGTCTTCGCGCGGCTGGATGCGCAGCTCGACGTAGCTCTTCACCGTGCTCGACAAGAACTGATAGTCGGTGCGCATGGTGACGATGGTCTGGATGCGCGACAGGCCGCCGACGAAGTCGCCCACGTCTTCCGCGACGCCTTCGACCTCGTTGATGAGCTTGTCGTCCTTGCTCAGGCGGCCGAGCGTGCCTTCGCCGCGATCGAGCCGGCCCGTCACGTTGTCGAGGTTCTTGAGCGTGCTCTCGAGGTTGTCGCTGGCGCGATTCACCTTGTCGATGATTTGCCGGATCTCGCCGGCCTTGGCTTCCGTGGCGCCCGCGCCACCGGCGGCGGGGCCTTGGGTTTCGTGCATCAGATCACGCACCTCGTTGGTGGTGACGCGCACGTTTTCCAAAATGCGCTCGACCTCGGGGCCACCCTTGGTGGTCATGGTCTCGACGTTATTCAGGATGTTTTTGATGCTCTCGCGATTTTCCCGAACCGTCTGATTCAGTGCGTCGGTGACCTCGGCCAGGTTCTTCAACGTGGACTGAATATCGTTGCGGCCCTGATCGGTGCCGATGCTGGCGGCCAGCGCTTGCGAGACTTGCTTGACGTCGGCCGCGATGTCCGACACCTGCTTCATGATTTCGTCGGTCGATTTGGCTTCGACCACGTTGTTGATGCGGTCCCCGTCCTTCAACTCGCGGCGGCCTTCGCTGCCGGGCGCGATCGAGATGTAGTACTCGCCGAGCAAGCTCGACTGCACTTTGGCGACCGTCGCGTCGTCGTACAGCTTCACGTCGGGGTTGATGCTGATGTCGATGCGCGCGTGATCGCGTTCGAGCCGCACGTTCTCGATGTTGCCGACGGGGATGCCC
>Ga0105245_10004465_pt1 | contig 12367 bp, 10 predicted proteins | sample KBSM54metaG_FD_81523 | JGI IMG/M metagenome (GOLD analysis project Ga0105245, IMG submission 81523) | Miscanthus rhizosphere microbial communities from Kellogg Biological Station, Michigan, USA - KBS M5-4 metaG | ecosystem: Host-associated > Plants > Roots > Rhizosphere > Soil | place...
ACCGAGTGCTCGAACTTGATCATTTCGAGCGTGAGGCGAATTCGCTTGAGAAACTTGGGCAATCAGCTACTATTCTAGTGTGATGAAGCCACTGGCCGCGTTCGCGGCGGCGCTTTTGTCCCTGTGCGGCTGTAGCTCGAAGCCATCCGACGTCGAAGGTTTGAACACCACGGAGATTACGTTTCCTAACGGCAAGACAGTCATCGCTGAGACTATGGTGCGGGATATCGATCAGATGCGTGGCATGATGTTCCGCGAGTCGCTAGCCAAGGATCGCGGCATGCTATTCGTGCATCCCAAAGAGGGGAACGTTCCCTACTGGATGTACCAGGTCCGCATTCCTCTGGACATGATCTGGCTGGACCAGCAGCGGCGGATCGTAGAGATCGCGGCCAACGCGCCGGCTTGTGCATCCAAATCTTCGCGCGATTGCCCTAGCTATGGCGGGCATGAGAAGGCTCGCTATGTGCTCGAACTGGCGGGAGGCGGAGCGGCGCTCTATGGCCTCAAAGTCGGAGATACGTTGAGTTTTTAGTCCGCTTTTACTTGCGTTTATTCGCGGCCATGGCCAAATACTCCCGGATGGCTTTGTCCAGCGGCGGCATCGGCGCGATTCCCAGCGCTTCGATTCCTGCGTTGCTCAACGCCGAGTACTTGGGCCGCCGCGCGGGTGTGCGAAACTCTCGCTCGTTAGTGGGCTTGAGCGGCGGATTCAGCCCCGCAGCGTCAAAAATCTTGGCCGCCCAGTCAAACCATGAGATGGGCGTGCCGCCCCCGATATGGAAAAGTCCATGAACCCCACGTTCCACCAGGTCCGCGGTTCGTGCCGCCAGCGCAGGCGCGTAGGTGGGCGACGCGACGTGGTCCTCGACCACTCGTATGGGGGCGCTCTGAGCCGCCAACCGCAACATGAGTTCCACAAAGTTGCCCCGCGCGGTATCCATTCCGCCGGGTCCGAAAACACCGGAGGTTCGGATAATCAATGGACGATCCAAATACGCCCGCGCGTACAGCTCGCCCGCAAGCTTTGAAACGGCGTATGCGCCTACCGGTCGCGTCGGGTCCTCTTCGCGATATGCCCGGCCAGCTTGGCCGTCGAAGACGTAATCGGTGGAGAAATGCACCAGTTGCGCATCGCTATTGCGGCAGGCGATCGCCAGATTGCGCACCGCCAGCGCGTTCACCTGCAACGCAGCTAGCGGCTCTGTCTCGGCCAAATCCACTTGGTTATAGGCTGCGGCATTGATGACCACGGCAGGGTCGACACCGGAGACCGTTCGCTCTACTACGGCCGCGTCCGTAATATCCACCAGGGAACGGTCGAAACAGGCGACTTCGTAACCGCGCGCGGTGAACTCAGATTTCAGTTCGACGCCCAGTTGTCCACGACTGCCAAACAGCGCGACTCTCTTCACTCTATCGCCAGTGACTCATCGCCAATTGAGCGCCGCCCACAGCAGCAGGCCGACCGCTCCGGGCAGCAGCAGCTCCGGCCAGTTACGCCGCAGGAAGCGTGCCAGTGGGCGCGCCGTCTTAGGGGCGGGCTCCTCACCTTGGGTGGGAGTCATGGATGCCGCCAGCCGCGTGCGAAGCGCCGAGGGCAAGCCCTGCAAGGCGCGCAGGATTTCCTTGCGGCCGCGCCGGTCGGCGATCAGAATAGTGGCGGAATTAAAGCCGTTGGTGGATTCTTCCAGCTCTTTTCGCAGACGCTGGGGGACTTCGCTGACCGAACGGTACACGCGAGTGCGGCCGCCCTTGGCGATGAAGATGGTGGAGGTTTTTACGGTCACTCGGTGCATTGCCGTTTCTCCCGGCCGCTCAATTCTCTGCTGGAATCGCCTTGGCGACCCGATCCATGGGACCGGCCGTCTTAGCCGGTACGCGGACCGTGGAGTCTACCGCGGCATTCTTCAGCGTCACTTCGATAAATCCCAGGGCAGCCTTCGAAAGAGCCTTGTCCTTCCTATAGATTAACGCAAGCTGCCGCACCATCGGGTCGGGACCCAGAGAAATCGCGGCTAATTTTCCCGAAGCAACTTCATCGCGGCAGTGGGTTCCAGCCAGGAAACTAATCCCCAATCCCGCCAGGACGAAGCGCTTGATCATTTCGGTGGAATCCAGCTCCATCGATGAGTTAATGTCATCTTCCACTGGCTCGAGCCACACCGAGAGTCGCCGCCGCGTGGTGCCGGTTTTGGGCATCAGCAATGGGAATCCCACCAGATCGCTGGGAAGGATCTCCGGTCTGCGGGCCAGCGGATGACTTGCTGGCATCAGTGCCTTAATTTCGTCCGAGTGAATCTTGACTACCTGCAAGCGCTTCTCGGCCACCGGCAACTGGGTGATACCGAAGTCCGCCTGGTTATCGAGCACGGCCTCCACCACGCGCGCGCCGTAAGAGCGGTCCACCTGGATTTGGACGTTGGGAAATTGCTTCTTGAACTCCGAGAACACCAGCGGAAGCACGTAAATGCAGGTTGCCTCGTTGGCTGCAATCAGCAATTCTCCGCGCGGCACACGCTCCAGTTCATTGATCAAGTCCTGCGCCCGGCGGCGTAGCGCGAGGATTTGCTCAGCGAAGTCGGCGAAAATATGCCCGGCGGGCGTAATGGCGATTTTGGTCCCCAGACGCTCAAAGAGCGGCGCGTTTAACTCCTGCTCCAACTGTCTGACTTGGGCGCTCACGGCGGGCTGAGTGCGAAAACACGACTGCGCGGCTTTGGAGAAGCTCTTCAGCCGGACAATCTCCAAAAATGTGTGGAGCTGATCGAGGTCCATGGGCAACCCATCTCCCTTATCGGGAGTTTGATCCTGATGCTTAAAGCTATACTAACATTGCATGTACGCCGCGATGGGCCGGAGCAGTCTAAGGTACCACATGTCGGCGAAATGGATACTAGCCGTCCTCGCGCTTGCGCAGCAAACCATTGCTGCTCAGGATGTTGCGAATGTGTTGCTGGTAGTGAACGACGCCTCCCAGCTGTCCCGCGACATCGGCCAGTACTATGCGAGCCGGCGCGGCGTCCCGCCCAAGAATATTTGCCACATCCGGACCGCCAAAACGGAGGAAATCCAGCGAACAGAATACGATCGCGAAATTGCTGGGGCTATCGGCGCTTGCCTTAAGCGGAATCAGCTCATAGAGCAGGTTTTGTACATTGTGACGACGGCGGGCGTTCCGCTCACCATTCCTGGAAGCGGTGAGATGACGGGGGATTATGCCGCGGTAGACAGTGAGCTTACCCTGTTGTACACCGATTTGAAGCAGGGGAAAGGGCACACCGTCGCGGGTCCGCTTCTCAACCCATTTTTTGGCAGACGTGACGCGAAATTCGCTCATCCGGAGTTTCCCATGTACCTGGTGACACGCCTGGCCGCATACGATCTGGCTGGGGTCAAGGGGATCATCGATCGCAGTATGCACGCCGTCAATCGGGGGAAATTCGTGATCGACACGGAATCGCCTGACCCGAAGGAGGGTGATTCATGGCTGCGTGAAGCCGTCAATCTCCTGCCCAAGGATCGAGTGGTCTTCGACAATTCGTACAAAGTCATCTATGACCAAGCGGATGTAATCGCATACGCCGGCTGGGGCTCGAACGACCACCAGCGTCATCGCCGGTTCTTGGGATTTCAGTGGCTTCCCGGAGCGATTGCTACTGAATTTGTCTCCACCAACGCGCGGACATTCAAGAAACCTCCAGATACCTGGAACATCAGCGACTGGTCGCAGAAGCAGCTTTGGTTCGCCGGAAGCCCGCAAAGCCTCACTGCGGATTATTTGCTCGAAGGCGCTACCGCGGCCACCGGACACGTGGATGAACCGTACCTCAGCTTCACTCCACATCCCGAGTATCTGCTGCCGGCGTACTATTCCGGGCGCAATCTTGCGGAGAGCTATTACCTTTCGATCCGTGCGTTGAGCTGGCAAAACATTGTGATCGGAGATCCGCTATGTTCGCTCGGTCCGCCGGGACGTTGATCCGTGTCATTTGAGCCCTTTAAACCCCTGTTCCGGAATCCACACCTGGCCACCATCGCGGGGAATTTCTGGCGGCGTCCCGATAGCGAGCAGCAATGGCCGGTCGAAACAGTGGTCTATCAAACCGAGCCTGACGTGCGCGTGCTGATTCACTCGCAACGCCCCCCGGAAAACTTAAAAGCAGGCACGCCCAAAGGCGAGCTGATCCTGGTACACGGACTGGAAGGATCGAGCGCCTCAGGTTATGCCCGTAGCATGGTCCATGCCGCTCTCCAGCGTGGCTGGGTGACCCACCGCTTCAACATGCGTGGATGCGGGGACGCCGACGAACTGGCAGTCAGCGGATACCACGCCGGCCAGACCAGCGACCTGCTGGCATTCCTGCGTGACCGCCGCCGGGCCAGTTCTTTACCGCTATTCGTGATCGGATTTTCGCTGGGTGGCAATGTGAGCCTAAAACTGGCGGGGGAGTTAGGGGATAGTGCGCGAGGGTTGCTGGCGGGAATGTGCGCCGTCTCAACCCCAATCGACCTGGCTGCGTCCGTCGCAGCCCTGGGGCGACCCCAGAATTTCATCTACCAGGCACGCTTCCTGGACCGGCTAAAAGATCGCATCCGCCGTAAGAATCGCCTGTCTCCCGACGTCTACACTCTGGAACACTTGCCGAAAATCAAGAGCATCGAGGATTTCGACGACCATTACACCGCGCGCCTCTTCGGTTTTGGCACCGCGGCCAATTATTTCCGCACGCAGTCGTCCAACCAGTTCCTGGACCGTATCCGGGTTCCCACGCTGCTGGTTCAATCCAAAGACGATCCTCTGGTCCCCTTCCAGATTTTTGATCATCCGGCGATCGGCGCCAATCCGTGCCTTACCCTGCTGGCGGTGGAGCATGGTGGCCATTTAGGATTTCTGGCCCGCGGAAAACCCCGATTCTGGCTGGACCAGACGGTCTTGGATTGGGCGGAAGGGAACTTATTCCCGCCGAACGCGTATTCTAGGATTACACTGTGAAATCCAACGCTTCCTTCTTCGAGGCTGCCCGGGTTGCGTTCGATTCCCTGCGTGGCAGTAAGCTGCGAAGCTTTTTGACCCTGCTGGGCATCATTCTATCCACCACCACCCTGATCTCCGTCATGGCGGTGATCCACGGAATGGATGTCGTGGTTGCTACCAGCGCCTCTACCATGGGGACGGAAGGCTTCCGGGTGCTGCGCTTCGCTTTTATCGGTAACTGGGACCCCAAGAAGTTTCTGGAGTACCAGCGCAAGAATCCCGAGCTATCGCTCGAAGAATACAACTTCCTGAAAAGCCGGGCCACATTGGTGAAAGAGATGAGCCCGTCCTCCCAGCGCGGCGTCAAGGTGACCTTTGAAGGAGACCTGATGGAGGGAGTCGCGCTGATATCCTTCAACTCGGTCGGCGCCTCCTTGAGCAATACCGAGATCGAGTCGGGCCGTATGTTTACCGATACCGAAGACAATCGCCACATGGACGTGGCCGTCTTGGGCGCCGACCTCAAGAACCGCTTTTTCCCGAATGTCGATGCCATCGGGAAGACCGTTCAAGTGGACGGCCGTCCGTTTGAGGTGGTGGGCATCGCCAAGTCCAAGGGCAGCGTATTCGGACAGTCTCAGGACAATTTCCTGTCCATTCCCATCCAGACCCACGTCAAGATCTACGGGGCCCGCAGTGGCCTGACGTACAATTTTTCGGCTCTGAGCAAGGACCGGATGACAGAAGCCGAAGACGAGATTCGCGTACTGTTACGGGCTTCGCGCCACCTGCGGCCGGACCAGGACGATACCTTCATGATCATTTCCTCGGATACGCTGATTTCGGCTTGGAATAACTTAACGGGCGCCATAGCCGCGGCCGCTGTCGGGATTGTCAGCGTGTTCATGGTGGTGGGCGGGGTGGTGATCATGAACATCATGCTGGCGGTGGTGAGCGAACGCACGCGCGAAATCGGTGTGCGCAAGAGCGTGGGCGCGCGCCGCCAGGACATCCTGAATCAGTTTCTGGTGGAATCGTCCACATTGTCCGGCATCGGCGGATTGATCGGTGTGACCATTTCCTGGCTCATTGCGCTGATCGTACGCAACACCACGGCGGTTCCCATGGAGACTCCACTCAACGGCGTGATCATCGGAGTCACGCTGTCGGTTGCCGTGGGGCTGTTCTTCGGGATTTATCCGGCGCGGCGGGCCTCCCGGCTCGACCCGATTGTGGCCTTGCGGTCGGAAAGCTAGCCTCGAGACTCTTATGAACCTGCTGGTATCGGTGATCGGTCTCGCGCTCGCAACGCTTCGCGAAAACAAGGTGCGGTCGTTCCTGACCCTCTTGGGCGTGATGATCGGCACCGGCACCATTATCGGCGTGGGGTCCATTCTGACGGGCCTGGACGGCGCCGTGACTGGTGCAATCCGGAGCCTGGGGACCAACACCGCCATCGTCATGAAAGTCGGGCCGAGTTTTGGCGGCGGTCGCACGCCAGAGCAGCGCATGCGCCGTCCACTAACGTATGCGAACGTACTGGCCATCGAGGAGCGTTGCCCGTCCGTGGAGCACGTGAGCCCCATTCTGCAGCCGCCCAACGGCATCTTGCGGGCGCGCTACAAAGGCAACGACGCGTTCCAGCTGCAGATGTTCGGCACCTCCGAGTATTACGCTACGGCGGGCCAGGCCGACATGAACACGGGACGATTTTTCACTGATTCCGAAGACCGCCATCGGATGTCCGTGACCGTGCTCGGCCAGGACGTTTACAAGCAGCTTTTTGGCAAGGAAGTCGCAATCGGGAAGATCATTCTAGTGGGGGGGCACGAGCTGGAAGTGATCGGAGTGATGAATCCCCCCGCCACCGCGCTGCCGGGTCAGAACGACACTCGCGTCATCGTCCCGTACTTCACCATGCGCAAGCTGTTTCCCACCGCTCAGGAACATCAACTGATGGTGGAGGCCAAGGAGGGGAAACTAGCCGCCGCCATTGACGAGATGAGGGCGGTACTCCGGCAGGAGCGGCGTGTGGCTCTCAATAAGCCTGACAACTTCGACATCTCGACGGCGGATCAGCTGGTGGACCAGTTCCGTTCCGTCACCTCGGTGGTGGCTCTGGTGATGGTGGTGCTCAGCTCCATCGGATTGCTGGTGGGCGGCATCGGGGTGATGAATATCATGCTGGTTTCCGTGACCGAGCGCACGCGGGAAATCGGAGTGCGCAAGGCCATCGGCGCGCGCCGGGGCGACATCATCATTCAATTCCTGACTGAGGCTGTCGTGCTTACCGGACTGGGCGGGCTTATCGGCATGCTGTTCGGCTGGGCAGTTTCGATGATCACCCGCTTTTTTTTGCCGAATCTGCCGACGTTGGTGCCGTTATGGGCTGTGGTGCTGGGGATCGTGGTGAGCGTGGGTATCGGCGTATTCTTCGGCATCTGGCCGGCCAGCAAGGCCGCGCGTCTGGATCCCGTAGAAGCTCTCAGATACGAATAGAGCCCCGATCCTCACGGGCGGGGCTGTATGGCCTTCCCGACCAGCCCTGCCCGTCAGGGCGGGGGCATAACTCTCCTATTGCATTCCCATAGAAGCGGTGGTATCCTTCCTCTGGGAATCCCATAGGATGCCGCAAGAATCATCACCAGAAAAAAGCGATGTTTGGCAGGGCACGCTGGCCCTGATGGTTTTGAAGACGCTAAATGCTCTCGGCCCGCTGCATGGATACGGCATTGCCCGGCGCATCGAGCAGACCAGCGAAAACCTGCTCTCCATCAATCACGGCACGCTTTACCCGGTTCTGTTGAAACTGGAACAGGAAGGCTCCATCGACTCGGAATGGGGCGTATCCGAAAATAACCGCAAGGCCAAGTTCTACCGGATCACCAAATCAGGCAAGAAGGAATTGACCGCCGCGGAACGCGAGTGGCAGCGAGCCAACGACATCATGGCCCGTTTCTCAGCGCTCAAAGGAGAGTCCGCATGAAAGGATTGCGCCGCAATTTGAAACGTCTGCTCAGCTCTCTTTCCCGCGAAAAGTACGATATGGCTGATGAGTTGCAATCGCACATCGAGATGCAGGCCGAAGATAACCTCCGCGCAGGCATGCCGCCCGAAGAGGCTCGCCGCCAAGCGAGACTCAAGTTCGGCGGCCTGGATTCCGTCAAGGAGAGCTATCGCGATCAGCGCGGCCTGCCCTGGCTCGAGACTACGTTCGCCGATCTCCGCTACGCCGCGCGCGGGCTGCGCAAAAGTCCAGCTTTTACGACGGTCGCCGTGCTTACTCTGGCGATCGGCATCGGAGCCAACACGGCTATCTTCAGCCTGGTAAACCAGCTTTTGCTGCATCCGCCCGGCATCGACCATCCCGAACGAGTCGTCGGGGTGCGAACGCGCTACCTGAAGATCAATCTCGAATTCAACGGTTCCTCTTCCAGCAACCTTCCCGATCTGCGCTCCAGCACAAATGTTTTCGAGCGAGCAGCCATCTCACAACGCGCCGATTTGAACTACGCGGACGGACCGGCGCCCGAGCGTCTGCGTGGCGCGATGGTGTCGGCCGAATGGTTTGATGTCTTCGGAGCGAAGCCCCTAATCGGGCGCGTTTTCACTGCCCAGGAGGATCAGCCCAACCTGAATCGCGTGGCCGTGCTTTCTTATGGTTCGTGGACACGCGTCTTCGGAGCCGACCCGAACGTCATCGGGAGAGTGGTTCAGCTCAACCAGACCCCGTATCAAATTGTCGGCATCATGCGAGCCGATTTCGAGCTGCCCTGGAACACGGATGTGTGGACGCCGATCGGCCTGGAACCGCAGTTGTACAGTCCCCAGAACCGCTTCAATGAGTCGTTCTTTCTGGCGGCGCGCTTGAAGCCGGGGGTCTCGTTCGATCAGGGCCAGGCATGGATGCAGGTGCTCACCGATCGGGTGTACAACTCCGGCACACCGGGCGCTGCAATTGCCAAAAACGGCAACTGGAGCATTTCGCTGGTGCATTTCACGGACGACTCCGCCGGAGATAACAAGTCGGCCGTAGTGCTGCTGCTAGGCGCAGTGGCGTTAGTACTGCTGATCGCTTGCTCCAACATCGCCGGGCTCATGGTGGCTCGAACATCGGTTCGCGCGCGAGAGCTGGCGGTCCGCGTGGCGCTGGGCGCCAGCCGCTCCCGGCTCCTTCGGCAAATGCTGTCCGAAAGTTTGTTGCTGGCGATTACGGGCGGCGCGATTGGTTTGGTTTTCGCGGCCGGCGCTGTGCGGCTGGTACTGCACCTCGCGCCGGAAAATGCGGTCGCGGGATTGAATTCCAGCCTAGACGTGTACGTGATGCTGTTCTGCGCGGGCGCGACCATCGCTTCCGCGGTTTTGTTCGGAGTGACGCCTGCCTGGCAGGTTTCGCGAGCCGATCTTCAGGGTTCGATCAAAATGGAAGGACGCACGAACACTTCCGATTCGGGACGGCAACGCCTGCGCTCGCTGCTGGTCGTCGGCGAGACGGCCCTTGCGCTGGCGCTGCTGATGGCGGCGGGATTGTTCCTGCGCAGCTTCCTCCGGCTTCAAACCGTCAATCCCGGATTCAATCCGAAAGGCGTCATGACCGCGATGTACCGGCTTCCTCTCGCGCAATATGCCGGGGGCCGAGATCAGGCGAACTTCAATCGCGCGCTTCTGGCGAATCTCCGAGCGGGTTCCGGCGTGATTGCTACCGGCCTGGGGTATCCTGCACCGTTCAGCGGCGATAACGAAGCGGGTTCTTTCCAGATCGAGGGCCAGGTACTCGCGCCGGACGATCCCGGCCCCCACGGCAACCGTCGATTTATTTCGCCCGGCTACATGGAGGCTCTTGGGATTCCGCTGAAGCGCGGGCGCTACTTCACGGATCAGGACCGGATCGACGCGGAGCGGGTCACCATCATCGATGAGGATCTGGCACGGCAATACTGGCCCACGGAAGACCCTCTCGGCAAGCGTATTCGAATGGGTGGCAATGGTGCGCCTTGGCTCACAGTGGTAGGAATCGTGGGGCACGTGATGGACTCGAGCCTGGCGTCGGATTCCGGGAAGGGAGTGTACTATTTCAGCCTCTTCCAGCGGTCCATTCCCGGCGCGACCATTGTGGTCAAAACCTCCGGCGATCCGAACCTGATGACAGGCGTGATTCAGGATGCGGTGCGCACCGCGGATCCTCATCAGGCAGTGCACACATTCGGCACCATGGACTACTACATTTCGAGATCCCTTGATACGCGTAGATTCGGCATGCGGCTGCTGGGATTCTTTGGCGTGGTAGCGCTGTTCCTGGCGGCACTCGGGCTGTATGGCGTTATCAGCTACTCCGTGGCGCAGCGCACGCGCGAGATCGGGATTCGCATGGCGCTGGGCGCGGAACACCGATCTGTGCTGGCGCTCGTGGTTGGGCAAGGATTTCGGCTCGCGGCCGCTGGTGTGGCGATCGGCATTGCGGGCGCGGCTCTGATGGGACGCTATTTCGAAAGCCAGCTCTTCCAGGTGCGAAGTTCGGATCCGCTGACGATCTTCGCCACGGCGGGGGCCCTCCTGGGGGCGGGATTGCTCGCTAGCTATCTGCCGGCAAGGCGAGCCGTGCGGGTTGACCCGGCAGTGACCTTGCGGACTGATTAAGCTACCTATTGCGCCCGCGGCTCAGAATGCGCATTCGCAAGTTCCCGTGCCCGCATTCTCACGCCGCGCAGATCGAGCTTGCCGGTGCCCAGCACGGGCAGCTCATCCACGTGATGGATGTTCTCGAGCTTCGGCAGCCACAGCTTGGGAAGATCGGTCTCCGCAAGGCGCCGCCACAGTTCTTCGGGCGTGATCGTCGGATCGGTATAGAGCACCGCGAGCCGCTCGCCCTTGCGCTCGTCCGGCAAGCCGGTCACGGCGCAGGGAGCGTCGCCACACGCCTTGCTGATCAGTTCCTCCACTAACAAGTGAGGAACCATTTCGCCGCCGACTTTACTGAAGCGTGAGAGCCGGTCAGTTATCGCCAGGAATCCGTCTTCATCGAGCTTGGCCATGTCGCCCGTGATGTACCAATCGCCGTGAAAGACCTGCGCCGTCCGCTCAGGCTCGTTCAGGTATCCCAGCATCCGATTGGGCCCCTTCACCAGCAACATGCCTTCCTGACCGGGCGGAAGCGGTTCCATGGTCTCTGGATCTACGATTCTCACCGCTACTCCTGGAATCGGAAGTCCGACGGTTCCGTGTTTCGTTCCGATCTGGACTTCCTTCCCTTCGCGAAAGTTCGGAGTGTTCACCGCGACCACCGGAGACATCTCGGTCATACCGTAGCCTTCCAGTAGATCGATGCCGAACATCTCCTCAAATTCCTGACGCAGCGGCTCGCGAAGTTTTTCCGCTCCGACGACGACGAAACGTAGTGATGCGAACTGTTCCCGGGTGCACTTGCGCATGTATGTTCCGCAAAACGTGGGAGTAGAAAGCAGAAATGTTCCGTGGTGCTTATGAATGAGTTCACCGATGACTTTTGCGTCAGTGGGATTGGGATGATAGACCACCCCACCGCCGGTGAACAGCGGCAGCCAGATGGTCGCCATGAACCCGAACGAATGAAACAGCGGCAGAACTCCGATGATGCGATCGCGCTCGTCGAGAGAAAAGATCTGCAGCACGGCGTCGACGTTCGTCGCCAGGTTGAAGTGCGAAAGCATGATGCCTTTCGGCACTCCAGTGCTGCCGCTCGAAAAGATCACCGTCGCCAGACTGTCGGGATCGCTTTTGGGTGTGAGCCAGGTCGTCGGCGCTAAACGCGCCTTCAGCAGAGCCCACAGCTTCGCCGCTTTCCCGATCGACGCCATGATGTCTTCGAGATACACCGCGCCCTCGGGAGCATCAAGCTTGGCTTTAGCCAGAAATACCTTGGAAGTAATGACGGTCCGGATGCCGCATTGCGCCGCGGCATACGCCATCGCTTCCTTGCCGCCGGTGAAGTTCAGGTTCACGGGCACTCTCCCGGCCAGCGAGACGCCCAGGTTCGCGAGCGCTCCCCCCACTGTGGCGGGCAGTAACAAGCCGATCATCTTGTTGGAGTCCGCCATTCGGCGGACCTCTGCCGCCAGAAGTACGGCGGCGGTCAGAGCGCGCCCGTAAGTCAGCTCGCGGCCCGTCGAATCGGCCATGGCGAACTTGCCCCAGTGCCGGCGGGCCAGCCGGACAAAGCGCGCAGGCAACGTCGCACCGCGCTCGCGGGTCAGTTGGGAAGCCTCACTCCCCAGCTCCTCCACGGCTTGGCGGGCGGCCCACGCCGTAGCGGGTTTCGCCAGGGGCTCGCCGAAGGACACGGTGATGGGATACGGCCAACGTTGCGGCGTCTTCCCGAAAAACTGTCCTCCCGCGAAACTGAAAATACTGTGC
>Ga0105245_10004466_pt1 | contig 12365 bp, 8 predicted proteins | sample KBSM54metaG_FD_81523 | JGI IMG/M metagenome (GOLD analysis project Ga0105245, IMG submission 81523) | Miscanthus rhizosphere microbial communities from Kellogg Biological Station, Michigan, USA - KBS M5-4 metaG | ecosystem: Host-associated > Plants > Roots > Rhizosphere > Soil | place: Michigan...
AGCAAGTTCGCGCTCGTCGGGCTGTCGGAGGGGCTGCGCGCCGAGCTCGCGAAGGACGGCATCCGCGTCACCACCGTCATCCCCGGTCTCATGCGCACCGGCAGCGTCGTGCAGGCACAGTTCAAGGGCGAGCACGCCGCCGAGTACGACCAACGCGTCCGCCCGGTGGTTCAGGAAGTCGGTCCGCTCGGCGAGCGACACGGCCTGCCGCGCCATCCGCTCGGCCTCCGCCAGCCCGCCCCGCCGGGCGAGGACCGACGCCTGGACGCCACGCCAGATCGCCTGGGTGATGACGTCGTCCTCGACCGCGAGCTCGGCACTCAGCTCCGCGAAGCGCTCCGCCTCCTCGTCACGCTCCTGCGCGACCAACGTCTCACCGAGGAATGCGGCGGTGGTCGAGAGCACGGCTCTGTCGCCCATCTCCTCGAGCGCGTCGAAGCCCTTCCGCAGGCAGCGCTCCGCCGCGGCCGGGTCGCCGGCGAGCATCTCGACCACGGCGGCGTGATGCGAGACCGCGGAGTTGAGCGAGAGCCCGAGCTCCTCGAACGTCGCGTCACTCGTCTCGAGCAGCGCGCGCGCCTCGTCGAAGCGGCCCTCCATCGCGTGCAGGCCGGCGAGCGGCTCGAGCACGGTGGCCACGGCCAGCAGGTTGTCGCCGGCCTCGACGCGGATGGCCTCGCAGCGCTCGATCGCCGTCGCAGCCGGGGTCGGCCCGAAGAACAGCGACGACGCGATCCAGCCCAGCATGTCGATCCGCTCGTGCTCGAGGCCACCGCTCCGGGCGTGCTCCGCCGCCTCCTCCCACGCGGCCGCCGCGGCCTCCGCGCGTGCCTCGATCCAGTTGTGCCAGCCGCGGAGCCGCAGCGCGCTGCAGAGGCCGCGCTCGTCGCCGGCCGCCTCGAAGACGGGGATCACGCGCTCGACGACCGCCGACGCCTCCGCCGTGCCGGACGATTCGCCCCTGTGGAGCCGCAGGAACTGGCGCTGTGTAAGGGCGCGCGCCGCGGCGCTCTCGTCGCCGCTGCCCTCGGCCGCGAGGGTCGCGTCGGCGAGCACGGCGTCCGCATCGATCAGCCGGCCTGCCTCGATCAGGGCGGCGCCGAGCCCGGGCAGCAGCTCAGCGCGGCGCGGCATGTCGCCGGACGCCAGGGCGACCGCCCGCTCGAGGAGCGTCACGGCCGCGGCCCGGTCGCTGCGCCGCAGCGCGCGGTCGCCGGCGGACTCCAGCCGCTGCGACCCCCGCGCGGCGAGCGCCTCCGCCCCCTCGCCGCTCCGGCCGAGCTCGATCAGGAAGCGGTGCGCCTGTTCGAGGTGGTAGCCGAGGATCTCCTCGAACTCGTGCACCCGCTCGCCGGTCGCGTCCTCGAGCCAGTCCGCGTAACGCTCGTGGAGCTGGGCGCGCGTCTCCTTCGGAAGCGAGCGGTACGCCGCGTCCCGAAGCAGGATGTGGCGGAACTGGAAGGCCTCGTCGTCGCTGAGGCTGGTCCGGTCGGGCCGGATCATGTCGCGCCGGATCAGCGCCGTCAGGCTCCGGTCGACGTTCCCCGCCAGGGCGGCGGGCGCGAGCGCGCGCATCGCCTCTCGGTGGAAGACCCGGCCCTCGACCGACACGCGCGCGAGCAGGGCACGCTCCTCCTCGGGCAGGCGGTCGAGGCGCGCCCCCAGCAGCGCCTGGATGGTGGGCGGCACCGGTAGCGCCCCCCTCAGCTCGCCGAGCGTCCAGCGGCCTCCCTCGCGGCGGAGCAGGCCGTCGTCGATCAGCATCGCGAGCAGCTCCTCGGCGAACAGAGGGTTGCCCTCGCACGCGGCTGCTATCCGAGCCGACGCGTCCGGAGTCAGGGCGGCGGCGACCAGGTTCTCGACGAGCTCCCGGCTCTCCTCCTTCGTCAGCGGCTCGAGCAGGATCGACGTGGCATTCAGCTTTCCCCCGCCCCAGCCGGTGCGCACGTCGAGCAGCTCCGGCCGTGCCATGCACAGCAGCACGATCGGGGCTCCGCGCGAGACGTCGGCCACGTGCTCGACAAGCTCGAGGAAGGTCGGCTCCGCCCACTGGAGGTCGTCCAGCACGACGACGAGCGGACGGTCCTGCGCGAGCACCTCGAAGAGCCGGCGGGCGGCCCAGACGATCTTCTCGGTCGGGTAGCTCGCCGAACCGCCGAGCCCGATCGCCTCGGCGAGCACGTCCGCGATGACGTCGGCCTTCGGCTCGTCGTTCAGCCGCGCCGCCACGGCGCCGCGGAGGTCGCCGTCCGCCTCGCCCGCGAAGTCGCGCAGCAGCTCCGCGAGCGGCCAGTAGGTGATGCCCTCGCCGTAGGGCAGGCTCCGGCCGGCCAGCACCGTCGCACCGTCGCCCAAGCCGGCGGTGAACTCCTCGACGAGGCGAGACTTCCCGACGCCGGCGGCGCCGAGCACAGTGACCAGGTGGCAGCCGCGGTCCCTGGCCGCGGTCTCGAAGGTGTTCGAGAGAACTCGCATCTGCTGGTCGCGGCCGACGAGCGGCGATACCCGCTCCCGCGGGCGAGCCCCGCCCGCCCGGAGGCCGGCAAGCCGAAAGGCCGGCTCGCCCTCGCCGCCGCGGGGATCGTCCAGCGGCGCCGGCTCGGCCGTGACGGATTCCCGGATCAGGCCGAGCGTCGCCTCGTCGACGAGGATCTCGTCCGCGCCCGCCAGCTCCTCCAGGCGCTTCGCGACGTTCACGGTCCGCCCGGTGGCGGGCAGCTGCGCGCGAGCGCCGAGATCGGCGATCACCTCACCGGTCGCGACTCCGACCTGGGCGCCGAGCCGAACGCCCAGATCGGGGAAGAGCTCCTGGGCCAGCGACGGCAGCGTCTGGCGCAGCTCCACCGCCGCCCGGACGGCCCGAAGCGCGTCGTCCTCGTGCAGTACCGGAACGCCGAAGACGGCCATGAGCATGTCGCCCGGGTAGTCCTCCACCGTGGCGCCGTGCCGCTCGAGGATGGCGCGGATTCCCGCGAGCGAATGGGAGCTGACCTGCCTGCGTGCCTCCGCGTCGAGATCGTCCGCTCCCGCCGCGTCGTGGATGCCGGCGAAGAGGACAGTCACGGTCTTACGGACCTCGCGCATGGACGCCGGCAGCTCGGCGGCGCGCGGCGCGCCCTCCTCGCGCAGCTCGAAGACGCGCTCGGGTCGCGACAGGCCGCGCAGCGAGTGACTGCCGTGATCGATCAGCTCCGTGCCCTCGGGCAGCCGGTCGTGGACGATCTCCGCCGTCGCCTGCGACAGCAGGGTGGCACCCCCGTCCGCGAGCGCCCTGAGCCTCGCGGCGCGGTTGACGGCGGGGCCGAAATAGTCGCCGTCGCGCTCGTGCGCCTCGCCGGTGTGGATCGCGATCCGGACACGCAGCTCGAGCCCGGCCTCCCACTCGGCCTGGCTGAAGGACTTGCGCAGCTGGGCGGCACAGGCCAGCGCCTCCGACGCGCGGGGGAAGACCGTGAGCGTGGAGTCGCCCTCGCCCTGTGACTTCAGAAGCCGGCCGTCGTGGGCCCCGGTGCAGCCGTCGATGATCTCGTCGTGGCGCTCGAGCGAGGCGGCCATCGCCGCCGGATCCGCCTCCCAGAGCGCGGACGAGCCCTCGATGTCGGTGAGCAGGAACGTGACGACCCCTGACGGCAGGTCGCTCGGCGCCGTGCGGCGCGGCGGCTGCGTCGGGCGCGCCAAGGCCAGCGCGTCGTCCTGCGCGAGCACTGCGGCCTCCAGCTCACGGAGGCGCGCCCCCGGCTCGATCCCCAGCTCCTCGACGAGCCGGCGGCGGGCGTTCTGGTACGCCTGGAGCGCGTCGGCCTGCCGGTCGGAGCGGTAGAGCGCGAGCATGAGCTGCGCGTGGAGGTGCTCGCGGTATGGGTGCTCCTCGACAAGCTGCTCCAGCTGGGCGATGACCTCGCCCTGCCGGCCGAGCGCCAGCTTCGCCTCGATCGACTCCTCGATGGCCCCGAATCGGAGGTCCTCGAGGCGGGCGATCTCCGCCTGCGCGAAGGGCTCGTACGCAAGGTCGGCAAGCGGGGCCCCACGCCAGAGAGCGAGGGCGCGGTCGAGCGCATCGAGCGCCCGGTCGGGATTGCCGGCGCCGAGCTCTCCCCGGCCGTCGTCGAGCAGCCCCTCGAACCGGTGAGCGTCGACCTCGTCGAGCTCGATCTGCAGCTCGTAGCCGTGCTCGCGCGTCACGAGGACGTCCGGCGGAAGCTCCTTGCGCAGGCGCGAGACGTGCACCTGAAGCGTCTTCAGCGCGTTCGCCGGCGGGCTCTCGCCCCAGAGCTCGTCGATCAGGCGCTCGCCCGAGAGCGTCTCGTTGGGATGCAGCACGAGCACGGCAAGGACCGCCCGGCGCTTGTGTCCCCCGAGCGCAATCTGCCTGGCCCCGTCAAGGGCCTCGAGCGGGCCGAGAATGCGGAAGTCCATGCGAGCGCGGCTTTTCGCCGCTGTCGCCCAACGTTACCGGCCTGTTACCGGTCTGTCGCCTCGCGGAAACCGCTCCCCTGCACCATCGCATCCAGATGGCAATGAGGCTCACCACACAGGAGGCAGTCATGGGACAGGTCATCCCCCGCCAGCACCCCGCAGTCGTTCTTCGCAGCCAGTACAAGAAGGTTCTCGCGCTGCTCTGCGCCGCCGTCGTCGCGATCGTGGCCCTGGCCGCTGCTGTTGTGATCGTGGCCAACGACGACAACGACGTCTCGATCTCCGCGCAGCCGAACACCCAGCAGCAACAGACCCTGCCTCCGGGCACCCGCTTCGACGGCGGCCCGGACGAGGGCACTCGCGGCATCCAGGTCGCCCCGGCCGAGCCGCTCGCCCCGGGCACGCGCTTCGACGGCGGCCCCGACGAGGGCACTCGCGGCCCCACCTCCTACTGGGAGACGTCGGATCCGCGCTCGAGCTATCAGCCGGTCCCCGACCAGGGCTTCAAGGCCCGCGCCGGCGGCCCCTCGATGCTCCCGACCGGCCCCTCCGAGGAGCACCAGCCCCAGCAGCACCCGGGCACCCGCCCGTAAGCGGCAAAACGTTCCCCCCAGCGGCGACAACGGGCTCTCCTTCGGGAGGGCCCGTTTCGCGTGGTGAGGGCTTTGGGCGACCGTGGCGGGCGGCACAAAAGGGGGTAAGGCGGTTTCCCTGGCCATTTCGCAAGGAAAACAGCCTCACCCAGGAAATCGCCCCGTCGGAGCCGGTGACCCACCCTTCACCGCCGCCGTTGGCCGGGGGAGCCGGCGCCATCGGCCCGGGGCGAGCCGCACGGCCGGCGGAGAAAGCCGCCGCCGGCCAGCGCTTACGCGACCGCGGCAGGCTGTCCCAGTGACAGCTCCGCCACGCGCTCGCGGTGCTCGCGCGCCGAGCCGTACAGCATCGCGTTCGTCTTCGCGCGCTTGAGATAGAAGTGCAGGTCGTGCTCCCAGGTGAAGCCGATGCCGCCGTGCACCTGGAGCGACGACCCGCAGACGCGCCAGCCGGCATCCGACGAGTAGGCCTTCGCCATCGAGGCTGCTGCCGGGAGCGACTCCGGCTCCGCGTCCGCGCACCAGCCGGCGAAGTAGGCGCCTGAGCGCGAGCCCTCGACCTCCAGCAGCATCTGCGCGCAGCGGTGCGAGACGGCCTGGTAGGAGCCGATCGGCCGCCCGAACTGCTTGCGGTCGCGCGCGTACTCGACGGCCATCTCCATCGCCTTCTGCGCGACGCCGACGGTCTCGGCCGAGATCGCCGTGGCGACCCGGTCCGCGGCCGCGAGGTGGTCGCCGCCCAGCGGCTCGCCGCCGTCGGCGCGCACCCGGGCAAAGCGGCGCGTGCGGTCCATCGCCTCGAAGGGCTCGACCTCCGCCGCCGAGGCCTCGACCACCGTGCTGGAGCCGTCGGGCGCGATCAGGACGATCACCTCGGCCGAGTCGGCGTCCGGCACCAGCCGCGCTTCGCCGTCGCGAAGCACCCCCACGGTCCCGCGCGCCTCACCGGATGCGATCCCCGGGAGCCAGCGCTCCTTCTGCTCGTCCGTGCCGGCGAACTGAAGCGCCAGGCCTGCCGCGGCGTTCGACAGGAACGGCACGGGCGCGAGCGCGTAGCCGAGCTCCTCCATCAGGATCACGAGCTCGACGATGCCGAGCCCCTGGCCGCCGTGCTCCTCGTCGATGAAGATGCCGGCCCAGCCGAGCTCGGACATCTCCTTCCAGGCGTCGTCGTCGTACGCCCCGGCCTCGGCGAGCTCCCGCATTCGCTCGGGCTTGAAGCGCGCGGCGAGCAGCTCGTTCGCCGTCCGCTTGATCGCCTGCTGGTCGTCCGTGAAGTCGAAGTTCATGGCTCTACCTCAGCTTCGGCAGGCCGAGCACCCGCTCGGCGATGATGTTCTTGAGGATCTCGGTCGTGCCGCCCTCGATCGAGTTGGCGCGTGAGCGGAGCAGCCTGTAGGTCCAGTTGGAATCCCAGGCCGCGCCGTCCTCGCCAAGGATGTCGACGGCGAGCTCGGTGAGCGCTTGGTTCACGTCGCTCCACTGCCACTTCGGCAGCGAGCCCTCCGGACCCGGCACGCCGTGCTTCATGATCTGGGTGAGCCCGCGCCACGCGTTGAGCCGCAGCAGCTCGACCTCGATCGCGATCTGGGCGATGCGCTGGCGGATGACGGGGTCGTCGGTCACACCGCGCTCGCGGGCCAGGTCCTTCAGCTCCTCGAGCGCGATGCGCACGCCGGCGGCCGACGCCGCCCCGAGGCCCGCGCGCTCGTTCATGAGCGTCGTAATCGCGACCCCCCAGCCGTTGCCGACGCCGCCGACGACGTTCTCGTCGGGGATCCGCGCCTCCTCGATGAAGAGCTCGTTGAACTCCGGCTGGTTCGTGATCTGGTAAAGCGGGCGGACCTGTACCGCGTCCTGCTCCATGTCCATGATGAAGTAGGTCAGGCCCTGGTGCTTCGGCACGTCCTGGTCGGTGCGCGCCACGAGCATGCACCACTTGGCCTTGTGCGCGAACGTGGTCCAGACCTTCTGGCCCGTGACCACCCACTCGCCGTTCGACTTCACGGCCTTGGTCTTGAGCGACGCGAGGTCCGAGCCCGACTCCGGCTCCGAGAAGCCCTGGCACCAGATCTCCTCGCCGGTGAGGATCGCCTTGAGCCAGCGCTCCTTCTGCTCGTCCGTGCCGTGGTGCATCACGACGGGGCCGCCCATCACGAGGCCGAGCACGTTGGCGGGCGAGGGGGCGCGCACGCGCGCCATCTCCTCGCCGAAGAGCGCCTGCTCGACGAGCGAGGCGCCGCGGCCGCCGTACTCCTTCGGCCAGGAAAGCCCGGCGTAGCCGGCCTCGTAGAGCTGGAGCTGCCATTTGCGCCTGTGGTCGAAGGCGGCGTCGTCTCCGGGCGGCTCCTCGCCCGGGTGGTTGTCGGCGAGCCAGGCGCGCAGCTCGTCGCGGAACGACTGCTCGGAGGGCGACAGCGTCAGGTCCATGGCGGGGTAATGTACCAGCGCGTACACAACGTGGAAGCCACGCCCGACATCCCCCGCCGCCTCCCGCGCGGCACGCACGGCCTCGACCCCTCGCTGGTCGCGGCGTCGCAGCGCACCCGCCTCCTCGAGGCGGTGGGGCGGGCCGTCGCGCACAAGGGCTACGCCGCGGCGACCATCGAGGACATCGTCCGCGACGCGGGTGTGTCGAAGAAGACCTTCTACGAGCACTTCAGCGACAAGCTCGACTGCTTCCTCGCCGCATACGAGGCCGCGAGCGACGAGCTGCTCGCGCACATGAGGGAGGCCCAGGAGGCTGCCGGTGTGGGCGGAGCGCCCGCGGCAGGGTCGGCTCCCGGCGCCGACGGCGGCGAGTGGCTCGCCCGCACCCGCGCGGGGATCCACGCATACCTGCGCTGGCTCGCCGCCGAGCCGGAGCTGGCGCGCGTCTTCCTGATCGAGATCGCCGCTGCCGGGCCCGAGGCGCTCGAGCTCCGCGAGCGGATGCGCGAGCGCTACGCGGAGCGCATGCGCGAGCTGCAGGTCGGGAACGGCGTGCCCGACGAGATCTTCCACGCGGTGGTGGCCGGAGCGGATGATCTCGTCGTGCGCCGCCTTCGCGAGGGCCGCGAGCTGCTCGAGCTCGAGCCGACCCTGCTCTACCTCCAGGTCTCACTGCTGGCGGGGCCTGATGCAGCCGCCCAGCTCGCCTAGCGCGCCAGCAGCTCGACCACTTCCTCGGTGTCGGAGCCGGTGCCCCAGTTGACCGGGAACTGCTCGAGGCCGGCGAGGTCGAGCATGCCGCCTCGCTGGCCGCCACGCAGCTTCTGTCCGTCCGGCTCGATCCGCACCCAGCCCCGCGACCAGGAGCCGGCCTGCTCGCGCTTGACCTTGACGATGGTGTCGCTGCTGCCCTCGCCGCCGTCGCCCTCGGACCAGGCACTCATCTGAAGAGCGATCACCTTGCTCTCGGTCACCGCGACGCAGAACTCGCGCGGGAGCGACTTGGAGCGCCTCGCACGCGCCAGCTCGACCAGCGCCCAGCCGGTGAACATCGAGAACAGCGACTGCGCCTTCCCCTGGTTGACGATGCCGGCGGCGACGATCTCCTCCTCGAACCAGCCGCTGGCGTTCAGGCGCTCCTTGAAGGCGCCCGAGATAGCGAGCGGAACGCGGAGCTGGTTCTTCTTGTCGAAGAGCCGATCGTAATCCAGGCCCGACCCACCGAGGCCCGGGTTGAACACGTCGATGGCGATTTCTGCCACGTCAGACCACATGCGCTTCTCCTTTGTAGACACGAGCCATGAACGGCGTCTGCCCGTAAGGTCGCGTCTTGGGGCCCCTGCTGACAGGGGGGTGCGCCGACGAACGAGTGTCGGTTTTCCGCCCAGCTGGTCAGCGCGGGCGTGAACGCGGCCCGAGGCCGCGCAGCAGGCGTGCCGCGACACCTCGCAGCGTCTCGTTGCCGTACGCGTGGCTCGGGCTCGAGGTGATCAGGATCGCGACCGAGAGCCGGCGACGGCCGCGTCGCAGGAGCGCCACCTGGTGGTCCACCCAGCCGGTGCCGGAGCCCCAGCCGCCCTTGAAGTAGAGCGCCCAGCCGCGCGGCCGAACCCGCGCGATGCCCCAGCGCTGGGACGGGACGATCGAGCCGAGCAGCCGCAGCGCGTAGCGGCGGTGGCGGCCCGGCACCTGGCGGTCGAGGTGGAGGAAGAAACGCGTCTGGTCGGCGACGTCGATCGTGGTGAGCCCCCACGGTCGCGTCGCGCGGAAGCGGCGCATGTGCGCGCGGCGCGCCAGGCGCGCGAGGCCTCCCGTGCCGACGATGTTGCACACCCGTGACGCCGCGGCGTTGTCCGAGCGCCGGATCATGGGCCCGAGCAGGGCGCGCTCGTCCGGCCTCAACCGTCGCCCGCGGACGCCCGGCTGGCGGAGATATCCGACCAGGAGCATGGCCTTGACCACGCTCGCCGACGGCACCGTGCGCTCCACGCCCACGCCCCGCAGCCCGCGCCTCGTGCGAACGCCGAAGGAGACGGTGCCGGCGCGCTGGGCAGCGTACGCCGCCGCCTCGTGGATGTGGGCGCGCCACGGCCGGAGGTCAGGTGATGCGCCGGCTGCGGGTGCACCCACAGTCGCCAGCGTGACCAACGGCACACAAATTCGTAACGCAAGCGTTGCGTAATTCGCCCATCTGTGCTTCACTATCGATACGCAACCGTTTCGTATCGATTAGAGGAGAGATCGATGTCACCCGCCGCCCAGAAGATCCACGACCGCCGCTGGTGGACTCTCGTGGTCCTGTCCACCGCGCTGCTGGTCATCTCCCTGGACAACACGATCCTCAATGTTGCCCTACCGACCATCGAGCGCGAGCTCGATGCGACCGGCGGCCAGCTCCAGTGGATCGTCGACTCGTACACGCTCGTCTTCGCCGGCCTCCTGCTCACGATGGGCGCGCTGGGCGACCGCTTCGGTCGCCGCGGGGCTCTGGCCGCCGGGCTGTTCATCTTCGGCAGCGCCTCGCTCGCATCCGCCTTCGCCGGATCGGCGCCGATGCTGATCGCGACGCGGGCGCTGATGGGCGTGGGCGGCGCGCTGATCATGCCCACGACGCTCTCGATCCTCACGAACGTGTTCCCCGCGAATGAGCGGCCGAAGGCGATCGGGATCTGGGCCGCCGTGGCGGGCATCGGCGTGGGCGTCGGCCCCGCCGCCGGCGGCTTCCTGATCGACCAGTTCGACTGGACTGCCGTCTTCCTCGTGAACGTCCCGATCGTCATCGCCGCGCTGGTGGCGATCCCGAAGCTCGTGCCCGACTCGCGCGACCCCGCGCAGGCACGCCTCGACCCGCTCGGCGCACTGCTCTCGATGGTGGGCCTCGGGATCCTCACCGCGGCGATCATCCAGGCGCCCGACTGGGGTTGGACCGACGGCCGCATCCTGGCCGGCTTCGGCACCGCGGCGGCCGTGCTCGTTGGGTTCGTGGTCTGGGAGCTCCGCACCGCTACGCCGATGCTCGACGTCCGGCTGTTCCGCATCCGTCGCTTCACGGGAGCGAGTGGAGCTGTCGCACTCGTGTTCTTCGCACTGTTCGGAGCGATCTTCTTCCTGACGCAGTACCTCCAGGAGGTCCTCGACTACACCCCGCTCGAAGCCGGCGTGCGGATGCTCCCGATCGCGGCGGGCCTGATCGTCGGCGGGCCGCTGTCGGCGAAGCTCGCAGGCCGCTTCGGTACCCGCATGGTCGTGGCGGCCGGTCTCACCGTGGTCGCCGGCGCGCTGTTCCTGCTCTCTGGCGCCCAGACGGACAGCGACTACTCGCTCGTCGCCTCGACGCTCGTGCTGCTCGGGCTGGGGATGGGCGCCACGATGGCGCCGGCCACCGAGTCGATCATGAGCTCCGTGCCGCTGGGCCGCGCAGGCGTGGGCTCCGCCATGAACGACACGGTCCGGATGGTGGGCGGCACGCTCGGCGTGGCGGTCCTCGGAAGCCTCCTGTCGAGCAGCTACGGTGCCGACATGGAGCCCGCCGTGAAGTCGCTGCCCCAGCCCGCGGCCGACGCGGCATCGGACTCGGTCGGTCACGCGAGCGTGGTCGCCGACAAGATCGGCGGCAGCGCCGGACAGGCGCTGTCGAACGCGGCCGAGACCGCGTTCACCACGGCCATGAGCAGCACGCTCACCGTCGCGGCGATCACGGCCCTTACAGGCGCCCTGCTCGCGCTGGTGGTGCTGCCGGGCAAGAGCCGTGAGCGCGCGGAGAAGCGCGCCTTCGGGATGGAGCCGGAGCCGGCACGCGCATGAGCAGCGCCCCGTCGAAAGAGAAGAGCGACCGGGCCGGCGCCGAGGACGCGCCGGCCCGCGGTCGTGGAAGGCCGCGCAGCGCGGAGGCCGAGCAGGCGATCCTCAATGCGACGCTGCGAATGCTCGGCACGCAGGGCGTAGCGGGCACGACCATCGAGGGAGTCGCCGCGGACGCCGGCGTCGGCAAGACGACGATCTACCGGCGCTGGCCGACCAAGACCGACCTCATCCTGGCCGCCATCTCCAACATCGTCCCCACGGGCGAGCCGCCGGACACCGGCAGCATGGCGGGGGACATGGCGGCCTTGGCCGAGACGCAGCGGCGGCGGCTCTCCGGCTCGGGGCTGTCCGGGATCGTCCCGCGCGTGCTGGCCGAGTCGATGGGCGACCCGGAGCTTCACCGGGACTTCGTCGACAGAGTGGTCAACCCGTTCCGCGACATGCTCCGGTTGTTCATCGAGCGCGGCATCGAGCGCGGCGAGCTGCGCCCCGATCTCGAGGTGGAGCCGCTCGTGGACCTCCTGCACGCCATGCCGATCTACCGGATCCTGATGTCGCGCGGAGACCCGGCGTCGCTCGAGCAGGTTCCGGGCGCCTACCTGTCCATCCTCGCCCCCGGCATCCTCAATAGCTCTTCGGCAACCCCAGCGAGTGCTCGGCGACGTAGTTGAGGATCATCTCGCGTGACACGGGCGCGGTCCGCGTCAACCGCACGCCCCACCACATGTCGGCGAGCCCGTACTCGAGCGCGAAGCCGTTGCCGCCGTGCGCCTGGATGGCCCGATCGACGCACTTGATCGCCGCCTCTGCGGCCGCGTACTTCGCCATGTTGCTGGCCTCGCCGGCGCCGGGCACGCCGGCGTCGTAGAGCGCGCACGCCTTCTGCATCATCAGCCGGGCCAGCTCCAGCTCGATCTTCGCCTCCGCCAGCGGGTGCGATACGCCCTGATGGGTTCCGATCGGCGCGCCCCACACGTTCCGGTCGTTGGCGTACGCGGCGGCCTTGTCGAGCGCGCGCCGCCCGGCGCCGCACGCCACGGCGGCGCCCATGATTCGTTCGGGGTTGAGGCCGTCGAAGACGGGACCGAGGCCACCGCCCTCGCCGCTGATCAACCGCTCCTC
>Ga0105245_10004469_pt1 | contig 12362 bp, 10 predicted proteins | sample KBSM54metaG_FD_81523 | JGI IMG/M metagenome (GOLD analysis project Ga0105245, IMG submission 81523) | Miscanthus rhizosphere microbial communities from Kellogg Biological Station, Michigan, USA - KBS M5-4 metaG | ecosystem: Host-associated > Plants > Roots > Rhizosphere > Soil | place...
CGTTCCGTTGTCGCTCGAGACCTGGAGAACGGTGTGGGGGCTCGCGCAGGTCGGACAGCTGGGATCCGGATCGCCCGTGGCGGCACCCCCGAAGCCGACGTAGTGAGACCAGGCGGCGTAGACGTGACCGGAGCGGTCGGCGGCGATGGCCGGCTCCCAGTCGTCGCCGTGCTGGAAGCCGAGCCGGACCGGGGAAGTGAACGCGGGCGTCCGTGCGGCAGATGCCGGGAGGCTGGCAACGAGCGCCAGGACGAAGCTGAGGAGGACAGTGCGGACGAACGAACGCATTCGCCGGATCCTGGCAGGGTCGATCTTGCGTTTCAACTCAGATCTCGAGCTTGATCGCCTCGAGCTCGTGCTCGAGCTCGACGAGCTCCTTTCCGCCGGCCATCAAGCGCACGAGCTCCTGCCGGTCGATCTCCGACTTCTCGTACGTGCCGAGGCTCTGGCCGCGGTTCAGGATGACGAAGCGATCGCCGACGGGGTACGCGTGATGCGGGTTGTGCGTGATGAAGATCACGGCGACGCCCCGTTCACGCGCCTGCAAGATGTACTTGAGGACGACGCCCGCCTGCTTCACTCCGAGCGCCGACGTCGGCTCATCGAGGATCAGCACACGCGCGCCGAAGTAGACCGCGCGCGCGATTGCGACCGACTGGCGCTCCCCGCCCGAGAGCGTGCCGACAGTCTGGTCAGGATCGCGGATGTCGATTCCCATCTCGCTCAGCTCGCGGCGGACGATGTCCTTCGCCTTGGCTGCGTCGAACCACTGCAAGGGACCAAAGCCCTTCCGCGGCTCCGCGCCGAGAAAGAAGTTCCGCCAGATCGACATCAGCGGCACCATGGCGAGGTCCTGGTAGACGGTCGCGATGCCTGCAGCTCTAGCATCGCGCGGCGATGTGAAATGCACCTCTTCGCCGTCCACGAGCAAGCGTCCGTCGTCTGCCTGGTGCACCCCGGAAAGAATTTTGATGAAGCTCGACTTCCCTGCGCCGTTGTCGCCGAGGATGCAGGTGACTTCGCCGCCGTCGACGTGTGCGGAGATGTCGTTGAGCGCGACGATGTTCCCGTAGTACTTGCTGATGTGGTCGGCCTCGAGCAGGTGTGCCATCGTCATCTCGCTCTCTGAGCTCTGGTGCGGATCCAGGTGTTCAGCAGGACGGCTGCGAAAAGGATTCCGCCCTGGAATGTGTAGGTCCAGTTGCTGTCCCATTGCGCGTCGACGATCCCGAGCTGAACCATCCCGAGCATCGCGGCCCCGAAGAACGTGCCGATGACGGAACCGAAGCCGCCGGTGAGGAGGCAACCCCCGACCACGGCGCAGATGATGAAGATGAACTCGAGGCCGATGCCTTCTCCCGACTGCATCGAGCGCAGCTCGAGCGCCTCGATGATGCCCATGAGCGCGGCTGTCGCCGACGTCAGCATGAAAAGCAGAATCTTTGTGCGTGCCACGGGGACGCCGACGTTCCGGGCCGAGTTCGGCTCGCCGCCCGCGCTGTAGATCCAGTTCCCGAAACGCGACTTTGCGAGCAGCCAGGCGCCGATGATCGTGATGCCGATCCACCAGAGCACCTTGACCTTGAAGGCGTAGTGGGTGAGATCGCCCGCGAAGATCTTGTGGGCCGTGTTGAACCCGCTCGCGGAATCGATGTTCTGGATCGCTGTCTGTCCGGTCAGCTTGAGCGTGCCGGCCGCGTTCACACCTTGCAGGATGAAGAAGGTCGCAAGCGTGACGATGAAGCTCGGCAGCTTCGTTTTGATCACGGTCACGCCGTTGATGAAGCCGATCGCCAGGCCGAAGATCAGCACGAGGGCCATGGCCGGCCAGACATTCATGTCCTGAAAGGTCGTCAGGTAGCCGAGAAGTAGTCCCGAGCTGCCGATCATCACGCCGGCCGAGAGGTCGAACTCACCGCCGATCATCAGCAGCGCGACGGGGACCGCGACGATGCCGTACTGCGCTGCCTGGTCGGTCCACCCAGCGGCGATGGCAGGGTCACTGAGCCAGTGGACGTCGCGTGCGAAGTACCCGAACGCCAACCAGACGGCGACCGCTCCGAGAAACGCTCCGATGTCCGGGCGCGTCAGCACGCGCGTGAGCCAGCCGACAGTGACGAGACGTTCGTCCGCCGGGGCCTTCGACGCTACCTCGGCCATCGCGGTCCTCCAGTCCGGCGGTGGGCGGCGGAGCCGCCCACCGGCCGCTTTCGTTTAGCGCGTTCCCTTTGCAGCGAGCGCCGCCACCTTGGATGCGTTCGCCTTGTTGATGATCCCTGGGCCGGTCAGAACCGGCGCCCCGTTGCCGACGGTGTTGAGGTTCGTCACGAAGAGCATGCCGAACACGACGGGCAGATACCCCTGCAGGTACTGCTGTTGGTCGATCGCGAACAACATCTTGCCCTGTTGGATCTGCTTGATCGACCCACCGACGTCGAACGTGCCGATCTTCGTGCCGCCCGGGCAGGACGGAATGCACGGGATCGTCACGTCCGGATCGAGGCCGAGGAACGAGTCGAGGCTCTTGTCGGCGTTGAAAGCCGCCTTGACCTTGGCCTTGGTTCCGGGGATGTCCTTTTTCGCGTTCGGGATCGTGAGGACCTTCACCTTGCTCGAGCCGAGCACCTGCTTGACACCCGTGGCCCGCTGTTGCAAGCCCGAGTTGCTCGCCTCGTGGATGACGATCAGGACCTTCTTCGATCCCACTTTCTTGAACTGCTTACCCGCGCCCTGTCCGGCGATGCCTTCCGTCTGACCGACGTGGACCATGTACGTCGGGAGCGAGTCGAATGCCCCGAGCCCGGAGTTGACCGTGATTATCTCGATCCCCTTGTTCGAGGCCTTGCGCAACGGATCCTTGAGTGCGCTGGCATCCGGTACCGAGGTCGCAATCACCTTGGCGCCTCCGGCAACTGCGGCGTTGATACCGGCAACCTGTTTCGCGACGTCGTTGTTCGCGTAGACCTGAGTCACGCTCACACCACGCGACTTCAGATCCTTCGCCGCCTGGTCGACGCCTTTCTTGAAGACCGACCAGAATGACCCGGTGTCGCCGTGCGTGACGACGGCCACCTTGATCTTGGTCGCACTGCCGGCAGCAAAGGCCGCCGCGGCCGGCGTGCCCAGCACTGTGAGGCCGGCGGCTGCGGCGCCTCCCTTGACCAGCAACCCTCGGCGTGTCGTCCGCAGGATGAGCTCCTCGTCGATGAAGTCCTCGCTCATGCCTCTCCTTTCCCGGTTGGGTAGCTCCGATTCTCAACCGTTTGGGGGTGTCGGCGCCAGTCCCACCTCCTCGAGCGAAACAGGACGGCGTTCTGCCCGCGAAATCTCGGCCGCGAGCGCAATCGCCAAGGCCGAACGGGCCTCCTCCAGGGCGCAGGCGCTCGGGGCGCCGGTGCGCACGGTCTCGACGAAGGTCGCGAGCTCGTTCCGGTACGCCGGCTCGAACCGATCCCAGAAGTCCCGATAGCCGGGCTCCTGTGGGCGCTTGCCGCCCGGCTCCACCGAACGAATCGGGCTTCGTGCATCCTGGCCGACGACGATGCTGTCGAGTGTTCCGAAAACCTCCAGCCGCACGTCGTAGCCAAGCGGATCGCGACGAGTCCCCGAGACGATCACGAGGCCTCCACCCGACAGGTGCATGATCGCCGCAGCAACGTCGACGTCATCAAGCTCGACGACCCACGGTGCATCAAGGCCGGCGCCGTCTGCGTACACCTGGGTGATCTCTTCGCCGCTGACGAACCGGATCGCGTCGAAGTCGTGAATATGGAGGTCGCAGAAGATTCCGCCGGAGGCGGCGATGTATTCGGCGGGAGGGGGAACGGGATCGTGCGTCGCGGCACGCATGGCCAGTACCCTCCCGACGCTGCCGTTTGCAACTGCTTCGTGTGCCGCCCGGTAGCCGGCGTCGAAGCGTCGCTGGAACCCCACCTGCACGACGATGCCGGCGCGGTCGACTGCTTCCCGCACGCGATCGAGGGTCGCGAGTTCGAGCGCGACCGGCTTCTCGCAGAATGCTGCCGTCGCTGACGCGGCGGCCAGCTGGAGGAGTGGTGCGTGGCTCGGGGTGGATGTGGCGATTACCAACGCATCCACACCTGACTCGAGCAACTCTTCCGGCGTAGCGAGGGCTTTTACACCGAGCTCCTCTGCGACTCGGCGGTTGCGCTGCGGGTCGGCGTCGGTTACCGAGACCGAGACATCCTCGAGGTCGAGGAGGGTCTGTGCGTGGTGCGTGCCGATCCGGCCCAGACCGGCGACGCCGACGGCGAGCTTCTTACTCAAGGCCTCCGACGTCGAGCACGACCGTCTTCAGGTCGCTCATGTCGAGCATCGTGTACCGCCCGCCGATGCGGCCCCAGCCGCTCTGCGTGCCCGACGCTCCTCCGAACGGCTCGTGCGCCTCCCAGTAGTCGGTGGAGTCGTTGACGACGACGTTGCCGACGCGCAGGTTGTCGACGAACCGGAAGGCGCGCTTCAGGCTCGACGTGTAGACCGCCGCCTGTAGGCCCAGGTGCGAGTCGTTTGCCACGGCTAGCGCTTCTTCGTCGGACTTGACGCGGATCAGAGGCACGATCGGGCCGAACGTCTCCTGTTGGTTGATCAGCGTGTCGATGCCGACGTCGGTGACGACCGTCGGCTCGTAGTAGAGGCGGGTGGGGCGATCGCCTGCGCGCGATCCGCCGAGTACGACGTTGGCGCCCCTGTCGACGGCGTCTTCCAGGTGCCGATCCATCTTCGCGGCCGTCGGCTCGTTGTTCATGGGACCGACCATGGTGGAGTCGTCGAAGGGGTCGCCGAGCCGCCATTCGGCCGCGGCCTTCAGCACCTCGTCGAGGAACGAGTCGTGCACGCTCTCGTGCACGAGGACGCGCTCCGTGGCGCAGCACACCTGCCCCGCACAGAAGAAGCCGCCGAAGACGGCGCCCTGTGCAGCCCGCTCGAGGTCGGCGTCCTCGCAGACGACGACCGGCCCGTTGCCGCTCGCCTCGATCAGGGATCGCTTGAGACCGGCGGCGCGGACGATCTTCTCCGCGGTCGGATGCGACCCGACGAAACCGACGCAGTCGACGCCGGGATGCGTGACGAGGCGTTCGCCCACGTCGCCGCCGCCGTAGACGACGTTCACTACGCCGTCCGGCAGGCCGGCGTCCGCCATGATCTGCATGAAGTTCGCCATCGCGATCGGTGTCCATTCGGACGGTTTCATCACGATCGTGTTGCCGACGGCGATGCCCGGTGCGATCAGCTCGACCGGGATCAGCGTGGGGAAGTTCCACGGTGTGATGGCCGCGTAGACGCCGTTCGGCTTGCGAAAGGTGAGGATCCGCTTGTTCGGGTCCTGGGACGGAATGATCGCCGTCTCCATCCGTTTCACGTCCTCGGCCGCGATACGAAAGTTCTCCGCGGTCTCGTCGATGTCGCCCAGGGCTTCCGAGGCGTACGGCTTGCCTTGCTCGAGCGAAAGCTCGCGCGCGAAGTCCTCGCGACGTTCGTCGATCAGGTCGGCGATCGCGTGGCAGATCTTGGCGCGTTCCCACGCCGAGAGCGCAGCCCATTTTGGCTGAGCCGTCCGGGCGGCGGCGACCGCACGGTCGACGTCATCCGCGCTCGCATCGGGCGCCTCGGCAAGCGTCTCGCCGGTCACGGGGGAGACGACGCGCCGGGCGCTGTCACCTGTCGACGTGACCCATTCTCCGCCGACGAAGTTCTCGAGCGTCCGGATCGTGACCGCCATGAGGCGACCGTACCCTTTTTTGACAGAGTTGTCCTATGCCGCGCATCACGGCCGCCCAGGCGCTCATCCGGTTTCTCGCCGCGCAGCACGTGGAGCGTGACGGAGTCGAACGGCGTTTCTTCGAGGGATGCTTCGGGATCTTCGGCCACGGCAACGTCGCCGGGATCGGGCAGGCGCTTTACCAGCATCCCGATCTCCTCACCTATTACCAGGCTCGCAACGAGCAGGCGATGGTGCATACCGCGGTCGGCTTCGCGCGGATGAAGAACCGGCTCGCGACGCTTGCATGCACCACTTCGATCGGCCCAGGCGCAACGAATCTCGTGACCGGCGCGGCGCTCGCCACCGTGAACCGCCTGCCCGTGCTCCTCCTCCCGGGCGACGTGTTCGCGTCGCGGCGCCCTGATCCCGTGTTGCAGCAGCTCGAGGTGCCGTCGCGCGGCGACGTCTCGGTCAACGACTCGCTGCAGCCGGTGTCGCGTTACTTCGACCGGATCGAACGCCCAGAGCAGCTGCTGGCCGCCGCGCCGGCGGCGATGCGCGTACTCGTCAACCAGGCCGAGACCGGTGCCGTGACTCTTGCCTTCCCGCAGGACGTGCAGGCCGAGGCGTACGACTACCCGGACGAGTTCCTCGCGCACCGCGTCTGGCACGTGACGCGGCCCGAGCCCGACGCGGGGCTGCTGGCCGAAGCTGCCGCCCTCATTCGAGGTGCGAAGCGCCCGTTGATCGTCGCCGGCGGCGGCGTCATTTACTCCGAGGCGACCGATGCGTTGCGTGCCTTCGTCGAACAGACGGGAATCCCGGTGGGGGAGACGCAAGCCGGGAAGGGCGCGCTCCCGTACGACCATCCCGCTTCGCTCGGTGCCGTCGGCGTTACCGGCACGTTCGCGGCCAATCGGATTGCCGCGGACGCGGACGTCGTGATCGGCATCGGGACGCGCTGGTCCGACTTCACGACGGCCTCGAAGACGTCCTTCCGCAATCCGGACGTGCGTTTCGTCAACGTGAACATCGCCGACTTCGACGCGTTGAAGCTCGACGGGGTCGCGCTCGTCGCCGACGCGCGCGTTGCGCTCGAGCGGCTCGGAACCGCGCTCGGAGGCCACCGGGCCGAGCCGGGTTACCGCGAGCTTGCCGCCCGTCTGAACAGCGAGTGGGACGAGGAGGTGACGCGCCTGTACGACCTCGGGGTCGGGCCGCTGCCCGCTCAGAGCGAGGTGATCGGCGCGGTCAACGACGCTGCGCGCCCCACGGACGTCGTCGTCTGTGCGGCCGGGTCGATGCCCGGCGACCTGCACAAGCTCTGGCGCACCCGGGACCCGAAGGGCTACCACGTCGAGTACGGCTACTCGTGCATGGGCTACGAGATCGCCGGCGGGCTCGGCGTGAAGCTCGCGGAGCCCGAGCGCGAGGTGTACGTCATGGTCGGCGACGGCTCCTATCTCATGCTCTCGAGCGAGATCGTCACGTCGATCCAGGAAGGCCTGAAGCTGACAATCGTGCTCGTCGACAACCACGGCTTCAGCTCGATCGGGAACCTCTCACGGTCGCTCGGCACTGACGGGTTCGGCACTCAGTACCGCTACCGGCAAAACGGCTCGCTCGGAGTGGACAGCGACGATCCGACGGCCCAGCTGCTCCCGGTCGATCTCGCCGCCAACGCCGAGTCGCTCGGGGCGAAGGTGATCCGGTGTCGCACGATCGACGAGCTTCGGAGCGGGCTGGAGGCCGCGAAGGTCGAGGACTCGACCGTCGTGCTTGCGATCGAGGTCGATCGCTACGAGGGGGTTCCGGGCTACGAGAGCTGGTGGGACGTGCCTGTCGCCGAGGTCTCGGAGGTCGAGGCCGTCAAGGCGGCACGTGCGGCATACGAACAGGCTCGAGCTTCGGACTAGGGGCTCATCGGCGTCATCGGCTGGTCCATCGAATTCCCGGGGATCGTCAGGCCGGGGATCGCGTCGGGTGCTGTGAACAGGAGCACGCCGAGCGTGAGAAGAATCACCGCCGTCCCGTAGACCGCCACCAGGCGCCAGGGGATGATCTTCTCGGCCGCGATCAGGCCTGCGACGACAGCCATCCAGGTGATGCTCATGACCCCGAGCGCGAAGAGCGACGCCATCAGAGCCCAACAGCACCCGACACACCAGGCGCCGTTCCTCATGCCCATCCGCACGGCTCCAGACCGGCCGCCGCTCCAATGGCGGAGCAAGAGGCCGAGAGGGCTCCGGCACTTCCCCAAACAGACGTCCTTCAGTGGCGTCAGCTCATAGACCGCTGCGACGACGAGAGTTGCTCCTGCCACCCATCGGCCCGCGCGATCCCACGCGAGCACGTCGCCAGCGAACCGATGCCCGCCGTACGCAATCGAAAAGGCGAGCACGCCGGCGCCGGTCCACGTGAGGAGATAGCCCGCCGCGAATACGAGCGCGGAAAACGGCGTGCGCTCACCGCCCACGCGCGAGTACAGAGCAACCGTCGGGGCGACCGACGGGAACATCATCGCCGCCATCATCACGACCCAGACCCCCAGGAACCAACTGAGGGCTCCAAGACCTGTCCAGGGGCCGTTGTCCATTCCGCTCATCTGTCCGAGGGTCCACCACCAGCCGATTCCGGCGAGGACGAAGAGCAGGGCCACGAGGCCCAGGCGTGCGCGCGCCGCGGCAAAGGCCGGCGCGAGACCCGTGCCCGGAGCACGTTCCTGCGCCTCTGCAATCAACTGTTCAAGCTGCCCAGGAGAACTCGGAGGTCGAGAGACCCGTCTTGCCTTCGTACTCGATCCCGAACGCGTTGATCCGCGAGCGGGTCGCCTCCGCAACCGTCAGTTCAGAACCCGCCGGGTGGAACATGCCGTTCAAGCGGACCGGCTCTCCCGTCTCGATTCCGAAAGGCACGATGTCCTCGATCTCGAAGTCGATCCCGTCGCCGATCCGAACGCTGTGGCGCACGCCGTCGTCCACCACCTCGATCGCCGCACGCTCAATGCCGAGCATCTCACCGATGAGCGGTGCGAGCCCGGCCATCGGCCCGCCGAGTTGACCGCCGAAGACCTGTGTGAGCTTGTCCGCCTGCTCATCCGTCGCGCGCTCGTCGATGAACATCCCGAGCCGCCAATTCCCGTCGGTCATCACCTTTGGCGTGTCTGCGATCGCTGCGACCTTGAGCCCGCCGATGTCGGTGCCTTCGATCTCACCCTCGCGAATGTTGAAGACGAGCAGCACGCGACAGAAGTCATAGGTCGCGCCGTGGTCGAAAGAAGCGTTGCAGGGGCAGATCAGATCGCACGAGCATGTTTCGACGTAGCTGCCCTTCAGGTTCCAGGACATCGACAACCTCCCATCTGGATGAACACCGCGGGCGTCGGGTGGCGCCTCGCCGACCCTAAATCATGCGAGACCTCCAAGGGCGCCACTAGTGACTCCGAGCCACTAAGTCGGCTCGATTGGCTTCCCACCTTGATCGCAAACGATTTCATGTCCAGAATGGGCGGCCGGTATGACGGCGCCCACCCGTACCGAGAACGACCTGATTCTGGCCCGCGATGGCGGCACCCGGGCGCGGACACGCCCGGAGGCGCCGATGTTCCCCGGCGGCATGGAGGTCGGCCGGGAGGAGATCGAGGCGCTGACCCGCGTGATCGAGAGCAAGAACGTCTTCCGCTATTACGGCGTCGGCGACGGGCCAGACGAAGTCCGCTCCTTCGAGCGCGAGTTCGCGGAGCACATGGGCGCCGAGCATGCGCTCTGCGTCAACGCCGGCTCCTCGGCGCTCATCTGTGCGCTGATCGGCGCGGGCATCGGCGAGGGGGACGAGGTGATCGTGCCGGCCTACACGTGGAACGCGACGCCGAACGCAGTGCTTGCCTCTCGCGCTCTCCCTGTCCTCGCCGAGGTTGACGAGTCGCTGACCCTCGATCCTGTGGATGTCGAGCGGAGGATCACGCCACGGACGCGCGCGATTCTTCCGGTGCACATGCGCGGCGCGCCCGCCCCCATGACTGAGCTCATGGCGATCGCGAAGCAACACGATCTCGTGCTGATCGAAGACGTCTGCCAGGCCGCCGGCGCCACGTATCGCGGTCGCCGACTGGGGACGTTCGGCGACGCCGGTGCCTTCAGCCTGCAGTTCAACAAGATCATCACCACGGGCGAGGGCGGTGTGCTGATCACCGATCGCGATGACCTGCTGGATCTGGCTCTCGACGTGCACGACTGCGCCAACTCGGTTCGGCGGGGAACCGGGCTGCCGAAGTACGCGGGCTACAACTTCCGCGCGTCCGAGTTGACCGGCGCGATGGCGCGGGTCCAGCTGGGGCGGCTCGACGGGTTACTCGAGCGGATGCGCGCCAATCATGCGCGCCTTACCACGGAGATCGCCGGTCTACCGGGTTTGACGCTCCGGCGCACGAACGACGAGGACGGTGACGCCGGAATTGCTCTGATCGCGTTCGCGGACAGCCCGGCAAAGGCAGCCGAGGGCGCCTCGGCGCTCAACGCCGAAGGCGTCCTCGCGATGCAGATCTACTCGCCGGCGACGCCCGACCTGCACATCTATCCGTACTGGGCCCCGGTCCTTGCAGCGCTCGAGGCGTCGGGAGCCGAGCGGCCGGATTGCCCGCGTACGTTGGACCTCGTCGAGCGAGCCATTCACGTGGACGTGTCCCCACTCTGCGAGGAACGGGATCTCGACGAGATCGCGTTCGCCTTCGAAAAGGTGGCCAAGCAGGTCTTGGCGTGAAGCTTCGCGTGGCGGTCGTCGGCGGCGGCCTCGTCGCGCAGGCGATGCACCTCCACTATCTGAAGCACCAGACCGAGCGATTCGACCTCGTCGCACTTGCGGATCCGAGCAAGACGGTTCGCGAAGCGCTGCAGCAGCTCTACAGCCTCGAAGCCACCTATGCCGACTATCGCGAGCTGCTCGACGGGACGAAGCTCGATGCGATCGTGATCTGCTCACCATCGCAGACCCACGCGGAGGTGACGCTCGCCGCGCTCGAGCTCGGCCTGCACGTCTTGGTCGAGAAGCCGATGTGCATCACGCTGGCCGACGCCGACCGGATCGTCGAGGCGCGCGACCGGGCCGGGCTGGTCGTGCAGGTCGGGTACATGAAGCGCCATGATCCGGCGTGGCAGCACATGCTCGAGAACCTGCCGGACTCGGCCGAGTCGCTTCGTTACCTGCGCGTCGTCGTCCACGATCCGGAGTTCGAGCCGTTTTTCGGCCCGGGCGAGATCTTTCGTGCCACGGACATCCCCGCAGGCGTCCTCCAGGAGAGTCGTGAGCAGATGAAGACGCAGGTGCACGAAGCCGTCGGCGCGGCTACGCCGGAGGTGGTCACCGCCTTCGAGGGTTCCTTCCTTGGCAGCCTGGTTCACGACGTCAACCTGGTGCACGGTTTGCTCGAGAAGATGGGAGAGCCGTTGCCCGCCGAGGTGATCGGGGGCGACTGGTGGAACGAAGGGCGGGCGGTGACCGGTTCGGTGCGGCTCGCGAACGGCGCGCGGTGGGACAGTGCCTGGATCCAGCTGCTCGACGCCTTCGAATACCGCGAGTCGGTCGCGTTCTATTTTGCCGAAGAGGTGCACACGCTGTCGTTCCCCTCGCCGTGGCTGAAGCAGTCTCCGACTGTCTACGAGGTGTCGCGCAGGGCCGACGGCGCGCGTGCGGCGGAGGTCTTCGAATCGTACGAGGAGAGCTTTGGGCGCGAGCTCGCGCACTTCCATGACTGTCTTGTGAACGGTGTGGAGTGCCTGACGCCCCCGGAGCAGGCGCGCCTGGACATGCAGGTCCTGACGCACATGTTCCTCCAGGCTGGATGACCGGGCTGCGAACGGCGATTGTCGGCTCGGGCTTCGTGGCCCGGGTCCATGCCGACGCGGTGCGCGACTTCGGCGGGCGGGTCGTCGCCGTGTCGAGCCGGACACGGGCCGGGGCCGAACAGCTTGCGGCGGAGATCGGCGCTGCCGCGTTCGACTCCCTCGAGGACGCGCTCGCGAGCGCGATCGATGTCGTGCACATCTGCACGCCGAATGCGCTGCACGTCGAGCAGACGCTGCTCGCACTCGGGCACGGAGCGCACGTCGTCTGCGAAAAGCCGCTCGCCACGAGCACGGACGAAAGCCGGCGCATGCTCGATGCACTCGAGTCGAGCGGCCGAGTAGGAGCCGTGGCATATCACGTGCGTGGCTATCCGCTCGTCGAGCACATGCGCGCGACCGTCGCGGACGGGGGCCTCGGCGAGCTCCGCGTCGTGCACGGGCGTTACGTCTGTGACGACGCGCTGCTTGTCAGCGGCGGCTGGCGGCTGCTCCCCGAGAGCTCCGGCCCGACCTACGTGACCGCGGACCTCGGCGCACATTGGTTCGATCTCGCCGAGCACGTGACCGGCGCGCGCATCTCCGAAGTGCTCGCCGACTTCCGCACCTTCGTTCCGGGTCGCGCCCTCGAGGATCACGCCTCGCTGTTGCTTCGCTTCGACAACGGTGCCACAGGTAGCGCGGAGTTCAGCGCGCTCGGCCCGGGCCGCAAGAACCAGCTCCTGTTCGAGCTCGAGGGCAGCAGCGGCGGCTTCACGTGGGACCAGGAATCTCCGAACGAGCTCCTCCATCGGCATGCCGAG
>Ga0105245_10004470_pt1 | contig 12360 bp, 9 predicted proteins | sample KBSM54metaG_FD_81523 | JGI IMG/M metagenome (GOLD analysis project Ga0105245, IMG submission 81523) | Miscanthus rhizosphere microbial communities from Kellogg Biological Station, Michigan, USA - KBS M5-4 metaG | ecosystem: Host-associated > Plants > Roots > Rhizosphere > Soil | place: Michigan...
CCAACCTGGCGAGCGATTGTCGGGGCAAAACCTCAAGCGGCTTCTGGCAGCAACAGACCTTCACGCCGACTCCCGGCACCTACACGCTGCGCGTCGACCCCTCCGCCACCGCAACCGGCTCGGTGACGCTGACCGCATACGACTCGACCAACCTCACCTCCACGATCACCCCCAAAACCGGCGGGGGCGAATCCAAAACCGTTTCGGTCGAAGTGCCCGGGCAGAAGAACTGGGTGACCTTCTCGGGGACCGCCGGCCAGCAGGTCTCCCTTCTCGCCTCCGAAGCCGGCTTCTCCGGCGAATACAGGGTGATCACCCCGGCCGGCGCCAACCTCGGGTCGGCGCCCAACTTCACCAAATCGGCGACGGGCTTCTGGGGACCGACCACCCTGCCGGAAACCGGCACCTACAAAGTCGAGCTCGAAGGCACGGGCGCCGAAGTCGGAAGCCTGAAACTCACCGCCTACCTCTTCGAAGACCTCTCCGGCTCGATCGTCCCGACCAAAGGCGGCGCCAACCAGACCGCCACGATCGCCACCCCCGGCCAGATGGCCAACTACACGGTCGAAGTCAAAGCGGGCCAAGAGGTATCGGTGAAGACGTCCTCGGCCTCCTTCAGCGGCGAATACTGCATCTCCTGGCGCACCGGCTCGGGCAGCCAGCTCTCGCAGAAGTGCTACGCCTCCGGCACCGGGTCGGGCTTCTGGCAGCAGCAGAGCTTCTCGCCGACCCCTGGTACTTACACCCTGCGCGTCGACCCCTCCAGCACCGCCACCGGCTCGGTCACCCTCACCGCCTACGACTCGACCGACCTCACCGGTTCGACCATCACCCCCAAATCCGGCGAAGGCGAATCGAAAACCTTCCCGGTCGAAGTCCCGGGGCAGAAAAACTGGATCGCCTTCTCCGGCACCGCCGGCCAGGAGGTCTCGATCGTGCCCTCGGAAGCGGGCAGCTTCTCCGGCAGCTTCGAAGTCCTCAAGCCCTCCGGCGCCAAACTCTCGGGCTCCAGCGGCGGCCTGGCCGAAATGCACGGCCCGCTCACCCTGCCCGAAACCGGCACCTACTCGATCAAGCTCGAAGGCTCCGGCGAAGCGACCGGCACGGTCAAACTCACCGCCTACCTCTTCGAAGACCTCTCCGGCTCGATCGCCCCGACCAAAGCCGGCGCCAACCAGACCGCCACGATCGCGACGCCGGGCCAGATGGCCAACTACACGGTCGAAGTCAAAGCCGGCCAGCAGGTCTCGGTGAAGACCTCGAGCTCCACCTTCAACGGCGAATACTGCATCTCCTGGCGCACCTCCGAAGGCAGCTCGCTGGGCAGCAAATGCCAGAACAAAACCTCGAGCGGCTTCTGGCAACAGCAGACCTTCACCCCGACCCCTGGCACCTACACCCTGCGCGTCGACCCAACCGGCACTGCCACCGGCTCGGTCACCCTCACCGCCTGGGACTCGACCGACCTTACCGGCGCCACCATCACCCCCAAATCCGGCGAAGGCGAATCGAAAACCCTCTCGGTCGAAGTGCCCGGCCAGAAGAACTGGGTGACGTTCTCGGGGAGCAAAAGCCAGCTGGTGACGCTGAAAGTCACCGAACCGACCTTCGCCGGCACGATGTCGATCTGGGCGCCTTCGGGCTCGAAAGTCAGCGGCAGCGAAAAATCGTTCAGCAGCGGCGGCAGCGCCAAGGCCGAAATCACGCCCGCGGAAACCGGCACCTACAAAGTCAAGCTCGAAGGCTCCGGCGAAGCGACCGGCAACCTCAAACTCTCCGCCTACCTGGGCTCGCACGTCGCCTGGTTCGGTCCCGCCCCCGACACCGCCCAGCTCGTCAGCTTCTCCCAGCCCTCGGGCGCTCCCAAGCCCTCCTATTCCGACGCTCCGCGCAAGGCGCGCCGCCATGCCGGAAGGGCGCGCCGCCATACCAAGGCGATCGAGGATGCCTCGCGGCCCGAACAGGGCTCCTCGCTCCCGCGCAGCGTCAGCAGCTGGCGCCCGCAGAAGCGCGGCGCCTGGCTGCCGCCGCGCTCGAGCTTCAAGCGGGGGTGGGTCGTGGGCCAGTCGCCCGGGCCGTGGACGAAGATCGCCCCGCTGCAGGCCGCGCCGGGCACGACCGCCGTCTCGGGCCAGGTGCTGAGGGTCGACGGCATGCCGCTGGTCGGCGCCCGCATCGCGGTCAAGGGGACCGCGTCCGCGACCCGCACCGACGCCGCCGGCCGTTTCCTCCTCGCCGGGATTCCCTCCGGCCACCAGATCCTCGTCATCGACGGGGAAGCAGCCCCCGCGAAGCAGCGCTTCGGCAGCTTCGAAGCCGGCGTCGAGCTGCCGCCGCGCAGGACCACCGTGCTCGACTACACGACCTGGATGACGCCGCTCGACCGGGCGGGGAACCACGCCATCGCCTCGCCGACCCGGCATGAAACCCGCATCACGACGCCGCGCATACCCGGCTTCGAAGTGCGGCTCCCGGCCGGCACGGTAATCCGCAACGCCGCCGGGGATCCGGTCAAGCACCTGAACATCACCGCGATCCCGGTCAACCGCCCCGCCTTCCCGCTGCCGCCGTTCCTCTCGGTGCCGCTCTACTTCACGGTGCAGCCGGGCCGGGCCTACCTCAGCAAGGGCGCGCGGGTGATCTACCCGAACTGGGGGAACCTGCCGGCGGGCCAGCGCGTCGACTTCTGGAACTACGACCCGACCGACAAGGGCTGGCACGTCTACGGCCGCGGCGAAGTCACGCCCGACGGCAAGCAGGTCGTCCCCGACCCCGGCGTCCGCGTCTGGCAGTTCACCGGCGCGATGGTCGTCAGCAGTCCGCCGCCGCCGGGAGAAGGCCCCGGCGCGGACGGCTCCGAAGGTGGCGATCCGGTCGACCTCGGCACCGGCCTCTTCACTTACCACCACACGGATCTCGTCCTGCCCGACACGATCCCGATCAGGATCGAACGGACCTACCGCCCCAAGGATTCCAACTCCTACAGCTTCGGTCGCGGCACCACCAGCCTCTACGACCTTCGGCTGTGGTCGACCAACAGCTCCAAAGAAGCCGACCTCGTCCTCCCCGACGGCGGCACGGTCCACTTCGTCCGCACCTCTCCCGGCGAAGGCGAAACCGATGCCGTCTTCGAAGCGGCCAAGTCCCCGAACGTCTTCTCCAAGGCGAAGATCACCTACGCGAGCGAAGGTTCGGGCTGGGACCTGAAGCTGACCGACGGCACGACCTACGTCTTCAACCCCTTCCTGCTGGCGCCGCTGCGGGAAATCCGCGACCGCTACGACAACCGCCTGAAGATCACCCGCTCTGGCGAAAACATCACCCAGATCACCTCGCCGCACGGGCGCTGGGTCAAGTTCGGCTACGACAGCTCCGGGCGCATCGCCGAAGTCACCGACAACGGCGGCCGCCACTTCAAATACACCTACACCTCCGGCGACCTGACCAAAGTCGAAGCCCCGGAAGGACGGACGACGCAGTACGAATACGACACGTCGCATCGGATGAAGGCGATAGTCGACGCGCGGGGCAACAAATATCTCCAGGTCGCCTACGACGCCAATGGCAGGGTCGAAGAACAGACCGCGGGCGACGGCGCCGCCTTCGACTTCGCCTACGCGCTGGACGAAAGCGGCGAGGTCGAAGCGACGACCATCACCGACCCGCTCGGCAACCAGCGCGAAGTCCAGTTCAACGGCGAAGGCTTCCCCGTCAGCGAAACCGAAGCCCCCGGCACGGAACTCGCGCGGACGACCAGCTTCGAACGCGAACCCGAAACCGGCCTGGTCCTCTCCGAAACCGATCCGCTCGGGAACGAGACCGCCTTCGAATACGACAGCTCCGGCAACGTCACCGAAGAGACCAGGCTGGCGGGCACCGAAGACGCGACGACCACCAAATTCAAATACGAACCAGGCACCAGCAACTTCACCGAAGTCACCGATTCGCTCGGCCACACGACGAAATTCGAATACGGGGCCCGCGGCGAGCTGCTGAAGAAGACCGACCCGCTCGGCCGTGAAACGACGATCGAATACAACAGCGCTGGGCAGCCGACCTCGATCACCAACCCCGAAGGAGAGGAATCGAAATTCGGCTACAGCAATGGTGACCTTGCTTCGCTCACCGACCCGCTCGGCCGCACCACCAAGCGCTTCCTCGACACCCTCGGGCGGGTCCGGACTGTCACTGCCCCTGGCGGTCAGCGGGTGCACCTCGCCTACGACGAAGCCGGCAAGCTGACGAGCGTGAAGATGCCCTCGGGCGCCGAAACCTCGGTCGAATACGACGCCGACGGCAATCCGATCTCGATCACCGATCCGCGAGGCAACGAAACCACCTTCGGCTATGACGTGATGGACCGGCTCGTGAGCGAAACCGATCCGCTCGAACGCACGGCGGAATGGAGCTACGACAAAGCCGGCGACGTCAAGGAAGCGGTTGATCGGAACGGCACGGTCGCGACGTTCGCCCATGATGCCCTCCGGCGCCTGACCACCGCCCGCTACGGCGTCTCGGGACTCAGCGCCGAAAGCAGCATCGCCTACGAATACGACCTCGACAACCGCATCACCCACGTCGCCGACAGCGCCGGTGGCGAATACACCTTCGGCCGCGACCCCTTCGGGCGGATCGAAAGCCTCGAAGGCCCGGGCGGAACCGTTTCCTACGCCTACGACGCGGCCGGGCGGCGGGAAGCGATGTTCCTCCCCGGCCAGTCACCGACCTATTACACCTACGACAAAGCCGACCAGTTGACCGGACTCGCCCGGGGTTCGGATTCCGTCGCTCTGGAATACGACAAAGCCGGCCGCCAGGCCGCAATCACGCTGCCGGACGCCATCAAGGAGGAATACGGCTACGACGCCGCCGGCGAGAAGACCTCGATCACCTACAAGCACTCCGGCTCGACGCTGAGCGCGATCGATTACGCCTACGACGCCAACGGCCGCGAGGAAGCGGCGTGGGGCGGCTTCGCTCGGCTGAATCTTCCCGAAACGCTAAACACGGCTGAATACAATGCCGATAACCAACTGATGCGACGCGAAGGCGCCGAACTCAGCTACGACAAAAACGGCAACCTGCTCACCGACGGCGCCGACGAATACAGCTGGAACGCCAGGGGCCAGCTGACCGCCATCAGCGGCGAACACAGCGCCTCCTTCGGCTACGACCCCTTCGGGCGCCGGGTCTCCAAGACCCTGGGGGGCACGACGACGGAACTCCTCTACGACGGAGCCGACGTCGCCCTGGAATCGCAAGAAGGCACCACCACGGCTTCGCTTCTTTCCGGTCTGCAGCCCGACCAGCACTTCGCTCGCACTACTGCCTCAGGGACCGACAGCTACCTGACTGATCTCCTCGGCAGTACCGTCGCGCTCGCCAACGGCTCCGCTGAAGTCACCGCGGCCTATTCCTACGAGCCCTTCGGTGCATCAACGAGTATCGGCACCGTGAACGGCAATCCCTATCAGTTCACCGGCCGCGAAAACGACGGCACTGGCGTCCAGTACAACCGGGCGCGCTATTACAGTTTCGGCATGGGTCGGTTCATCAGCCAAGACCCGGCCGGGTTCGCAGGCAGCGGAGCAAACCTGTACTGGTATGGCTACGGTGATCCCTTCGATTTTATTGACCCCAGCGGTGAAATTGGTCTTGAAATCTCAGTTCCAGATCCCCTAGGCGGGCTAAAGGAAGTGGGTGAAGGTGCATGGAACAATCTCGGGGAGAGTGCGCACCAAGTTGGAGAATGGGTGAGTGAAGCGGGGGGCGTTATCAGCGAAACCCTTGATTGCGGAACCACCGGATTACTACTTGATGCTGAGGGTACGGCTGCCACGTCGACTGGGGTCGTGGTAGCCAGCACGGCACCGCCGGCAACCGCCCCCGCTGGTGGAGTTCTTATCCTGGGCGGAGGGATCGATGACTTACTCGGGGTCGGCTTCGATGTTCTCGGCCACGAGGGGGTCTGTTGAGATGAGTGGACTAGCTGCCATAATTATTGGCCTTGGCATTGGTTTCTTAATCGGTCTGCCTGCTCTTGTGGCCTACCGTCATGACATCGCAAGCCGCTTCCGCCGCTTTTGGAAGCCGACCGATGAATCGGTGGAGCAAGAACACGAGAGGGAGCCATCCAGCAAGCAATCTGATGGAGACGGCGAAGGCCTTTCTCCTGCCATCGCGGCGTTTGCCATCGGCGCCGGAGCCATTACTGCCCTCTATGGCGCATTCTCAGGGGGCGTAGCTTTCCTAGCTTCGGGAGCGTTCCTCATACTAGGTGTCATGGTGGCCATTATCGCTACTAGAGCGGTAAAGGACTGAAAGGAACCATCACCTACTCGGAGTTGTTGCATGGAATGCTCGCGACTCTTCTGACTGAGAAGTAGCGATAACAGTGCATCTAGTATTGATATATCAATATCTATGGTCGCTGATGCGCGTTGGATGAACCGTGATGAAAGGCAAGAGCTGGACGCCATCGAGTGGTTCGGATACCTAGGCGTTCTCGTGTTTGCTGCCCAGATAGTCAGTGAAGGCGTTTCTTAATGTCTCTGCTCCGAGACCGCATAAAGACCGCGCTACTTCTCGAAGGCTTGGACGACATTTGCCAAGTCTGGTGGATAGCTGGAACGGTGCACAAATTGACTGGCATACCGCGCGAAACCCCTGAACTCGTAGATCTGGCGGTAGGGGCAGTTCGCGATCTTCTCGATAGCGGGTATGCGGTCTTCGGAGATGCGGTGCAGGATGAGAGAGGCATGGTCACCATAGTGCCGTGGGAATCTGCTCCGGACGAGGTCGCGGCCCGGGTCAAGAAGGAGTGGGGCGAGCTTGACGACCGTCTGAGAATGGGTGACATCGGGTGGTTGGAGCTGACCGACAAGGGTCGCGAGGAGGCTCGGAGGCTCGACGCTGCGGGCTGTGATCCTTTCAACGAATGACCCCCATTGGCGGTGACATCCGAGCTGCCCTACTCCTCGAAGGTTTAGACGACATGCTCAACCTGGGATGGATCGAACAGACGATCGGTTATCTCCGGGGAAAGGAGGAGCGTGAGACTCCCGAGATCGTCGAATCAACGTCGGCGGCGATTCGAGATCTGATCGATGCAGGCTATGCGATAGCCGGAAATGTAGTGAAAGATCCTGCCGATGGCCTGCTGATGGTGAAGTCGTGGGATCTGTCGCCGGAGGCGACCATCGAGCGGATTGAACAGGAGTGAGGCGAACTCGATGAAGACGCCCGGAGGTACCTCGTCTGGCTGGAACTCACCGCCAAAGGTCGCGAAGAGGCAAGAAGGCTGGATGCTTCGGGCTGCGATCCTTTTAAAAAGTGACCGATGAGCGACGGAGACCGCGTTAGGAATGCGCTACTTCTCTACGGCTTGGAAGACATTCTCCAAGTCTGGTGGATAGCTGGAACGGTGCACAAATTGACCGGGATACCGCGCGAAACCCCTGAGCTCGTAGGTCCGACGGTAGAGGCAATTCGCGATCTTCTCGATAGCGGATATGCAGTTTTCGGAGACGCGGTGCTGGATGAGAAGGGCATGGTCATCCTGGAGCCTTGGAACGCGACTCCGGACGAAGTCGCGGCCCGGGTCAAGAAGGAGTGGGGCGAACTTGACGAGCCTTTGAACATCGGTCATATCGGCTGGCTAGAGCTGACCGACAAAGGTCGCGAGGAGGCTCGGAGGCTCGACGCTGCGGGCTGCGATCCTTTTGTGGAGGCGCCATGAGCGTACTTCTCCTACTCGGCCTGATCGGAATGGCATTTGTCTGGTTCGCCGGTCTATATGGCTTGGCTTGGAGCTGGCGTAGGAGTGTGCTGGCTTTTGAGGCGGCAGACGTCGACATTCCAGACGGTCTTCGCACCCTTAGCGCGACTGAAGTGATGGGTCTGAATGTTCGCCGACACACCATAGGGTGGTCGGTGTTCTTCTTCAGCTGTTTTCTTGCCTTAGCAGTAATAGACCTTCCGATTTGGGCAGGGTTGGGAATGGCTCTGGTCCTCGGGGTGCATTACGGATCAGTTCAGGTCACGGATGAGCGTGAGCAAGAAGCTCGTGCGGTGCGGCCACCGATATTCTCCGAGGAGATCGACAACGTCGGGTATACGGCGGTGGCCGCCACCGAGTGGTTCGGATACCTAGGCGTTCTCGTGTTTGCTGCCCAGATAGTCAGCGAAGCCTTTTCCTAATGGCTCTGTTCGGAGACCGCATAAGGCCCCGCTGGCCAAAGAGGGGTCAGCTGTTTCATGTAGCGGTAAAAGTGCATCTGTTATTGATAGATCGCAATGTATGTTTTGCGGTGCGCATTGGAGGGATCGTGACCGGGTTTGCAGAATCAGACTGGCAGAAAGGCGGTCTTAGGTACGCAAAGCTGCAAGGGCTCGTTCCCGAGTTCCTGAAACCGGCATCTGTTTGCATGTTCTTCGTTGGTGTCCGAAGCCAAGGGGGCTCGTTTCGCCTGTTCAATCCGCTCAGTCCCCTCCAGAAGGAGTACGTAGTGGCCGCCACCGATGACGGCATAGCCATCTTGTGGCTGCGCCGCCCCGGAGTGTTCCGGGCCAGCATTGGGGGAATTGTCTACAAATCGCACGACAAAGAGGCAAATGTTCAGTGGGACGACGGAAAGCTGCTGGTCGCAGGTGTGGCTTACGAGCCAATCGCCTTTCACGACGAGGATGCCGAAGGGCTCGCGCGTCTAGTCAATGAACGCCGCTGAGATGGGACCAGTCGAGCCTGAGAGAAGTCCGTGATGCCTCAACGAGGATCTGGGGCGCCCCCGCCCGGAGAGATCGATGAGACTCGCCGAAGGATGCTGCAAGGCAAGCCCCTGGCAGGACGATTTATGTGGCTCATGAAACGGCTTGCTTACATCGTAGTGTTCATTGCGGGACTAGCTGGTGTCCTTACCCTTGCCGATGGCGTTTGGCTTGCGATTGGTTTGACGATACTCGCCTTCGCGGCGGGTATGTTGCCGGAGCTCTTTATAGATTTTCGCTACCGCAATTACCGCAGAGAATGGGAACTCGCAAATAGCCGATCCTCGTATCAAGAAATGAACCTACCTTGAGCACCGCCCGAGGGATGCGACTTCTGGATTGGTTGTCGGCCCCGTTCCTTCTGGGTGGCACGGTGGCGCCATGGAGATGACGATCAGTTGGAAGCCGAGAATAATCACCGAGACGAATGGTCCTTCAAGTGAGTATGAGCGCGTTGAAAGTCGCTACGGCAACCCCGGAATTGCTTGCTGACGGTGGAACCAGTTCCTTTGGAATGCGCCTTCTTGTTCTGATGGTCGTGGTTGTGTTCGTTGGAATCCCGGCGGCGATCACCTGGCTCAAGGGTCAAAGGGCAGCCTTCATCGTCGGCTTCTTCACGGTTGGATTTGTCTGGTATGTAGGAGCGAGCCGCTTGGCGAAGCCGATGTCTTGGTGGGCACGCCGCTTCTACGGGCCAAGGAAGTTGGAGCGCGCGCTGCAACGATTTGGCCATTGCTGAGGACGACGCACATTGCTGTAATGGCGCATCGAAACCAGTGCTGAACTGTCATGTTCACCTACTGAGATGACGCAGATGGACTCGAATGGAACGGAGCGACGCGGCGTCACCCGCCGGGGTGTCTTGGCCGGGGCGGCGATGGTGGGGATCGGGGCCAGCCTCGATCATCTGCTTGTCCGGCCCGGGTCGGACGGCGACAGCGACGGGACGGCGGCTCCAGGGCAAGCCGCCGTCCCGTTCTACGACTCGCACCAGGCCGGGATCGCGACGCCGGCGCAGGAATTCCTCGACTTCGCGGCCTTCGACGTCACCAGCAGCTCGATCGACGACCTTCGCGAAGTCCTCGAGGAGTGGACCGCCGCGGCGGCTGCGCTGACGGCGGGGAAGCTCTACGAACCGGGTCCGGAGGGGGCGGACGTGGCGCCCGCCGACACCGGCGAGGCGGTCGGCGTCGGTCCCTCGCGGCTGACGATCACGATCGGGTTCGGTCCGAGCCTGTTCGGCTCGCGGGGAGAGGATCGCTTCGGCCTGGCCGCAAGGCGGCCGTCCAAGCTGGCGCCGCTGCCGGCCTTTCGCGGTGAGAGCCTGGACCCCGACCGCTCCGGCGGCGACCTCTGCGTTCAGGCCTGCGCCGACGATCCCCAGGTCGCGTTCCACGCGATCCACGTCCTCGCGCGGGCGGCCAGCGGGGCGGCGACCCTGCGATGGACCCAGCAGGGCTTCGGCCGCACCTCGAGCACCAGCCGCTCCCAGCCGACGCCGCGCAACCTGATGGGGTTCAAGGACGGGACCGACAACATCCGCGCCGAGGACGGGGAGGCGATGGACGAGTTCGTCTGGGTGCCGCCCTCCGACGGGCCGGGCTGGATGGCCGGCGGCAGCTACCTGATCGCGCGCCGCATCCAGATCCTCTTCGATGTCTGGGACGGGACCAGCCTCGAAGGCCAGGAGGACGCGATCGGCCGCCGGAAGCTGAGCGGCGCCCCCCTCGGCGGTGAGGACGAGTACGACCCGGTCGATCTCGAGGCGAGGAAGGGCGGTGCGCCGGTGATCCCGGCCGACGCCCACATCCGTCTCGCGAGCCCCGACTACAACGACGGCCAGCGCATCCTGCGCCGGGGCTACTCCTACTCCGAACCCAGCGAAGCCGGCTCGGGCCAGATCGACGCCGGGCTCTTCTTCGTCTGCTTCCAGCGCGATCCCGAGCGCCAGTTCGTCCCGATCCAGCGCCGCCTTGCCGCATCGGACGCGCTCAACCACCACACCCTCCACACCGCCGGCGCGATCTTCGCCTGCCCTCCCGGCACCGGGCCGGGCGGATTCGTCGGCGAAGGGCTGTTCGCCTGAGGCGAAAAAAAGACGCCCGCCAATTGGCGGGCGTCTTTTCCACTGATTGAGATGCCGCTATTCGCTGGCTTTAACAGCGGATGCTTCGGCGACCTGGATTTTCCCTTCCAGGATCGCGGTGTTCGTCCCGGCCGGCGACGGAAGGCCGACGATCGAGTTGACGAACGGGTCGACGGCCCAGGAGAAGAGGATCCCCCCGCAACCGTTTGCCCCCGGAGCGGCGAACGAGTTGTTGACGAGTTTGCCTCCGCTGAACGTCGCGATGGTTTCGCTCGGGTTCTGCGTGAGCGTGCCCGGGCTACCGGTAATCGGTTTGTTCGGCGGCGGCGGCGAGGTCGTGCCGGTGGTGAAGGCAAGCACGATCGGGCTGGAATTCGACCCGACGTAGCAGCTGTTCCCGAGGAACGGGTTGCTGAGCTTGATCTTCACCGGCAGCGACAGAGCCGTCCCCGACTGGGTGAGCAGGTTGAACGGATGGATTTCGACCCCCGTCTGCGAGGTCAGTTCAACCGTGGCGGTCACTCCCGTGAACCCGTTGTTGATCGTTTCGTTGAACAGGTCCTTGAGGATCTGAGGCCACCAGCTGGGAGCTACGACCCCCAACAGGCCACCGGGTACGGGCTGGGCGACCGGGGGCAGCGAGTTGTTGTCCTCGGCCGGGAAGAATTTGCTCGGGAAGAGGATTTCGTCGAGCCCGCCCTGGAGCTTCACCGGATTTACGATCGGCACGGTTTTTTTGCCCATCGTGAAGGAGCCGGCGGTGGTTTCTGAGAACAGGCACTTCGTTACCGCCGCATTGTTCAGCGGGCAGTCATTGAACTGGGCGTATTCCCCCGTCGGATGATGGGGGGCCGCAAGTGCGGAGCTCGGCACCAGCAGTGCCAGCAGCAGTGCTCCCGCAAGACATAGTCGTCTCATTTCATTCCTTTCGACTGGTTCATGGCACGGAAGCGCAATAGGACGAAACCCTCCCGCGTTCCGCTTGAGAAATTTTTTGTACATAAGCGGAAGCCATGCAGCAATACGCAAAATTGGGGAAAGCGCGGTTTTCGAGCGACTGGTGTCACCAGGTATCTCAGGTCGCTTCCATGGGGCAGTGAGCTCAGATCGACGCCTGGCGGTCATTTCGACTGGCCGTGCAGCCAGTCCGTTAGATTGCCGCCATGCCCTCCTCGCAAAAGGTCTGCATCATCGGCGCCGGCAGCTCCGGGATCGTCGCCGCGCAGGTGCTGGATGCGCGCGGGATCGCGTTCGACTGCTTCGAGAAGGGCTCGCACATCGGCGGCAACTGGCGCTACGAAAACGACAACGGGATGTCGTCCGCCTACCGCTCGCTGCACATCAACACCTCGCGGCGGGTGATGGCCTTCAAGAGCCTGCCGATGCCCGACCACTTCCCGGACTACCCCGACCACTTCCAGATGGCCGCCTACTTCGACGAATTCGCCGATCACTTCGGGCTGCGGGAGAAGATCAGCTTCCGCACCGAGGTGCTGAAGGTCGAGCCC
>Ga0105245_10004471_pt1 | contig 12360 bp, 8 predicted proteins | sample KBSM54metaG_FD_81523 | JGI IMG/M metagenome (GOLD analysis project Ga0105245, IMG submission 81523) | Miscanthus rhizosphere microbial communities from Kellogg Biological Station, Michigan, USA - KBS M5-4 metaG | ecosystem: Host-associated > Plants > Roots > Rhizosphere > Soil | place: Michigan...
GGATGTCACGGTCAGCCTGCAGACGGTCGGCAGCAAGAAGTTCTATATCACCGGCGAAGTGAACCGCGCCGGCGAATACACTTTGGCAACGCCTACCAAGGTCTTCGACGCGCTGTCCAACGCAGGGGGGTTCCGCGATTTCGCGAACAAGAAAAAGATCATCATTATCCGCGGCACCGAGAGAATTAAGTTCAACTATCAGGACATCCTTAAGGGGAAGAGTCTGGAACAGAACATCTTCCTTGAAAACGGCGACACCATCGTAGTTCCCTAAGCGAAGGACATTGCATGCAACCCACCGAAAACTATAGCACTCCCCGAAGAACATTGGATGTCGAAGATTACATCGACATCGTGCGCCGGCACAAAGGCTGGATTGTCGGTCCGTTTCTATTCACGCTGGTGGCGAGCGTCGTGGGCGTGTATCTCTACCCCGACAGCTATACCTCGCAGGCAGTGGTGAAGATCGTGCCGCAGCAGGTGCCGCAGAACATGGTTCAGTCGGCCATCAATCAGCAGATGAGCGACCGTATTAATTCGATGGCCCAGACGATTATGAGCCGCTCCGTGCTCACCACCATCATCAACTCCTTCGGTTTGTATCAGCGGGAACGCAGCCGCATGCCGATTGAAGATGTGATCGAGCAGATGAAAAAGAGTATTCAGATTCAGCCGGTGGCGTCCTCGACCGGAGGCACTGACCATCTGCCGGCCTTCGCGGTTACCTACTCCTACGAAAACCGCTTGCTGGCCCAGCGTGTAGTGCAAGACTTGGTGAGCCGCTTCATCGATGAGAACATTCGCAACCGCTCGAACGCTACTTTCCAGACCACAACGTTCATCAAGGATCAGCTCGACGACGCCAAGAAAGAGTTAAACACCGCCGAGGACAAGGTAGCGTCGTTCCGCATTCAGAATAACGGCAAGCTGCCGGATCAAGTGGATTCCAACATGCGGCAGATGGGGGCGTTGCAGTCGCAGGCGACTTATTTGAGTTCCAAAATCAGCACTGCGAATCAGGAAAAGATGCAGTTGGAGTCCAATATTCGCATCATGAAAGATCAGCAGTCGAACCTCACCAAAGACGCCTCACAGATAAAGACTGCGCCGGATCGCAAGAGCGATAAAGTGATCGAAGCGGAGCGCGAGGTTACCAATTGGGAGAACCAAGTAGCGGTCCTGCGGCAACACTACAAGGACACCTTCCCGGACGTTCAAAACGGCATCGCGCGGCTGGCGGTAGCCCGCAAGCGCGTGGAAGAGGTCCAAGCCGAGGAAGCCGCCAACCGGAAACCGGAAACGCCCGAAGGTCCCACGGCAAACCCCCAAGGCGTGCGTGAGGCCCGCGAACTTGAAGCCAACATACGCCGCCTCCAAAGCGCGATGGAAGCGCGCGACTTGGATATTCAGGACAGCACCAAGGAACTCAAGCGTGTGAACGACGCGATCCAGGCATATCAGGGACGCATCGAGACCATCCCGCTGGGCGAGAAAGAATACGCCGATCTGCTGCGCGACCGCGACTTGATCAAGGAACGCTTCATCGACCTCAGCGAGAAGCTGAGCAAGGCCGAAATTGCCCAGGAAATGGAAGGACGCAAGCAGGGCGAGACCTTGGAGTTGCTGGATCCGGCGTCGTTGCCGACCGCTCCCACCGAGCCCAAGCGCCCGATGGTGATTTCGATTGGCGCGGCCCTAGGATTGTTGCTGGGAATTGTGATTGCGGGTGCCCGCGAAATGAAGGATACCTCGCTGAAGAATTTAAAGGACGTGCGGGCTTATACGCAGATGGCGATTTTAGGAAGTGTTCCGCTGCTCGAAAACGATTTCGTGGTGCGCCGCCGCCGCCGGCTGGCGTGGCTCGGATGGACCACGGCCTGTCTGGCCGCGGCCGTCGTGATGTCCGGGTCCGTGGTGTATTACTACGTGTCGAAAGTCTGAAGAGGCGGGGGAGATTAATAGATGAGTCGAGTTCATGATGCATTGCGCCGCGCCGAGCAGACTGGAGTCATGCCGCCGTCCCGTCCGTCCGCGCCGGGACCTGTGGTGGGAACACCGGTGCTCGAACCCGCCGGGAACGGCTCGGCTCACGAAACACCGGCCGACGACAGACTGACGAACAACAGCCCGGTTCAGCAGCGACCGGGGGTTGATAGCGCGACGAATTTCGCAGGGCTCCTGGATCTGGTGGAAGAAGTCCCGTTCCGCGCAGCCGCCGATTCTCTGCTGATCGATGTTTCGCGCCCGCACGAGGCGCCCATGGAAGAGTTCCGCACGCTGCGCACGCGCCTCAATCACATGAAGACGTTGCAACCCATCCACTCGATCGTGGTGACCAGCGCATCGCCGGCGGAGGGCAAGTCGTTGTCGGCAGCCAATCTGGCGCTGGCGCAGGCTCACTTGGCCGGAAACAAAACGCTGCTGGCGGATTTTGATTTCCGCCGCCCTATCGTCCATACCTTGTTTGGCATCGATCGCAGCCCCGGCATCACCGATTACTTGATGGGCAAGGTTCCGTTGCACAAGGCCATCCGCAAGGTTGCCGGCACCAATCTGTACGTCATGCCGGCCGGCGAGGCGGTGATCAATCCGCTGGAACTGCTCAATTTGCCGGAAGTGAAGGTCATGATGGACCGACTGCCGGAGCTGTTCAACTGGGTGATTCTCGATAGCCCTCCGCTGCTGTTCGCAGCCGACGCCAGCTTGCTCGGCACCTTGTGCCATGGCACGCTACTGGTTGTCCGCATCGGCCATACTACAATCGATTCGGTGACGCGCGCGATGCAATCCCTATGCAACAACAACGTTTTGGGGATTCTGGTCAATGGCGCGCGCCGCGGCGAGCTGTACAGCAAATACACGTACTATCACTCTTACTACACGCCCAAGGAAGACGGTCATCCCGACGCCGAGGCGGTGGTGGAAGAGCCGGTCGGCGATTAGCCTCCCCGGCTCCACCGGCTGCGTTCGCGGTTCCGTGCCATTGCCAGTTTGCTACCGGCTAGGTAGTCCCATGGAAATGCGCTAAACTAAAATCTTCGCAATCACACCGGTTCGACGGGGACAGTCTTGCGCGGCAAATCCAACAGCTTTAACGGTCCGCGGTGAGGCTATGGTTCAATGAAACCCCCGTCTACGGGCCAACGTCAGAAGGGGAACGCAGCTGTGAAAGGAACCCGGACTAGATGACAGTGTTCAGGCTCGGATGCCTGCGTTTGCTCGCGGCAACCCTGCTGTGGTCGACCTTGGCCCGTTCCCCATTGCTGGCGCAACCCCCGCTGATAGCCCAGCAAGGGCAAGCTGCGCCTGCAGGTACGCAAGCTCCGCAAACGGCGCCACCGAAACCGCCTCCGGCCAAGAACAATCCTTTTGAAACCGTCCCACAGGGTGCCGAGCCGGCCAAACCGGCCGCTCAGCCCCCGGCTCCCGCCGGACAGCCGCCCGGTCTGCAAGCACCCAAGCCCGCTGCCGAACCCGAGCCGGTAGCCTTCGAGGATGTGATCGAAACGATTGAATTCCGGGGTGTCAGACGGGTCCCGCAAGACACCTTGCGGGCCTTGATCTACACCAAAAAGGGCGACAAACTAGACGACGAATCCATCCATCGCGATTTTATGGCGCTGTGGAACACCGGACGCTTCGACGACATCCGGGTGGAGCGCGAGATGGGGAAAACGGGCTGGATTCTGCGCTTTACCATGGCGGAGCGGCGGGTGATCCGTTCCATCAAGTACGACGGCAATAAGTCGATCACCAATTCGGAAATCCTGGATCGCTTCAAGGAACGCAAGGTCGGATTGTCGGTAGAGTCGCAGTACGATCCCAACAAGATCCAGCGCGCCCGCAACGTACTGCAGGAATATCTGGCGGAGCGAGGGCGGCAATTTGCCACCGTGGAGCCGGAATTGCGCCAAGTGCCTCCGTCGTCACTCGAAGTGATCTTCAAAGTGAACGAAGGACCCAAGGTGAAAGTGGGCGAACTCACTTTTAAGGGCAACGAAGTTTTCAACGCTCTGACGATCCGGCGGGCCATGAAGAACCTGCGGCCGATCGGAATTCCAAACTCCATCTTCTTCGAGAATCTGTTCGCGAAAACTTACGATTCGACCAAGCTCGAGGAAGATCAAGAGCGCATCGAGATGTTCTATCGCGACAACGGTTACTTCCAGGCGCGCGTCACCGATCACACCGTGGATATCGTCGACGTCGGCGGCGGCAAGTTTAAACTGCCGTTGATCCATCCCAACAAGCCCGGCAAGAACGCCAACATCGGACTGACCATCGAAGAAGGCCGGCTATACCGCCTGAACAGCATTAACTTCGTCGGCGTCAAACTGTTTCGTACGCCGGAAACTTTGATGCGCCCGATCTTCCAGATGCAACAGGGGGATGTCTTCTCGACGGCCAAGCTGCGCAAGGGCTTCGAGGAACTGCGCAAATTATACGGATCGTTCGGCTACATCGATTTCGTTTCTGAGCCCAACATTGAGCCAGTGCCGGGCACCGACAAGATCGATCTGACTTTGAACTTCGACGAAGGCAAACAGTTCTTCGTGCGCCGCATTGATTTTTCGGGCAACACCACGACGCGCGACAAAGTCATTCGCCGCGAGCTGCTGATCGATGAAGGCGACGTCTACAATACCCGCTTGTGGGAATTGAGTATTTTGCGCCTGAACCAGTTGGGATACTTTGACGCCCTCAAGGCCGAGGACGCGGCCGACGTCAAGCGCGATACCAAGACCAATACCGTCGACCTGACTCTCAAGGTCAAAGAGAAGGGCAAGAATTCGATTCAGCTTAATGGTGGCGTGTCGGGCATCTCCGGCAGCTTCCTGGGTTTCGGCTATTCGACCAACAACCTGGTGGGTTTGGGTGAGACGCTCAGTCTGCAAACCACGCTCGGGACGGTGCAGCGCAATGTAACCCTGGGTTTCACGGAACCGTACTTGTTCGACAAGCCGCTGCAGGCCGGCTTCACGGTTTTCATGTCGCGCTTTGACTACAATCAGGCGCGGCAGGCGTCGATTCTAGCCGGGACCGACCTCACCGCCCTCTACAACCAACTAGGCCAGCAGAACCTGCTGAACTACGTGAGCAATTCGCGCGGCTTCACTACCTTCATGAGCTATCCTCTGAAGCGCAGCTTCGCGCGCGTAGGCATCAGCTACGGCTACACCATTCAGAGCGTCAGCACGCTGACGGCGGCGGCGACCTCTTATTATACGTATCTCAACTTTTTGAACATTAGCGGCCCGAACCAATTAGACGGTATCAAGTCGTCGACCATCACGCCCAGCTTTACTTACAACACGGTGAACCATCCCATTACACCGACGGCAGGCAAGTCGCTTTCGGCTTCGTTGGGATTTTCCGGCAGTATTCTGGGGGGCAACGTGAACCAGATCATGCCGGTGATCGATGCCAAGTACTTCCGAAAGGGGCTAAGCGCGAAGCACGTCATTGGCATGCATTTCTCGGGCAGATTCCTTACCGGTTTCGGTGGCAAAACGGCGGCTCCTTTCAATCGCTTTTTTATGGGCGGCGAAAATGACATCCGCGGGTTCGACATCTGGAGCATCACCCCGATCGCGTTCATACCGATCGAAGGAACCGTGAGCCTACTGAACGCGGACGGCACCCCCCGGCTGCAGCACGGCGTGCCCGTTACCAAATCTGTTCCCTCCTACCAATTGGTGACGCCGGGCGGCGATACCGCGCTGGTAGGAAATTTTGAATACCGCATCCCGATCTTTGGCCCGGTGACGCTGGCGGCATTTTTTGATGCGGGCATGAACCGTCTTGTCAACAGCAACCAGTTGAAGATCAACCCGGAACGAATTACTCAATTGAACGGGGAATTCCCGGAAGCGTCGTTCCCGGGTAAGGCCATTGTTGCTCCCGGTACGCAGAAAATTCGCGCCTCCACTGGCCTGGAGTTGCAGGTGTTGATGCCGGTAGTGAATGCTCCCTTCCGTGTATACTTCGCCTACAACCCATGGATAGTACAAGAGTTCGTGCAGGGTCCGATTTTGGCGCCGCGCAGCGATTTCCCGAATGAAGCGTCGTTCCTGAACGCACTCTCACAGGTGGGCGCTGTATATCCCTACTTCGAGAAACGCACCATGTTCCGTTTCTCGGTAGGCCGGACATTCTGAGCGGGTAACCGAATCACGTGTTAGCATGAGAAAATTGTTTGAGGAGTTTCGCCGTGACTAAGAATCTGTTTGCAATGATCGCGTTAGGCACCGGGATGGCGGGAATCGCCATGGCCCAAGCGCCAGCCGCCGCCGCACCGCAGGCGGCTCCAGCGACGATGAGCGCACCCACCAAAGTGGGCGTAATCCAGATCCAGGCCGCATTGGCAGCCAGGAAAGAAGGCCAGAAGGCCGCGGCCGAGCTCGAAACCAAGCTGGCGCCGCGCAAGAAAGAGCTGGAAGGCAAGCAGTCCGAGATCAAAGATCTGCAGGACCGCTTGCAGAAGGGCGGCAACACGCTCTCCGACAGCGCCAAGGAAGACCTGACGCGCAATATCGACACCAAAACCAAGAGCTATAACCGGCAGCTCGAAGACGCGCAAGCGGAGCTTGAGCAGGAACAGCAGAAGCTGGTGAACGTACTAGGCCAGAAGATGATGGCGGTGATTGATAAGTTCGCGCAGCAGAACGGCTTCGCGATTGTTCTCGATGTGAGCAATCAGAACACGCCAGTACTGTACGCCTCGAACACGGTGGATATCACCAAAGAAGTGATCGACCTGTACGACAAGACGGTGTTCACGGCGACGCCGACTGCGGCTCGTCCGGCAGCGCCTGCGGCTTCCAAGCCTGCCGTTGCGGCCCCAGCCCCGGCTGCCGCACCGAAGCCGGCGGCCGCACCACCGGCGGCGGCGCCGGCCAAGAAGCAGTAGGTCGCGCGTGCGCGCCACGGCAAGCATTTGAGCAACAGAACCGCGCGCGACAGCAAGCGGACTAGAGGACTTCTTCGCTCCAGTTCTCGAGGATCGTCTTCACTTTCTGCGTGAATTGATCGCCTAGCGCGCCATCGATCAGTCGATGATCGAAGGTCAGGGCCAGATAGCACACGGAGCGGATGGCGATCGCGTCATCGAGCACTACCGGCACTTTCTCCACGGTGCCGACGCCTAGAATCGCTACCTGCGGCTGATTGATCACGGGCGTCGCGAAGACGCTACCAAAACTGCCGAAGTTAGTGATCGAGAACGTTCCCGCCTGCACCTCATCGGGGCGAAGCTGGCGCGAGCGGGCGCGCGACGCTAAGTCGGCGATCGAGCGCTGTAATCCCACCACGTTCTTTTCATCGGCATTGCGGATCACCGGAACGATCAGGCCGTTTTCGAGAGCCACTGCCATGCCGAGATTGATGTCCCTGTGGTAGATGATATTGGTTCCGTCGATCGAGCTATTGAGCAGCGGGAAGGCTTGCAGAGCCGCCGTGGTGGCGCGCATCACGAACGGCAAGAAGGTCAGGCTGAAACCGTGGCGGGCCTGGAATTCGCCCTTCACGCGGTCGCGCATTTTGGCAATGCGGGTCATGTCCACTTTGTGCACCGTAGTCACGTGGACTGAGGTGCGCTTGCTGAAGACCATGTGTTCGGCGATCTTCTGGCGCATGACGCTCATGGGCTCGACGCGGGCGGCGGGGGCTTCGCCGCGGAAATGGGCTTGCTCCTGAACCGCCGCGACGGCTTGTGTGCGCGGCGGCGGGGGCGGAGCCTGCTGCTGCACCACGGTTGCTGGTGCGGGAGGAGGCGGAGGAGGTGGCGGAGGCGCAGCTTGTACCGGCACAGCGGCAACTGGGGCCGGGGCAGCGCTGCGTGCTTCGAGATAGGCTTCCAGATCCTGCTTGGTGATGCGCGCGCCGGCGCCGGTACCTCGCACCTGGCTCAAGTCGATGTTGTTCTCGCGCGCCATCTTGCGTACGAGTGGTGAAAGCGGTCCGGCGGTTTCTTCGGGAGTCGGAGCGGGCTCGACGACTACGGGGGCAGCCTTGGGAGGAGTCGCCGGTGCCGTTGCCGCGGGGGCAGGAGCAGGCGGCGCTGCGGCCGGAGCCGGTGCTGCCGCGGCTGCCGGAGCGCCGGCACCATCGCTGATTCTTCCCACCACAGTGTTGATGCCGACGGTGGTCCCTTCCTGCACCAGGATCTCGCCCAGCGTCCCGGCTACCGGCGATGGAATCTCAGTGTCGACCTTATCGGTCGAAATCTCGAACAGCGGTTCGTCGCGTTCGACGGTCTCGCCCGGTTTTTTCAACCATTTCGTCAGAGTTCCTTCGACAATGCTTTCGCCCATTTGGGGCATGATGACGTCAATCATAAGGTCTCCATTTCGCGGTCGAACACCCGCGCGAAACTGCGGGCGAGGGCGGCGACAACCTGGTCGCGATCAGCCGTGCACCCGAGTGCCTGCAGCGAGGTCACCGGTTTTGTTAAACCACACGGTACGATGTACCGGAAATAATTCAAATCCGTATCATGGTTCAGCGCGAAACCGTGGGAAGTGACCCAGCGGCTGATGTGTACGCCGATCGCCGCGATTTTTCCCTGCTCGGTCCACACGCCGGTGGCCCCGGCTTCACGCCCGGCGGCGATGCCAAACTCGGCCAGCGCGTCGATCAAAACTTGTTCCAGTGCGCGCACATACGCCATCACGTCGCGCTTCCATTCTCGCAAATCGACGATGGGATAGCCGACGATCTGTCCTGGGCCGTGATAGGTGACGTCGCCGCCGCGGTCGGTGCGGTGAAACTCGACGCCGGCACGTTCCAGCAACTCTGGCTGAGCGAGTAAATTTTCGTCGTGGCCGTTGCGGCCCATGGTGACTACGTGGGGATGTTCAACGATCAGCAGTTGATCGGGAATGTCGCCACGTTTGCGCTGCTCGACAAACTGCTGCTGCAGCGCGAATGCGTCGGGATAGCGCAAGCGGCCGAGGTCGCGCAGCTCACAAGCGGCAAAGCCGAGGGACAGTACACTCAATCCCCGCCCGCGAATTCCGGTCACATCGACGCGGTCTCGCGGGGATTGAGTGTACTGTCCCTCGGCCGCGGCTGATACTACTTCAGGCATTGATGGCTTGCCCGTACACTGCGTTGAATGCCTCGCCCACAGCTTCGTAGATGGTGGGATGCGCGTGAATGGTGTGCAGCAACGTTTCTACCGTGGCTTCGGATTCCATTGCCAAAACACCTTCGCCGATTAACTCAAAAGCCTCCGGACCAATGATATGGACGCCCAGAATTTCGCCGTACTTGGCATCGGCGACGATCTTGACGAAGCCGTCGTGCTGGCCGAGGATGCTGGCCTTGCTGTTGGCCGCGAAGGGAAACTTGCCGACGCGGAGATCATGGCCCGCCGCGCGTGCTTGCGCTTCGGTGAGCCCGACGCTGCCGATGCCCGGCTCCGTGTAAGTCGCCCCGGGGATACGGTTCTTGTTCACCGGAGTGACCGGCTTGCCGGCGATGTGTGCGATCGCGACCATGCCTTCGGCGGTCGCCACGTGGGCCAACTGCGGGGTTCCGGCGACGATATCGCCGATGGCGTAAACACCGGGCTCGCCGGTGCGTTGGAAGGGGTCCACTCTAATGAAGCCCCGGTCTAGTTGAACGCGGGTGCCCTCTAACCCGATATTTTCGGTATTGGGCTTCCGGCCAATGGCAACCAGGAGCGCTTCAGCTTCTACCGTTTCATCTTTACCGTTCGCCAGGGTCGCCGTAAAACGCACGCCGGTGTCGGTGGTCTGGACATTGCTCACCTTGGCGCCGGTCTCGACGCGGATACCGCTCTTTTTGAAGTAGCGCTCGAGATCTTTGGAGACGTCTTCGTCTTCCACAGGTACAATGCGCGGCAGCATTTCGAAGAGACTGACTTTCGATCCGAAGCGATGGAAGCAGGACGCGAACTCGACGCCAACGGCGCCCGCGCCCAACACCGCCAGCGACTTCGGAACGTAGTTGAGATTCAAAATTTCTATATTGGTGAGGATGCGCTTGGCATCGGGCTGGAGTCCGGGGAGCATGCGGGCCTCCGAGCCTGTGGCCAGCACGATGTTCTTGAATTCAACGATCTGGGCGCCGGCATCTGAGGTGACTTCGAGCTTTCCTGGACCAGCCAGACGGCCGAAACCCTTGATAACGTCGACCTTGTTCTTCTTCATCAGGAAATCGACGCCTTTGGCGTGCTTAGCGACGATCTTGTTCTTGCGGTCGAGGACCAGCGGGAAATCCAGGCGCGGATTTTCGCAGCGGATGCCGTCTTCGACGGAGTTCTGGAAATGCTCCCAAACGTCAGCGGTATGCAGGAAAGACTTGGTGGGAATGCAGCCGACGTGGAGGCAGCAGCCTCCCAATTTCGCGTCTTTTTCGACGACGGCTACCTTCAGACCGTACTGTCCCGCACGAATAGCCGCTGAGTATCCCCCGGGTCCGCTCCCAAGGACGATCACATCATATGTCATGGTTTTTCTTTTAGTGTAGCAGGACGGATCGCGAATTCCCGGCTGGAAAGTGAAACTCTAGAGGTGATAAAGGGCGTCCTTAAGTATATGCGCCTGTATCTGCTTTCTTCATTGACAGTTGTGCTGGCAGCACAATCGCTTGTGGGACAGTCCGCTATCCCACTCACGGCTTTTAGTGAGTCTCTCGAAGCGCTCGCGGCACGGGTCGATCCCGCGGTAGTGCAAATTGTTTCTACCGGGTACGGGCGGGGGGATGAGGGCCAGCGCGGGTCGGCGAGCCTACTGACGCGCCAGCGCAGTACGGGTTCTGGCGTCATTCTTTCGGCCGATGGCTACATCGTTACCAATAATCATGTCATCCAGGGGGCCCGCAAGATCGAAGTCAAGTTGGCGGCTGGGCCGGGGAACAGCAAGGAAGTAGTGGTACCGGGGAAGCTGGTGGGCGCAGATCGGCAAACCGATCTGGCGGTGATCAAGATTGATCGCAGCGGCCTTCCGCAATTGAGTTTCGGCGACCTGAAGGATGTCCGTGTGGGGCAAGTGGTGATGGCGTTCGGCAGTCCGTTTGGATTGGCTGGATCGGTCAGTATGGGTGTCATCAGTTCCACTTCCCGGCAAGTGCGCGAGGACGATTCCATGGCTTATCTGCAGACCGACGCGCCCATCAATCCCGGCAACAGCGGCGGGCCGCTGGTGGATACCGAAGGGCGTGTGATTGGCATCAACACCTTCATCCTGACGCAGTCCGGCGGCAGCGAGGGGCTGGGGTTTGCGATTCCGAGTGACGTAGTGCGCAGCGTGTTCAAGCAGATTCGCAAGGACGGGCACGTGCACCGGGGGCAATTGGGGATCGTGGCGCAACCCATTACACCCGAGATGGCGAAGGCTCTGAAACTGCCGCAGGATTCCGGCGCGATCACCGCCGATGTTCTGCCCGGAGGCCCGGCGGATCAGGCGGGCATGAAGATCGACGACATCATCGTGGCTGTAAATGGCAACGAGATCAAGAACGCCCGGGATCTGCAGAGTTTTATCTACAGCCAGGCACTGGATAGCCAGGTGACGCTCGACGTCCGGCGCGGGAACCAGAATCTTTCCTTGACCATGAAGGTAATCGAGCGGACGGATGACCCGCAGCGCTTCGCGGACATGGTAGATCCCGAGAAAAACGTCATCCCGCAACTGGGCGTACTGGTGATCGAAGTGGACGAAAAGGTGCAAGCCATGCTGCCGGGATTGCGCCGGGGCTACGGGCTGGTGATCGCAGCCGAGAGCTCCGACGCGCCCTATTCCGGTGAAAGTCTGCGCGTGGGCGATGTCATCTATCAGGTGAACCAAGTGCCGGCGGTGACGATCCGGGCAGTGACGTCCACGCTAGCCGCGCTTAAATCGGCCGACCCAGTAACAATACAAGTGGAGCGCGACGGCAGCCTCATGTACGTTACTCTCGAACTGGAATAAATTCGGGAACTTATTGGTTCCCGGAACGCAATTCCTGACAGAAGATGCAAAGTGACGAGGATCTGCTGGGGGCGGCGCGGGGCGGCGACGAAGCTGCGTTCACCGCTCTGTACCGGCGGCGGCAAGGGGCGGTGTATCGTTTCGCGCTGCATATGTCGGGCGATGCCGCGGCTTCTGAAGACGTGACGCAGGAAGTTTTTCTGGCGCTGCTTCAAGGCGGCGGGCGGTTCGATCCGTCGCGCGGGACGCTGCTGTCGTTTCTGTACGGCGTCGCGCGCAACCTGGTTCTGCGGCGGATCGAGAAGAAGCCTCCAGAGGAGTTGGCTGAGGAACCGCTGGCCGACGACGACGTGCTGGACGATCTGACGCGGCGCGAAACCATCGAAGCGGTACGCAGCGCCGTGCTGAGCCTACCCACGCAGTA
>Ga0105245_10004473_pt1 | contig 12358 bp, 12 predicted proteins | sample KBSM54metaG_FD_81523 | JGI IMG/M metagenome (GOLD analysis project Ga0105245, IMG submission 81523) | Miscanthus rhizosphere microbial communities from Kellogg Biological Station, Michigan, USA - KBS M5-4 metaG | ecosystem: Host-associated > Plants > Roots > Rhizosphere > Soil | place...
TAGGCGCTGTTCAGGGGTTAACTCGCGATAACGATCCGTGATCTCCCGCGCTATGGCTGTGCCGGACGCCTCGCCGCGCTCGGTAACCAGATCATGGCAGAGCTGCTCGATTGGCGCGCACGAAACACTTGCGAGCAGTGTGCGCCCACGGTCCGCAATAGAGTTCAGTGCGCGCCGCGTTAGGTTGAACGCCATTGCTCACCCCACGGAATCGCAACCAGCTTCTAGGCTGCGGTGGACACCTGCATGCGAATCCCATCCGGATCGTAAAATTCAGGCAACACTCCATCCCTGTTAAGAGCTGCCTTCGCGCCAAGCGCTTTCAACTTTTCCAACGCGTTAGGGATGTCATATTTGTCTACTAAGACGGAATAATGGTCCAGACCGGTCTTGTTGGATGGGGGAACGTACAACCCAATTCTGGTATCGCCGGCTTGGAATCGTGGACCTGGAGGGTTGCCTTGCATTGCATATTCCATGCCGAATAGCTTGCGATAAAAGTCCGTGGACTTCTTCATGTCTGCGGAAAGAATAGCCACGTGTTGCATCCCCCGAGATTGAAATAAGGGTGCGCCGGGGCCAGGTTCTGGCGTGGTGTCACGGAGTAAATTCCAGGAATCCATTGGCCCAAACTCAAATACCGATCCATCCGGATCAGTGATGATCAATCCCATCGCCGATTCTTTAGCCGGAATGCCGACATTGATCAAGCTTGATTTCAAGGTCGCTGCCTGAAACTTTTCGACACTTGCGCCGAAGCGAGTGATGCGGCTGGCCTCACCATTGGCTGCCTGGGAGATCTCCAAATAACAAGGCCCCATACGAAGAAATCGCGTCGAGCTCCTATTGTCTTTCACCACATCGTTGCCGAATAAGCTTCGGTAGAATATCATCGCTTTGTCGATGTTCGACACCGTCACGGCAACATGCTCAATTAATTTCACACGTACAAGAGGGGGATCGGCTCCGTAGACTGCAGGAATAGCGGCGGCACCCAGAAGTCCCATCAATTTTCTTCGGTTCAGAGCTTTGTCTATCATGAAAATCTCCTAGTCCTTCCAACTGGCACGATCTCTATTTATTCGGCTAAAACGGTGAATTAATCTCATCCTTACGACAGCAACACTTTTTCCATTGCGAGGCGCGCCTCCCGATCAGGATCACGCTCCACGCGACATTCATTATTAAAAACCATAGTGTCGCGCGATTCACTTGAATACATTGGCCACTTCGGTAACTTTGGCGTGTTGGGATTACCCGTGTGAGCGAACGCTACCCACGACGCGCTAATTTTGTCGGCAAGCGCGTACGCTTCCGGCATCTTCGAGATAAGCGGCCCCCCGATCTTAATATTGTTAAACACGAATTGAATTTCGATGGTATGCGGTGATCGCATGTGTCCGCCGCCCTCTGGCGTCTCCCAATCGAATCGGTACAGGTAAGCTGGTGCGCCGCCCTGCACCGCCTTGCGCTTGCCCAGCTCCCGCGTGTAGGTGCCGCGCGGATGGTCGGTTGCGATCAGAATATACAGATCCCACGGCGTGGCGTCCGGATGTGTTTTGCGGAATGCGTCGATGACGGGTTGCGGGTCCATGCCGAGGCGCTCCGCCGCGCGCCGCTTCAATCCGGCCTCATCCAGCGCGAGCTTTTCCGGAGTGGGCTTGTCATACAGCGTCTCCTCGGTGCGAGCCCATCCGATCAGCAACGGAATTTTCGCGGAAAGCGCGGGCGCCGCCGGGTCCCACGGATGGCTGGGAATCGCCTTGCCATCCACCATCGGCGAGTTCGCCACGCCGCCCGGCTCGCTCAATGGAATTTTCTTCAATACCTCGGTATTCGCGGCCAACAGCCTCTCCATCGGTACATTCTGCAGATCGCGTGCCTGGCTCGCTTTCAACCCCAACTCCGCGAGCAGCAGTTCCGTCGCGTGAATCGCCTGCTCCGGAGGAGTCAGTCGCAATACGGCGCCACTCTCGATGATGGCGCGATGATACAACCCTTGCGCGCCGGGCATGGCCATCAACGTCGCCACCTTGCGGCCGCCTCCCGACTGCCCGAAGATGGTGACCAGATTCGGATCGCCGCCGAAGCGCGTAATATTATCGTGTACCCATTCGAGCGCCGCGACGATGTCCAGCATTCCCGCGCCGCCCGACAGCGCGAAGTCCGCGCCCGCCTGCTCGCCCAGATACGTGAAGCCAAACACATTGAGCCGGTGATTGATGGTGACCACTACCACATCGCCGGTATGCGCCAGATTGGTGCCGTCCACAATGTGCGTCGAACCCGAGCCAGTGGCGAATCCGCCGCCATGCAGCCACACCATCACCGGCCGCTTCGCGCCACCGCTCATCGCCGGCGTGAACACATTCAGGACCAGGCAATCTTCGCTCTGCGGCGGATCGGTATAAGCGCTCACCTGGGGCGCGGTGGGCCCGTAGGCAAGCGCGTCGCGAACACCCGTCCACGGCTCCGGCTTGCGCGGCGCCATAAAACGATTCTTGCCGGAAGTGGGTGCGCCGTAGGGGATGCCTTTGAAGATCTTGATGTCGCCCGCGACCGTGCCGCGCACCTTGCCGGAGGAAGTCTCGGCGATGACGTTGCCGGTCTCCGCCGCGCTAGCGAAACGCAGCAGCGGTGAAGCCTGAGTGGCGGCCAGTACAGCAGAGGCGTGTCTTATAAAAGTTCGTCGGTTCATTCCTGCTCCTTGCACACCAGCCCCGTGGATCGGGCGGTCTTCATCGCTATCCTTTAGACCATACTGCGCAGACGCGCGCAAGCGCTAAGACGTACCGAATCTCAGGTCGATCGCCCCCACGGGTCCGAAGTCGGCCACCAGATGGTCCCCCGGTTGGGCGTCGTAGATATCGGTGGTGACACCGGTGGTCACATAATCGCCGGCCTGAAACCCGATGCCTTGCTGATGCAGGCGGTGCACCAGCCATTGCAGCGCGTTCAGCGGGTGCCCCAGGACGGCGGCGCCGGACCCGCGCTCGATCACTTTGCCGTTCAAGCTCAGCTCCACCGGTTGGGCCGCGAGATCCAGATGACGCCAGTCGGTAACCAGCGCACCTTTAACCCATGCGCCGTGGCAGGCATTATCGGCGATGAGCGACGGCGCGCCCACCGTGGTCCAACTGTGAAAGCGGCTGTCGACGATTTCAATCCCGGGCAGGACCCCGGCGAGCGCATCCGCGATTTGATCGAGGTCCAACGGCTGCACGGCGGGAGGCAGATCGCGCGCGAAGCGGAAAGCGAATTCGGATTCGATAATGCGCATGAAGAAGTCGCTGGGATGAAGTAGCGCCGGGCTATCGAACGTGGAGCTCGAAAGCAGGCGGCCGTAGAACGGTTCCGGCATGCTGAGGAAGCGCTGCGCGACAGCGTTGGTGCATGCGATCTTATAGCCGATGCAATGGCCGCCATCCTGCGCGTTGATGCTTTCAACTAGCCGCGCCTGGCATTGATATGCTGCGGGAGCATCGGCCGGGCGTGCGTCGGGCGGTAATTCATGGAGGCGCACGCGCTGCAGGCGTGCGTCGAACAGAAGTTGGGAACCGGAGTCGGGCATAATGATGGAGTAATTTCACACAATAGCAGACGCACACCCAATGCCCATCAGCCCCCTTGCAGGTCAACCCGCGGAGTCCGCCAGCCTCATAGATCCGGCGCGCTTGATCGCCGACTATTATGCCCTTCATCCCGATCCCGGCGTTGCCGCGCAGCGCGTGTCATTCGGAACCTCGGGCCATCGCGGCAGCGCCTCCGACGGCTCGTTCAATGAGCAACACATTTTGGCGATCACGCAGGCAATCTGCGCGTATCGCGAACAGGCGCGCATCGCCGGGCCGCTGTTCCTAGGCATCGACACGCACATCTTATCCGAGCCGGCGTTTGCCAGCGCTCTCGAAGTGCTGGCGTCCAATGGCGTGGAGGTGAGGATCGCGCCGCCACGGCCGGGCCCCGCGGGCCTGGTGGACGTGGACTATACGCCGACACCAGCGATTTCGCACGCGATCATTCATCACAATCGCGGCGGGTCGGAGGCACTGGCCGACGGCATCGTGATCACGCCCTCGCACAATCCACCCGAAGATGGCGGATTCAAATACAATCCGCCGCACGGCGGCCCGGCCGATAGCGGGATCACAAAGTTTATTCAAGACCTGGCAAACACGTTGCTCGAAGGCAAACTGGCCGGTGTGAAACGCATCCCGCTGGACGCCGCAATGAAAGCCGCGACCACACAGCGCCACGATTATATCGGCGAATATGTCTCCGGCCTCGGCGCCGTTATCGATATGGACGTCCTCCGCGATTCCGGAATCAAGATGGGCGTCGACCCACTGGGCGGAGCTGGCGTTCACTACTGGGGCCCGATCGCCGAGCGCTACAAATTGAATCTGGAAGTGGTCAACAAAACGGTGGACCCAACCTTTCGCTTCATGACGCTCGACTGGGACGGGAAAATTCGCATGGACCCTTCGTCGCAGTACGCCATGCGCGGGCTGATCGGCCTGAAAGACCGCTTCGATATTGCATTTGCGTGCGACACCGATCACGATCGCCACGGAATCGTCACCAAGAGCGGCGGGCTGATGCCGCCGAACGAATATCTGGCGGCGTGCATTTCCTACCTGTACCAGCAGCGCACAGGATGGCCGGCAGCAGCCGCGATCGGCAAGACTGTGGTAAGCAGCAGTATGATCGATCGTGTGACGGCGGGCATGCGCCGGAAAGTATACGAAGTTCCAGTGGGCTTCAAGTGGTTCGTGGATGGGCTGGTCAACGGCTCGCTCGGATTTGCCGGCGAGGAGAGCGCCGGTGCATCCTTCCTGGCGATGGATGGATCGGCATGGTCGACCGATAAGGACGGTATCATAGCGGCGCTTCTTTCAGCCGAGATCACGGCGCGGAGCGGCAGAGATCCCGCCGAGGTTTATGCCGGCCTGTGCGAGAAGTACGGGCGTCCGGTTTACGAGCGCATCGACGCTCCCGCCAACGCCGAACAGCGCGCGCGGCTGGGAAAATTGTCGCCCAAGGACATACCGGTTTCAGAGCTAGGCGGAGAAAAGATCGAGTCCGTCCTGACCACCGCGCCGGGCGATGGCAACGCCATCGGCGGAATCAAAGTAGCGGCTCCCAGCGGATGGTTCGCGGCTCGCCCATCGGGAACCGAAGACGTCTACAAAATCTACGCCGAGAGTTTTCGCGATGCCGGGCACTTGAAGCGAATACAAGGCGAAGCCCAGGCGATGATTGCGCAGGTTTTGCAGTCGTAAGACCGGATTTCGGCGCCCGCGAGCCCCCGAACGCGGTAACCTATATAGCACGGCTGTATCTAACTTATGATGAATGCCGAGTTAAATAAACCTTTCGAATCCATTGAGAGCGCTCACGAGTTCATCGCTCTGCTGGAGGAAAGCATTCGGGAAGCGGCGGACGACGTGCACGGACACCTGCGGGATGCCGAGGCGTCCGGTGACGAACGTCAAGTGCGTGCGCTGAATCTGGCATTGTACAAACTGACCCAGCTCGCCACCAACATGCACAAGAGCCGGCGGGCACTGAACGATCTCCGCAGCATCCGGCGGCTGCTGTTCACCGAGCGCGAACTGGACGATATTTCCGAGCCAGTCGAAATCGCCAGGCCTGCCACCACTTCAGTTTGAGGCAGCGGGGGTCGGCCCCGGAGCGAATTGGGGGACGCTGCTCAGATCCGTATGGAAGGCAACATTGATGCGATTCCACACGTTGATCAAGCCCACGGCTATCGTCAAATTTGCTAGTTCGGCTTCGCTGAAGTGCTCCCGGGCGCGTTGATATAAGTCATCGGGAACCGGGCGCCCGGCAACCAGCGTGAGGGCTTCGGTCCACTCCAGCGCGACCCTTTCACGCGGTGAATAGACCGGCGCATCGCGCCAGCCCCTCAGTAGGTAAATGCGCTGTTCGGTCTCACCCCATTGGCGGAGCCGCTTGCTGTGAAAGTCCAAACACCACGCGCAGCCGTTAATCTCGGATGCGCGCATAGAAATCAACTCCAACAGATTTGCCTCGAGTCCACAATGCGACAGGAACGCGGATACGGCCAGCAGTTTCTTGTACCCTTCAGGTGACGCGATTGTGTGATCGAGCCTTTGCATGTCTATATTCTCCTACTTGAGAAACACCGCCCGCCGGATGTAATCCAGCTTTGGAAAGTGCGGCTCCAGGTAAGCATTGGTGCCGTTCTCCACGCGGTTGGGATCGATGTACTTCCCGTCGGGCATGAGCTCACCGTAGCCTGAATAAAATTTGTCAACCACTTCCATCCCGGAGACCACCTTGGCGAAAGGCACGAAGTTTTGCGCGTCCAGCGCCGCGTTGTCGGCCAGATTGATGAAGATTTCGGTGGCGCGGGTGTTGGGATCGGATTGCGCGAAGGCCAGCGTGCCGCGCAGATTCTTTTCCTTGGGCGGATCGTCGAGGATGAAATACTTCCGCCAGCGATCGTGGATATCGTAATCCTTGTGGACGCCAAACTGGGCGACGAATCCCGGGACCACTCGGAAGAAGCGGTTCTCATCGAAGTAGCGCATGTTGACCAGCTCATGGAAACGGTCGACGCCGCGCGGCGCCCAAGCTCTGGTGGCCTCGACCACGAAGTCGCCTTGCGTAGTTGTAAACTTCACGCGGAAGACTTCTGGCACCGCTGCCTTGTCCTTGTTGCCGCACGCGGCCAGGAGCAGCGCGGACACCGTAGTGATCAGGATGCGCCGGCGCCTCATGCGGTTGCGCGTTCGAGATGAGCACGGTCCCACTGGGCCAATTTTGCCCCAGCTTCGTACGCACTCTGGCAAAAGTCGAGAATCGATTGATCGGGCGACGGTGCAGTGCGGACATCGCTGTACTTCAGGAGGAACTCGCCGAGTTGGCGATCCCAATAGGCTGCGGCGGGGCGCACCGGCTCCGTGTCCAGGCCTGGCGGAGTCGGCGCACTATACGCGTAAAACGTAGCCTCTTTGAATCGCCGGTCGCCAGGCCAGAATCCGCAACTGGTCACCTCATGCGAATACGCCTCGCGCGTGACCCGATCCACGCCTTCCTTCTGCGGCGCCGGGCGGCCCGAGAAGCGCGTCACCGCCAGATCGAACGACCCCCAAAAAAAATGCACCGGACTGCACTTGCCGATAAACTCGCAGCGGAATTCTTTGAAGACGCGCTCGCATTGAATGAGGATGCGCCGGAAGCGGTCGACATACTCGGCGTCGTAGGATGCGTGGTGCCGATCTTGATCGAAGGGAGTCAAGTCGTCGAACTCGCAGGGCACGCGATAGATGTGGACATCGATCTCCAGGCTCCGTAGCGCGGCCACGTATTCGCTATAGAAATCGGCAACCGAACGCGGATAGAGCCCTATCGAGACTTCCTTGCCCGCGCTGGTCCGGATCCATAGTCTGTGCGCGATGAAATCGAAGTCGATGGAGAACGCGCCCGCGCCGTAGGGGATGGCCGAAGTAGTCAACCCGCGTGGCGTCACATACAGCGGCACATTCCACCAGTGATTTTCCAGCGGCGTCAGCGCGAGGCGCGTCTTGCCCACGATCTGGGTCCACATATGGACTGTGTCGCGGGTGCCCTCCCACTCTGCGTAGGGTAGCGCGGGCCAGTCAGCCTCCCCCTCAGACGGATTCAAGTTCCACCTCGTCCACATAGCACCAGGCCCAATCCTCGCCCGGCTCCAGCGATTTCACGATCGGGTGCTTGGTGGCGTGGAAATGTTTTGTCGCATGCTTATTCTTAGAAGAATCGCAGCAACCGACGTGGCCGCAACTCAAGCACAGGCGTAAGTGGACCCATCTATCGCCCATCTTCAGGCACTCTTCGCAGCCGTTAGTATGGGGTTTGACGTCTTTAATTTGATCGAGGTGAGAACAGCCCTTCATGGCTCCATCTTAAACCTTGATCTTCAGCAGGCGGGCAGCGGTCTCTCCCAGGATCGACCTGCGCTCGGCGTCGCTGAGGCCCGGCGTCTGGAAAACTTGATCGACGGTGGTGGTGCTCCAGGGAAACGGATAGTCTGTACCGAGCATGATCTGGCCGGCGCCGCATTCAGCCACCAGATGGCGCAGACCTTCGGGAGTGAAGATGATCGAATCGAAATACAGTTGCCGCAGATATTCCGAAGCGTGCTTCTTGGCGCCGGTGCACGAACTCGGACTCCGTACGCAGCCGTAATCGGAGCGGCCGGCGTAGGACGGTAGATAGCCGCCAGCATGCGCCGTGCAGATCTTAAGGCCGGGGAAGCGGTCCAGCGTCCCATCGAAAATCAGGTGCGACAGGAAAATGGTGGTTTCAACCGGATAGCCGATGACGTTGCTCAGATAGCCGCCTCCCGCAAGGCGCTTGTCGAGTTCGGGGATGCCTGCAGGATGCATGAAAATCAGGCAATCGAGTTCCTCGGCCTTCTTCCAGAAAGGATCGAATTTACGAGAGGAAAGTTCTTCGCCGTTGATCTGGCCGGTGATCGCAGCGCCGCGCAGGTTGTACTTTTTCACGCCTTCTTCGAGTTGCTCCGCAGCCATCTCGGGATACTGCAGCGCCACCGAAGCAAAGCCGACGAAGCGTTCCGGGTGCGCGGCGCATAAGGCGGCCAATCTTTCGTTCTGCAGGTGATTCACCTTGGCCACGAGATCGCGCTCGAGCGTATACCAAATAGGCCGGATGCTGAGGGCTTGCATGTCGGTCCGCCATTCATCCATCCGCTGAAAGCGATCGGCCATCATCGAGCCTTCAATCACTGAGGCGTCAGCAGATGGAGTCTTGATGCCCATCAGCGCCTCCGCCTCCGGCACGATCACGTGCGCGTGGACGTCGATGGTTATGACGCGCCGTCCTCCAACCATCACTGGCCGGCGGCCTGCTGTGGCAGTCTGTGCATGCGCCTTTCGGTTGAGTAAATGGCAGCCGGTGAACACTACTCCAGCCGTGGCTGCCGCGTCTTTCAGGAACTGCCTGCGATTGGGCATAGACACCTTCCCGTGCAGTCTATCATCGATTCGCTATACGATCAGCCGGTCGCCGCCGGCGTAAACGTTGAAGTGGCCGCGGCGGACGAATCCGATCAGCGTTATGCCGAATCTGAGCGCTGTTTCGATCGCCAGACTAGACGGAGCTCCCACCGCGATGACGATTGGGATGCCTGCCGTCACTGCTTTCTGAACCAGTTCGAAGCTGACGCGTCCGCTGAGCATCAGAACATGATCGTGCAACGGTAGCCGGCGTTCGAGAAAGGCGGCGCCGATCAGTTTATCGACAGCGTTGTGCCGTCCAACGTCCTCGCGCAGATACAGGAGCTCGCCAGAAGTATTGAACAGGCCCGCGGCGTGGAGTCCGCCAGTGTGCTCGAAGATGGCTTGGGCCTCGCGCAACCGTGTTGGGAAATGCGGTACCAGATCCCCGGAAAGTTTCGGCTGCCCAGCCGGCAACATCGCGCAGCCCGACGCGGTCAGGGCGTCGATAGAAGCTTTGCCGCAAACCCCACAACTCGAAGTGACATAGAATCGCCGCGCGTCGAGGTTCGGTGCCGAGCCGTCGATGAGAGAAACGATCACGGCGCCGGATTCGTCCACGTGAACGTCCGCGATTTGTTCGGGATTCGTGAGCAGGCCTTCAGTGAAGAGGAAGCCCAGCGCCAACTCGCGATCATGTCCTGGAGTGCGCATGGTGATGGCGACATCGGACTCGCCCAGCCGGATCTGCAGAGGCTCTTCGACCGCGACCAGGTCCTGCGCGCGCACGCTCGCGCCGCCCGGTTCGACCTTTTGAATGGGAACGGTGAGAATGTTCCGCTTCATGACGAACGTTTCAAGGAGATAACAACACTCTTTGATGCCGGCGTGTTACTTTTTTCCGCCACGCTGCCGATGGCGACCAACACGTTGGTCTCCGGAAAATAAGTTGCCGCGCAGCGCCGCGGAATCGGGTACGGGTACACAGCAAAACGAGGTGCCGCGCGCAACTGTCCGCAAAAATGGCTGGTGATGTCAACAAAGTCGCCGCCGGCGAATCCGGCCTCGCGACAGTCTTCCTCATTGAGCAGAATCACGCGGCGGCCGTGATGCACACCTCGGTAGCGATCTTCAAGGCCATAAATCGTGGTGTTGTACTGATCGTGGCTGCGGATAGTCATCATCAAAAAGTGACCGGCTTCCAACCGCAGGAGCGGAAGCGCATTGATGGTGAACTGCGCTTTCCCGGTGGGCGTCGCGAAAACGCGATCGCGAACCGGATTGGGAAGCTCGAAGCCTCCGGGGCGACGAACGCGTTGGTTGAAGCGCTCGAAGCCAGGGACGACGCGCTCGATCGAATCGCGGATGCGATCGTAGTTCGCGACTAAGCCATCCCAATCCGTGCGCGAGTTGGAAAGCGTGGCCTTGGCGATGCCCGCCACAATCGACGGCTCGCTCCGCAGATGCTCAGAGGCGGGTGAGAGTGCCCCGCGCGATGTTTGTACCACAGCCATTGAATTCTCAGTGGTGACGAATTGGGGCCCAGTTGCCTGGAAATCGCTCTCCGAGCGGCCGAGCGCCGGCAGAATCAGCGCCTGCTGCCCGGTGATCAAATGGCTGCGATTGAGCTTAGTCGAGATTTGAACCGTGAGGCGGCAATTGCGAAGCGCTGCGGCGGTGAAATCGGTGTCGGGGGTCGCCGAGAGGAAGTTGCCGCCCATCGAGACGAACACGTCGATCAGCCCTGTATGCATGGCGCGAATCGTTTCGACAGTATCCAGGCCGTGTTCGCGCGGCGGAGAAAACGCGAATTCGGCGCCCAGGCGATTGAGAAATTCGTCAGGCATCTTTTCGAAAATTCCCATGGTGCGGTCGCCCTGCACGTTGCTGTGGCCGCGCACCGGGCACGCGCCCGCGCCGGGACGGCCGAGATTCCCGCGCAGCATCAGGAAATTCACGATCTCCTGAATATTCGCGACCGCGTTTTTATGCTGCGTCAGTCCCATGGCCCAGCAGCAGATGACGTTGTTGGCTTGCATCGCGATCTCGGCAGCTTGGCCGATCTGCTCACGCGAGAGCGCGCTTTGTTCGACGATGTCATCCCAGGAAACCTGCTTCAGCGCCGCGTAGAATTCGCGAAATCCCAAAGTATGCTGCTCGATGAAAGCCCGGTCGAGCACCTCGCCCGGGCGGCGCTGCTCCTCCTCGAACATATGCTTCATAACGCCCTTGAGAAACGCGACGTCACCGTTGATGCGCACCGGCAGGTGCAGGCAGGCCAGCGGCGTGCCCTTGCCGAAAAACGAAAGTGGATGCTGCGGATGCTGGAAATGATTCAGTCCGGCCTCAAATAGCGGATTGACGCTGACGATCTTGCATCCGCGGCCCGCCGCTGCTTGAAGCGTGGTGAGCATGCGCGGATGATTGGTGCCCGGATTCTGGCCAATGATGAATATCGCGTCCGCGTAATCGAAGTCGCCCAGCGATACCGTCGCCTTGCCTCGGCCGATGGTTTCGCCGAGCGCAGCGCCGCTCGATTCGTGGCACATATTGGAACAATCCGGCAGATTGTTGGTGCCGAATTGCCGCACGAACAACTGGTAGAGAAACGCGGCTTCATTGCTGGTGCGGCCGGACGTATAAAAGGATGCGCGCGAGGGCGACGAAAGGGCATTCAACTCGCGGCCGATCAGTTGAAAGGCGTCTTCCCACGTGATCGGCTCATAGTGGCTCGCGCCCGCGCGCAGCACCATGGGATGCGTCAAGCGCCCCGCTTTACCCAGCCAATGGTCGGATTGGCGGCTCAGCTCCGCCACCGACCACTGGCGAAAAAAATCCGGGGTGACGCGCTTGAGCGTTCCTTCTTCGGCGACCGCCTTCGCGCCGTTCTCGCAGAATTCCGCCATCGAGCGGTGCGTATCGGGATCGGGCCACGCGCAGCCGGGGCAGTCGAATCCTGCAAACTGATTCAGGTCGCGCAGAAGTTTCGTCCCGCGCACCACCCCCGCCTCGCCGATCGCATGCTGCAAGGCGCTGGTGATCGAGGGGATTCCGCCGGCGGTAACCTGCGGGTGGTCGAGTTGCAATCCGTCAGTTTCAACAGGATTGGTCGGACTCGCAGGATAGCGTGGCGGCATTCGTATCCAGAATAGCGCCTGTTTTCGAAAGTTGACACGGATCGGGGCCGTTGCCTGTTCGGCGATTTTTGGGAGTAAACTTGTTTGCTGAGGTGCACGACATGAATCGCACAGTTAAGGTTGTCCCCGTCCTAACAATGGTGCTGGCGGCTGGAGTCGTATTCACCGCCGCATATCGCCTGAGCGCGCAACAAGCGGCCACGCCGGTGTCAGCCGAAAGCCGCGCCTTCA
>Ga0105245_10004476_pt1 | contig 12354 bp, 9 predicted proteins | sample KBSM54metaG_FD_81523 | JGI IMG/M metagenome (GOLD analysis project Ga0105245, IMG submission 81523) | Miscanthus rhizosphere microbial communities from Kellogg Biological Station, Michigan, USA - KBS M5-4 metaG | ecosystem: Host-associated > Plants > Roots > Rhizosphere > Soil | place: Michigan...
ACCCGCGGCGCTGGTAGAGCGCCAGCGCGTCGAGGTTGTCGTTCGTGGTGATCAGCCACATCCGGCGTGCGCCGGACGCCGCGGCGGCCTCGAACGCCGCGTCGACCAGGGCCGCGCCGAGACCTCGCCGGCGGGCCGCGGTCCCCACGGCGAGTGCCACGAGCTCGGCCCCGCCCCCGTCGAGGGAGTAGGTCGCCAGACCCGCGAGCTCGTCGCCCACGAAGGCGGCCAACCCCGTCCGGTCGAGGACGTCGACGAGCTGGTCGTTGCGGGCCTGGAGCCGTCCGCCCAGCGCCTCGTCGAGCAGGCGCTCGGCGGCCGGCTCGTCGCGGGGTGCCAGCGGCCGGATCATGCGTCGGCCGTCCATCCGCCGAGCTCGTCGAGCAGGGTGTCCTGCCAGGCGAACGTCGCGTCCGCCCGGGTCTGCAGGTCGTCGCCCTCGAGCAGCGCCGCGACCCGCTCGGCGTACCCGGGCGGGAGGTCCGTGCGCAGGTAGCGCAGGCCGAAGTCGTGGCGGGCCGGGCAGTGCCGGATCCGGAGCAGGCGCACGAGCGTGCCCACGCCGTAGCTGTGGTGGAAGGCGACCGCCTCGACGGTGTCGCCGCGCGCGATCGCGCGGTTGACCAGCCACTGTGCTGTCGGACGACGGGCGACGGCCTGCTGGAGCGCCTCCGCTCGTGCCTTGGTCATCGCGTCCTCGTCGTCGTGACGCAGCTCGACGAGTCCCTCGGGGTCGTGCACGACGTGGGGCACGCCGTGCCGCCGCTCGTCGATCAGCCGGTGCTCGTCGGCGAGGTCCGAGACGTGCAGGTCGATGATGCGCGTCGGCCGCGACATGTCGCCGGCGTCGGGTGTGAGGGTGAGGAAGGCCTGCCGTCCGTCCGGCCACGTCGCCGCGGGCAGCTCCCAGACCTGGTGCACCTCGAAGTCGCGCCGTGCGGCGTCGAGGATCCGCTGGTACGCCGCGACGGCCGTGCCGGGAGTCGCCAGCACCTCGACGTCGAGGTCGGAGTGGTCGTCGTACCCGCCCGTGACCGCCGAGCCACCCACGAACACGACGCGCACCTCCGGATCGGCCTCGCCCTGTTCCCGCAGCCAGGCCAGCCAGTCGTCGTACCTGCTCAGGTCGGCCATGCCCGGAACCTAGGAGTTACCCGGGAGCGCTGGCCAGCACGTTTCGGTTACGATGGGTGCATGCGCCACAGCCAGGGCACCCTGCTTCTTCGACAGCCGCGCTGACGTCACACCGTCGCGCGGCCGCCCCTCCCTGCGAGGGGCTTTTTCATGTCCGAGTGGACGTCCGGCCGTCGGTCGGAGAGCAGGGCGAGACGAGAGAGCGATCACCATGAGCCAGGAGCAGGCCCACACCCGGGCCGACCAGCCCGAGACCGGCGCCGCCGCGACGTACGACATCGCGGCCACCGAGGAGAAGTGGTACCGCCGCTGGGAGGAGCTGCAGCCCTTCCGGGCCAGCGACGACGTGGCGCGGTCGGGCGAGCGCGAGAAGCGGTACGCGCTGACGATGTTCCCCTACCCGTCCGGTGACCTGCACATGGGTCACGCCGAGGTGTTCGCGCTGCACGATGTGGTCGCGCGGTACTGGTGGCAGCGGGGCTACGAGGTGCTGAACCCGATGGGGTTCGACTCGTTCGGGCTGAACGCCGAGAACGCCGCCATCCAGCGCGACGAGCACCCCGCGACGTTCACCTACGCGAACATCGCCACCCAGACGGACTCCTGCAAGCGGTTCGGGGCGAGCTTCGACTGGACGCGCACCTTCAACACCAGCGACCCGGAGTACTACCGCTGGACGCAGTGGCTGTTCCTGAAGTTCTACGAGCGCGGTCTGGCCTACCGGAAGAAGAGCCCGGTCAACTGGTGCCCGAACGACCAGACCGTGCTGGCCAACGAGCAGGTCATCGACGGCCACTGCGAGCGCTGCGGCGCCGAGGTCACCAAGCGCGAGCTGACCCAGTGGTACTTCAAGATCACCGACTACGCCCAGGAGCTGCTGGACTGCCTGGACGAGCTGGCGCCGACGTGGCCGGAGCGGGTGATCACCGCACAGCGCAACTGGATCGGACGGTCGGAGGGGGCACACGTGACCTTCCCGATCGAGGGGCACGACGACATGACCGTCTACACCACGCGACCCGACACTCTGTTCGGCGCGACGTTCATGGTGGTGGCGGCCGACGCCGCGCTGGCCGGTGAGCTGGTCCACGACGAGCAACGCCCGGCGTACGAGGCCTACCTGGAGGAGGTGCGCAAGGCCAGCGACATCGACCGGCTGTCGACCGATCGGCCCAAGACCGGCGTCTTCCTGGGCGTCCACGCCACCAACCCGGTGACCGGGGCGCAGATCCCGGTGTACGCCGCCGACTACGTGCTGGCCGACTACGGCACCGGCGCGATCATGGCGGTGCCCGGCCAGGACCAGCGCGACTGGGACTTCGCCAAGGTCTTCGACCTGCCGATCGTGCGCACCGTGCAGCCGGCCGAGGGCTGGGAGGGCGAGGCGTACGTCGGAGACGGCCCGGCCGTGAACTCCCACAACGACTCGGTGTCGCTGGACGGGATGGGCGTCGACGAGGCGAAGCGGACCATCATCGACTGGCTGGAGTCCGAGGGCATCGGCACCGGCGCGGTGAACTTCCGCCTGCGCGACTGGCTGCTGTCGCGACAGCGCTACTGGGGGGCCCCCATCCCGGTCATCCACTGCGAGAAGGACGGCGAGGTCCCGGTCGCCGAGGACCAGCTGCCCGTCGTCCTGCCCGAGCTGCGCGGCCGCGACCTGACGCCGAAGGGGGTCTCGCCGCTGGCCGCCGCCGAGGAGTGGGTCAACGTGGCGTGCCCGCGCTGCGGGGGCCCGGCCAAGCGCGACAGCGACACGATGGACACCTTCGTGGACTCGTCGTGGTACTTCCTGCGCTACTGCTCGCCGCACGACCACACCCGGGCGTTCGACCCCGAGCTGGCCAACCTGTGGGGACCGTGCGACATCTACATCGGCGGTGTCGAGCACGCCGTGCTGCACCTGCTGTACGCGCGGTTCTTCACCAAGGTGCTGGCCGACATGGGCCTGCTGGAGTTCCGCGAGCCGTTCTCGGCACAGCTGAACCAGGGAATCGTCATCAATCAGGGCGCCAAGATGTCGAAGTCCAAGGGCAACGGCGTCAGATTGGGGGAGCAACTATCGGCGTACGGCGTGGATGCGGTGCGGCTGACCCTGGTCTTCGCGGGCCCGCCGGAGGACGACATCGACTGGGCCGACATGTCGCCCAGCGGGTCGCTGCGGTTCCTGCAACGAGCGTGGCGGCTGAGCGGTGACGTGACCTCGAGCGTGGGCACGGACCCGGCGACCGGCGACGCCGCGCTGCGCAAGGTCACCCACAAGACCCTCCACGAGGCCGAGCAGCTGGTCGAGGCCCATCGGTTCAACGTGATGGTCGCGCGCGCCATGGAGCTGGTGAACGCCACCCGCAAGGCCATCGACTCGGGCCCGGGTCCGGGCGACCCCGCCGTGCGCGAGGCCGCGGAGGCGGTGGCGATCCTGCTGTCGCTGGTGGCGCCGTACACCGCCGAGGAGATGTGGGAGCGGCTGGGCCAGGAGCCCTCGGTCGCTCGGGCCGGCTGGCCGGCCGTCGACGACGTACTGCTGGTCGAGGAGTCCGTCACCGCGGTCGTCCAGGTGCAGGGCAAGGTGCGGGCGCGGCTGGACGTGTCGCCGACGATCAGCGACACCGATCTGGAGGCGGCCGCGATGGCCGACCCCGCCGTGGTGCGGGCGATCGACGGGTCGACCGTGCGTCGGGTCATCGTGCGCGCGCCGAAGCTGGTCAACATCGTGGTCGGCTAACGTTCCGGCATGCCCGGCACGGCGGTGGTCGTCACCGACTCGACGGCCTCTCTGCCGTCGCAGGTGGCCCAGGACCGCGGCATCGTGGTGGTGCCGCTCCAGGTCGTGATCGGCGCGACCGTCTACGACGAGGGCCCCGACGGGGCGACGCCCGAGATGGTCGCCGAGGCGCTCCGGGCGTTCCGCCCGGTGAGCACGTCGCGCCCGTCCCCGGCCCTCCTCACGGAGGTCTACGCGAAGGCGGCGCAGGACGGCGCGACCGAGATCCTCTCCATCCACCTGTCCGCGGAGATGAGCGGCACCCACGAGTCCGCCCAGCTGGCGGCGCGTGACGCGCCGGTGCCGGTGACGGTCGTCGACTCGCGTCAGGTCGGCGTCGCGACGGGGTACGCCGCGCTGAGTGCGGCCGACGTCCTGGACGCCGGCGGCACCGTGGCGGACGCGGCCACGGCCGCCCGCGCACGCGCCGGGGCGGCGACGGCGTTGTTCTACGTGGACACCCTGGAGTACCTCCGGCGTGGAGGGCGGATCGGCGCCGCGGCGGCACTGCTGGGCGGTGCCCTGTCGGTCAAGCCGCTGCTGCGGATCGACGAGGGCCGGGTCGTGAACCTCGACCGGGTGCGTACGTCCGCGCGGGCCCTCAGCCGGCTCGAGGACCTGATCGTCGAGGCGGCGGCCGACCGGCCGGTCGAGCTGTGCGTCTCGCACCTCGCCAACCCCGACCGAGCGGGTGAGCTCGCCGGACGACTGGCCGAGCGGCTCGCCACCAACCTCGCCGGGCGCGAGGTGTGGTGCGGCGAGCTGGGCGCCGTGCTCGGCGCGCACGTCGGCCCCGGGATGGTCGCCGCCTGCGTGGCGCCGCTGCTCGAGTCGCCCGGCTAGCCGCGCCGGTCATCGTCCACAGGATCCGGCGCGGCGAGTGCCGTCCACCGGGTCGACGTCGACCGGAGCGGCGCGACGGTCGGCGCTCCTAGCGTCACCGCCATGCGCAGCCGATCCCTCGCCGCTCAGCACGACGCCGCCGTCGCCCGTCGGCTCGAGCTGCTCACGACCGAGCTCGCCGCGGTCCGCACGCCCGGCCCGAGCCGGGACGCCCGGGTGCGGGTGGTCCCGGACCCGCCGGGCGAGCCGGTCGAGCCCGCGCCGCAGCTCGGCGGCGGTCCGCGACCGTCCGTGGCCCGGCTCCCGGGGCGCCACGCGTCACGACGTAGCCCGTCGAACTGGGCGCTGGACGTGCCCGACGCACTGCGTGGCCGGGTTGCTCTCGGCGCGGGTCAGCTCGCGGTCGTCGCGGTCGTCGCGGCCGTGGGGCTCGCACTCACCTGCTGGTGGCTGGTGCGCAGCGCCGGGCACGAGGTGGCGGCACCGAGCGCCCTCAGCACGCCCCGTGGGGCGCTGGCGACGCCGGCGGGCTCCTCGACCGGGCCCGGGTCGGCGACCGCGAGCGCAGGGTCGCGGAAGGTCGTCGTGGACGTGACCGGCAAGGTGCGGCGACCCGGCATCGCGGTGCTGCGTCAGGGCGCCCGCGTCATCGACGCCGTGCGTGCGGCCGGGGGCGCGCGGCCCGGGGTCGACCTCACCGGGATCAACCTCGCGCGGGTGCTCACCGACGGCGAGCAGGTCGTGGTCGGTCAGGCGGCCGCTCCGGTCGTGTCCCCCTCGGCCGGAGGCTCGCCGGTCGGAGCGCTGGTGAACATCAACACCGCCGACGAGACGGCGCTGGAGTCGCTGCCGGAGGTCGGCCCGGTCACCGCGCAGTCGATCATCACCTGGCGCGCCCAGCACGGCGGCTTCACGTCGGTCGACCAGCTGCTCGACGTCGACGGCATCGGCGACGCCACCTTGGCCAAGCTCACGCCGTACGTCACGATCTGAGGTCGACGTGCGACGTGAGCCGCCCGACCTGCGCACGGCGTTCTTGGCGATCTTCGCCTGGGCCGGCGCACTGACCGGCGCCGGGCACGGCCCGCTGCTGCCGGTCGCGGCCGGCGGCGTCCTGGCGCTCGCCGGGTCGGCGCTCGCCCGGTGGCGCGGCCGCGGTGCCGCGCTGGCGATGGTGGCCGGACTGGTGGTGTACGCCGCGGTCGCCACGGCCGCGGGCGTGCGCTATCAGCGCGTCACCCACAACCCGCTGACCCGCCTGGCCGAGACCAGGGCCGAGGCGACGCTCACCGGCACGGTGGTCGACGACCCGCGGACGATCCACGGCGGGTTCGCCCCCGAGGTGCTGGTGCGCGTCCAGGTCCGACGTGTGGGCGCCGAGGGTCGCGTGATCCGGCTGCGCGAGCCGGTGCTGGTCTTCGGGCGGGGGTCCTGGCTCGGCGTGCCGTTGGGGGCCACCATCCGGGTGACCGGCCACCTGGACCTCGCAGCAGGGGACGACGTCGCTGCCGTGGTCTCGACGTCGCAGTCGCCCGACATCCGGGCCGGTCCCGATCCGTGGTGGCGCGCGTCCGGCCGGGTGCGGGCGGCGCTGCGCGCGTCGGTGGCGGGGTTGCCTCCCGACCGTCGGGTGCTGGTGCCCGCCCTGGTCGACGGTGACGACGCCGGGCTCGATCCGGCGCTGGCCGACGACTTCCGGACCACCGGGCTCACCCACCTGCTCGCGGTGTCGGGCACCAACCTCACGCTGGTCGTGGGCTTCGTCCTGGTGGTGGCGCGCTGGCTGCACGTGCGTGGACGCTGGCTGTACCTCGTCGGAGCAGCAGGCATCCTCGGCTTCGTCCTCCTGGCGCGAGCAGAGCCGAGCGTGCTCCGGGCCGCGGCGATGGGGTCGGTGGCCCTGCTCGGGATGGGTGCGAACGGCGCAGACCGGGGCACGCGCGCGCTCGGTGCGGCCACCGTCGCCCTGCTGCTCGTCGACCCGGGCCTGGCGACGGCGGTCGGCTTCGGACTCTCCGTGCTCGCCACCGCGGGCATCCTGCTCCTCGCACCGGGCTGGCGCGATGCGCTCGCGCGCTGGCTGCCGCGCTGGGTCGCGGAGGCGGTGGCGGTGCCGGCGGCCGCCCAGCTGGCGTGCACCCCGCTGGTCGCCGCCATCGCGGGTCAGGTCAGCCTCGTCGCCGTCGCGGCCAACCTGCTCGCCGCGCCCGCGGTCGGCCCGGCCACCGTGCTGGGGCTCACCGGCGGGCTGCTGACGCTGGTGTGGCCGGGTGCGGGCCGGCTGGTGGGTGTTGCAGCGGGCTGGTGCGTGGCCTGGATCGTGGAGGTCGCCGAGCGAGGGGCGGCACTGCCCACCGCCGCGGTGTCCTGGGGGAGCGGCCCGGTGGCGCTGACGCTGCTGACCATGCTCTGCCTGGCGATCGTGATGCTGACGCCGCGGCTGCTGGGCCGCCGGTCCACGGGCCTGGCCTGCTGTGGGCTGATGGTGGTCGCGGTCCTGGTCCGGGTGCCGACCCCGGGGTGGCCGCCCGCCGGGTGGCTGATGGTCGCCTGCGACGTCGGACAGGGCGACGGGCTGGTGCTCAACACCGGGATCCCGCACACGGCGGTCGTCGTCGACGCGGGGCCCGAGCCGCGACCCATGGATCGATGCCTCGACGGGCTCGGCATCGAGCGGGTGCCCCTGGTCGTGCTCACGCACTTCCACGCCGACCACGTGAACGGCCTTCCGGGGCTGTTCGACGGACGACAGGTCGGGCAGGTCTGGGTGACCCGTCTGCAGGATCCACCCGAGGGCGTCTCGCTGGTGCGAGGGGCGACGACGCGGGCCGGGCTGCAGACCGAGCCGGCGCCGTACGCCGAGACCCGCCGCATCGGCGACCTGACGCTCGAGCCGATCTGGCCCTTGCCCGACTCACCGACGGTAGGACCCGGTGACGGCAGCACCGCCAACAACGCGAGCGTGGTGATGCTGGCGCGGATCCGGGGAGTCCGCCTCTTCCTCGGTGGCGACGTCGAGCCCGAGGGCCAGCAGCGCCTGGCCACGGCGCTGCCCGGTCTCCACGTCGACGTGCTCAAGGTGCCTCACCACGGGAGCCGCTACCAGGACCTGCCGTTCCTGCAGTCCCTCCGCGCCCGTCTGGCCGTGATCTCCGTCGGGGCCGACAACGACTACGGACATCCCGCCCCCGAGACCGTTGCGGGGCTGGCCGCCACCGGAGCACAGGTGCTCCGCACCGATCGCGACGGCAGTGTGGCCGTCGTCGAGCGCGACGGGCGGCTCTCCGCGGTGACGACGAGGTGAGCAGGCTGCTACCGGGGGGCGGGGCCGGCTCCCGCGGCGCCAGGCGACGGTGTCGACGGGTATCGGCCCGGTATCGGCCCGGTGTCGGCCCGGTGTGCGAGGCTTCGACCATGCGTGGACCGACCCCCGCCGACGTGCTCGGCCGCGTCACCCTGGTGACCGGCAAGGAGGAGTTCCTCTCCGAGCGCACCGTGGCCGGGGTCCGCGACGCCGTACGCCGCCACGACCGCGAGGCCGAGGTCTCCGAGACGCAGGCGGCCGGGTTGAGCGCCGCCGCTCTCGGCGAGCTGTCGGCGCCGTCCCTGTTCTCGTCCACCCGGTGCGTGGTCGTGCGTGGGCTGGAGAACCTGCCGGACGAGTCGGTCGACGGGCTGCTCGACTACGCCGCTGCTCCCGTGGAGGACGTCGCCGTGGTGCTGGTGCACGGCGGTGGGCAGAAGGGTTCGGGCGTGCTCACCAAGCTGCGCAGGCTCACCGGGGTCACGGAGGTGAAGTCGGAGGAGCTCCGCGCGTCGGAGTACCCCGGGTTCGTCACGGCCGAGGCGCGAGCCCACGGCGCCGGCATCGACCCGGACGCCGCCACCGCGCTCGTGCAGGCGGTCGGCCAGGACCTGCGGTCCCTCTCGGCGGCCACGGACCAGCTGGCCAACGACTTCCCGGGCGAGACCCTGACCGAGGAGAAGGTGAAGCGGTACTTCGGTGGCCGGGCCGAGGCGAAGTCGTTCGCGGTGGCCGACGCCGCCTTCTGGGGGAGGCGGCGACCGGCGCTCGAGGAGCTCCGGTGGGCACTCGACGGGGGTACGGCGCCGGTCCTGGTCACGTCGGCGTTCGCCGGTTCGGCCCGCGGGATCGCCCGCTACCTGTCAGCGCCGCGGGCGATGCGCGAGGCCGACCTGGCCCGTGAGGTCGGGGTGCCGCCTTGGAAGGTGCGCACCATTCGCGACCAGTCGCGGGGCTGGTCCGAGGCGGCCATCGCGCGTGCGATCCGCACGATCGCCCAGGCCGACGCCGACATCAAGGGGGCGGCCAGCGACGCGTCGTACACCTTGGAACGGCTGGTGCTGACGGTCACCGGGCTGCGCGACCGATCCTGACACGAGCACCCGACGCCACCCTGACGCCGGCACAGGCGCCGACCCCGGTGGGGCGACGCCTCGGTGACCCTCCGGTGCGTCAGAGAGACGCGGCGCGCTTCATGATGGCCGACTTGCGGTTGGCGGCCTGGTTCTAGTGCATCACGCCCTTGGACACTGCCTTGTCCAGCTTGCGCGCGGCGACGCGGCTCGCCTCGAGGGCGGCGTCGGTGTCGCCGGAGTCCGCGGCCTCGCGGAACTTGCGGACGAGGGTCTTCAGCTCGGACTTCACAGCCTTGTTGCGCTGGTGACGCTTCTCGTTCTGCTTGTTCCGCTTGATCTGGGACTTGATGTTCGCCACTGATAAAGCCTTCGGTCGGTGGGTTCGGGGTGGAACAGACGGTGGACGCGCAGGACGAAACGGCCGCGCACGCGAGGGACAAAGTTACCAGCGGGCCGCTGACCTGCCCAAATTCGCGGGTCGCGAGGAGAGCCAGGGCATCGACTGTGCCCCAGGCGACCCGCGGAGCACCGAGGGCGCGTCCCGTCCGTCGGACCAGCCGGGTCCGCGCGGTCAGGCAGCGGGCACGTGCTCAGTCCTGCCAGCCGCGGCGCTCGCACAGCCAGGCCCAGACCACCTCGCCCTGCCAGCGCTGCGCGTCGCGGATGTGCGGCGACGTCGGCGGCACCGGGTCGTCAGCGGAGCTGAGGAAGTACCCGCAGATCAGAGCCAGGAGCCGGTCGAGGTGGTCGGGCGGTACGTCGCGGAGGAGCCGGCGCCTCGCGATCACGGCCTCGACCTCGAGCCCGTCTCCCCGCGGACCGATCAGCATGAACAGCGAGTCGATCCAGACCGCGCCGGCGACCGGCCAGTTCCAGTCGCAGAACAGGGCCCGTCCGTCCGGCGTCAGCAGCACGTTGTCGTCGCGCACGTCGAGGTGCACGACCGTGCTCCCGTGCACGACCTCTGCGAACCCGGCTGCGAGCGCCGCGGCGTCGTCGGCGTGCGGGAGCGCCCGGCGCTCACGCACGGTGTCCCAGAACGCCGGCCAGGACGCGAACTCCTCGATCATCGGGTCCAGACCGAGGGCGTCCGGTGCCGGGGTCAGCTCGTCGGCGACGACCTCCAGGGCGTCGAGGCACGCGTCGAGCTCGTCGGCGCGCCACGGGCGCCTCGGCGCGCGCGCCTCGACGTACTCCAGCCCGAGCACCACCCAGTCGTCGTCGACCAGCCACAGCAACCGCGGCGCCGGGACGGTCTCCGGGAGCGCGGTCAGCTTGCGGGCCTCCTCGCGGTAGGCGTCCGCGAACATCCGCTGGGCCACGGTGGACGCGGCCTTCACGAAGTGCCGGGACCCGTCCGCACAGGTCAGCACGGACGCGAAGCCGGGCGTGAACCCCCCACCCTGCGAGACGGCCTCGACCACCGCTGACCCGCAGCGCTGCTCGATCCGCGCGCGCAACCCGGGCGGCAGGTGCACCCACTCGAGACGGCGGGCGGTCCGGCCGTGCGGGATGCTCGTCGGGGTGCGGGCCACCGCGCCATCCTCACCCAGCCGCGACGAACCTGCGACCGGGTTCCGGCGGGCACCGGGATTCTCAGCCGATCCTCACCGCGTCGAGACCGGGGTCCCGGTCGGTCGGCCCCCACCTTCCCAGCAGGACCCGGCCGTCCGGGGACCGGCGTACGGTGACCGCGTGACGAATCGCGACGAGGAGATCGCCGTGCTGTCGAGTGGCCTGGAGCAGGCCTCCGCGCTGCTCGACTCGGTGGGTGACGACGACCTGGGCAACGCGACGCCCTGTCACGACTGGACCACGGCCGACCTGGTCGACCACCTGGTGGCCGCGCCGTCGAGGTTCGCCCGGATGGTGCGGGGAGAGGACGTCGACTGGGCCGCGCCGACACCACACGTGGGGGTCGACCGCGCGGACGCGTTCCGCGCCGCGGCGGACGAGCTGCTCGATGCCTGGCGCGCACTCGCCGACGGGGAGTCGCCGATGGGGCCGGACTGGCAGTCCGCGGAGATCGCGGTGCACACCTACGACCTCGCGACCGCGCTGAGCAGACCCACGTCGGAGCTCGACGCGGAGGTCGCCGAGCGGGGGCTGGCGTTCATGCGGGCCAACCTCACGTCCGAGAACCGCGCCCCGGTGTTCGAGCCGGAGCAGGCCGCCCCCGAGGACGCGGATGCCTACCAGCGGATCGCGGCCTTCGCCGGGAGGACCGTCACAACGCGCCGTTGACCGCTCGGTCGACGCGCCGCCGACGGCGATCACCGCCCCACGGTCGTCGACGTCGGCGAATCCGGCTCGACGGGTGACGCGTGGAAGAATCGGCAGGACCGATCCCACCCGATTCCTGTCGAAGGTCCGCCGTGCCCATCTCGTCCGTGCCCGCGCCGGGTCGTACCGACCCCGCGGCCATCCGGAACTTCTGCATCATCGCTCACATCGACCACGGCAAGTCGACGTTGGCCGACCGGATGCTGCAGCTGACCGGCGTCGTCGACGAGCGCAGCGCCCGGGCCCAGTACCTCGACCGGATGGACATCGAGCGCGAGCGCGGCATCACCATCAAGAGCCAGGCCGTCCGGATGCCCTGGACGATCGAGGCCGGCAACGAGCAGGGTGCCGAGCCGGGCACCTACGTGCTCAACATGATCGACACCCCAGGACACGTCGACTTCACCTACGAGGTCTCCCGGTCGCTGGCGGCGTGCGAGGCCGCCGTCCTCCTCGTCGACGCCGCGCAGGGCATCGAGGCGCAGACCCTCGCCAACCTGTACCTCGCACTCGGCGCCGATCTCCACGTCATCCCGGTGCTGAACAAGATCGACCTGCCCAGCGCCAACCCCGAGAAGTACGCCGAGGAGCTCGCCCACATCATCGGGTGCGACGCCTCCGAGGTGCTCCGGGTCAGCGCGAAGACCGGCGAGGGCGTCGCCGCCGTCCTCAACGAGATCGTCAAGCAGACCCCTCCACCGGTCGGGGACGCCGACGCCCCGCCGCGTGCGTTGATCTTCGACTCCGTCTACGACACCTATCGTGGCGTCGTCACCTACGTGCGGGTCATGGACGGCAAGCTCAGCCACCGCGACCGGATCAAGATGATGTCGACCGGGGCCGTCCACGAGATGCTCGAGGTCGGCGTGATCAGCCCCGAGCCGGTGAAGGCCGGCGACCTCGGCGTCGGCGAGGTCGGCTACCTGATCACCGGCGTGAAGGACGTCCGT
>Ga0105245_10004477_pt1 | contig 12349 bp, 14 predicted proteins | sample KBSM54metaG_FD_81523 | JGI IMG/M metagenome (GOLD analysis project Ga0105245, IMG submission 81523) | Miscanthus rhizosphere microbial communities from Kellogg Biological Station, Michigan, USA - KBS M5-4 metaG | ecosystem: Host-associated > Plants > Roots > Rhizosphere > Soil | place...
AAGGTGGACATCCTGCTGCAGGGCGAGACGGTCGACGCGTTCTCCGCGATCATCCACAAGGACAAGGCTTACGCCTACGGCACGATGATGACCGGCAAGCTGCGCAAGCTCATCCCGCGCCAGCAGTTCGAGGTGCCGATCCAGGCGGCGATCGGCTCGAGGGTGATCGCCCGCGAGAACATCAGCGCGATCCGCAAGGACGTCCTTGCCAAGTGCTACGGCGGTGACATCACCCGTAAGCGCAAGCTGCTCGAGAAGCAGAAGGAAGGCAAGAAGCGGATGAAGATGGTCGGCCGCGTCGAGGTGCCCCAGGAGGCCTTCATCGCCGCGCTGTCCACCGGCGACGCTCCGGACGCCAAGAAGTAGATGCCGCGCACGCAACAGTTCGGGCGGTGGGTGTGGGGGAATCTGCACCGCGAGGGCGAGAGTTACTGGTGGCTCGGGCCCGTGCTGCTCGGCTGGCTCGGGCTCGTCGCCGCGGCCGTCGGGCTTCTTGCCCATCTCGTCGAGTCCGGCTGGCAGCCGCTCATCGTGTTGGCAGCCTTCTCCCACCAGTTGATGTGGGGCGTCATCCTCGCCTTGCTCGCGTTCGTCGTGGCGCGTCGGTGGTGGGCCTTGTTCTTTGCGCTCGTGGTGTTCAGCGGCGTCGCCTCGACGCAGGCTGGGCTCTACATCTCCGCGGGCAAGACCGAGCCCGGCCCCCGGCTGGTCGTTCTGCAGGCCAACCTCCGCCTGGGCACCGCAGATGCGGCCAGCGTGGTCGACCTCGTGCGTGATCACCACGTCGACGTCGCCACGACCGAGGAGCTCACCACCGATGAGCAGACGAGGCTGATCCAAGCCGGCATGAGTCGGGAACTGCCGTTCCACTACCTCGTGCCGCAGCCCAGCGGTGGCGGCGGGCTCGGCATCTGGAGCCGGTACCGGCTGAGTTCGGCGGTGAACCACCCCGGCTACGTGCTCGGAGTGCTCTCGGTGACCGTAGCTGTGCCGGGACGCCCGTTCACCGTCGTCGCTGCCCATATCAAGGCGCCGTACCCGTACCCGCCCCGGCACTGGGTCCACGAAATGATCAAGCTCAAGGCTCTGCTGGCCGATGCCGGCAGCGCGCACCGAACGGTGATCGTCGGCGGCGACTTCAACGGCACCCCGGACAACGCGCAGTTCCGGGAGTTGCTCACCAACGGGTATGCCGACGCTGCTCAGGAGGTCGGCGCGGGTTACCTGCCCACGTATCCGGCGAACGAGTGGTACCCGCCGTTGCTTGCCATCGACCACGTGCTGACGGCGAACGTCGCACCGGTGGCAGTCTCGAGCGTTGGGCTGCCCGGCTCGGATCATCGCGGCCTGATTGCCACCGTCGCACTCTGAGGCGTGTCGATAAGGTCAACGGCTATGCGCGCGGTCTATGCACAGTCGATCAATCCGGAGACGCCTCTGGACGGCCTCGTCATTGGCGAGCGTCCCGAACCCGAGGTACCTGACGGCTGGACACGCGTGGCCGTCAAGGCCGCGAGCCTGAACCACCACGACCTGTGGACGCTGCGCGGCGTCGGCATCAAGGCAGAGCAGTTGCCGATGATCCTCGGCTGCGATGCGGCCGGGATCGACGAGTCGACGGGCGCGGAGGTGGTCGTCCACTCGGTCATCAGCTCGAACGGCTGGAGCGGGGACGAGACGCTCGACCCCGGTCGCTCGCTGCTGTCGGAGCGGCACCAGGGTTCGATCGCCGACTACGTCGTCGTGCCCAAGCGCAACGTGGTGCGCAAGCCGGCCGATCTGTCCTGGGCTGAGGCCGCCTGCCTACCCACCGCGTGGCTGACCGCGTACCGTATGCTGTTCGTCCAGTCCACGCTGCGGCCCGGGCAGTCGGTGCTCGTCCAGGGCGCGAGTGGCGGTGTGGCCACCGCGGCGATCTCGATGGCACGCGCCGCCGGACTGACCGTCTACGCCACCGCGCGCAGCGAATCCAAGCAGGCGCGTGCTGTCGAGTTGGGCGCGCACCAGGCGTTCGAGTCCGGCGGTCGCCTGCCCGAGCGCGTCGACGCGGTGATCGAGACCGTCGGTGCAGCCACCTGGTCGCATTCGCTCAAGTCGCTGAAGCCGGGCGGCCAGGTGATCATCTCCGGCGCGACGTCGGGGCCAAACCCGCCTGCGGACCTCAACCGCATCTTCTTCCTTCAGCTACAGATCATCGGCTCGACCATGGGCACCCGCGACGAGCTCGAGGACATGATCGCCTTCCTGCACGCGACCGGGCTCCGACCGCTGATCGACCGCACCCTCCCGCTCGAGCGTGCTGCCGAAGGCCTCGAGGCGATGGCTGCAGGGGACCTCGTCGGAAAGATCGTCCTAGAGCTCTAACCGACCAGGATCAGACGGCTCAGACGGTCAGGCCCTCCGGTACGACGGCAAGCGCGTCGTTGATCGCCTGTACGAGCGCCCGCGCCGATGCCGCGGTCAGCTCGATCGCAACTCGGGCCGACGGACCCTTTGCCGGATCGGCCAAGTCGATGTTGAGTGTGTGCTCGGCACTGGCATGCACCGGATGGTCGAAGTAGACGGTCGCCTGGTCGACGTGCAACCAGGCGCCACCGGCGCCCTTGGCGCTGCCGTCCACTGCGGTCTGGATCGTGGTGTACGTGCACATGTCAGGCCGCCAGGTGGGTGCGGAAGAAGGCTGCGATGCGCTCCCAGCCGTCATTGGCGGCTTCGACGCGATAGGACGGACGGTCGTTGGCGAAGAACGCGTGGGCCGCGCCGTCATAGCGGTGGAACTCGTACGTCTTCTCGTGGGCCTTGAGGATCTGTTCCAGTTCGTCGACCTGTTCCGGAGACGGGTATTGGTCCTCGTTGCCGAACAGGCCGAGGAGCGGTGCGCGCAGGTTCGGCAGCTGATCGGTCAGTGACGTGATCTTCAACGGCCATCCTTCGGGTACGACGCCCGTGACGTACGCGCCGTAACAGTCCACGGCGGCGTCGACGTCGGCGTTGCACGCGACGAGCACGCTCTGCCGCCCGCCGGAGCAGTGCCCGATGGTCGCGACCTTGCCGTTGGAGGCGCTGAGCCCACGGAGGAAGGCAGCCCCGCCGGACACGTCGGCGATGAGCTGCGCATCGGGGACCCCGCCGTTGGCGCGGGCCGTCGCGGCCGCGTCGTCCGGCGCTGCCCCGGGGGCCTCCCGCCAGTAGAGGTTGGGGACGATCGTGTCGTACCCGAGCTCGGCGATACGTCGCGCGATCTCCTTGGAGCCGCGGTCGTAGCCGGGCATGTGGTGGATCAGCACGACTCCGCCGCGGGACTCCGGCCCGGAGGGTTGCGCCAGATAGGCCTCGATCTGCGTCCCGTCGGCGCTGGAGATCATGATCGTGGACGTCGTCATCGAGTCACTCATACCTTGATCGAATCATGCCGACCTGAGACGGGTCTCTAGAGTCGGGGCGTGCCGCGCATCCGACGTCCCCTGCTCGCCCTGATCGTGCTCTTCGCGGCACTGGCGATCGGCTACGGCGTACGGGCCGCAGAGCAGCACGGGCACCACACCCACGACAATCCCGCGCCGTCCACCACCAGCAGTACACACTGAGGACGTGCCCTCCGCGTTGCCCACCGGTGATCCGCCTCCTCCAGACGGACGGCTGAGCCGAACCACGCTGGACGCAGCCTTCGGCGTTCCGTTCGGCGCATACGTGCACGTCCCGTTCTGCGAGACGAGATGCGGGTACTGCGACTTCAACACCTACACATCTGCCGAACTGCCCGGCATCAGCCGGGGCACGTACGCCGACACGGTGCTTCAGGAGATCCGGCTCGCTGCCGAGGTGCTCACCGGCGGGGACGCCCTCGGGGACCGCATCCCACCGCTCACGTCGATCTTCTTCGGGGGCGGGACGCCCACGTTGCTGCCTGCCGAGCACCTGGGCGTCCTCATCAAGGAGCTCGCCGACCGTTTCGGGCTGGCCGAGGACGTGGAGATCACCACCGAGGCGAACCCGGAGACGGTGACGCCCGGCTACTTCACCCGGCTGCGAGAGGCGGGCTTCACACGGGTGTCGCTGGGTATGCAGTCGGCCGTGCCGAAGATCCTGGCCGTGCTCGACCGCACCCACCGGCCGGGTCGCCCTGAGGAAGCGGTTGCCGAGGCGCGGGCGGCAGGCTTCGAGCACGTGAACCTGGACCTGATCTACGGTTCGCCTCACGAGACGGACGCCGATTGGGAGCAGTCGCTTCGCTCGGCGATCGCTGCCGGTCCGGACCACATCAGTGCGTACGCGCTCGTCGTGGAGCAGGGCACGGCGATGGCGCGGCAGGTGGCGGCAGGTGTGATTCCCGCGCCGGACGACGACGTCGCGGCAGACCGGTACGTGATGGCCGACGAGATTCTCGGGGCGGCGGGCTACGAGTGGTACGAGGTGTCGAACTGGGCCCTGAGCGAGCGGTCGGCGTGCCGGCACAACGAGCTCTACTGGTCCGACGCCAACTGGTGGGGGTTCGGACCAGGGGCGCACAGCCACGTCAGCGGGGTCCGGTGGTGGAACGTCAAGCATCCGACGCGGTACGCGGCCGCGCTCGAGTCGGGGCGCAGTCCGGCGGCTGGGCGCGAGACGCTCGACCCCGCCGCGCGCTACACGGAGAAGATCATGTTGGGCGTCCGGATGCGTGCCGGCCTGCCCACCTATGAGCTCACCGACAAAGCACGTGCGTCGTTGCCGCAGCTCGCGAGCTGGGGCCTGATCGACACCGGACTGATGAACGTCGGACAGGTGGTGTTGACGCAGCGAGGCCGGCTGATGGCTGACGCCGTGGTGCGCGAACTGCTCTCCTGAGCGGTCGGGTCAGTTCGACGCGTCGACACACCAGAAGTTGTCCAGGCGGCGAAGCGGCGGCGCGGTCGGATCCTCGGCCAGCCGTGCGCCCCGGAAGAGCACCGCGGCGATTCCTGCGGTGCCCTGCATCCACCCGACGCCCGGAGGCAGGAGCGGGTCGTCGTTCTTGTGCTCGATGAACTGCCAGTACGCACCGTTGTCCGTCGTGACGGCTCGCTCGACGAGCGTCTGGCAGAGACTCAAACCGAACTCGATCTCGCCGGCGTCGAACATCACGTCGGCAACGCCGGCAGTTCCGCAGCAGCGGCCGTCGTTGTCCCAGAATCCTGGGTAGCGACGTTCCGGGATGCCCGATGCACGGACGCTGGTCAGGCAGCGACTCCGCCAGTTCGCCACCGATTCGCCGAGGACGTTCGTGACACCGGCCGCTGCCAGGGCCGGATAGAGGGTCGACGTTCCGGTCGGTCCGTGGCACCAGGTGAACGTGAATTCGTCCTCGCCCTCCTTCACCGGGAGGCGGCGAGGGAGGATGAATCCGCCGTCTGAACGATCGCCGAGCGTGCCCAGATACGACGCGCCCCGGGCGGCTGCCTCGACCAGGTCGGGCCGGCCGAGATCGAGCCCGGCCAGCGCAAGCGCCGTGGCGATGCCCGCGGTTCCGTGCGAGAAGTTCGGCATGCGGACGTCGGGCGGCTCGATCAGGTACCGCACCGGGAGGAACGGCCAGTCGAGGCCATCAGGCAGATCGTCGGCCTCGGGGACCAGCAGGTCGGCGGCGATGCACGCCAGGTCCCGCGCGCCGGCCACACCGAGCCGCGCCGCCCAGACCGCGCCGAGGAGCACCCCGGCGGTGCCGAGGGTGAGGTCGTTCACGACCCCGCCGTCGACGTAGCGGGGGGCCCCGATGATCGTCTGCGGCCAGCCGTCGTCGGTCGTCAACTCGGTGAGACGGGCGACCGCCAGATCGGCACCGGGCGCCTCGAGTGCGGTCAAGGTGCCGATGATGCTGACGAGCCCGTCGAAGTAGGCCGGGTCGGTCGTCGTCGGGATCTGTCGGGTAACGCGATCGGCGATCGCCGCTGCCAACTCCGCTTCCGCGTCCGTCCAGGGGCGGGCCAGACGGATCTCGGCGAGCACCAGGGCGAGCCCGCCAATGCCGCTGTGCATCCCGTCGCGGTCCCAGGTCGGCTTGTCCTCGGGCGCGGGCACCGACGCCGGGATCCACGGTCCGTCGTCGTAGCGAACCTGGCCGAGCACCCAGGCCCAGGATGCTTCGGCGAGCTCACCGAACCGGTTCGTGCTGGACACAGGTCAGGTGGTGCGGCGCAAGGCGTCCAGATCCAGGATCCGGACGTGGATGGTGTGGCGGTTCTCCAGTGCGGCCCGGACGGCTCGGTGCAAGCCGTCTTCGAGGTAGACCTCGCCCTCCCACTGCACCGCGTGCGGGAACAGGTCGCCGTAGAACGTGGAGTCCTCGTCGAGGAGGTGGTCCAGTTCGAGCTGCTTCTTCGTCGTGGTCAGCTCGTCCAGACGGATCGTCCGCGGAGCGACGTTGGACCAGTCGCGGGCCGACAGACCGTGATCCGGGTACGGACGCCCCTCCCGAACCGACTTGAAGATCACATCTCGACTTTAGGTCATCGACGCACGTGAGTTCGGCTGCGACAGACGGTAGGGCCCGCAACTAGGCTGGTCGTCATGGCCATCGAGGATCGCAAACTCGAAGTTCTGCGCGCCATCGTCGAGGACTTCATCGCGACCCATGAGCCGGTCGGCAGCAAGGCGCTCGTCGACCGGCACAGCCTTGGCGTGTCCGCGGCGACGATCCGCAACGACATGGCAGCGCTGGAGGAAGAAGGCCTGATCGCCCAGCCGCACACCAGCGCCGGGCGCGTGCCGACGGACGCGGGCTACCGCCTGTTCGTCGACCGTCTCACCGAACTCAAGCCGCTCTCGACCGCCGAACGCCGGGCGATCCAGTCCTTCCTGGAAGACGCGGCCGACCTCGACGACGTGCTCTACCGCGCCGTCCGCACGCTCGCCCAGCTCACCCGGCACGTCGCGGTCGTGCAGTACCCGTCGCTGTCGCGTTCCCGGGTCCGGCACCTCGAGATCGTTCAGCTGTCGACCACCCGCCTGATGCTCGTGCTGATCACTGACACCGGACGGGTGGAGCAGCGCAACGTCGACCTGCCCGCCCCGGTGACGGACGAGGCGGTCTTCGATCTGCGGTCCACCTTGAACAACCTGCTTCGCGATCGTCTGCTCGCCGATGCGCCGGAGCTGGTCAGCGAACTCCCGGCGGCGGTGCCCGCAGAGCTGCGCGGGTTGCTCTCGACGTTGACGTCGGTGCTGCTGGAGACGCTCGTCGAGACCGGGAGCGACCGGATCGTGCTGGGTGGCACGGCGAACCTCACCGAGAACGCGATCGACTTCCCGGCAATCCGGCCGGTCCTCGAGACGCTCGAGGAGCAGGTCGTGCTGCTGCGACTGCTCGACCAGTCAGTCTCCTCGAGTCAGGTGATGGTGCGCATCGGCTACGAGAACCAGCACGAAGGCCTCGCCACGACCTCGCTGATCACGACCGGGTACGGCGCGCGGGGAGCGGCACTTGGCGCGGTAGGGGTGCTCGGCCCGCGTCGGATGGACTACGCGCACACCATGGCCCGTGTGGCGGCGGTCGCACGCTACGTCGGTGACCTGCTCGAGTCACGCTGACCCACTCGTAGACTCACAGGGTGGCTGACTACTACGCAGTGCTCGGAGTGCGCAAGGACGCCACCGGCGAAGAGATCAAGCGGGCCTACCGCAAGCTTGCCCGCGAGCTGCACCCAGACGTGAACCCCGACGCGGCCGCCCAAGAGCGGTTCAAGCAGGTGTCGACGGCCTACGAGGTCCTGTCGGACCCGGAGAAACGTCGCATCGTCGATCTCGGCGGCGATCCCTTGGGACAGGCCGGGGGAGGTGGCGCGGGCGCCGGGTTCTCCGGATTCGGGGGCTTCGGGGACGTCTTCGAGGCGTTCTTCGGTGGTGCGGCTGCAGGCGGCGGGCGCGGCCGACGCAGCCGGGTGCGCCCGGGCAACGACGCGCTCCTGCAGATGTCGCTGACGCTCGAGGAGGCCGCGTTCGGCGTGCGCCGCGAGCTGACCGTCGAGACGGCCATCGTCTGCGCCACCTGCGACGGCGCTGGCTGCGCGCCCGGGACCTCGACCCGGACCTGCGCGACCTGTGGCGGTTCGGGCGAGATCCAGTCCGTGCAGCGGTCGTTCCTCGGTCAGGTCATGACGTCTCGCACCTGCAACGCATGTGCCGGAACGGGCGAGCAGATCACCAGCCCCTGCCCGACCTGTGGCACGGAAGGGCGGGTCCGGTCGCGTCGCACGCTCACCGTCGACGTGCCCGCCGGTATCGAAGACGGGATGCGGATCCGTCTGTCCGGCCAGGGCGAGGTCGGTCCCGGTGGCGGACCTGCCGGGGACATCTACGTCGAGATCTCCGAACAGCCGCATGAGACGTTCACTCGCGAAGGCGCCGACCTGCACTGCACGGTCGCGGTGCCGGTGACAGCTGCCGCCCTCGGTGCCGATCACGTGCTGGCCACCTTGGACGGCGAGGAGAAGATCGACATCAAGGCGGGCGTGCAGAGCGGCGCGGTGATCACGCTGCGTGGCCGCGGCGTGCCGCGTCTGCGCAGCTCGACCCGGGGCGACCTGCACGTGCACCTCGAGGTGCGCACGCCGACTCGCCTCGACGACGAGCAGGAACGTCTCCTCCGCGAGCTGGCTGCGCTGCGACATGAAGACGTCGCTGCCGTGACCAAGAACAACGGACTGTTCGGCAAGATGCGCGACGCGTTCGGCGGGCGGTAACCGCTCGTGACTCCCGCGCTGTTCCTTGTCGACGAGATCGGCGACGGCGACGAGATCACCCTGACCGGTGACGAGGGACGTCACGCGGCGAGGGTGCGGCGAATCGTGCCGGGCGAGCGAGTTCAGGTCAGTGACGGCAATGGGGCCGTGGCCGAGTGCGAGGTCACCGCTGTGTTGTCGGACGGCCTCTCGCTGCGCGTCCTGTCCAGGTCAACCCTGGCGACGCCGACTCCTCGACTCGTGGTCGTGCAGGCACTGCCCAAGGGCGATCGGGCCGAGCTCGCGGTCGAGACGATGACGGAGCTGGGCGTCGACGAGATCGTGCCGTGGTCGGCATCCCGTTCGGTCGTGCAGTGGCAGGGCGAGCGAGGCATCAAAGCGCAGGCGAAGTGGCAGCGGGCGGCGCGGGAGGCGGCCAAGCAGAGCCGGCGCGCGTGGGTTCCAGTCGTGAGCCCGCTCGCCTCGACGACCGCCGTGGCCCGGCGGATCGCCGGCGCCGTGGGCCTCGTGCTGCACGAATCGGAGACGGCGACGCTGCCCTCGGCATCGATCGCCTCGGTGGGCCTACCCGCTGACGGTGACGTCGTGATCGTCGTCGGCCCGGAGGGTGGGATCAGCGAGGACGAGCTCGCTGTGTTCGCCTCGGCAGACGCGTTGGCAGTGCGAATGGGGGAGTCCGTGCTGCGGACGTCGACCGCCGGACCAGCCGCACTGGCTGCGCTGGCTGTCCGGCTCGGGCGCTGGGGCTAGCCGATGGAGCCGGCGCTGCTCGGCGTCCACCGCAGCGGATTGATCGTCGAGCTCGCGAGCGTCGATCCTGTGGTGGCGTCGTGTCGTGCAGCGCTGGATCCGATGGAACCCCTCGGTGTGCCACCGCACGTGACCGTGCTGTTCCCCTTCGTCACGGGAGACATCCCTGCCGCGGTGACCGACCGGCTCCGTGAGACGTACTCCACCGTCCAGCCATTCGAGACGACGTTCAGCTCGACGCGGTGGTTCGAGGACCACGTTCTCTGGCTCGCACCGGACGACCCCCAGCCCTATGTCGATCTGACCCGAACCACGATGGCGGCGTTCCCCGGCTACCTGCCCTACGGCGGCGAGTTCGACGAGATCACGCCCCACCTGACCGTCGCGGACCGAGCAGACGTCCGTGCGATGCGCGAGGCCGAGGTTGATCTGATGACGCGCCTTCCCGTCTCGGCTCACGCCGGAGGCGTCACTCTCATGACGCAAGGTCGACCCGGCGGGCCGTGGACCCGGGCGATCCACTTTCCGCTCGGCGGTCAGTAGCCTCGAGCCATGGCATCGGACTGCTTGTTCTGCGGAATCGTGGCCGGCGACATCCCGGCGACGATCGTCTACTCCGACGAGCGCTCTGTGGCGTTCCAGGATCTGAACCCGCAAGCACCGACCCACGTGCTGGTCGTGCCGCGCGAGCACTTCGTCGACCTGGCGGATCTCGCTCGCGACCCAGACGCATCGGCGGGGCTGCTGGCCGGAATCAGGGGCTTCGTCTCGCAGGCCGGTCTCACCGACTTCCGGACCGTCTTCAACACCGGGGCCGCGGTCGGCCAGAGCGTGTTCCACGTCCACGCCCACGTGCTTGCGGGGCGGGACTTCGGCTGGCCGCCGGGCTGACGAGTTTCCACAACCCGGGTAATCACGGGCCTGCGCCGGTACAGTGAAGTGACCACATTGTCTGACCAGGAAGCCGCAACTTGTCCGAAACGACACCCATGAACGACGCAGCGCTGCGAGTCTCCACCGTCGTTGTCGTGCCCGGCGAGCAGGCCATGGTTTCCCTGCTTGGCTCTCGTGACGAGTTGCTCCGGGTCATCGAGGCGAGCCTTCACAGTGACATCCACGTTCGTGGCAACGAGATCACCATTACCGGCGCCCCGGCTGACAACGCGGTGGCCGTCCGGCTTTTCGAGGAGCTGCTCGAGCTGCTCAAGTCGGGGCAGCAGCTTGCCCCGGAGACGGTCCAGCGGTCGCTGCGCATGCTCACAGAGCAGACTGCAGAGCGCCCGGCCGAAGTCCTGAGCCTCAACATCCTGTCCCACCGCGGCAAGACGGTGCGGCCCAAGACGCTCAACCAGAAGCACTATGTCGACGCCATCGACAAGCACACCGTCGTCTTCGGCATCGGCCCCGCCGGTACCGGCAAGACGTACCTCGCCGTGGCCAAGGCGGTGCAGGCGCTGCAGTCCAAGCAGGTCAGCCGCATCATCCTGACCCGCCCGGCGGTCGAAGCAGGCGAGCGTCTGGGCTTCCTGCCCGGCACCCTCTACGACAAGATCGACCCGTATCTGCGGCCGCTGCTCGACGCGCTGCACGACATGATGGATCCGGATTCGATCCCGCGGCTGACCCAGGCAGGCACGATCGAGATCGCACCTCTGGCGTACATGCGCGGGCGCACCCTCAACGACGCGTTCATCATCTTGGACGAGGCGCAGAACACCACGCCCGAGCAGATGAAGATGTTCCTCACTCGCCTCGGGTTCGGTTCGAAGATCGTCGTCACCGGCGACATCACCCAGGTCGACCTGCCGGGCAACCAGAGCAGCGGACTGCGCGTGGTCCGCGACATCCTCGGCAACGTCGACGACGTCAACTTCTCCTACCTGAGCTCAGCGGATGTCGTCCGCCATCGCCTCGTCGGTGAGATCGTGGATGCCTACGACCGGTACGACGCCGCGGAGACACCGGAGACGAAGCCGCGTCAGGCGCCGGTACGCCCGCAGCGGCACGCACGAGATCGCTGACCGATGACCATCGAGATCAACAACGAGTCGGGCGTCGACATCGACGAAGCCGCACTCGCCGAACTCGGCCGCTTCGTGCTCGACGCGATGGAGATCAATCGCCTCGCCGAGCTGTCCGTCGTGCTCCTCGACGCCGAAGCCATGGCCGCGTTGCACGTGCAGTGGATGGATCTCGAGGGGCCGACTGATGTCATGGCCTTCCCGATGGATGCGGCCGACGGACCGATCGAGCGCGTCGACCCGTCGGCACCGCCGTCGGTCAACAAGACGAATGCCGAGGCCATGCTCGGCGACGTCGTGCTCTGCCCGGTGGTCGCGGCCGATCAGGCTGCGTCCGCGGGGCACTCGCTGGAGTCCGAGCTGCACCTGCTCTGCACCCACGGCATCCTGCACCTGCTCGGCTACGACCACGGCGACCCGGAATCGGAACGTCAGATGTTCGACCTGCAGGCACAGATCGTCGAGAACTGGACGACGACGACCGGACGCGAGCCGATTCGAGCGCCGCTGCCCGGCACAGGTGGCGAAGTGCGAGACACCGGTGGCCCTAGATCCGGCGGTGGCCGCCGGTGACCACTGCGGACGTCACCGCACTCATCGTCGCCATCTGCCTCGTGCCGCTCGGCGGGCTACTAGCCTGCGTCGACTCCGCTCTCGCCCGGGTCTCGGTCGCCCGGGTCGAGGAGTTCGTGCGCGAGGAGCGCAAAGGGTCGGCAGCGCTGCGCATCATCTGCGTCGACCGGGCCCGGTACACGAACCTGCTCCTGCTGCTCCGGGTCACCTGCGAGCTCACCGCGACCGCCCTGGCCACCGTGGTGGCTCGGGCGCAGTTCGGTACGCATTGGCCGGTCCTGGCGATCACCGTGCTGATCATGGTGGTGA
>Ga0105245_10004478_pt1 | contig 12348 bp, 12 predicted proteins | sample KBSM54metaG_FD_81523 | JGI IMG/M metagenome (GOLD analysis project Ga0105245, IMG submission 81523) | Miscanthus rhizosphere microbial communities from Kellogg Biological Station, Michigan, USA - KBS M5-4 metaG | ecosystem: Host-associated > Plants > Roots > Rhizosphere > Soil | place...
CCTCCGTCAGCCAGCTCCTGGCGGGCGGCCCCTATTGGCCACCAGGCGGAGCCCCGGCGCCGCCCGGGTGCGTGCTTTGCGAAGCACGCCCGCGGGCGCCGCATCCGGCCCCACCCCGCATGACGCCTCATGAGAGCGCCCCTCGGTGGACCGGACGGATAGGACTATATTCAGTATAGGATTAAAGTAAGAGAGCCTTGGCTGCTGGGCTATTGCCACCCTGGGACATTGCGCATGTCCGGCAAATGGTGGGCAATGCCTTTGTGACAATCGATGCAGGTCTTCTGACCCGTAAACAGGAAGCGCTGGTGCGCCTCAACGGCGCGCGGACTCTGGCGCGTGATATCCATCGACTGCGCGCTGTGGCAGTTGCGGCATTCCAGAGAGTCATTGGCCTTCATGCGCGCCCATTCGTGGGCCGCAAGCTCGAGGCGATGATCGAGGAATTTCTCGCGCGTATTGATGGTTCCGAAAAGCTTGCCCCACACTTCCTTCGAGGCCTGCATCTTGCGCGCGATCTTGTCGGTCCATTCGTGCGGAACATGGCAATCGGGACAGTGCGCGCGCACGCCTGATCGATTGTTGTAGTGCACGGTCGTCTTCAGTTCCTCAAACACGTTGGTGCGCATTTCGTGGCACGACGTGCAAAACGTCTCCGTATTGGTGAGCTCCAGAGCCGTGTTGAAGGCGCCCCAAAAAAATATTCCGGCGATGAAGCCGGCAAGCACCAGAAATCCCAGGCCGAAGATCGAGCTCGGTCGAATCAACACGCCCCAGATTTCGAGGGCGAACGATAGCGCGCGGCGCCAAAATGACGGCCGCGGAGCATCGGTCGTCGTCATCGTGGGCTCCCGGGACCGTTCTGCTTCAAAATCGAGTCGATGTCGACGAAGTCGTTCTCGACCGGAGTTCGTACGTTGTGCTGAGGCACGTGACACTGGGTGCAGAAATATCGGCGCGGCGAAATCGAGGCCAGGAATTGACCGTCACGATCCGAGAAATGCGTGATGCTGACCATCGGCGCCTGGGATTCGTGGATGCGGGTTCGCGCGTGGCACGACAGACACTTATTCGCGTGAATACTGACCTCATAACCTTCTGTCGAATGTGGAATCACCGGAGGTTGCTCCGGATAATTCCTGGGCTCCCGCACCGACGTGTTCTGTTCGGGCGTTATCGGCGGCGGCGGCCCCTCCTGGCCAAGTGGAGTAGAGCCGCGCAGGGCGGAGAACGTCTGCGCCATGACGACGGTCGACAGAACGGCCACGATCGCTGCGGCGGCAAACAGTCGGAGATTGTGCGCCATGATCTCGCCCCCCTCACACGCGCTCGATGCGGACGGCGCATTTCTTGTAGTCAGTCTGAAGGGAGATCGGATCGGTCGCGTCGAGCGTTACCTTGTTGATGAGCTGACTCTCGTCGAACCACGGAACGAATACGACACCACGCGGCATGCGGTCGCGCCCGCGTGTTTCCAGCCGGGTGCGAATAAAGCCGCGCCGCGATTCAACCTTGACCTCTTCGCCGCGACGCATGTTGAGCTTCGCTGCATCGTCGGGATGCATGAAGCAGACGGCATCCGGAAATGCACGATAGAGCTCCGGAACGCGCCGGGTCATCGAACCCGAGTGCCAATGCTCAAGGACACGGCCGGTGACGAGCCAATAGGGATAGGTACTATCCGGAGATTCAGGCGGTGGTTCGTACGGTAACGCGAAAATCCGCGCCTTGCCGTCCGGGAAGCCATAAAATCTGACGCCCTCGCCCGGCTTTACGTAGGGGTCGAGACCCTCGCGATACCGCCAGAGCGTTTCCTTGCCATTGACGACGGGCCAACGCAGCCCACGAACGTCGTGATAGGTGTCGAAGGGAGCAAGATCATGCCCGTGGCCGCGGCCGAAGCCGGCATATTCCTCGAACAATCCCTTTTGCACGTAGAACCCGAATGCCTTCGACTCGTGATTCTCAAAATCCGGGGCCATGTCAGACAGTGGAAATTTGTCGACCTCTCCATTTTTGAATAGCACCTCGAAGAGCGTCTTGCCTTTGTACTCCGGTTTTTTGGCGATCAGCTCGGCCGGCCACACTTCCTCGATCTTGAAACGCTTGGAAAACTCCATCAGTTGCCAGAGATCCGAGCGCGCTTCGCCAGGAGCATTCACCAGCTGGTGCCAGAAATGCGTTCGCCTTTCAGCATTGCCGTAGGCGCCTTCCTTTTCGACCCACATGGCGCTCGGCAAGACCAGATCCGCCGCCTGCGCGGTTACGGTCGGATAGGCATCGGACACAACGATGAAATTCTCGGGATTCCGGTAGCCGGGATATCCTTCTTCGTTCATGTTGGCGGCTGCCTGCAGGTTGTTGTTGACCTGCACCCAGTAGGCATTGAGCTTGCCGTCGCGCAGCATGCGGTTCTGCAGCACCGCGTGGTAGCCGGGCGCCGGCGCGATCGTCCCTTCAGGCAGCTTCCAGATCGTCTCCGCTTTTTCGCGATGGTCCTTGTTGGTCACCACCATGTCGGCGGGCAGCCGGTGCGAAAACGTGCCAACCTCACGCGCAGTGCCACAGGCTGACGGTTGACCGGTAAGCGAGAACGGGCTGTTGCCCGGTTCAGAAATCTTTCCGGTCAGCAGGTGAATGTTATAGATGAGATTGTTGCACCAGACGCCGCGGGTGTGCTGGTTGAATCCCATCGTCCAGAAGCTGACAACTTTGGTTTTCGGATCGGCATAGAGGTCAGCGAGTTCGCGAAGACGGTTGACCGGAACGCCGGACATTTTCGCGGCCTTCTCCAGCGTGTATTCCGAGACGAACTTTGCGTAATCCTCGAACGTGATGTCGGTTGCATCGCCGGCCTTCGACCGTCCCGCCGCCTTCACTTCAAGGGGATTGTCCGGCCGCAGTCCATAGCCGATATCCGTCTGACCGCGTTTGAAAACGGTGTGTTTGTCGACAAAATCCTTGTTCACACGGTTTGTCGTGATGATGTGGTTGGCGATGGCGTTCAGAATCGCGAGATCGGTCTGTGGCGTGAAAACGATCTGCAGGTCTGCAAGATCGAAGGAGCGATGCTCGAATGTCGAAAGCACCGCAACGCGAACATGCGACGCGCTGAGCCGGCGATCAGTCACCCTGCTCCAGAGGATCGGGTGCATCTCTGCCATGTTCGAGCCCCACAGCACGAAAGCATCGGCGGCTTCGAAGTCGTCGTAGCAACCCATCGGCTCGTCCATGCCGAACGTCCGCATGAAGCCCACAGCGGCTGACGCCATGCAATGACGCGCGTTCGGATCGAGATTGTTGGAGCGGAAACCGGCCTTGAACAGCTTGTTGGCCGCGTAGCCTTCCCAGATCGTCCATTGGCCCGACCCGAACATGCCGACGCCGCTCGGCCCGCGCTTTGCAAGCGCGCTTTTGAACTGCTGGGCCATGACATCGAACGCTTCGTCCCAGGACACCTGGGTGAACTCGCCGGTCTTGTCGTATTTGCCATTTTTCTTGCGCAGAAGCGGATGCGTGAGGCGATCGTGGCCGTACATGATTTTCGAAAGAAAATATCCTTTGACGCAATTGAGGCCGCGATTGACCTCGGCCTTGGTATCGCCGTGGGTCGCAACAACGCGACCGTCCTTGGTCGCGACCATGACCCCGCAACCGGTACCGCAAAATCGGCAGGGCGCCTTGTTCCATTTCAGTTCGGTGATGGATCGGTCGGTAACAAGATTCTGCGCGGCCGCGGGCGCTGGCATTCCGCCCACCATTGCTGCCATCGCAGCAGCTTCCAGTTTCAGGAATTCACGGCGGTCCACTCGATTCCGACCCATATGGTCTTCTCCCAACTACCGCAATTGTTTATTTTTGCCGTCGTCGAACTCATCCCTCATCCGTGCCGTGAAATACCAGTGCTGCCGTCAGCACGTCCGGCATCATCGAAATCGTGTTGAGCGTGGCACCGATTGCACCGACATCCGGTGTTTCGATCACCACGACGAGCTTGCCCCTCGGATCGCGGCTGTAGATCTGTGTGTCGGGCAAGGCGTCGATTGCACGTGCAGCCGCGTCGAGTCGTTCGGGTCGTGCCTGAACAAGAATACTGGCAATCTCCACGGAACCCGGCGTGTTGTCGCCAGCCCTGGTCGTCCAGCGGCCATTGATGAATTTTCGGCGGTTAACGTTGCCTGCGATGGGTGTTTCGGCCACTGCGCACCTCACTTTGACGGTGGACCGGGCGGACCATTGATCGCCTGGTATATCCACACTGTAAGCCCCCAGGTGCCGACCGTCGCGACCGCGAGAAATGGCATCACCAAAGCGGTAACGATCAGGAACGCGTATATTTCCATTCGCCGCTTGTGCGATGCACTGTCGATATTTTGTGGCGCGCTCGACATGATGTCGCGGTCCCGATCGTTAAATCCTGGGCAATATTACGTGCCCTCGCTTCCGCAAGCGAGATGCCGATGAGATAATTCTATTCAATCGGGCAAATTTCGGCCGTGTTTGATCCAGGTCAAACAGCGGCAGTATTCGGCGCCGGAATTTCGCGAATAAGCGCTGAAACGTCAGTTCATCTGACCAAAGCGGTCGTCGAGCGCGTAACCGGCGCCCCGAACCGTGCGGATGGGGTCCGCCATCTGGCCGCGATTGATCGCCTTTCGCAGCCGGCCGACATGCACATCAACGGTGCGCTCGTCGATATAGATGTCCGATCCCCAGACCCCGTCGAGCAATTGTTCGCGTGAGAACACACGGCCCGGGCGCTCCATCAGGAACTCGAGCAGGCGGTATTCGGTTGGTCCGAGATCAACCGCACGTCCGTTGCGGGACACTCTTTTCTTCTCACGATCCAATTCGATGTCGCCGATGCTGAGTACGGTGGCGACCCGCTCGGGATTTGCTCGGCGCAACAATGCCCGTACGCGCGCCAGCAGCTCTGGCACCGAAAATGGCTTGACGATGTAATCGTCGGCACCGGTGGCAAGGCCGCGCACCTTTTCGCTTTCCTCGCCGCGCGCGGTCAGCATGATGATCGGCAACTGCCGCGTTTCAGGTCGTGCGCGCAGCCGGCGGCACAGTTCAATGCCGGAAAGACCGGGCAGCATCCAGTCGAGCACCACCAGATCGGGTGTGCTCTCCTTCAGGCGCGTATCGGCCTCATCGCCGCGGGCCGAAGTCTCAACTTCGTAGCCTTCGGCTTCGAGATTGTACCGGAGCAGCATTGTGAGCGGTTCTTCATCTTCGACGATCAGGATGCGGGCGTTCATGTGCATTTCCATTACCTGTCACCCGCCGTGCGCACCGCAGCGATAGTCGTGGTATCGCCTTTCGGCCGCTGGTCGGCAATCGGATGTCCCTCGATAATGTAGTGCACCGACTCAGCAATATTGGTCGCGTGATCGCCCATGCGTTCGATGTTCTTCGCGCAAAACATCAGATGGATGCAGAAGGTGATGTTACGCGGATCTTCCATCATATACGTAAGCAGTTCGCGGAAAACCGAGGTGCAGACCGCGTCAATTTCCTCGTCGCCGCGCCACACCATCATTGCCTTGCTGACGTCGCGTCGACCGTAGGCATCGAGTACCAGCTTCATCTGCTCAAGCACGAGATCGGTCATATGCTCGACACCGCGAATAAGCTTGGGCGGCGGAAATTCACCGTTGAGTGCGATGACGCGCTTGGCGATATTCTTGGCGAGGTCGCCGATGCGTTCAAGATCGTTTGCGAGCCGCAGCGCGCCGACAACCTCGCGCAGATCGACGGCCATTGGTTGACGGCGCGCGATGGTGAGTACCGCCTTTTCTTCGATCTCGCGTTGCAACGCGTCGATATTGGCATCTCCCGTCGCGACGCGTTGCGCCAGTGTGGTGTCGCGCTTCGCCAGCGCATCGACGGACTCTGCGACCTGTTTCTCGGCGAGGCCGCCCATCTCAGCAACCATGCGCGCGAGATCCTGCAGATCCGTGTCGAACGCCTTCATGGTGTGGTCGGTCATCGTGTTCATCTTTCGCTCATATACGTTGGCAGGCGATCATGCGCTAGCCGAAGCGGCCAGTGATGTAATCCTGCGTGCGTCGGTCATTTGGGGTCGTAAAAATCCGGGTCGTCTCACCGAACTCGACAAGATCACCGAGATACATGAAGGCCGTGAAATCCGATACGCGCGCGGCCTGCTGCATATTGTGGGTCACGATTGCAATTGTGTAATCGTCCTTGAGTTCGTCGATCAGTTCTTCGATCTTGGCGGTCGAGATAGGATCGAGCGCGGAGCACGGCTCATCGAACAAGATCACTTCCGGCCGTACAGCGACGGTGCGGGCGATGCACAGGCGCTGCTGCTGACCGCCGGAAAGGGAAAGTCCATTGGCGCTGAGCTTATCCTTGACTTCTTCCCATAACGCAGCGCGTTCCAGGGCGTGCTTGACCCGATCTTCCAGCTCTGCCCTCGGGAGCCGCTCGTACAATCTGATGCCGAAGGCGATGTTCTCGAAGATCGTCATCGGGAACGGCGTCGGTTTCTGGAACACCATGCCGACTTTCGCGCGCAGCAGATTCAGATCCTGTGACGGCGAAAGGATGTCATCATTGTCGAGCCGCACGTAACCGGTGGCGCGTTGGTTGGGATAAAGATCGTACATGCGATTAAGGATGCGCAGCAGTGTCGACTTGCCACATCCAGATGGCCCGATGAACGCGGTCACCTTGCCCTGATACAGGGGCACTGAAATATCCTTCAGCGCGCGGTGGTCGCCGTAAAAGAAATTCAGATCGCGGATAGAGATCTTCTCGGCCAGATCCTCCGCATTTCCCGGCGTGTGAGTAACGGTTGGTACAGTGATGGCTGCTACGCTCATGACGACCTTCTCTGGGCGGCAAGAATCCGGGCGATGATGCTCAGCGCAAGTACCGCCAAAGTGATGATGAGTGCTCCGGTCCAGGCCAGCTTTTGCCAGTCATGATAGGGACTGAGCGCGAACTGGAAGATGACGACCGGAAGGCTGGCGACCGGAGCATTCAAATTTGTGCTCCAGAACTGATTATTCAATGCGGTGAACAGCAAGGGCGCCGTCTCGCCCGAAATTCGTGCGACCGCGAGCAGTACGCCGGTGACCATGCCGGCACGGGCCGCACGATAGGCGACCTTCTGAATCATGAGAGATCGGGGCAGTCCAATCGAGGCCGCGGCTTCACGCAGGGTGTCGGGTACGAGCGTGAGCATGTCTTCGGTGGTGCGCACGACAACCGGCACCACGATAACTGCCAGCGAAATTGCCCCGGCCCAGCCGGAGAAATGCCCCATCTGCGCGACCATGACTTCATAGATGAAGAGTCCGACCACAATCGAGGGCGCGCTGAGCAGAATGTCATTGATGAAACGCACGACCGTCGTCAATTTATCGTAGCGGCCGTACTCAGCCATATAAGTGCCGGCCAACATGCCGAGCGGAGTGCCTATCAGCACCGCAATTGTTGTCATCACCAGGCTGCCGGCAATCGGATTGAGCAGGCCGCCTGCGGAACCGGGCGGCGGCGTCATTTCGGTGAAGACGGAAAGCGACAGGCCGCTGAAGCCCTCCCACAGCAGCACAGCCAGAATGACAACCAACCACGTCAGGCCAAAACCTGTCGCAGCATAGGCGAGAGCCATGGTGATCACGTTGCGGCGGCGGCGCTTTGTCTGCAGCGAGGAGTTCATGGTCAGCCTCCGACCCGTGCGTTCAGTCGCAGCAGCAACAGCCGCGCGATGGCGAGCACGATGAAGGTGATCACGAACAGGATCAGACCGAGCGCGATCAAGGCCGACGTATAGAGGTCGCCGACCGCTTCAGTGAATTCATTGGCAATGGTGGCGGAGATGGTGGTGCCGGGAGCCAACAGCGATCCTGAGATTCGGTGCGCATTGCCGATCACAAAAGTGACTGCCATGGTTTCGCCGAGAGCGCGGCCGAGACCGAGCATAATTCCGCCAATCACGCCGACGCGGGTGTAAGGCAACACGACGTAGCGCGCGACCTCCCAGGTCGTACAGCCGAGCCCGTAGGCCGCCTCCTTGAGCACCGGCGGCACCGCTTCGAACACATCGCGCGAGATGGAGGTGATGAAGGGCAGCACCATGATTGCGAGGATCAGGCCCGCTGTGAAGATGCCGATGCCATAGGGCGGGCCAGCAAACAGGATCGAGAGGAGCGGAATGTTGCCGAACAGTTCGATCAGGAACGGCTGCACATACTGCTGCAGGAACGGCGCAAACACGAACAGGCCCCAGATGCCATAGATAATACTGGGAATACCCGCGAGCAGTTCGATTGCAATGCCGATCGGACGACGCAACCACATCGGGCACAGTTCGGTCAGGAACAACGCGATGAACAGGCCGACCGGGACGGCGATCAGCATCGCAATCAATGAAGTAACGATTGTGCCGTAGATCGGCGCGATCGCGCCAAACTGTTCGGTGACCGGATTCCAGACTTCTTGGTAAAGAAAGCTCACGCCGAACGTGCGCAGCGCCGGTAATGATCCCCAAACCAGCGAAACGATAATGCCGCCCAGGATAATGAGGACTGCGAGCGCAGCAGCGCGGGTAATGTGGCGGAAAACGACGTCACCCAAGCGCAAGCGCTGCAGAGCCTTGGCGCGGTCGACATGGTCGACGGCTGAAATCCCCGTACCCTGCAACGCCACGTCAACCACCGATCGCCTCCCCGTCGATAGCATCCGGCTCCCCTGGGCTCTTTGCCACTGCGGAGAGTTACTCAAGCCGCCCGCCCGCCGCAGCACAAGCCACCCGTCACCGGGGCGATAGAAACAAGAAAAGGGCGCCATGTGGCGCCCTTTCCTCACCTTTTGATCAGTTAGTCATCGCGAAAACGGGCTTGCCGCTCGCGTCCTTGATCTCATTCGCCCAGGTCTTCTCGACATCTTTGACCACGTTGGCGGGCATTGGAACATAGTCGAGCGCTTCGGCCGACTTGCCGCCGTCCTTGTAGGCCCAGGCGAAGAACTTGAGCGCCTCGCCGGTGGCAGCGATATCACTTGGCTGCTTGTAGACGAGGATCCAGGTCGCCGCCGTCATCGGCCACGAACTGTCGCCAGGTTGATTGGCAAGGATTACCCCGTAACCGGGCTGCGAATTCCAGTCGGCGTTTGCGGCTGCCGCCTGAAACGCTTCCGATGTTGGCGCGACTGCCTTGCCGGCCTTGTTGACCATCCTGGTAAAGGTCAGCTTGTTCTGCTTGGCGTAGGCATACTCGACGTAGCCGATCGAGCCTTTGGTGTTGGCGACATTGTTGGCCACACCTTCGTTACCCTTGGCACCGATTCCGCTCGGCCATTGCACCGATGTGTTGACGCCGACTTTCGACTTCCAGTCGGCGCTAACCTCGGCGAGGTAATAGGCGAAGTTGAACGTAGTGCCGGAGCCGTCCGACCGGTGCACGATCGCAATCGCCTGGCTCGGAAGTTTCACATCCGGATTCAGCTTTCTGATTGCCGGATCATCCCAGGCCTTGATGTCGCCAAGAAAGATCTTGGCAAGGGTCGGTCCGTCGATGGTCAGTTCGCCTGGCTTCACGCCATCGAGATTGATGACCGGCACAATGCCGCCCATCACCATCGGAAACTGCGCGAGACCGGCTTCCTTGAGTTCCTTGCCCGGCAATGGCGCATCGCTGGCGCCGAAAGTCACGGTCTTGGCTTTGATCTGTTTGATCCCGCCACCCGAGCCAATCGACTGGTAGTTCAGTCCGTTACCGGTGACCTTTTTGTACTCATCAGCCCACTTGGCATAAATCGGATAGGGGAAGGTAGCGCCGGCACCAGAAATGTCGGCGGCCTTGGCCGGAACAAACGCTGCGGCGGCGGCCACGACGCCTGCTGCCAGTGCGGTCCAGTGTTTCAAGGGTTCTCTCCATGTTTGCGGCCAAAGACGCACGCGGGCCGAACGAGACCCGTCGTCTCTGTCTCCATGCCCAATCGCACGGGCAGCCGCTGTTGCTCTAAAAGATGCTCTCCACACCGGCTTCGGACGTTTTTGTTCCGCTTAAGCGCTGGGAATTCCGAAGCCGAGGTCAGCCATAGGCGTCGCATGTCACCGTTCTATAAATCTTTGGTGACAGCCACATGACAACCTAACCTATTGAACCGGATCAGGAATCGTCTGCCGAGACGGAACCGCCGGTGCGAAATGGCAGGTGCATGATGAAGGCAGCGCCCGAACCCAACGTGCTCTCAATCGTGAGACGGCCGCCGTGCCGGTTGAGCACATGCTTGACCAGAGCCAGCCCCAGCCCGGTGCCACCTTGTGCGCGGCTGTCGACGACATCGACGCGATAAAAGCGTTCTGTCAGCCGTGGGAGATGTTCGGGAGCGATGCCTGGACCGTAGTCGCGTACCGCCACGCGTGCTTCCGGCGCGCCGCCACGTGTCTGCCCCTGCGCCAATGTGACATCGACGCGCTTTCCGGCAGCACCATACTTGAGGGCGTTTTCGACGAGATTTTCGAGAGCGCGAACCAGCTCGTCGCGATCACCGCGCACCGTCAAGGGATCTGACGGCGCCAGGACTTTGATCTCAACGCCACGATCGCGTGCCAGCGTCTGCAAGCCGTCGACCACCTGCCGCACGATCGGCGCAAGGTCGACTGGAATATTCGGCAGCAGATGGGCATTGAGCTCAATGCGCGACAGTGACAACAGGTCATCGATCAGGCGAGCCATGCGCGTCGCCTGACCCTGCATGATGCCGAGGAATTTTTCACGCGCCGCGGTGTCGTCTTTAGCCGTCCCCTGCAGCGTTTCGATAAAGCCGAGCAACGCCGCGAGCGGCGTACGCAACTCGTGGCTCGCATTCGCGATGAAGTCTGCGCGCATTTCCTCCACGCGGCGCAACGGGGTGAGATCGTTGAAAGTCATAAGAAGGATGTCCACGGCGCCTTCGTCTCCGGCCGCGAGCCGGACCGGTGTCACAAAGGCCTCGAACCATCGGTCGAGGGGTACGCGTTCGAAGAATTCGACACGTTGCGGCTCACGCCGTTTGGTGGCTCGACGGATGGCATCGACCAATTCCGGCATTCGCAAACTGATCAGCGCGGGGTCACCACGCCGCAACGCCGGCGCAATGCCCGCGGCTGTTTCGTTGAACGCGATCACGCGGCCCTCGCGATCAAGCACGATTGCAGCGCCAGGCAGACCGCCGATCAGTTGCTCGATCAACAAGGCCTGCGGTCCGGCAAGGGCGCGGTCCGCTGCGGGCACGGCACCGGCCGGGCTGACAGAAGCTGCCTGACCGAGCAAGGCCTGCCACGCGCCGCGCAACCGGCCCATCAACCCCATGGCGGAAGGAAAAATGCGGCGCTCGTCATCTGTCGCCATGATCAGTCGGCGTCGGTTTTTTCGGCCTCGAACTCACTACGGATCGGCTCGGTTACCGACTTTATCAGCTTCGGTTGGGCCATTCGCGTACCCTTCAAATTGAGCCATACTTCACGCATGCCGAGAATGGCCAGCGCAAGCACGAAGGGCGCGATGTAATAGAGCAATCTGAACAACAGCAGCCCGGCGAGCACAGATTCCTTGTCGAACTGCCATAGTGCAACCAGCATGGCGGCATCGAAGACACCGAGGCCGCCGGGCGCATGACTCGCGAAGCCGAGCAGCGTCGCCGATACAAACACCACCGCTATTGTCACGAAGTCGATATTGGGGTCGCCCGGAAGCAGCATGTACATGGCAAGCGCACAGAAGCCGAGATCAAGGATGCCGATGCCAATCTGCAGCAGTGTCGACGGCCCACTCGGTAAATGGACTTTCCAGTCGCCCTGACCGATTTCGCGAGGCGCGCTCCATACCCAACTTACATACGAGACGAGCACGACCAGAATGCCGATGGCGATACTGCGGTTGAGCCAGGGCGGCAGCTGGTCAATCGGCCCGGCAGCCTGCGGATGATAGGCGACGCCGAGACCAAGCACGGTGGCGTTGCCGAGCCAAAAGGTGAGCCCGGCGATAAAGCAGATCTTCGCCACTTCGATCGCATCGAGCCCATAAGTCGAATAGATGCGGTAACGCACAGCGCCACCGGTGAAAACCGTAGCTCCGATGTTGTGACCAATCGAATAGCTCGTGAAGCCGGTAAGCGCCGCAATACGATAAGGAATCTCGTTGCGGCCAATGGTCCGCAGAGCGAACCAGTCATAGAAGGTGAGTGTGAAGTACCCGCAAGCGACAAAAAAAGCTGCAGCGCCGATATGATGCGTCTCGGTCGCTTTCAGCGCCGCGATCACCTCATCGGTGTCGATATCGCGGAGCATATGAAAAAGGACGACACCCGCAATGGAAATGATGGCGA
>Ga0105245_10004479_pt1 | contig 12348 bp, 8 predicted proteins | sample KBSM54metaG_FD_81523 | JGI IMG/M metagenome (GOLD analysis project Ga0105245, IMG submission 81523) | Miscanthus rhizosphere microbial communities from Kellogg Biological Station, Michigan, USA - KBS M5-4 metaG | ecosystem: Host-associated > Plants > Roots > Rhizosphere > Soil | place: Michigan...
ACTCGACGAGCCTCACGCGCCCAGTTTGTCGGAACCAGGCCCAGGAGAAGTTGCTGCCCGATCCAAACGTCGATTGGTGCCTGACCAGCGAATCTCTGAACGATCTGAGAGTTCCCGTTACCCCAGGTTGTGGCGGTCCGCACGTATTCCGCGTGGTCGGAGCTGCCGCCCGGGGAATCGTAGCGTGCTCCGACAGACTCAAAGCTCAATCGTCGAAGAGCTCGCGACACACTATCGAGCGGAGGCGCAGGGCCGCTGCCCCTTAAGCAGTACCCGCCGCAATGCGAGCTTTGGTACACAGCCGTGCCCGTTAATCGTCGATCTCGGCGGCAAATGAAAGCAGTTGACCGACAGCGCACTGACCAGTGAAGTAGTCCCGTCGGATGGACACTCGTGTGAGCAAGTCTGAAATCGCGTTGCCCCAAATAGTGCAACTCGAGAGCGTGGTCATCGGCCCGCTTCAGGAGCTGTGCGGGGAGTGTACCTGTCAACTTGTTCTTCGAGAGGTCGAGCACCTTCAAGTCTCTCAGCTCCGCGAGCGACTCTGGGACGATGCCTTGGAGGTTGTTGTCCCACAGCTCCAATCGCGTCACAGGTCCGCTGTCGGCGAAGGAGCCACACGTGACGCCTTGCCAGCGACACACGGGCCGATCAGATCCCCAGCCGCCCTTTCTCTGCCAACCCGGTCCGCCAGTCGCCTCGAACAGTTCGAGGAGCACGTCGCGCTCCGATCGCCCTGCTTGAGCACGGGCGATGCCCGGAAGGCCAATCACCAGAAAACATGTCAACGCGCCGGTCACGGTCATCCAGGTATAGCGCATGAATGCCAATTCCAAGTGTCGCAGTCTAACGTGCCAATGAGCCGCGCGTCCTGGCGACATGATCGCAGACCGTCAGGCGCGTCGGCTGCATTTGGAGGTCAGCCTGCCGTCATCGCTTTGTTCGCTCACGCAGCCACGCCTGGGCAGCGACCCGAACAGGAAACACGTTCTTGCCCTCGCGCACTTCGACGAATGGATCGTGGTCGGCTAACGCCCGGACGGCGCTGGTGACTTCGGGATCTGAAAAGCGGGCTAGCGCCGGCAACGTGGCGATCCTGGCCCTCGGGCTTCCACGTTCGAGCGTTCCAAGCAAGCCGGCCCGGACTGCGGCGATTGCCGCGGCGTCGCCGCGCTTGATCATTCTGTCAACCACGAAGGGCACACCTCGCCACAGCGGATCGACTTCCAGATTCTCCAGTAGTGCGGGAACGCCCGGCCGCACCAAGAGACGCGATGCCCTCGAATGCCATGCCTCCAGTCATGATGGCGCCAGCCAGCGCGCGTGCCGCACGAACGTCACGAAGCGCGCTGACACTGGCAATAAGGGCCGCGTAGTACTCGGTGTCGGTTTCGGTCAATGAGCCGGGCTGGGCCGATCGGTGCCGAAGGTTCTCTGTCTCGAGAGCCGCGACGAGTCCCCTCTTTATCCGGTCTGCCTCGGCCGGGAACGTCTCCACCAATGCCGTAGCCGGCGCACCCACGTTGTTGGGTTCGGCCCGTGTAACGCCGAGCGACAATAGCTTCTCCAACGCTCGGATGCGGACGGGCGGGACGTCACTTGCTAGGTCGCCGAGTGCCTCATCGAGCACAGGCCGCCTCGGATCCTGAGCTTCGGCGCGGCGTGGTGCAGGATGACCGACCAGCATCGACGCGACGACACAGACCCATATCCTGTTTCTCATGAACTCCATAGCAAGTGTGACAGGCTGACGGCCGGTTTCAGCCGCGGCGGCTCAGAGTCGCACGTGAGCCTGCGCGGCAAGGATCTACGGGGCGTATGGCCCTCCAACGCCGTCGGGCCCATAAAGCGCGTCTCCCACGCCGACCTGAAAGAAGACCAAAAAAACGCCGAGCGCGCAGCAAACAGCCACCGTCGCGTACCAACGCCGAAACCACAGTCCTTCTCGAGTCATTATCAGGACATTTGCGAGTGCCGGAGCGGCGCACAGAAAGACGATCAAGTGGGATCCCCAGAACGCCGGTCCGATCAGCGTACGAGCTGCTACGGCCCCGAGCGTCACAACGAGGATCACATCGATGAGGGCAAGGAGGACCACCAGGTAGGACGGCCAGAGCAGCCACGGCCGCAGCGTCGTTAAACGAGAAAGGCCGAATCGAACGAGGAGTACGTACAGGAGGTTCGCGACCAGGACAGCCGGAATTGCCAATGCGAGGCCGAGGATTTCCATGTTTCCTGTAGGCCTGACGACCGCGCGCGACGGCTCACGATCGCACCGGCCGCCGGCGGCTGCCAACGCCTGTTAAGCGGGCGTTGTGTTTCGATGAAGGCGTCGTCGTCGTGCAGAGGATGACGCTCAGCACCGGCAATATCGAAGCCCCGAGCACGACAGCGCCGTGCGTTGGCGTCCGACGACGTTCTAGATGATCTGAAGGGTGGCTTGCCATCCGAAGCTCACGCGTAATCGCCGGTGAGCGAAGGATGGTGCGGAAGCGGGGATTTGAACCCCGACCCGATTGCTCGGACTAGCTCCTGAGGCTAGCGCGTCTGCCGTTCCGCCACTTCCGCGAGTGGTGTCCCGCCGGCCCAGTGGGCGGCAGTGAACGTTTCAGTATAGCTGAACGGGCGCCGCCAGGTCGATCTGGTTGGACTCAACGCGTCGCACATGAGCCAGCTCACGGATGAAATAGCGGGAAAATCCTGATCGACCGCGGGCCCGTGCGAGAATTGAAAGGTTACTCACAGGAGAGACCACCATGGCCCGCCGACGCTTCACCATCATCTTCACCATCCTGGGCTTCGCGCTCTTCGTCTCGATGGCGGGGTTCCTCCTCCTCTATCTGGCCGTCGGCCGCGAGCCGGCCGTGGCGGCCAACTCCACCCTCGTGCTCAAGGTCGGTGGCGATCTGGCCGAGGTCGCTCCCGCAAACGTCGTCGGTTACCTGCGCGGGTCGAAGGCGGTCACGGTCCGTGGAATCGTGGACAACCTGCGCAAGGCCAAAGCCGACGCCCGCGTGTCGTCGCTCCTGCTCAAACCGACCGGTTTCGAATCCCCGTACTGGGCGAAGGTCCAGGAGATCCGCGACGCCGTGCTCGACTTCAAGAAATCCGGCAAGCCCGTCTACGCCTACGTGGAGTACGGCGGAGACCGCGAGTACTACCTGGCCACCGCCGCCGACCGAATTTTCCTGATGCCGTCGAGCCCGCTCGATCTGAGCGGCGTCGCCACGTATCAGGTTTTCCTGCGCGGTACGCTCGACAAGATCGGCGCCTATCCCGACCTTCATCACATCGGCGATTACAAAACGGCCTCGAACCAGCTGACCGAGAAGGGGTATACGAAAGCCCACAAGGAGATGGACGAGGCCCTGAACCGTTCGCTGTTCAATGAGTTCATTGGGGGCGTCGCCAACGGGCGCAAGAAGAACGTGGCGGAGGTCGAACGGCTGCTCGATGAGGGCCCGTTCCTTCCGGAAGACGCACTCCGCGCGGGCCTGGTCGACGAGGTCGCGTACGAGGACCAGGTCGAGGAACGGCTCAAGCAGGTGGGTGCGGCCGGCAAGGCAGGTGCGACCGGCGTGGCCGCCAAGACCGAGGGACGGCTGCGCAAGATCGAGGGCGAGGATTACTCACGCATCGGCGCGTCCTCGTTCGGGCTGAACGGCGGACCGCGGATTGGCGTGATCTACGCGACCGGCACGATTAACGGAGGCAAGAGCGGGTACGACCCGCTGAACGGCGAGGTCGTCGGCTCCGACACGCTCATCGAGGCCATCCGCCAGGCCCGGCGCGATTCGTCGCTGCGCGCCATCGTCCTCCGGATCGACAGCCCCGGCGGATCGGCGGCAGCCTCCGATGCGATCTGGCGCGAGCTGATGATCGCCAGGAACGAGCGCGCCGATCGTCCGATCATCGCGTCGATGTCCGATCTGGCCGCGTCCGGCGGCTACTACATCGCGATGCCTGCCCAGGTCATCGTCGCGCAGCCGTCGACGTTGACGGGATCGATCGGGATCTTCGGCGGCAAGATCGTGACCGGCGGCGTCTACGAAAAACTCGGCGCCCACATCGAGTCCACGAGCATCGGCAAACACGCCGAGATCAACTCGCCCGTGCGGCCGTACAACGCCAGCGAGCTGCAGAAGCTGGACGAGCAGCTGCACTCGTTCTACGACCAGTTCATCGGGAAGGTGGCGGTGTCGCGGCACACGACGCCGGAGAAGATTGACGGCGTCGCCCAGGGACGCGTCTGGACAGGGCAGCAGGCCAAGGAACAGGGTCTCGTGGACGCGCTCGGCGGCCTCGATGCGGCCGTCGCGATCGCGAAGCAGCGCGCCAAGCTCGCCGCCGACGCGGAGGTGGAGCTCGTGGTCTTCCCGCCGCGCAAGAGCTTCTACGAGATTCTCAGCAACGAACTGGGCGGCTCGGCCGACCGGCTCGCCGTCGACACGTGGCTCTCGACCAACCTGTCCAAGGGCGAGCTGGAGGCGCTGCGGCTGATGCGGGGGCCCCTCACGATGTTCCGCAGGGGGGAACTGCTCGCGCTGATGCCCACGGTGTGGGTGCGGTAGAGGACCCTCTAAGACACGGCTTTCTGCAGCGACTCGCGGTTGACCTGGATCTTCATCCGCTGTTTGGCCTTCGTCATGTACGCCCCGAAGAACCGGCCGCGGCGATCGGCGAGGAGCTCGTCGCGGAATTTGTCTTTGGCCAGCGCGTAATCCTCGGGCTTGATTTCCTGCTTTTCGACCACCCTGACGACGGCGGCGCCGTTCGTGACGGCAATGGGCTCGCTGACCGCGTTCACAGGTAGCGCGAACGCGGCGTCCTCGACGGCGGGCGCGACGCCGAGGTCGGGCAGCGGCGCATCACGCGCGATGAGCTCGGTCGTCTTCGCTTCGACGCCGGCGGCCTTGGCGGCCTTCTCGAAATCGGGGGCGCCCTTCAACTTCGCGGCGACCTCCGCGGCCTTCTGCAGGCTCAGGTCGCGCGCCTTCAGCTTGATCACCTCGTCGCGGACCTTGTCCTTCACCTCTTCGAGCTTCGGCGCGTACGGATCCTGCTTGGCGACCAGCGTGATGAACACGAATCCGCGCGACGCGCGGAGCGCGGGCGACACGTCGCCCACCTTCATGTCGAACGCGCGGCTCGCGGCTTCCGGCGACGGGCCGAGGCCCAGGATCGGTTCGTCGCGCGCGAAGAAGCCTGATTCCTGGACGTTCAGCCCCTGGGCCTTCGCGACCTTGTCGAGGTCCGATGCCTTGGTGATGAGCTTCTCGAGGTTCGCCGCCAGATCCCCGGCCTGGGCCTGGGCCCGCTCGTACGACAGCTGGTCGGTCAACTGCGGCCGCAGCTCGGCGAGCGTGCGCACGGTGCCGGGTTTCTTGTCGGTCACCTTGATGATGTCGAAGCCGAACTGCGTCTTGACGACGTCGCTGATCTGGCCGGGCTGCAGCGTGAACGCCACCTGATCGAATTCGGGGACCATGCGGCCGCGCGTGAGGTAATCGAGGTCGCCGCCGTTTTTCGCGCTCGCTTCGTCTTCGGAGTATTTCTTCGCGAGCGCGCCGAAGTCGGCGCCGGCCCTGGCCTGCTTGAGCACGTCCTCGGCCCTGGCCTTGACGGCCCCTTCTTCCTTGCCCTCGATGCGGAGCAGGATGTGGCTGGCGCGGACCTGCTCCGGCGTCGAATATTGATCCAGGTTGTCGTTGTACGCGCGCTCGATGTCGGCGGGCGGCACGGTGACCTTGGCGCGGATCGCATCGATGTCCACGATCATGAATCGGATCTTGCGCTTCTCGGAAACCTTGAAGTCGGCCGGGTGCGCCGCGAAATGCGCCGCCAGCTCCTGATCGCTCGCGGTGACCTGCGAGCGGAAACTGTCGGCGAGGAAGCTCACGACCTGCAGCTTCACCTTGTCGTTGCGCCGGCGGTATTCCTGCTCGAGCTCCTTGTCGGGCACCGTGAGCCAGTCGGTGAGCGATGCGCGCAGCTTCTCGACGGTGAGGCTGCGGCGGATGCCTTCTTCGAAATCGGCCGGCGTCAGCGGCGGCCGCTGCATGCGGAGCAGCTGCTGATAGCGCTGATCGCCGATGAAATGACCGTTGTCCTGAAACGCCGGGATCGCGAAGATGCGCTGGCGCACTTCCTCGTCGCTGACTTCAATGCCGACGCGGCGCGCTTCGGCGACCGACGCCTGCTCGTCCACCATCTGCTGGAGGATCTGCTGCTCGATGCCCAGCTGTTTGAGCAGCTGCTCGCTCATGTTGCCGCCGTACGCCGACCGGTAAGCCTGCAGCTGTGCCTGGTAGGTGCGGCGGAAATCGCCCGACGTGATGGTCCGGCCCTCCACACTCGCGATGGTGTCGCCGGCGGCGGCGTCGGTCCCCGACGACCGCAGGAAATCCGGGATGTAAAAAATGATGAACGCGAGCACAACGAGCACCAGGCTCCACTGGAGCCAGGCTTTGTGCCGGCGCATACGATCGAGCATCGTCATGAGGCCACCTTCGGAAACGTTGATGCTACGCCATGAACTTCCGCGGTGGCAAGCGAGTTACCCCCGTCCCTGTGGTATATTTGCCATGGATAGAAGTACTTACGTCCAGCTCAGCCTAGGCGGGCCTTCGCGCGCCCCGGGCGGTAATGGTCGTCCAAGTCCTCGATGCCACCTTTGAGCCGAGCCACCAGCCCGTCGAGTTCACGCCGAACGTCCTATCAAGCCGTGGCTGCCGTCAAAAAGCGCGGCGCCAGGCGGCGCCCCCGTGAGTTGTCGCTGGCCTCGCCTGGCCTCGACCTCGGCGCCCGGCTGCGGGTGTTTCAGCCCCAGCTGCGCCGCCGGGTCGAACGCCGTGAAGCGCTGCTCGACATCGTGCGCGCCATCAGCTCGACGCTCGAACCCGTCGAGATCGCGGAACTTCTCGTCGAGCGCGCCGCGGCATGGATACCGGCGCCGAACTGGGCCGTAGTCTCGTCGGACCTGTCGGCGCGCCTCCAGGTGCTCGCCAGCCGCGGCCTGACGCCGGAGATGGGGCCGGCGCTGCACAGCGTGGCAAACTGGGTGATGTACCGCGGCGAGGATTTCGCAAGCGAGAACCTCCGCGGCGATGCGCGCATCCGCAGCGAGTCAGTGGGCGCCGTTCTGGCGTTTCCGCTCGTTTCCCGCGGTCACCGCGTCGGCGCGCTGATAGGGTTCGACCGTGGGCCGTCCTCGAAGAAACCCCAGCTGTCGCCCGCGGTCCTGAAAGCCGTGCGCGTCCTCATCGAGCCGGCCGCCGCGGCGCTCGACAGCGCGTTGCAACTGAAACGCGCTGAAGCGCTGTCGGTCACCGACGACCTGACGCATCTGTACAACTCGCGGTTTCTCAACGCGATTCTCCATAAAGAAACCAAGCGGGCGTCGCGCAGCGGCCGGCCCCTGTCGCTCCTGTTCATCGATCTCGACGGGTTCAAGAGCGTCAACGACACACACGGCCACCTGTCCGGCAGCCGTGCGCTCGTCGAAGCGGGGGCCGTCATCAAGGGCTGTGCCCGTGAAACGGACGTGGTCGCCAGGTTCGGCGGCGACGAGTTCGCCGTGGTATTGCCCGATACCGGCGGAGAGGGCGGATTTGCGGTCGGCGAGCGTGTACGGGAACGCATCGCCGCCCACAATTTCCTGTCCAGGGACGGCCTCGACATCCGCCTGACCGCCTCGGTCGGCCTGGCGACCCTGCCCGACGCCGCCGCGTCGGCCGAGGAACTGATGGCCGCGGCCGACAAGGCCATGTACAGCGTGAAGGACTCGGGCAAGAACGGTATTCAGGCCGCACGCGCTCCAGCCGATAACTGACGCGACACGGAGTGAACAGTAATCGGTGGCCAGTGACCAGTGATCAGTGGCCGGAATTGCACGAAACCGCACACGACTGCTCCGATTCACTGATCACTGACCGCTGACCACTGGCCACGGGCCCCTATCGCCGACAGGAGTTTTCTTTGAGTCTTCGTTCGATGTTGTCGCTGTTTTCGAGTGACCTGGCGATCGACCTTGGCACGGCCAACACCTGCGTTTACGCGCGGGGCAAGGGCATCGTCGTCAACGAGCCGTCCATCGTGGCCATCAACAAGGTCAACGGACGCGTCGAGGCCGTAGGCAAGGACGCCAAGGACATGCTCGGCCGCACGCCCGGCAATATCGTGGCGATCAAGCCGATGAAGGACGGCGTCATCGCCGACTTCGAGGTCACCGAGAAGATGCTGACCTACTTCATCAAGAAGGCCCACAACCGCAACGTGTGGGTCAGGCCGCGCATCGTCATCGGCGTCCCCTCGGAGATCACGCAGGTCGAGAAACGCGCCGTGAAGGACAGCGCGTACCGCGCCAAGGCCAGCGAGGTTCACCTGGTCGAGGAAGCCATGGCGGCGGCCATCGGCGCGGGCATGCCGATCACCGAGCCGTCGGGCAACATGATCGTCGACATCGGCGGCGGCACGACGGACATCGCCGTCATCTCGCTGGCCGGCATCGTCTACAGCAAGGCGGTGCGGGTGGCCGGGAACGAGATGGACGAAGCCATCATCCAATACATCAAGAAGACGTACAACCTGCTCATCGGCGAGCGGACGGCTGAGGCCATCAAGATCGAGGTCGGGTCGGCCTTTCCGCTCGAGGAACGGATGACGATGGAGATCAAGGGGCGGCACCTCATCGAGGGCGTGCCCAAGACCATCACCATCAGCGATGAAGAGATTCGCGAGGCGCTGGCGGAAACGGTCAACGTCATCGTCGACGCCGTGCGGGTGGCGCTCGAGCGCACGCCGCCCGAGCTGTCGGCCGACATCGTCGATCGGGGCATCGTGCTCACGGGCGGCGGCTCGATGCTGAAGAACCTGGACAAACGGCTGCGCGAGGAAACCGGCCTGCCGCTCGCCATGGCCGAGGACCCGCTGTCCTCGGTGGTGCTCGGCGCAGGCAAGATGCTGTCGGACTTCAACCTGCTCAGGAAGATTTCAATCGACTAGTGTCCATTCTCGAAATTCGCCAGCACGCCGGCTATCTCTTTCTCGCGGTCACGCTGGGCCACGTCATCCTCATCTCGGCCCAGGTCAACTCGCGCAGCGGTGTTCCTGTGCTCGAGGCCGTGACGTTCGGCGTGTTCGCCGAGGCGCAGCGGAGCACCTCGAAGGGGGTTTCGGGCGTGCGCGGCTTCTGGAACCGTTACGGCGGCCTCCGCAATGTCGAGAAGGAGAACGCCGAGCTCAAGCAGAAGCTCGAAGCCGTCCAGGTCGAGCTCCAGGAGCGCCGCGCCCTGGCCGACCGCGCGCGCGGCCTGCAGGAGCTCCTCGACCTGCGCGATCGCTCCAAGCTCAAGACGACGGCGGCCGAGATCATCGCGTCGAGCGCATCCCCCGACTTCCGGACGCTGACGATCGACAAGGGCACGAGCTCCGGCCTTCGCACCGACATGGCCGTGATCGCGCCCGGCGGCGTCGTCGGCCGGATTGTCACGCCGAGCGGACGCGCGGCCAAGGTGCAGCTGCTCGTCGATCGCAACGCCGCCGCCGGTGCCCTGGTCGAGCGGTCGCGCGCGCAGGGCGTCGTCAAGGGCGTCGGCGAGACCCGTCTGGAACTCGAGTTCGTGTCAGAGGCGGCGGACGTGGCCGTGGGCGACCTGGTGGTGACGTCGGGCATCGAGGGCATCTTTCCGAAGGGCTTCACCATCGGCCGGGTGGACACCGTGGAAAAGAGCGGTCCGGCCTACAAGCGGATTACCGTGATGCCGGCGGTTGATTTCTCCGCGCTCGAAGAGGTGCTGGTCGTCCTGACGCCGACGCCGGCGCGAGAGGCAGCAGAGGAGAGCCACGAGTGAGGGCGGCCGGGGTCACCCTGGCAATTGCGCTTGCCCTGGTGCTCCAGACGACGCTGACTCAGTTTCTCGTTCGGGGCACGATCGCCGTGGACCTCGTGCTGGTCGTGGTGGTGTACGTCGCGCTCATGTCCGGGTCGGTGACGGGCCTGCTGGCGGGAACGGTTGCGGGGCTGGTGCAGGATGTCCTGTCGACGGGCGTGGTCGGCATCGGCGGCCTGGCGAAGACAGTGGTGGGTTTCCTGGCGGGGATCATCGGCACGCAATTCATCGTCGCGCGGCCGTTGCCGAGGTTTCTGGTGTTCTTCGGGGCGACCCTGCTGCACCAGACGATCACGATCGGCCTCGGGGTCGTGCTGGGCCTGCGGCCGCTCGGCTCCCCGTATGCCGGGGTGGCCGGCCAGGCGCTCGGCAATGCGGTCGTGGGCACGGCGGCGTTTCAGCTGGTCGAACTGCTGCCGGGCGCCGTGGAGCGCCGGCGGATGGCAAAAACGCGGTTGCGCCGGTAGAAGCCGACAGCGCAGAATGACACCTGCGCCGGGGGTATCAGCAAGATGGCAATTGAGGAGCGTCGCAAGGCCAACCAACGGCTGAGCGGTCTCCAGTTCGTGATCGCGGTTCTGTTCTCCCTGCTGGCCGTGTGCTTCTGGGTGCTGCAGGTGGTGCAGCACGCGAAGTTCGAGGAGCTGGCGGAGAACAATCACCAGCGCACGCTCGCGTGGCGCGCGCCGCGCGGCCTCGTGTTCGACCGCGACGGCCGTGTGATGGTCGAGAACCGGCATTCGTACAGCATCTCGATCGTTCGCGAGCACACCAAAAACCTCGACCACACGATCCGCACGCTGGCCGCGGTCGTCGGGCTCGACGAGGCCGGCGTACGGGCCATCGTCGATCGGCACCGGCGCGAACCAACCTACCGGCCGATCACGATCATCCAGGACGCGTCGCTCGCGCAGGTCGCCGCAGTCGTCGCGCACCGGCTCGACTCCGAACTGCCGGACGTCGTCGTCGAGCAGGTGCCGACCCGGCGCTATCCCGACATGATTGGCGCGCACCTGTTCGGGTACGTCGGTGAGGTCAGCGACGCGCAGGTGGCCGAGAACGAGGCCCTCAAGAGCGGCGACATCGTCGGACAGGCCGGCGTGGAGAAGGTGTACAACGCGCTGCTCAAGGGCGAGGACGGCGCCAAGCGCGTCGTCGTCAACAGCGTGGGCCGTGAGATCCGCACGCTGGACGAGGACGAGCCCACCGAGGGCAAACGGCTCCAGCTCACGATCGATTACGACGTGCAGAAGGCAATCGAGGAGGCGTTCGCGTCGGCGCAGTTCAACGGCGCGGCCGTCGTGCTCGATCCGACCAGCGGCGCCGTGCTCGGGTTCACCAGCCGGCCGTCCTACGATCCGAACGCCTTCGCGTCGGGCATCGACCGCGAAACGTGGACGACGCTGAACAGCGACGATCTGCGGCCGCTGCAGGATCGGGCGACACAGGGCCGCTATTCACCCGGATCGACGTTCAAGATGGCCGTCGGCCTCGCCGCGCTCGAAGAAGGCGTGATCACGCCGGATTTCCACGTCTCGTGCGCCGGGCACGCGACGTTCTACGGGCGTCCGTTCGCGTGCTGGAAGAAGAGCGGGCACGGCTCGGTCGATCTGCGGCACGCGATCGAGCAGTCGTGCGACGTGTACTTCTACACGGTCGCCAACATGGTGGGCATCGACAAGATCAACAAGTGGTCGACGGCGCTCGGCCTGGGCGTGAAGAGCGGCATCGATCTGCCGAACGAGCTGCAGGGCCTCGTGCCCTCGACCGAGTGGAAACAGCGGGTGAAGAAAGAGAAGTGGTACGCCGGCGAGACCATCTCGGTCGGGATCGGGCAGGGCGCCGTGGCCGTCACGCCGGTCTCGATGGCGGTCTATATGGCGACACTCGCCAACGGCGGCACGCGCGTCACGCCCCACCTGCTCAAGGCGGTCGACGATGGCACGGGGTGGAAACCGATGCCGGTGCCGCCGCCGCAGTCGAAAATCGAGATCGATCACGACAAGCTGCAGGCGATCCGGGACGGCCTCTGGATGGTCGTCAACGCCGGCGGCACGGGCGGGCGCGCCCGGATACCCGGCCACGACGTCGCGGGGAAGACCGGCACGGCGCAGGTCATCTCCAACGCGGGGCGGCTGGCGGCGGCCAGGTCGAACAAGGATCTGCGGGACAACGGCTGGTTCGTGTTCTTCGCGCCGCGGGACAACCCCGAAATCGCCGGGGTCGTGTTCCTCGAGCACGGCATTCACGGCCCGAACGCCGCGCAGGTCGCGCACCACATCCTCGACACGTTTTTCGCCAAGAAGGACGGCCGGCCGCTGCCGGTGGTCCCGACGCACGAGCAGATGCGCCTCGATTACAAGGACCCGTACGCCCGGAAGGGCGACAACCAGGGCGGAGGTCAGGAATAATTCCCTGCACGCGACGTGTTTGAACGACGACTGTATTTCCACATCGA